>Ga0187890_10001341_pt1 | contig 17785 bp, 12 predicted proteins | sample June2016WEW_21_1_FD_133005 | JGI IMG/M metagenome (GOLD analysis project Ga0187890, IMG submission 133005) | Peatland microbial communities from SPRUCE experiment site at the Marcell Experimental Forest, Minnesota, USA - June2016WEW_21_10 | ecosystem: Environmental > Terrestrial > Soil >... | reverse complement strand
TTCCGTTCGGATGCTCACGGGTCTCGGGGCAGCCTGGTATGCTCGTGGCTCCTACGAGCAAGCGGTGCAGCGGCTGTGCGAAGCGTCGGATCTGAACCCCGACGATCCGGAGCCCTACCTTTTCCTGGGAAAAATGCAAGCTGTCCAGACCACTCAATCAGAAGCGCTCACCGAAAGACTCGGGCGTTTTGCCAGGCTTCAACCGGAGAACGCCCTGGCAAATTATTATTACGCGGTCAGTCTTTGGAAGCGGCGGAAGTCTCCGGAGGACGTTGCAGATTTGGCGCAGGTGACGTCTCTGCTGGAAAAGGCTGTCCGGCTTGATCCGAAGCTCGGCCCCGGGTATCTGCAACTTGGTGTTCTCTATTCGGAGCGAAAAGATTTCCTCAACGCAATTTTGGCTTATCAACAAGCGATCGCGGCTACGCCGCGGCTGGAAGAGGCGCACTATCGCCTGGCGCAGGCCTACCGGCAGGTGGGAGAAGCTTCGAAGGCGCAAGCAGAGCTGCAACTCTATGAGCAGATTTCTAAGGAGAAGGAAGAAGAACTTGAACACCGGCGGCACGAGCTGCAGCAGTTTGTATATCAGTTGCGAGACCAAACGCCGGCGTCGCAGCCGCAATAAGATGCTGGAATTCTCAGTGAGCGGCAGGCGTTGGCGCGGTCATCAGGCTTACGAACATTCGGTAGAACCTTTCCAGATCCAAATCCACCTGAATTTCGACCGGTTGCGCGCCAAGCGCTGGTTTGTCCTTCTCAGTCCAGGTTAGCGTGTTCCCGTATCCCGCCCCACGGTCGAGGTCCACTTCCATGTAGCGAATTTCACTCTTGGTAATCAGAGTCGGGTCAATCCACGCGGCGGCTGCGAGCTCGTCCCACATAATATCGGCACCGGGAGCATACATGGCAAAACGCGCGACGTAGTGGGCCAGCGGGGTGCCACTCGCTTCGATTTGTTTCATCATGGCAGGGGTTACATGGGTCTTGATTGAAATGTCCGTTGGTGTGCAGACGATCTTCTTCCAGGGCGCGCGTAAAACAATCTCCGCCGCTTCCGGGTCAAACCAGAAATTGAACTCGTGACGGGGATTGTTGGCGAACTCGGGACTGTCCGTCAGCGGACTCAGGCTTCCGCCCATGAAGACCAATGCCTGCGCCAGTTCGGCGAACTGCGGATCGATTGAGATCGCCAGCGCCAGATTCGTCATGGGCCCGCCCTCGTAGATCGTCACTTCGTGGGGATACTTGTGTACCATCCGGATGAGAAAGTGAGCGGCGTCCTCGTCACTGGGCTTGGTAGTGGGCTGCCCCTCGGGTAGAGGCGGCACAATGAAGGGCTCGTGCCACCAGCGGTCATCCCACGCGCCCGCGTAGGCAACTTTTCCGTAACGCTCCTGCCATAGTTGCGTCTCGTCACGGCGCCGCACCAGCGGGAACGCCGCGCCGGGCACGACGGGAATATCCGTCCGGCCAATGATTTCCAGCAGGCGTAGCGCGTGTGCCACCTCTTCGTCGCGCCACTGGTCTCCGCTGACCACCGTCGCTCCCAGCACTTCCACCTGCGGAGATTGGGCCAACACCAGCAGGGTCTGCATATTGCTTCCGCCGGGCCCCGAGAAATCTTCGTTGATGATGACCTTGCGCCTGGCTTGGGCTGAGGCAAACGAACTCGCGAGCAGCAAGAATAAAATTGCGACGAAGCAGGTGTTATGTTTGGTCATGAGTTGGCAATCCTGGCGTGAGTCATAAAAAGCTGTTGGACGACGTTTCTGAAGTCAGTCTGAATCCGCACTTCCAGATTATTCTGCATCGACCACGCAACGAAAACCGATCGTTCCCGCGCGGTCGCGGCCCGGGGACATCAGGAGATATTTCTGGTGCTCATCGAGCCGGTAGGTCTGCGGGAAATACCAGATCGATCCGCGAGGTTGATAGGCCGCACCCCCACGAATAATGGCCGCTCGTGTGTGGGGGTCGGCGTACTCGTCGGTCCATTGCGAAACATCGCCGACAAGATCGAGAACGCCGAAAGGACTTGCGCCCTGCGGGAAATCGTCCACGTTGGCCGGTGGGCGCATCGTGTGGCCGCGATCGGCGGCCGGCAATGCATGCGGGTTCCACTCATTTCCCCAAGGATACATCCGGCCATCAGCGGACTGCGCGCTGAACTGCCATTCCCATTCGTGGGGAAGGCGTTTGCCGGCCCAGGCGGCGTAGGCGCGGGCATCCTCGATCGATACCCAGGTTACGGGCTTGTTGGCGCGGCCCTCGGGATAGTTTCCATCTTTCCAGTCGCGCAGGAAATTGTGGTCGTCCTTGGGGCGATACTGAGTCGCACTTAGAAATTTCTTGAAATCGGCGTTGGTTACGGGCGCGCGGTCGATATAGAAACTGCGGATGTGCATGCGATGGCTGTGAAATCTGCGGGCAGCGTCTTCCCAGGGATATTGCACATCTACGCCGGGATCGTTACCACCTTCGATTTCAATGCCGCGAACTTGAAAGTCATAATCTCCCGCGGGAATGCGGATCATGCCGGAAGGGGCTGCCGCGGCGGGCTTGGTCGTTTTAATCTCTACCATGGTCTGCGGCACGGCCTTCCAGTCGCGCGAATAGCTGGACAAAGGACGTTTGGAGCGCTCAGACATGAAAGTAAGAACATCACGGAGCGGACCCGTGGTTGAACTTTCGTTAGTAGCCACAACCGCTCCGAAGCCTCGGCCCTCAAGCTCGAAGCTGAGAGTTGCTTCCGCGCCGTGAACCGCGGGCTTTAATTCCGTGCCGTGCCACAGATCGTAGTAATGGATTCCCGCGTGATAGGGCACGAAGAGTTGCTCGCCGGCAACGTCGTATTCGTTGCGATTGACGATGGTCCAAAGCGTCCTCGTAGCGGCAGGAAACTTGCTCGCAAAAACACCGGCCTGAAGAACTTGCGTATGAGGCTCCCAGTCAGGACTGCGAAGGTTTTCCGCCAATGCCCGCTCGATGCGCGTGAATCGCAACACGGCTTCCGCATCGTTGGGGTTCATTCCATACCAGAAGCCCCAAAGATTTTCCAGGATCGCATAGCCTTCGCCGTTAAAGAAGGCGTGTTGCAGGCTATCGGTCTTATCCCGCGTAAACCGGTCCGTGACATTCACGGTGTGGCGCGGTTCCAGCCATTTTGTTTTGTCCACCATGGGGACGAAGGGATACTCCTTGCCTTCCCATGTGACCCAGTCGTTCCAGCCAATGTTGGTCCAGGCGAGCGATTCGTCGCGGGGTTCGAATTGCGGTTCGAGAGCGAGCGCGTGGCCGGTGGCGTCGGAGGCGAGCCGGAACGATAACGGGACGCTCTCGAGCGTGTCGAAGTTGATGCCGTCCGCCCCGATCTCCGCCAGCAGTTGCGACATCGAAATCCAGGGAAAGGCGCCTTCATCGCGTGTGCCCGTATCCCACGCCAGGATAGGGAAGAATACTTTCACACCCCGACTGTGGAATTGCTCGACCATCCGTCGAAGCCCCGGGATGCCGCCGGGCAGATCGCGCAGGAGATCGAATTGATTGCGATCGTCGACGCCGAGGTTGGGATAGACATGCCAAATGAGGACGGCGTCGATCGGACCGATGCGGCCCTCGGTCTCATTCAAGAAACGATCTACGGTGTACTCGCCCTTCTCTGGATCGTAGAAACTGCGATCCCAAATGAGCAGCTGCACCTGGGAAAAGACGTGCTGGGTCCACTCCAGTTCGGGGCGTTCGAATTGCGACCCGTCGTAGCGAAGGCGAATGCGCCGATCGGCTCGCCACGCTTTAAGCTGCTCGAGCCAGGCCGCGGCATTCGCCGGATCTTCCGGCCCGGAGAAGAAGACTTCGCTGGGCGGGGGCATGTCGGACAGATTCATCACACCGGTGGGAGAGACCAGGGGGTGACGCGCCTTCCACTCGTCGGGGAAGGCCATAGAGTCAAGGCAGATCAGGAAGGAAGCGAGCACGAGGCAGCGCCAAGCGAGAGCACGGTTCATGAGCGCGGTCATTGAGACGATTCGTGGATTGATTGTTCGAGAGCGGACTGGGAAAGCCGTACCTAGTATAGCTTTCCCCAGTCCGCCTGAGTGAGACCGCGTCTGACTGCTCTAGAAGTTCAGCCTTAGAGCAAATTGAATCACGCGGGGATTGTTTACCGTCTCGTTCACCAACCCGAAAGTTGAGCTCGAATCCACGTCCTGCATCCCGCTGCTGCCACCGCCCAGAAAGAACTGAGGATGATTCAGGATATTGAAGAACTCAGCGCGGAATTCCACATCTGCTCCTTCACGGAACGACAAGGGAAAGTTTTTCATGACTGAGAAATCCGTGTTCACGAAGCGCGGTCCATACAGCGGTGCGCGAGCGGAGTCTCCCAGCTCTCCGGCTGGGGCGTCCATGAACGCACAAGAATTGAACCAATGCAAGAGCGTATGTACCTGGGATGGCGCAGCGCAGTTCGGGTTGGCGGCGACCGGCCCGGCTTGGTTCGGGTCGCCTACCTCGTTGGGGCGATTCAGGCTGTTGCCGTTCCACTGAAAATTCACACCGGAGCCACTGAAATTGCCGTTGGCGCTGGCGACCGCGAACAGCGGGAATCCGGAGGTCGCTTTTTCTATCACGTTCAGTTTCCAGTTGCCCAGGGCTGCGTTGACTGGGCCGCCCCAGGTGCTTCCGAACTTCTTGCCTTTGCCGAACGGTAAGTCGTAGAGGACGCTGGCGGTGAACGAGTTATTGAGATTGAGTTGAGACAATCCCCAATCGGCCTTCTGAGTTCCGGGCAAGGGCCAGAACGTCGCGCCGGGAGGCGTACCATCGCCGTCGGGAAAGCCGGAGTCGAAGGTCCTCGACCATGTGTAACCAACGAGCGCGTAGAGACCATGGCGGGCGCTCTTGGTTTCTGCCTTGACCTGCAGAGAATCGTAACGTGCCCTGCCCACATCGTTAACGTTGGAGACAGTCGTGAATTCGCCATAGGGAGCGGCGAACGCGGTTCCGCCTGGACCGCAGCCCAGTGTATACCCGGGAACGACTCCGCATGCGGCTGGTGAACCTACGTTCTCGTTCAAGCCGTCAACCAGGATGTGAGTGCTGCGTGAGCCGGCATAACCCACGGTAAGCACGACATTTTGCGGCAGTTGGCGCTCAATGTTGAGGTTGAACTGCTGCACCATACCTTGTTTGAAATTGAGGTTTTGCGACAAAATCGTTCCGGTAAAGTCGGCAGGATTCGGCTGTGCTTCATAGGGCGCGCAGGGACAATTTCCGGCACTATTCGAGCCCTGCAGGAAACCGAGTTGAAGGCCGCAGTTCAACGGCGTTGCTGAAGTAGCGTTGCCAAAGGGGCAAGGGTTGCCTAAAGTCGCCGGGATAAATGGGGTGGTTGAGGTGGCTGGAATGGGCGGAGTCCCAGAGAAGTAATTGAACTGGTCGATTTCCGCGTAATACGGTGGGTTCTGCCAAAGTCCCTGGGCACCCTGACTCCATGCCGAATCGTGATAGATGGCATAACCGGCGCGAATTGCGGTGGTCTGGCTTCCCAGAGGCTTCCAGGCTAATCCAATCCGTGGCTCAAGAGCGGTCTTGTCAAATTGAATGCCCACAGCCGGACCGCTGGGAACGCAGATGGCGCAGTTTGCCTGCGGACTCTTTCCTGCCACCAGATACTTGCCGGTCTGGAAATCGAAGTTGGCCTGGCGATTTTCGTTTTCGGTCTCGGGCGTCACCAGTGCCCAACCCAGGCCGATGTTCACCGTAAGATTATTGGACACTCGCCAATCGTCCTGCACAAACGGCCGGTACATCTTCCAACGGCGGCCAGTGGTTGATCCGTTGAACGTCTGATCGTGGATCGCACCGGTGACCTGGCCCAACAGTAGGTCGGCGGCGTCATCCCCGGTGAATGAACCGCTGCCACCATTCAGAATGAAGTAGCCGTCCTGGAAACCATTCGTGCGCACATTCATCTGGTTGGCACGAATTCCAATGCCAAAGCGGACGTTGTGCTTGCCGCGAATTATGTCGAACGTATCGGAAACGGAATAAACGTTGGTGCCTCCTTGGAAGGGAGCAAAGCCGCGATCGCCTAAAGACCAGTAATCGGTCATTTGGGTCGAACTTAAACCGCAGCTCATGCAGTCCTGCGTCGATTGATTCAGGCTCGCGGGGTAGCCCGTGATGCTATCGCACTGACTTGACAGATCGGCGCCCTGAATTCCCAGAAGAGCGGCGGTGCAGGTGCGGCCCCCGAAATCTCCCCAACTATTGATGTGATTGAATATCCGGTTGAAGCCGGCGCTGAACTGGTTGATGGTGCGATCGGAAAGGACGTGAGTCTCCGACACGGCCACATTACGACCGTGGTTGGTGATGTTCTGCGTGCTGGCAAACGGACTCTGCTCGGCAAACCCCGGCGAACCTCCCGGAACGAAGGATGTGGCTTGATCGTAGCTGAAGCGGGCAAAGATCGAATCCTTGCTGGAGAAATTGTGATCCAGGCGGATGTCGAACTCCCCCTCGTTAAGCTTCCTGACGGGGACGTTGGCATAGTTGTAGCCCACCTGCGCGGCGTTGCTGACGTTGTTCTGGGGATAAAGCAGAATCATTTGTTGGCCGGCCTGATCGAACATGTTGGTCGGAATCTTGTTACAGGGCGTGCCCCCCGTTTGCACCCCACCGGGACCGGCCGGGATCGCATTCTCTGAGACGTCGCACTGGAACGGCGTGGCTGTATACGGGTTGACGAGGTCGACGAAACCGTCTTGGTTGCTAGAGCCATCGAAAAGGCCAGGCCGGCCGACTCCTAAAGGGTCCACACTGAAATCGCCGCCCATCATCGCCTGCGTCGGAACTAGCCCCACGAACGGGATGCCGTGGCGCTGCATCTTGGCTTGGTAATCAACGAAGAAGAATGTCTTGTCCTTCTGAATCGGCCCGCCCAGGGATCCGCCAAATTGATTGAGATTGAACTGTTCCTTGGTGGCAGCGAAGTAGCTGCTGGCATCGAGGGCGGTGTTGCGGAAGTATTCGAAAAGCGAACCGTGGAATTGGTTCGATCCTGACTTCGTGGTGACGAGCACCGTTGGACCCGCTCTGGTACCGTATTCGGCAGAGTAGTTGTAGGTGAGAACCTTAAATTCCTGGATGTCGTCGATGGAAGAGAAAATTGAGATACCGCCGGAGGTGAGCTCATTGTTGTCGTTGCCATCGAGCAACCAATCGGTGCTCTGGGCACGCGATCCACCAACCGAAAGAGAAAACGTTCCCCGGGCTGAGACTTCGCTGCTGCCGCCGCCATTGAAGAAGCTCTGCGGGTTGGTCTCCTGAGTGGTGCCTGGGGTAAGCGTGGCAAGCTGGACGAAATCGCGGCCATTGAGGGGAAGGTCGGCTACCTGCTCGGAAGTGATGACCTGACCGAGCGAGGGATTCGCAGTCTCTACCGCGACTTCGGTGGCATTGACTTCGACGGTGGAGGAAACAGACGCGGGCACGAGGGCGAAATCCACTTCGCGGTGCTCATCGACCTGGAGGCGAATGTCCTTCTGTTCGGTGGTTTGAAACCCTTGCGACTCCACTCGAATGGTGTAGAACGACACGGGCAGCAGGGGAATGAGGTAGTGTCCTGAATCGTCGGTCTTGGCTTCGCGGGCAAGACCAGTGTCCCGCGAAACGGCCTTCACGGTTGCGCCCGAGACTACGGCGCCGCCCTTGTCGGAAACGGTTCCAGAAAAACTGCCGGTTGCCTGGCCGTGCAGCATGGGACAGATGGAAAATATTAACGAACAGACAGCCCCTACAAGCAGCGCTCTCTTGTTAAGCATTAAAGCCCCTTTCGGCGGACCCGCGCCGAATGACGGAAAAGGTCTCCGTTCCGCAGGTAGTAAATTTGGAAGTCGGACCGTAGAAACGCCTTATAAATGGCAACTCCTTACGAAGTCAAGACTTTTCGATAGTTCAAACGCACTAGAAGCCCTCAAATTTCCGAACCGGCACACAAGAAAATCCGCAGCAAGTTTCTCAATATCTCCATGCACCTAATTCTTGGAACGGGAAGCCCACTCCGCGTCGAAGCGTGCGCGATCATAGAATGATTTTTGCGTTCCGATGCCTGTCGTCGAAAGTCCAGCATACAGATTGGCGCGCCGTACTGCCTCTCGCTCCGGTACACCTTCCGCTAGGAATACGGCGAAGCTCCCGATGAATGCGTCGCCCGCGCCAGTGCTATCGATACTCTTCACGGCAAATGGCGGCACGTGGTCGCTTACCCCGGCACCGGCGAGCAGAGATCCGTTCGCTCCCAAAGTAATGATGACGCGGCGAATACCGCCGGCCAACAGCTTCTCGGCGCACTTCGTCGCGTCCTCGATATTCCGCACCGCAACCCCTGTAATGGTCTCGGCCTCGCTCTCATTCGGAACGAAGTAATCGAGGTCAGTGAGAGCGCGCATTTCGACGGATTGTCCGGGCGCGGGGTTCAGGATGCAGCGAATGCCATGCTTTCGCGCGAAGGCTACCGTGTAGTAGACGGTTTCCAGCGGGATCTCAAACTGGAGGACGATACAGTCTGTGGTTTTCAACATTTCCGCGGCGGCATCGACATCGGCCGGTCGCAGCGCGTCGTTGGCCCCCTTCACCACCAAAATACGGTTTTGCCCGTTGGGCTCAACGAAGATCGGTGCAACCCCGCTCGATAATCCCTCGACCTGCTTAACGTGGGTTGTGTCGATACCCAGCGACTTGAAGTTTTCGATTGTCGCCGGGCCGAACAGGTCGCTGCCAACCCGGGCCACCATGAACACGTCCGCGCCACAAAGACGAGCAGCGGCCGCCTGATTCGCGCCTTTGCCCCCGAATCCGAGATTGAAGGCCTGCCCGAATATTGTTTCTCCGGGTCTTGGGAACTGGTCCGTGAAGGTTGTCAGATCGATGTTGGCACTGCCGACTACTGCAATTCGAGGGCGCCTAGCCATAATTTATTCAGAAATCTCGCGACCGCCGAGTCTATTTGGCGCTCCTGATTGTGTCAATGGAGGTGGCGCGGCACAGGCGAATCGTCGATCATAAAACGAAGAAAGGTTAGCCCGCCATTACTCGCCGTAGGGAACCCAAATGTTCTTGACTTGCGTGGAGTGTCGCAAGAACCATCGGCCTTCGCCTTGGGTCGCGTCCAGCCAGTCGATCACGCGGCCTTCATTGGTGAATACCTGTTTGAGATTGCCAACGGAAAACGCTTTCGCCGCCGCCGCATTCGATTCGTCCGAAAAGCACCAGATTGCATCCACGTCCTCGTGTTCGGCGAGGGTCTTGAGAAGCTGAGATGCATATCCCGTGACCATATTGACCGCGCCACCCGGCAGATCACTCGTGTCGAACACCTGGTAGAGATCTCCGACGATGAGCGGATATTTCTCCGAGGGCACCACAACAGCCGTATTTCCGGCTGCCAGAACCGGCAAGACAAGAGAGAGCAGGCCGAGCAGTGGACGCTCGTTCGGACAAATGATCCCAACCGTTCCGATCGGTTCGTTCATCGCGATTGCGATCGTCCGCGATGGCGGGCTATGCACCGCTCCATCGAACTTGTCGGCCCACGCCGCGTAAGAGAATATCCGCTCGATGCTGGCGGCGACTTCTTTGTCGGCCTCGGATTTTCCAACGACCAGTGCCAGCCGCCGCGCGATTTCCTCCCGTCGCAGCGAGAGATTCTCTGCCATGTAATAGAGAACCTGCGCTCGATTATGGGCCGTGGTCTTGGCCCAACTCACTGCCTTGTGAGCGGCTTCGACAGCGTTGCGAATATCCTTTCGATTACCGAGCGGTGCTTCGCCGAGCAGTTCGCCATCTTTGCCGCGTACTTCGAAGCTGTAACCGGAATCCGGTCGTGCCTGCTTGCCCCCAATATAGAGCTTCACCGTGCGGTCGATTGCCGGAGCCGGCTGTTGCTCTCCGTTGGTTGATTCGGTAGGCGCGCGCTCCTCACGAGGAAGCGCAGGGGCATTTTTGAACCAGGACGGTTCGAGATACTCAAGCAGACCTTCGCGGCCTCCTTCGCGGCCGTAGCCGCTCTCGCGATAGCCGCCGAAGCCACACGCCGCGTCAAACAAATTGGTGCAATTAACCCAAACCACGCCGGCTTTGATCTGGGCTGCGACTTGCAAAGCCACGTTGACGCTCTCGCTCCACACGCAGGCTGCCAGGCCGTAAACCGTGTTGTTGGCGAGTTCGACGGCTTCTGCAGGTGTGCGGAATGTCATGGCCGCGAGTACAGGGCCGAAAATCTCCTGCTGCGCGATCACCGAAGTCGGATGCACGTTGCTCAGCAGCGTTGGAGGGAAATAGAGTCCGCGCGACGGCATTTCCATCTGCGGTTGCCAGCAGGTTGCGCCGTCCGCAACTCCCTCATCCACCAGGCGACGGATGCGGTCGAGCTGCACCTGGGCAACGATGGCTCCAATATCGATGGATTTATCCAGCGGGGAACCGACGCGAAGTGTGCTCATGCGGTCACGAATCTTCTGCATAAGGGTTTCGGCAATGCTCTCTTGCATAAGCAGCCGCGAACCCGCACAACAGACCTGGCCCTGGTTAAGCCAAATTCCATCCACCAAGCCTTCCACCGCGCTGTCAAGGTCGGCGTCTTCGAAAACAACAAACGGAGACTTGCCCCCCAGTTCCAACGACAAGCGCTTGTGACTCTTTGCAGTCGCGCCGCGGATCGCACGCCCGACCTCGGTGGATCCAGTGAATGCGATCTTGTCGACGCCAGCATGTTTCACCAGAGCCTCGCCGGTGGAACCGTCGCCGGTGACGATGTTGACGACTCCGGCAGGCAGGCCGATTTCCTGGCAAAGCTCGGCGAAGGCAAGCGCAGTCAGCGGGGTGAACTCCGCGGGCTTGAGGACCACAGCGTTTCCCGTGGCGATTGCGGGCGCAATTTTCCACGCCAGCATAAGCAGCGGGAAGTTCCACGGGATAATCTGTCCCACCACGCCGCAAGCCGTATAGCCGGGGAACTCCGTTTCCAATAGCTGCGCCCATCCCGCGTGATGGTAGAAGTGACGGGCTACGAGCGGGATATCGATGTCGCGGCTCTCACGGATTGGCTTGCCGTTGTCGATTGTCTCCAGCACCGCGAGCCGGCGCGAATGTCGCTGAACCGCGCGAGCCAGGGCGTACAAATAGCGGGCCCTCGCATGAGGTCTGAGAGACTGCCATTTGGGAAGCGCAATCCGCGCAGCCTCGACCGCGGCATCGATATCCGCAGCCGATCCTTGGGCCACTGTTGCGATCTTCTCTCCGGTGGCAGGATCGCTCGAATCAAAAAAAACGCCTTCGACTGGCTGGCGCCATTCGCCATCAATGAAATGACCGAAGCGCCGTTGATGGCGGTCGAGCCAGAGCAGCGCATCCTTCGAGTCTTCGGGCGCCGGCCCGTATTCCATGGTGAGGAATTTCTCAGCTATGCTCATTCCAGTCGTTTCACTTTCTTCCTCAATCTCAATCTCCGGCTATGCGATCGGATGGCGATAATCCGCCGAGTACCGGCCAGTGGCATAGTGTTCCAATTGCCTTTCGATGTCGTTCAAAAGTCCGCTTGCTCCGAAACGGAATAAATCTGCTTTCATCCAGGGCGTTCCGAGCTCTTCTTTCATGAGCGCCAGCCATTCCGTGGATTGCTTGGCCGTGCGAATGCCGCCGGCTGGCTTGAAACCCACGGCCATGCCTGTCTCCTGAGCGTATTCGCGAATGGCGCGCGTCATCACAAATCCAACTGGAAGGGTGGCGTTAACGGATTCTTTGCCGGTGGAAGTCTTAATGAAGTCAGCACCAGCCATCATCGCTACAAAGCTGGCGCGCGCCGCGTTGCGCAAGGTGAGCAAGTCGCCCGTCCCCAGGATCGCCTTCATGTGACGCTGGCCGCAGGCTTGCTTGAACTCGGCAATCTCGTCGTACAGTTCCTGCCATCGGCCGCCGAATACCAGAGCTCGCGTGATTACAATGTCGATCTCATCAGCGCCGGCCTCCACCGAGCGACGGATCTCCGCGATGCGCTCTTCCACCGGGGACAGGCCCGCAGGAAATCCCGCGGAAACAGCCGCTACTCGAACCCCGCTGCCCTCGAGCGCTCGCACCGCAGTTTCAACAAACCGGTGATACACGCAAACTGCTGCCACCTTGATATCGAGATCTTCAATCTGCAACTGTCTTCGAAGTTCCTGTTGAATGGGCTGCCGCGCCTTGGCGCAAAGCCGGCGCACACGGTCCTCCGTATCGTCGCCGGAAAGGGTGGTGAGGTCCATGCAGGAAATCGCGCGCAAGTGCCACGCGGCTTGCCATTCCTTTTTCACGGTTCGCCGCGCCACATGACTTTGCGCTCTACGCTCGACGGCGCTGGTGTTCACGCGAACCTGTTTCACCCAGTCCAGATTCAAAGGAATACCGCGATTGGAAAGCAGAGGCCGGCCAGAAAGCGTAGCAATGGGCACACCTGAAGGCGCGCACTTCTCTGAAGCACCGGCATTCAAACGGTCGGCAACACGGTAACGGCTTTTGTGCTCTTCTGACACCGTCTTGCATTGTACGGCAGGGCTGCGCGTTAGGACACTTGCGGCACGTGAAGCTCGTAAAAGAGGCGCGGCGTGCAGGCATTGTGCGGTTAAAGATTTCTGCTATAGTTGCGTTCCTCGGAGGTCGCATCTCATGCCTCGAATTGTGCGCTGTGCCTTGATACAGGCTAAGAACGAGCTCAGCACCGAACGTCCGCTGGCCCAGATCAGAAAGGCGATGATCGACAAGCACCTGAAATTGATCGAACAGGCCGCGAAGAAAAAAACGCAGATTCTCTGTTTGCAGGAGCTTTTCTACGGCCCTTATTTTTGCGCCGAGCAGAATGCGCGATGGTATGAAATGACAGAGCGAGTGCCGGATGGACCGACGGTGCGTATGATGCAAAAGCTCGCCGCGAAACATCGCATGGTGATCGTGGTTCCGGTTTATGAAGAGCAGATGCCCGGCGTCTTATTTCAACACTGCCGCCGTGATCGATGCCGACGGTCGCTATTTGGGGAAATACCGCAAGCACCATATTCCGCACTGCCATCCCGGATTCTGGGAAAAATTTTATTTCACCCCTGGCGATCTTGGATATCCGGTGTTCGAGACTAAATATGCGCGGGTCGGCGTCTACATTTGCTACGACCGGCACTTTCCGGAGGGTGCGCGCATTCTCGGATTGAACGGGGCGGAGATCGTATTCAATCCTTCGGCAACCGTTGCCGGTCTTTCCGAATATTTGTGGGAACTTGAGCAGCCGGCGCATGCCGTGGCCAACGGTTACTTTGTGGGCGCCGTCAATCGAGTGGGCGTTGAGAAGCCCTGGAGCATCGGCGAATTTTATGGCAAGAGCTACTTCTGCAATCCTCGGGGGAAAATCATCGCCCAGGCCAGCCGGGATAAAGACGAAGTCGTTGTGGCCGACCTTGATCTGGATATGATTGCGGAAGTTCGTAAAGTCTGGCAGTTCTTCCGCGACCGTCGTCCAGAAAGCTATGGCCCGCTCACCGCGCAAACGGGAGAGGCCGCAGCCGCCGACTGAAAGGACTGCGGGGATCGCATACAGCGATAGAGTGTGACTCTTCCACTTTTCTATTTCTACAGCCAGGATGTCCGAACTCCGACCCATGACTACGCCGGAATCTTCTCTCCGATCTCGAATCGAATCCAGTTCTCTCTACAATTCTGATCTTGCGCCCGCCCGCGCCGACCGCCGGCTTTGGGGGACGTATAACTTCGCGGCGCTGTGGATTTCGATGTCGGTGAACATCCTCACCTACATGCTGGCGGCGAGCTTGATTCAGGGCGGCATGAACTGGAAGCAGGCAGTGACCACGATCTTTGTCGGCAACGTGATCGTTCTAATCCCGATGCTGCTGAACTCCCATCCCGGAGCCAAGTACGGGATTCCGTTCCCCGTGTTGGCTCGCGCTTCGTTCGGCGTGCTGGGCGCCAACGTAGCCGCGATCCTGCGAGCATTGGTCGCGTGCGGATGGTTCGGCATTCAGACTTGGATCGGCGGCGAAGCGATCAGCACCCTGCTGGCCACGCTCGCGCCGGGATGGAAGAATTTCCCCTACGCTACAGCTATTTGTTTTCTTCTGTTCTGGCTGATCAACCTCGGCGTCATTCTCATGGGGATTGAATCCATTCGGATCCTGCAGGGGATCAGCGCACCGGTGTTGTTAGGGGTCGGGCTACTGCTCTTGGGATGGGCCTACCATGCCGCGGGCGGCTTCGGTCCAATGTTGGCCGCTCCTTCACGATTCAGGACCTTTGCTGACTTTCTCAAGTTTCTTATTCCGGCGCTCAATGGAACCGTGGGATTCTGGGCTACCGTGTCGCTGAATATTCCCGACTTCACGCGATTCGCACGGAACCAGCGAGAACAGGTCATCGGACAGGCATTGGCCCTGCCGACCACGATGACTCTTTACGCTTTTATTGGCATCGCAGTGACCTCGGCCACAGTGGTGATTTACGGGACCGCAATCTCGGATCCGGTGCAGCTTCTCAGCCGCTTTCACTCTCCCGTGGCAGTGGTGATCTCGCTGATCGCGATTCTACTGGCGACGCTGAATGTCAATATCGGGGCCAACGTCGTGTCGCCGGCAAATGACTTCTCCAATCTGTGGCCGCGGCGAATCAGTTTTCGTGCCGGCGGCGTCATCACTTGCTTCATGGGAATCGCTCTGATGCCGTGGAGGTTGCTTGCCGACTACAACACATTCATCCTCGGCTGGCTGGGTGGCTACGCCGCCGTTCTCGGACCGGTCGCTGGCATTATGATCTGCGATTATTTCGTTGTGCGCAGGCGTGTTCTGCAAGTGGATGACCTCTATCTTCGTGGTGGAATTTACGAATACTCCAGCGGTTTCAACTGGAGAGCGGTGCTTGCTCTCGCGCTGGGAGCGGGGACGGCGCTGGTCGGGCTAGAGGTGCCGTCGATGCGTTTTCTTTACGATTACTCCTGGTTCGTAGGCTTTGCGGTTTCCTTTGTCGTCTATTACGCCATGATGAAGTTTTACCGCCCAGCCGTGCTTTCGCCGATAGCAGCCTCGTAAACTTTAGCGTTTCGACTCCGCGCTTTTCTGAAACACTGGCAGAACATCGCGCTGGTAAATGTCCAAAGTCTGTTCCTCGTCCCCGCACATCAAATACAAATTGAACTGCGTTACTCCGACGCTTGCCAACTTGCGGAGTTTCTCGCGATGCGCTTCCACCGGCCCGACCAGGCAAAAGCGGTCAACTACTTCGTCCGAAACAAAATTTGCATTGTCGCTTTCCACCACGCAGTGGTGCAGGTAGTCGTAGCCGCCCCGGTCTTGCACGTAGGAAGTCAGCGCTGGAGGCAAGTCTTCCGGCTTGTACTGCCGGATGAGATCCATCACGTGGTTGGAAACCAGCGCGGGGACCCAGCGCACGCGTTCGCGCGCCACGGCGAGATCATCAGAAACCCAAACCGGAGCTGCCGCCATTACCTCGATCTTGCTCGGGTCGCGGCCCACGGCGCGCGCTCCCTCGTTCACGAAGCCAAGGCACCAGGAAATCAAATCAGGATCGGCAAACTGCAAAATGATCCCGTCGGCGACCCGGCCCGCCATGTGCAAGACCTTGGGCCCGTACCCCGCGATCCAAACTCGCGGAGAGACGGTCGCCCAGGTAAGGCGCGTCGGCTGACCTTCGTATTCAATTTCGCGGCCGGCAGTAAGATCGCGAAAAATCTTTACCGCGGTTTCCAACTGTGACCAACTCACCGGCTTCTTGCCGAGTACACGTCTCGAGCTGTCTCCACGTCCGATGCCCAGTTCCATCCTGCCACCGGAGATCAGATTCAGCGTGGCAAACAAGCTCGCTGTAACCGTGAGGTCGCGAACCGCGGGATTCGTCACGCACGTGCCAAACCGCATGCGCTCGGTGTTTGCGGCCATGAGCGCGAGCAAAGGGTACGGTTCTTTCCACAGAACATGGGAATCGAAGATCCACCCGTACTGGAAACCGGCAGCTTCGGCCTGGCGCGTCAAGCCGAGAATGCGCTCAACCGAGATGTCTGGCTTTAGCGTAATGCCGAACTGCATAGCGCAGCCCCTCTCATCACTCCCAAGAATTATGAGGAAGTGAAGTGCGGCAGTTTAGCATAGAATTCTTTTTTCATCTCGGGCATAAGCGGTGCCGTGAGCGGAGGAATCGATGGGCTTTGACACGATCATCGGCAGTGGATCCGTGGTGACTGCAACGGATACCTGCGTGGCAGACGTTGCGATCACGGATGGCAAGATCGTAGCCATCGGCAAAGACCTTCCTCGACAGAACGCGACGAAAGTGCTCGACGCGTCGGGCAAATATGTTTTCCCCGGCGGCATCGATGTACACACGCATCTGGATATGCCCTTCGGTGGCACAACCAGCGCGGACGATTTTGAAACTGGCACACGGGCAGCGGCATTCGGCGGAACGACTACGCTGATCGATTTCGCCATCCAATACCAAGGCCAGCCGTTGCGCAAAGCTTTCGACACTTGGATGGACAAAGCCTCGAAGAAGGCCGTCTGCGACTACGCCTTTCATTGCATCGTTACCGACATCGGCAATGGTCAACTGCAGGAGATGAACGCTCTGGTGGGCGAAGGCGTGACCAGCTTCAAGCTTTTCATGGCGTATCCCGGCGTCTTCATGCTCGATGACGCCAGCATTTTCCGGGCGTTGCAGACTACCGCAAAGAACGGCGCCCTCATTTGCATGCATGCCGAAAATGGAAGTGCGATCGACGTGATCGTGCAGCAGGCGCTGGCAGAAGGCAAGAAGGCGCCGAAGTATCACGCTCTGACCCGTCCCACAACCGCCGAGGCGGAGGCCGTGTCTCGTGCAATTGCCCTCGCCGAGATGGCTGGCGCTCCGATTTATTTCGTGCATTTGAGTTGCAATGAGGCTCTCGAAAAAGTTCGCGAGGCGCGCGACCGTGGTCTTCCGGTTTACGCCGAAACTTGTCCCCAGTATTTGTATCTCTCGATCGAGAACTTTGACGTACCCGATTTCGAGGGCGCGAAATATGTTTTCACTCCCCCGCTTCGCGAAAAGTGGCATCAGGAAAAACTCTGGAACGGACTCAAGCAGGATCACCTGCAAGTCGTTTCTACCGATCATTGTCCATTCTGTTTCAAAGAACAGAAAGAACTGGGACGCGACGACTTCACGAAGATACCGAACGGTGGCCCCGGCATTGAGCATCGCATGAGCTTGATTTACTCGGGCGGTGTTGCCTCCGGCCGTTTCAGCGTAAATCGATTCGTCGAACTGGTTTCGACGACCCCGGCGAAACTCTTCGGCTTGTATCCCCGCAAGGGAACGATCGCGGTCGGCGGTGACGCCGATCTCGTAATCTTCGACCCCCAACGCAAACACACGATCAGCGCCAAGACTCACCACATGCGTGTCGACTACTCGATGTTCGAAGGTATCCAGGTGACGGGCATGCCCGACGTCGTTCTCAGTCGAGGGCGCGTGGTGGTGGAAGGAGACAAGTTTCTAGGCCATGCCGGGCAGGGCGACTTTCTCCGACGCTCAACTTACTCGCAAGTGAACGGATAGTTGGTGGAATTTCGCCGGAGACCCACGCTTGTCGTGTGAGTACAAGAGGAGTAGAGTTACACGTTTTCGCTTTTACAACGCCTTAAGGAGAATTGATGTTCACACCCTCGAGTCTGAGCATTGCGCTGTTGATGATGAT
>Ga0187890_10001340_pt1 | contig 17796 bp, 14 predicted proteins | sample June2016WEW_21_1_FD_133005 | JGI IMG/M metagenome (GOLD analysis project Ga0187890, IMG submission 133005) | Peatland microbial communities from SPRUCE experiment site at the Marcell Experimental Forest, Minnesota, USA - June2016WEW_21_10 | ecosystem: Environmental > Terrestrial > Soil >... | reverse complement strand
CGCCGCCGAATAGACGAAGCCGCGCGCCATCGGGATGTAAGTGATGTCCGTGGCCCAGACCTGATTGGGCCACGTGATGGCCAGGCCGCGCAGCAGGTAGGGATAAATCCTGTTTCCTGGCGCGGGTTTTGAAGTGTTGGGCCGGCGATAGATGACCTCGGTCGCCATCTTCCGCATCATCGTTCGGACATGCCTGCGGCCCACCACCAGGCCCTGTTAACCGAGCAGATCGCGCAGCATCCGGTTGCCGACAAACGGGTAGTTCAAGTGCAGCTCATCGATGCGCCGCATCAACCACAAGTCCTCGGCTGAGACCGGACGGGGCTGGTAGTGCCAGGGCCACCTTCGCCTTGAACGCCGCTGTGTGGTTCCTGTGGGGAGGTCTGCTCATCCGTAGCCAACTTAAGGCTGCGGGCGAGCAGAACTTCCGCTTATACCCCTGTCCGAATTTGCGCTACCAGCCTGAGTTATAAAGAATAGCCTGTCCAGGTTCTATAATGAATAGCGTGTCCGGTTGGTGCAAGCCAACGTCGAACGGCGCGTCCACTATAAATCTTAGCTTTAGAAGGATTGAAGACATGGCTCATCAGAAATGGATACTTGCAGCGGCGATTGTGCTTCTGCCCTCGATTGCGGCGACGGCGCAGGACGCTTCCGAGCTGAAAACGGACAAGGACAAGCTCAGCTACGCGCTGGGAATGAACTTCGGGGAGAACTTCCGCAAGCAGGGGCTTGAGCTAGATCCGGCCGTGTTTGCAAAGGCATTCGCAGAGTCGTTCAACGGCGGCAAGACCGCGATGACCGACCAGGAGATGCACACCCTGTTGATGGCAACGGGGCAGGCGATCCAGAAGAGGCAGGCCGCGCAGCAGGCGGAGAAGGGCGAAGCCTCGCAGAAGGAAGGCGAAGCGTTTCTGGCCGCGAACAAGACAAAGGAAGGCGTGGCGACACTGCCCAGCGGCCTGCAATACAAGATTCTGAAGGCGGGCACGGGGGAGAAGCCTACGCTGGACGACACGGTTGTATGCAACTACAAGGGCACCCTGATCGATGGAACGGAGTTTGACGGGTCGGAGAAGCACGGTGGCCCGTTGACCTTCCCAGTAAAGGGCGTAATTGCCGGCTGGACGGAAGCGCTGCAAATGATGCCCGTAGGATCGAAGTGGCAGCTCTTTGTGCCGTCCAATTTGGCCTATGGCGCGCACGGACCGGCAGACATCGGGCCGAACGCGACGCTAATCTTCGAAGTGGAGCTGATGTCAATCCAGAAGGTGGCTGCGCCTCCCGCTGCGGGAGCCGCCGGACCGAAGTAAAAGACGGAATGCGCGACAGTAACGCAGGACACATTAGTCACATACGATTTGAATTCGTTGAGTAATGGAGTTTGTCGCGCGCCGGATCGACCGTATTTCTTCTCAAATTTCGCGGAACTTAGATCTGGCTGGCCCGACTTCGTATATGATTCGCATTTTGGGAACGATCTTCGCGGGCCTGATGGGGCTGGCCTTCGGCAGCTTTCTGAATGTGTGCCTGAGCCGCTGGCCGGCGGACGAAAGCATTGTCAGCCCCCGTTCGCATTGCCGTCAGTGCGGAAGAACACTCACATGGTGGGAGAATCTGCCGCTAGTCAGTTGGCTGGCTCTGCGAGGGCGTTGCCGCACGTGCAGGACTTGGATTGGTTGGCGCTATCCGCTGGTAGAGCTGGTATTGGGAGTGTTGTGGGCTTCTACTGCGTGGAGATTCCCAACGAGCGTGTTTGGTCCAGATCTGCCCCGAGTCGCGCTTTACGACTCTTTGATGACGACACTCGGATTAATGCTTTTCTATTGGCTTCTAGCTGCGTTGGCGGTCCTAGATGCCGAGAATCTCTGGCTGCCGAATTGGCTTACGTTGCCGGGGACTTGCGTCGGACTTCTATTATCGGTATTTAGTTTTGTTGTTGCAGTGAAACTCGATTCGATCACCCAATCGCGTCCCTACACCTTTAATTACCTGACAGGAGAGCAATGGCAGGTAGCGGGGTCGCGCTTGCTTGGCATTATCGCCGCCGCCGGCCTGGTCCTTCTCATCCGCTGCGTCTACTGGCTGATCCGCCGCCGCGAGGGTATAGGCCTAGGCGATGCCAAGTTGATGGCTTTGCTCGCCGCATGGCTTGGGTTGCCCGGCGCTCTGCTTGCCTTTGGTCTGGGCGTTGTACTGGGAGCTTTGATTGCAATTGTTCTGTTGGCAATGTCCACAAAAGACAAAGACAAACGAGGCTGGGCGCACAAGAAGTTGCCACTGGGCACTTTCCTTTGCATCGGCGGCATGGTCAGCAGCTTGTGGGGGCAGCCCATCATCGCTGCCTATCTTCGCTGGTCCGGTTTCTGAGCGCTATTGCTGCGTCACAGTTGCCGGCGCTAGACTCACGGCAGCATTCTTTCCATTGGCGATCTCTGGCTCCTTCAAAGCCTTGATTGCCTCTTTGCCGTGGTGACTATCGGGGTCATACTCGGCAACCTTCTGATAGTTCGCGCGCGCATCGGCGAGGTTGCCGAGATGCCGGTTGGCCTCAGCCAAACCCCAATAAACATCTGGATTCTCCGGGTCCAGCACCACCGCTGACTCGAAGCGCGAAAGAGCCGCCTTCCAGTTTTTGGTCTCGATATAATAGCCGCCCACTTCGATGTCTTTGGAGACCGCCTCCTGGTGGGTGGGCTCTTTGACGGCCAGTTTTCTTTTCTTACTGGATTGATCGTCGTCGGGCGGGGGCAGCAGATTAACCAGGCCAGAAAGGCTCGAACTCGATTCCTCTGGCTGCCCGTTCGCAGCCGCTGGCGCAGGGTCGTCGGGGGAGCGGACCGGGTCAAAGTCATCGCCCGGCAATGGGATCGCAGGGCTCTCGGCTCCGTTATAAGTTCCCTCGGGCAATGTTGGCGTAGTCTTCGAGGGCATCACAGGGACCGTGCTCGTATCCTCGGGAAAAGGATTGGTGCTGGACGGGGAGGGGGCTGCGGGTTTCTGAGTCGCGTCCGCCGGTTTGTGCTGGCCAGTAGCCGCAGGATCATTCGCTGGCGGTGCTTGCGCAGACAACAAAGACGAGGCTGTCAAACAGCCTGCCAAACTAAGTCCAATCGTAAAGAAACCTCTCATTTTACTTGCCCCATGTCCAACCTCACGCCGCATCTCATGCCTTCAATGGTACGATGCGGTTCATACAGCACTTCCACAGGAAAGCATCGCACACTCGCATGGCACTGATCATCCGCTCTTCCGCCATCCACGCCGCCGGCTGCTACACCACCACGTCGATCCGTAAAGGCACCCGCGTGGCCGAGTACAACGGCCACAAACTCACCAAGGCCGAAGCCGACACGGCCTATGAAACCTCGCCGATCACCTACCTGTTTGGACTGGGGAGTGGCGAGATCGTCATCGACGGTCACTGCTTGGCGATGTTCATCAACCACAGTTGCGACGCCAACTGCGAGACCAGCGAAGAAGGCGGCCGGGTGTGGATCAAGGCGATCCGGAAGATTGCCGGCGGCGAAGAGATCACCTACGATTATTGCCTCTACGATGGCGGCGACGATGAAGCCCACTGCAACTGCGGCGCAAGGAACTGTCGCGGAACGATGTACGCAAAGGAAGAAGTGCGCCGCCGTAAGGCTGCCAAAAAGAAAGAAGAGAAGAAATCTACCGGAGCGAAGCCCGGCACCCCTAAAGGCTCCAGGAGCCCGAAGGCAGCGAAAGGGTAACGGCCACAGATCTTGATCAGCTGGCCAGGATCGGGACAGCAGGGCCTTCGATCACTGGCTTGACGACTGGCACTTCGGCTTTGACGTAGGAGATTTTGCCGGCGTCAATCTCGTCCTGGGCGATGCGGCAGGGTTTGGTGGATTGAGTGCGAACAAGGGCGTGGGAACCGCTCTGCAACTGCCGCGCACGACGGGCGGCCACTAGAACCTTGCGATAGTTCGAGTCGAAGCCTGTTTCAATCGTCATCGGAGTCCTCATCAAAATCCAGGAATTGCTGGCCGGAGTCGCGACCAATGCCAAATCCTTCCAGCACGGGCCTTACACGTTCGAACGAGTTGACCTGCAGACATCCCGCCGCCACTTCTAGCACTCGCCTCGACCGAAAGGCGATTGGTTCGTCGTTGCGATAGAATCTCTCGGCTTGTACGATAGCCTCCAGTTGCGCCACCGCCCGGTCCAAAATGTCATTGACCAAAATATAGCCGTATTCGCGATAATTCTCAATCTCCTTGCGAGCCTCGCTCAGCCGGCGGTAGACCTCGGCCTCGTCTTCTACGCCCTCAGCGCGGCTGCGATTGCGCAGTCGTGTGCGCAGGACCTTGGGGTTGGGCGGCAAGACGAAGATGCTCACCGCCTCCGGCATGGCGGCACGCACCTGTGCCGCGCCCTTCACGTCGATGTCGAGCACCAGGTCACGGCCTGCGAGACGAGCTTGCTCAAGCGAACTCCGCGCCGTGCCATAATAATTGCCGAAAACCTCGGCATGCTCCATAAACATCCCCGCGGCGAGCATCTGTTCAAACTCCTCGCGGGTGGTGAAGTTGTACTCGCGCCCATGCTGTTCTGAGCCGCGCGGCTGTCGGGTGGTCCACGAAACCGAGAACTCTATTCCGGTCAACTGCTTGCGCACCTCGTTGACCAGCGTGCTCTTGCCCGAACCGGAAGGCGCCGAAATTATAAAGAGAATTCCTGCCACTTATCTCCCTCTCGCTGTTTTCCTGATCGGCATTGATGAGTCGTCCCTTAGCGCTCGCTATATTAGTTCACGTAAATTCCCGTTTTTTCTTTATTCTACGTTTTGGATCTGCTCGCGGGCCTTTTCGATCTCCGACTTCATGGCCAGTCCCAGTTCGGTAATCAGAGTTCCCTTCTCGCCGACGCCGACGGTCTTCGAAAGAAGGGTGTTGGCCTCGCGGTTCATCTCCTGGAGCAGGAAGTCGAGCTTCTTGCCGACCTCGCCACCGGCCTTTAGCAGTTCGCGGAAGTGGCCAATGTGGGTGTTCATGCGGGCAAGTTCCTCGGCAATGTCGCTGCGCTCGACCAGCACGGCAACCTCTTCAAGCACGCGCTGGCGGTTGAAGTCCGGGCCGGTAGCAGCCAGCAGCCGGTCAGTGAGACGGGCCTGATAGCGCTTCTCAATCTCGGGACGAATTGCGGCCACGCCGTCATTGGCTTCAGCTAGACGATCGAGCGTGCCATTCAGGATTGAGAGCAGCCCCTCGCCCTCTCGCGCGCGCATGATCTTTAACTGCACTAGCAAGGGTTCAATCTCGCGCTGTGCGCTTTCGACTAAAGCGGTCTGGTCTTCCTCGCCACTCGATCGATTATCGTTCTGGAGTGCTCCGGGCATTCGCAAGATAACGTTCAGGTCTGGCTGGCCGCCGAGGCCGTGCTCTTCTCGGGCGGCGGCAAAGGCGGCTAAGTAACCGTTCACCAACTCGCGATTGTAGCCTGCTGTTTGCTGGCTAGAGCGGTCGACGGAGAGAGTCAGATCCACGTGGCCGCGAACTAGATTGTCCTTGATCGCTTTGCGCAGCTCCATCTCAAGCATGTCCAGACCGGCGGGCAGGCGCAACTGGACGTCAAGGAACCGATGGTTCACGGTCTTGACGGTGAGAGTGTAGCTTAACTGATCGTTGATGCGAACCTGGCAGCGCGCGAACCCGGTCATCGAATAAATTGGCATGGTTTCATTCCCCTAATCCCTGGTCCCTATTCCCTGTTCTTCCGGCGATTCCATGAATTGCAGTTGATAGAGTCGCTGATAGGTGGGCGACGTGGTCAATAACTCATCATGACGGCCGATAGCAGTGATGCGCCCGTCTTCGAGGACGGCGATACGGTTGGCCCGTCGAATGGTTCCCAGCCGATGAGCGATCACGATAACGGTCCGGCTCTGCATGAGGTTGGCCAGCGCGATTTGGACCAGAGATTCGCTCTCGGCATCGAGCGACGAGGTGGCCTCGTCCAGAATGAGAATCGGCGCGTTTTTCAAGATGGCACGGGCGATGGCCAGGCGCTGGCGCTCGCCACCGGAGAGACGGAAGCCTTTCTCGCCGATTACAGTGTCATAGCCTTGCGGCATTCGCAGGATGAAGTCATGAGCCAGGGCATTCTGCGCGGCCCCTTCCACAAGGCTTCTCGGTACATCCGGCTGTCCGTAAGCAATGTTATTGCGCACCGTGTCGTTGAAGAGGATAGTATCCTGGGTAACCTGGGCTACTTGGCGGCGCAGCGAACTGAGCGTCACATCGCGCAGATCGCGGCCGTCGATCAGTATGCGGCCCGAAGTTACATCGAAGAATCGCGGAATCAAGTTGACCATCGTCGACTTGCCGGCGCCGCTGGGACCGACAAGCGCCAGGACTTCACCCGATTGCACATCGAGATCGACGTTGTGCAGAATTTGGTGCTCGCCTTCTTCGGTGGAGTAGGAAAAGCCAACATTCTCAAAACGAATAGAGCTTTTGAAGCCCTTGAAGACAGCCGCATGCTGCTTCTCTTTGACGTCATCCTCGGCGTCAAAAAAGGCGAAAATCGACATGGAAGCGCCCATCGCCTGCTGGAAGCTGTTGTAGAAATAAGCAAATTTTCGCACCGGATCATAGAGCTTGAAGAGCAGGATGATGAAAGCACCGAACAGCCCCATCGTCATTCGACCATGCATGATTTCATTGCGGCCAATGAACAGGAACATGGCAATGGCGAAGGCGCCAATCGTATCCATGAGTGGCGACGAGATCGATTGAATGCGCACGCTGCGCAGGTTGGCGCGGAAGAGACGCTTGGCGGCTTTCTTAAAACGGAGAATCTCCCATAGTTCAGTATTGAAAGCCTTAACAATGCGATTGCCGGTTACAGTTTCGTGCAAGATGTTTTGAATCTCGGCCAGTTTGTCCTGACCGGTGCGGGTGCGAGTGCGGACTTCCCCGCCAATCTTGCGCGCGGAGGTGACCACCACAGGGATAAAAAGCACCAGTGCCCAACTGAGCTGTCCGCCGAGTCGAATAATAAACACAAGCCCAACGAAAAAGGTGAAAAACTGCTGAAGAAACTCGCTGATGACCGAACTAAGCGCGACTTGCACGCGATCCACGTCGTTGATCAACGTGGAAAGAATGGTTCCGGTGGCGTACTTATGGAAGAAGCTCGATGAGCGTCGCATCGTGGCTTCGTAGAGGTGATTACGGAGGTCTGTGATAGTAGCGAATCCTGCATAATTCACCAGATAGGTGCCGGCGTAGTCGCACAGGCCTTTGGTTAGCGTCGAGGTCACGAGCGCGAAGGCCACCACATTCCAGGCATTATGCATATGCATGAAATGTGGAACGACAACCCTCAGATCAAAATGCCATGGGCTGTTGGGTAAACCGAGAGTGATAGGACCTTCCGGAGCGTCCGGCCTCAGCACCTGGTCGAAGATGGGCTGGAGGAGTAGAACACGAAAGGTATCCAGTACACCGACCGCCGCCAGCAAAAATACGCCAGGCACCCATTGGAACGTGTAAGGCAGCCCGTAGCGCAGCAGGCGCAGAAATCTTTTCATACCGTTTGACCAGCCTGGCGGGCGCAAAACTCCATCCACGCATTATATCTGGAGGGCGCGGCTCCCGTTGCCTACAACCGGCGGTGCAAATCAAAGATGAATAACGTGATTGGTCTTCGATGGGACCAGCATTCGGGAGCAATCTGACCCGTGAACATTTAGAATGGATGGGATTGGAAAAACGTCTTGCGCCGGTACACCGGCGGGAAAGTTCGCCCTCATCCGTATGCAACGTTGGTCAAAGCTCTTTATTCCCACTCTTCGCGAGGCCCCGGCAGACGCCGAAGTGGCCAGTCACAAGTTTCTCGTCCGCTCCGGTTACATTCGCCAGTTGGGCGCAGGCATCTATAACTACCTCTTTCTTGGGCAACGGTCGATCAACAAGATCATCGGCATTGTGCGCGAAGAAATGGATCGCATCGGCCAGGAGTTCTACCTGCCGGCCATTCAGCCGAAGGAGCCGTGGGAGAAGAGCGGCCGCTGGACCGTCATGGGCGACAATATGTTCCGGCTAGAAGATCGCAAGGGTGCGGAACTCTGCCTTGGCATGACCCACGAAGAGATCATGACCACGATCGCCGGCAATGAACTACGCAGCTACAAACAGTTGCCGCAGATCTGGTATCAGATTCAGACCAAGTTCCGTGATGAGGCGCGGCCCAAATCGGGGCTCTTGCGCACGCGCCAGTTCACGATGAAAGACAGTTACTCCTTTGACATCGACAAGTCGGGCCTGGACAAGAGCTTCGAGCTGCATGATGCGGTGTATCGCAAAATCTTCACCCGTTGCGGGCTAAGGTTCGTGGCTGTTGAGGCGGATTCGGGCTCGATGGGCGGCTCGCAGTCGCAGGAGTTCATGGTCTACACCGACGCTGGAGAGGATCTGATTGCGAGTTGCCCGGTCTGCGGCTATGCAGCCAACACCGAGAAGGCTACCTCGCGGCTGGAGCCTGTCGTCGAGTTGGAGGCCACAGGCGACGGCAAACCGGAACTGGTGCACACGCCGGGTTGTGGCGCAATTGCCGACGTTGCTGCTTTCTTCAAGATGTCCGAGGCGTCGGATATCAAGTGCGTGGCCTACATGGCGCTGAAACGAGGCTCGGCGGGCCAGCCGGATGCTTGGCACGGGGTCGCGACCTTTCTGCGTGGCGATCACCAGGTCAACGAGACAAAGCTGTTGGGGGCAATCGGCGCGGCCGAGCTACGCACCATGCAGGGCGAGGAGTTGGAGAAGTTCTTCAACGGGCCGGCGGGGTTTCTTGGGCCTGTTGATCTCAAGCCCATCGCCAAACCACTTGAAGATGGTCTTACGGTTGTCATCGATCTATCTCTCGAAGGCCGCAAGATGATGGTCGCGGGTGCCAACAAGCTCGACTATCACCTTCGCAATGTGACTCCGGGCCGTGATTTCTCCTGGACAATCATGGCCGATATCCGCACCGTCAACGAGAGTGAAGGTTGCCCGAAAGAGGGTTGCTCGGGCAAGCTGGTCGTGGGCAAGGCGGTCGAGATCGGCCACATCTTCAAGCTGGGCTATAAGTACACCGAGTCGATGGGCGCGCGGGTGCTGGACGTAAACGGCAAGGAAGTGACGCCGATCATGGGCAGCTACGGAATAGGCATCGAGCGCATCCTCACCGCCGCCATTGAGCAGTCCCATGACAAGAACGGATTTTGGCTGCAGGCTTCGATTGCGCCCTTCACAGTTGTCGTCACGGTGACCAACATGACCGATGCCCTGCTGTCCATCACGGGCGAAAAATTAGCGGCCGAGCTGGAAGCCGCTGGTCTCGACGTATTGCTGGATGACCGAGACGAGCGTGCCGGCGTCAAATTCAAAGACGCAGATCTGGTAGGCATCCCCTACCGCATCAATGTCGGCAAAAAGGCCGTTGATGGCATGGTGGAGTTAGTGACGCGAGCCACGTCAACCAGCATGGATGTGGGGTTGGCGGAGGTTGTGGCGTTGGTAAAGGAGCGCGTCGAAGAGGATGGCTTGTTGGGAATAGTCGAAGGATAATTTCGCGATAGGGATCGTTGATCCCCAGGTTCAATTTGAACCCGTTCGGAAAGCTCAAGCAGCCTCTGGGTCAACCGCAAGTTCTAAGATGCAAGGAGTGCCATGGCGTTGAAGGTCATAATTCCGAGGCAGTTGCGAATACACGACAAAGCCACGCTGGTGTTGCGCTCGGTTCTGCTCGGGTTCGCGGCCTTGGCCCTGGGTATTCTGGCAATCACAGGCTATTACTATTTAAAATACCAGCGCATTGTGGACGACCGCCTCAAGGAGCCGATCTTTGCATCGACTGCCAAGATTTACGCGGCGCCGCGCCAGGTGCGTCCCGGACAAAAACTATCTGTCCGGCTGATCGCTAATGAGTTGAGCGAGGCAGGCTATTCAGCCGATGGCGCCTCTCAGACCTCCGAGTTGGGCACCTACAAACAGGGCGTGCAGACAATTACCGTTCGGCCTGGGGCGCAGTCTTATCACGCCCCGGACCTCGCGGTAATCCGAGTGAGCAACGGAGTTGTAGAGTCGATCACCGATGAACACGGCGATCCCCTGGCCAGTTACGAACTGGAGCCTCTGCTGATTACCGGGCTGAGCGACGATCCCAATCGCACCAAGCGCCGTCTGCTTACCTACAATGAGATCCCGCCCAATCTCGTGCAGGCAGTGCTGGCCATCGAGGACCGCCGTTTTTTCGAACACAGCGGCGTCAACTACATCAGCATGATGAGCTGGGCCTGGCATGACCTGGTTGGGGATCGCAAGCATCGCGGCGGTGCCTCGACGGTGACGATGCAACTGGCGAAGATGCTCATCGTCGCCGACACCGGCACCATCCGGTACAAGCTCTCGCAGATCATCGTCGCCTTCCAACTCGAACACCGATTCAATAAGCAGCAGATCTTCGAGATGTACGCCAACCAAATTCCGATGGGACAGCGCGGCAGCTTCTCCATCAACGGATTTGGCGAAGCTGCTCAGTCCTATCTGGGTAAGGATGTTCAGAAGATCGATCTATCGGATTGCGCAATGCTGGCGGGGATGATTCAGCGGCCAAATTATTTTTCGCCCTTCCGCCACGGCGACCGGGTGATCGACAGGCGAAACCTGGTGCTCGACTCGATGGTTGAAACCGGCGCGATCACCAAGGATCAGGCAGAGCGCGCCAAGGCCGAGGCCCTGCACCTGAGTGACCAAAGCGTGGATGCGAGCGAAGCACCGTACTTCGTCGACCTGGTTCACGAGCAACTGACGCAGAAACTGGGCGAGCGCGACTTCAACCGCGAAGGATTGCATATCTATACCTCGCTCGACCCCGATCTGCAACGGGAAGCGACAGAGGCTGTTGAATCCACGATTCATGTGGTGGACGAGCAGGTAGACCGGCTTCATGCGCGGGACAAAAAACACGGCATTGCGTACGTCTATCCGCAGGTGGCCCTCGTGGCGCTGAATCCTCACACCGGCCAGGTGCTGGCGCTTGTAGGCGGACGCAGCTATGGCAGTTCGCAGTTGAATCACGCGGCTGCGAAGCGGCCTACTGGATCGATCTTCAAGCCTTTTGTCTATGCGGCAGCTTTTGCAACGGCCGTCGAGGGCACTACACTGCCTGGGCAGAGCAAACCATTTTCGCCGGTGACCATCCTGAGCGACCAGCAGACGACCTACGACGTCGGGGGGCAGGAATACACGCCGAAGAACTTCGAAGGCGAGTATCACGACCAGGTCACTGCGCGTTACGCCTTGATGCGCTCGCTGAATAACGCAACCATTGGTTTGGCAGGCATGGTGGGATTTGACCGTGTGGCGGCTCTGGCGCGCGAAGCTGGTGTCAAAAGCGCGCGCGGAACTCCCGCGGTCGCCATCGGCGCCTATGACGCAACTCCACTCGATATGGCCGGCGCTTACACCGTCTTCGCCAACGGAGGCCTCCACCTGGATCCCTGGATGCTGGCCAGTGTGCGCACCTCCACCGGCGACGTGGTCACCGACTTCACGCCCACCTCCAAGCAGGTTCTCGATCCGCGCGTGGCCTATCTCACTACCAGCATGATGGAGAACGTGCTGCGCGGCGAGGGGACGGGCGCAGGTGTGCGCAGCATGGGATTCGTCTCTCCCGCCGCGGGCAAAACCGGCACCAGCCACGATGCATGGTTTGCCGGCTTCACCAGCAACCTGCTGTGCATTGTGTGGGTGGGCAACGACGACTATACAGATGTGAAGATTGAAGGCGCCCACGCCGCCGCACCGATCTGGGCCGCGTTCATGAAGAAGGCCGTCACTCTCCCCCAATACTCCGACACCAACGAATTCAAGGTTCCAGAAGGCGTGGAGATAGTCTCCATCGACAAGGTGAGCAACCTGCTCAGTGACGCTTCCTGCCCGGACAGCTTCGAAGCGGCTTTCCTTGCAGGTACTGCGCCCATGGAGACCTGCGACCATCCTGGTGACCACCGCAACATGCTGCAAAAGATCTTCGGAGCGGGCAAGACCGGGAATTAAAGCCTGCTGATCCGGAACAACGGCACTACCAGAAGCCTGGGAAATGTTCTATATTTCACTTGCTATGACTTTTCCTGCGCGCTCCGTCTTTCCCTCCATCTTGTTTGTGACCGCTTTGCTGTTTTGCTCCCTCGCAACTCCAGCACAAAGTCCTGCCGCAGCCACGCCCACTGTCGCCGACGCTCTGGCCTTCATCGATAGCGCCGAAAAGGAGCTGAACGCGATCAGCGTCGATGTGGCCCGCGCGTCTTGGGTCAAGGCGACTTACATCACCGACGACACCGTTACGCTTGAAGCCGAGGCCAATGACCGGTTGATCGCGCGACAGACTGCCTTGATCGGCGAGGCGCGCAAGTTCAACGGATTGACGCTGCCTCCCGATGCTGCACGCAAGCTGATGCTGCTCAAGCTGAGCATTGGTCTGCCCGCGCCCCAGGACCCCGCACTGCGCGCGGAGACTACGCAGAAGGCAGCGCAGTTGGACGCCGCTTATGGCCGCGGTAAGTACTGCCCTGACTCGAACCCCGACCACTGTCTGGGGATCGATGAGATCGACATCAAGATGGCCAAGAGCCGCGATCCCAAGGAACTCGCGGCTCTGTGGACGGGCTGGCACGCTGTTGGCGTCCCGATGCGCGGCGACTACGCGCGATTGGCCGAGTTGAGCAATCAGGGCGCGCGCGAACTGGGCTTTGCCGACACCGGCGCACTATGGCGTTCGCAGTACGATATGACGCCTGAAGAATTTCAGAACGAGATCGAGCGCCTCTGGACCCAGGTTGAGCCGCTCTATCGCGAACTGCATACCTATGTTCGCCGCAAGCTCATCGAGAAATATGGAGACGCCGCGCGCAGGCCCGACGGCATGATTCCCGGCGATTTACTTGGGAACATGTGGGCGCAGGAGTGGGGCAACATCTATGACGTGGTCGCGCCGCCCTCCGGTCCTATGCCCTATGACCTGGGCGCCATTCTCAAGGCGCGCAACACAGACGGTCCGCAACTCGTCCACTACGGTGAGGGTTTTTACAAGTCGCTGGGCTTCGATCCCCTGCCCGAGACATTCTGGAAGCGGTCTATGCTGTCCCATCCACGCGACCGCGATGTGGTCTGCCACGCCAGCGCCTGGGACGTAGACAACCAGCTCGATGTGCGAATCAAGGCCTGTTTCCAACCCACCGCCGACGACTTTGTCACTGTGCATCACGAACTGGGCCACAACTACTATCAGATGGCTTATCGCAACCAGCCGTTCTTATTTGCTGGCGGCGCTAACGACGGCTTTCACGAGGCGATCGGCGACTCGATTGCCCTGAATGTGACTCCGGATTACCTGAAGAAGCTGGGCCTGATCGACCAGGTTCCTCCGCCCAGCGCCGATATACCGCTGTTGCTGCACACTGCGCTCGACAAAATTGCATTTCTCCCCTTCGGCTTGCTCATCGACAAGTGGCGCTGGCAGGTCTACGCGGGGCAGGTTAAGCCGGAACACTACAACAGCGCCTGGTGGGCGCTGCGGGAAAAATATCAGGGCATTGCCCCGCCAGTTGCGCGCAGCGAGGCCGACTTCGACCCCGGAGCGAAATACCATATCCCTGGTAATGTGCCTTACTTGCGCTACTTCCTGGCTCGCGTCTACCAGTTCCAGTTCTATCGAGCGATGTGCCTGGCCGCCGGATACAAGGGGCCGCTGAATCGCTGCTCTGTCTATGGATCCAAGGAAGCCGGGGCCCGGCTGAACGCGATGCTTTCAATGGGCTGCTCGAAGCCATGGCCCGAGGCGCTGAGAGCTATGACCGGTACCGACAAGGCAGATGCGTCCGCCATCGTCGAGTACTTTCAACCGCTGATGGATTGGCTCAAGGAGCAAAACAAGGGCGAGAAGGAAGGCTGGACGCTGCCGGGAGACCCGCTGAATTAGTGTGGTAGGTCAATCAATTCCAGTACCCTCAAGCGATCGAAGAATCGCTCTAAGATCGCCTCGCTCTGCCCAAAAACCTCGAGGGACCAGCCGATGGCCCCTTTTACAATCAGCAGAGCCCTTTCAACATTATCGCCCTGTTACGACCTACTTACTGCGACAAACGCGCAAACCCTGATCCGGGCCCGTGCCGTTAGCAGCCAGGCTGCTCCGGAAAGCTGATTCTGTGCAGTAGGCAGCGCCCATCCAGCCGCCACCCCTCCAAACCCGGCCAAAGCCGCTCTGGCTTCCTTTTGGATCAGTTACATTTGTCTCCAGGGGTCCGTACCAGTCCCAGCACCATTCCCGCACATTGCCCGACATATCGTAAATCCCTAACTCATTGGGCTTCTTGCTGCCGACGGTCTTAGGTTGATTATGGTTTTGTTCGATTACCGGCCAGGACCAAAATCCGGTTAACACTTTATCGCCGGAGTTTCTCCAATACCACGCAACGTCATCGATGATATCGCTTCCACTGTATGAGTAATTCTTGCTCATCTGGCCTCCGTCGGCGGCGTATTCCCACTCTGCCTCCGTCGGCAATCGGTAACCATTCGCGTCCGCGTTGATCGTTACCGTCCACTTGATCGTATCGAGATCGCCAAACTTCGGGTCCGGCTTATTATTAGGATCCTTCTTGGTCTTGTCTATAATGTAATAAGGATTTAGACCCTCTTTTATACTCCTTTTATTGCAGTACTCTACACTGTCATACCAGTTGACCATTTCCACGGGCAAATCATCGCCTTTGAATTTTGAGGGATTGCTTCCCATTACTTCGTTCCATTCTTTTTGAGTTACATCGTATTTACCAATATAAAAGTCAGAAATCTTTACCCCTTTCCCGTAATAGTTGGATTTTGTGTTTTTGAAAGTCCCGCCTTTGACGAATATAAAATTATCCGGCACTTTCCCCCAACAAACGCTTGCAAAAAAGATCATGACCGCCATTGTGATTAGTTTTTTCATTGAATTGTCCTGTTTCTCTCCAAGTATCAGATCTGTATGGATTCTAACAATTCAGGCAACTGAAAATCCGATTTCCTCGAGGAAAGAACGAAGAGTAGTGAGGAATTCCGATGTCCATCGCTTATTCGATCTCTACGAAATCCAGCGCTTGCCCAGCCGTGTTCGCCTCAACTGGGCACGCCGAGCGCCCCAGGTCTCGATTTGAGACCTGGGAGTCCAAACATCGATCAATACTTGACGATTGCGGCAAACGAGTCGGGTTTGAGGCTGGCACCGCCGACAAGTGCCCCATCGATCTCTTCCTGGCCTATCAGCGAGGTGGCGTTGTCGGGCTTCACGCTGCCGCCGTAGAGGATGCGCATTGCTGCCGCGACTTCTGCCCCAAGCAGTTTTGCAACCTCTGCGCGAATGATCTTATGCGCATCGACGGCGATCTCGGGAGTGGCGGTCTTGCCCGTGCCAATGGCCCAGACCGGCTCATAAGCAATCACGACGGGCTTCGCGGCCTCGGGTGTGATGCCGACAAACGCTCCGGCGATCTGGGTTTTGAGCACCTCGGCGGTTTTACCCGCTTCGCGCTCAGCAAGCACTTCGCCTACGCAGACTACGGGAACAACGCCGTGCTTCAGCGCAGCGTGCAGCTTCTTGTTGACAATCTCGTCGGTCTCGCCGAAGTACTGGCGGCGCTCAGAGTGACCGATGAGCGTATGCGTTCCGCCGACGGCCTGGAGCTGGTTCAGCGAGGTCTCTCCTGTGTAGGCGCCCTCCTCTGCAAAATGTATGTTTTGCGCTCCCACAAGAACATTGCTCCCCTTAGCGGCCTCAATCACAGAAGGCAGCAGCACGGGCGAGGGAAAAAGAGCGATCTCGTCGCGCGTGTGCGAGGCAACGAGAGGTAAGAAGGCATCGACAAAGGCCTTGGCTTCAGCAGGTGTCTTGTACATCTTCCAATTAGCGGCAATCAGTGCTTTACGAGACATTTTTTCGGAACTCCTCAACTCTGATTCTATTGGACGAGAACCGGCGTCTGGGTGACGGCCGGCACAGGGCGAGAAACAGCCTGGTTGCGTTATTTAGCTGCGCTCGTCCCCAATAACCCGAACTTGTCGGCGAACAAATCTGTAGGCAGCAAATGACTTTGCCCCGCGCAAAACGTATCCCTTAGCGAGCTGTTCTAATGCGAAGGGGTAGCGAAGATGACGAAGTCGAAGCGGTGCTTTACACGCTGGAGTTCAAGCACTCTGCGGCGCGGCTTGTTTGAGTCGGGTCAGAGTCAGGCGGCAGCGACGCAAGCCGGGGCGCCGGGCTACAAATCTTTACATACTGGGACCGTTGCTCTCCAGAACCACTTTCGATTCAGGTGGTTCTGGAGAAGACTTTACAAAACTACTCGCAGGTACATCTCAGAACGGTATGTCGTCGTCGGAAATCTCCGCCTGTTGTACGTATTCGTTCTGGCCGCTCGCAGATGCCTGGTCGTGGTCGAAGCCCGCTGATGTCACTGAGGAGCTGGCCGGCTTACTGTACCCACTACCGCCGCCGCTTGCGGCATCTTCGCGGCCTGATAGCAGAACCAACTCATTGATGAGTATCTCAGTCCTATAGCGCTTCTGATGAGTCTCTTTGTCTTCCCAACTATTGGTCGTGATCTTGCCCTCAATGTAGAGCTTCGATCCCTTCTTGACATAGTCGCGCACAATCTCAGCGGTGCGGTTAAAGGCCTTTAGATTATGCCATTCGGTGTGGTCCTGCCAATTGCCCTGCGCGTCCTTTTGACGGTCGCTTGTGGCCAGTGCAAGGTTAGCCACCATGGTGCCACCGGGTGTTGAGCGGATTTCCGGATCCTTGCCTACATTGCCTAAGAGAGTGACTTTGTTAACGCTTTTTGCCATGGTCCTCTACAGACTGTTCACTGCCAATTTTTCATGTCGCATGCCAAAACTTGGTGTCCTACTCTGCCAAAATTTCGTATCACGCGACCAAAAACTCGTGTCGCAATCTTCCATCTCTAAGCGAGGCAGTAGGTTACGGCTAAATCGGCCATGAACAGTTTTCCTTTCTTAGATTTTCTTTCACAAATCCTGGCGAGAAAGTCCGCTCCGAGTTTCCAGCCTTTGAAGTTTCTCGCAATCTTACAAAGTATAGCGGTTTCAATCGCCCGAGGCCCTCGTGACCTCCGCTTGGAGGTTCGACAACTGGCATTAACACGAACATGGCCCACGAGCTTCTGCTGAAAGTATTGTATATTCTTTAACTTAGAAGCATTCCGGCCCCTCTTTTCATAGATAATCTTAATGCACCGTGATCAAAACGTAATCGATCATGCCACTTTGCGGGTTTCGTTCGGGAAGAGGGTTTCCGGGCCGATGTGGACCAACCGCGCAATCTGGTCAAGTCGGTGACCGTAGCCATCCGCCGTGGCGCGAATCGGGCGCGTTTGGAACTGAACAATTATTGCGCCTACTGGGCAAATAAACTGCCTACTGTGCAAGTGTTCTGCCTACTGACGAAAGTTCAGTGGAAAACTGATTAATTGAAACTTGCAATTGAACATTTCGGCCGGAAGCCAAGGTGCTATTGCCAAACAACCAAAGCTTTGCCGAACCGGCAAACGGTTGCCTGTTTCCAAAAATTGTAGATGCTTCCAGACTGGCCGGGGTCCGGCTGATCTTGCCCACGCAAAACGTATCGCTTAGCAAGCTGTTCTAATGCGAAGGGGTAGCGAAGATGAGGCATGGGACGCGTGGTCGTTACACGCTTGAGTTCAAGCAGGAAGCGGTTCGACTT
>Ga0187890_10001339_pt1 | contig 17802 bp, 20 predicted proteins | sample June2016WEW_21_1_FD_133005 | JGI IMG/M metagenome (GOLD analysis project Ga0187890, IMG submission 133005) | Peatland microbial communities from SPRUCE experiment site at the Marcell Experimental Forest, Minnesota, USA - June2016WEW_21_10 | ecosystem: Environmental > Terrestrial > Soil >... | reverse complement strand
GCCTACCTGGCCGAGGGCGTGCCGACGCTCATCGTCTGGGGCCGGCACGACGCGATCATCCCGCTGGGGCACGGGCGGCTGGCGCACGCCGCCATCCCCGGCAGCATCCTCGAGATCTTCGACGAGGCGGGTCACTTCCCCCACCACACGGATCCGGCGCGGTTCGTGCGCCTGGTCCACGACTTCGTCGAGCGCACGACACCGGCCGAGTTCGACCGGGACGACTGGCGCATCCGGCTCCGGCGGGGCCGGCGCACGACCGGGGTGGTCGAGAGGAACGACCTGGCCGACGAGACCGGTTCGCCGGACGAGGCCGACGCCAAGGTCGAGTTGACGCTGGTGGAGCAGACGCTGGAACGGGCGCCCAGCGTCCAGTGAGGGCACGGGCCCGGCGCGCCCCCCGGGGCCGGTGCCGTGGAGGCGTGGGCGCCGCCCGTCGCTCGCGAGCGTGCCCGTGATGGAGCACGCGGGACACGAGGAGGCGCTGCACGGCGGGGTGGCGAACCGGGGCCGGGTGGTGCGGGTCGGTCCCCACGTGCTGCGCCCGTCCAGTGCGTCCTCACCCTCCGTCCTCGCCTTCCTCCGTGACGTGCGGGCCGCCGGCTTCGACGGCGTGCCCAGGCCGGTGGGGATCGACGCCGACGGACGCGAGCGGCTCGAGTTCATCGAGGGCGATGGGCCGACGGCCCCCTACCCCAGCTGGGCGTTGACGGACGGGGCATTGACGTCGGTGGCGGAGCTCATGGCGCGCTTCCACCGCGCATCGGCCGCCTTCGACCCGGCCCGGCCGGGATCGACCTGGAACGACGAGATCGCCGACCCCTCGGGCGGTCCGATCGTGTGCCACAACGACGTGTGTCTCGAGAACGTCGTGTTCCGCGACGGTGTGGCCGTTGCGCTGCTCGACTTCGACTACTGCGCGCCCGGCCGCCCGGTCTACGACCTGGCGCAGTGCGCCCGCATGTGCGTGCCGATCGACGACGACGAGAGCGCGGCCCTGCTCGGCTGGGACCACCCGGACCGCCCGGCCCGGCTCCGCCTGCTGTGCGACAGCTACGGCCTCGACCGGTCGGGACGGCACGACCTGTCGGCGATCCTCGACGACGCCATGGCGCACAGCGGGGAGTTCGTCAAGCGTCATGCGGATGCCGGCGAGCCGGGCTTCGTCCTGATGTGGGAGTGGATGGGCGGTCAGGAGCGCTGGGACCGGCGCAAGCGCTGGTGGGCCTCGGAGCGACCGCGGTTCGCCCGCTCGCTGGACTAGGGCGAGGACGTCCCCGCTCCACCGGCGCGGGTGGTCAGTACAGGATCAGCTGGGTGCAGCGGTACGACGCCATCAGCCGCTCGGTCGTCTCGTTGGTCACCATGGCGTCCCACACCTGGGTCGTGCGTCCCGTGTGGAGGGGTGACGCGGTCGCCATCACCAGGTCGCCCTCCTTGGCGCTGGAGATGAAGCTGGCCGAGCAGTCGACGGTGGTGAAGCTCTTCGCTCCCGCCGGCCAGTGGTGGTTGACCCCGAAGGCGCACAGGGCGTCGGCCAGCGTGATGACCACGGGCGCCCACAGGAAGCCCGTCCCGGCGATCAGGTCGTGGGTGACGGTGAGGCGGGCGATCGGGCCCTCGTCATCGCCCTCGTGCGGGATCTCGATCCCCAGCAGGTTCAAGAAATTGAAGACGTCGTAGGGCGGCGGCACCGGCACAGCTTGCCGCACGGCACGGGCGGCGGCCCACTCGGGGGGACGCCGGGTCCACGACCCCCGCCGCCGGTCTGCGAAGATCTGTCCCATGCTCCGCCTCGTCCTGCCCAAGGGCTCGCTCGAACGCGCCACCATGCAGCTGTTCGAGGACGCCGACCTGGCCGTCAACCGAGCCTCGGACGTCGCCTACCGCGCCTCGGTCGCCGACCCCCGCATCAGCGAGGTGCGGATCCTGCGGCCCCAGGAGATCCCGGTCTACGTCGCCGACGGGCTGTTCGACCTCGGCATCACGGGCCGGGACTGCATCGAGGAGCGGGGGAGCGAGGTGGTGTCCCTCGGAGAGCTCGCCTACTCCAAGGCCACCTCCAACCCGGCCCGGGTCGTCCTCGCCGTCGGCGCCGACTCGCCGGCCCACTCGCTGGCCGAGTTGGCCGCGGCGGTGGCGGACCGTCCCGGCCGCCTGCGCGTCAGCACCGAGTACCCCGAGCTCACCCGCAAGGCGCTCGCCGCCCACGGGATCGACGCCGACATCGCGCTCCCCTACGGTGCCACCGAGGCCAAGGTGCCCGACATCGCGGACGCCGTCGTGGACATGACCGAGACCGGGAGCGCGCTGCGCGCCGCCGGCCTCCGGGTGATCGAGACGCTCCTGGTCTCGCACACCGAGCTCATCGCCAACCCGACGGCGGCGGCGGACCCCGAGAAGCGCCATGCCATGCAGCAGATTCTGACCCTGCTGCAGGGCACGCTCGAAGCGCGGGGCAAGGTGCTGGTCAAGCTCAACGTCGCCGCCGAGAACCTCGATGCGGTCCTGGCCGTCCTGCCCTCCATGCGCGCCCCGACGATCTCGGAGCTCTCCGGCGGAGGGGGATTCGCTCTCGAGGCGGTGGTGGCGAAGTCGGACATCAACATCCTCATCCCGGCGCTGCGCGACCAGGGCGCCAGCGACATCCTCGAGATCCCGCTGTCCAAGATCGTCCACTGACGTGGGCGGCCCCGTCGCTCCCGCCGTGCCCCGTCACGGGCGCGTCGCCTCGTTCGACCCAGGGCGCGGCCTCGGCACGGTGGCCGAGGACGGCGGCCCCTCCTACGGCTTCCACGCCACGGCCATTACCGACGGGAGCCGCCGCATCGCCGTGGGCGCCGAGGTGACCTTCACGGTGGCCCCCGGCCACGGGGGCCTCTACGAGGCCCGGTCGCTGGTGACGGTCGGCCCCTCGGCGGGCTCCCACCAGCGCCCGGCGTAGCGCCGGGCGAACACCTCGAGGGCGGCGTCGGTGCCGGCGCGGTCTCCCGTGGCGAGCAGGTCGAGCAGGAGGCCGCGGGTGACCGCCAGCCCGAGCCGGGCGTGGACCCGGGCGACGTCGGCCGGCACGCCGACGGTCGCCGCCATGGCGACGTTCGCCTGGAGCCAGCCCTCCAGGTCGTCCCGCAGGAGGGGCTCGGTGGCCTCGTCCCCCTGGAGGGCCCGCCCGTAGAGCGCGAAGAACAGGCGCTCGAAGCCCGCCAACGCGGGGTCCGACACGTAGTCCCACATCCGGCGCACCAGCTCGTCGGTCTGGCCGTCCCCGGCCCCGCCGAGGGCGGCGAGCTCCGCCTTGGACCGCGCCTCCACCTCGCGGGCGACGTCGAGCAGCAGGCCGTCCCTGGAGCCGAAGTGGTACAGGAGCATCCGGTGGCTGGTCCCGACCGCCTCGGCGATCCGGCGGAGGCTCTGGTCGGCCAGCCCGTCGGTCGTGAAGTGCTCGATCACGGCGCCGAGCAACCGCTCCCGGGCCGATTGTCCTGTCATGTACCAAATGGTACATTCTGCGCCGACGGATCGAGAGGAGGGCGGCCATGGCCCTGCAGGTGATCGACGAGACGGCGACGACGGGCGCGGACCCGGCATCGGTCTACGGGCTTCTGGCCGACGGATCCACCTGGCCCGCCTGGTCGCCCATCGGTTCCTTCACCCTGGTGGACCCCGGCGAGGGGACGCCCGAGGGCCTGGGGGCCGTCCGCCTCTTCACCACGGGCCGGCACAGGAGCCGCGAGCGGGTCGTGGAGTGCCGGCGGGGGGAGTGCTTCGCCTACGTCCTGGAGAAGGGACTGCCACTGCGGGACTACCAGGCCGTCGTCACGTTGACGCCCGCCGGCGGCGGCACGTCCATCAACTGGCGCTCGACCTTCCGGGCCAAGGTGCCCGGCACCGGCTGGCTCTACCGGCGAGAGCTCGGCAAATTCGTCCGGCGGACGGTGGAAGGGCTGGCCACGGCGTCGGACCGGGCCCGCCTCACCTAACTCTGCCCGTCGCCCGGCGAGGCACTGCGCTCCGCCCCGGCGGCCTCGGCGCCCTCGAGGCGCACGAAGGCCAGGCGCAGTTGGGAGAGGGATTCGTGCAGCGCCGGCTCGGCCTCCCCGAGGCGGCCCCGGAGCCCCTCGAGGAGGTGGCCCAGGCCGTCGATGGCCAGCCGGGCCTCGAACAGCATCGGGGGGGTCTGGGAGAGGTAGATGGCGGCCAGCTCGAAGAGCCCGTAGCAGTGGTTGGCCACCACGACCTCGGCCGGCGTGTTGGCCAACTGGGCCCGCATGGCGTCGACCTCGGCCTGCGCCGCCGCCTGCTCCTCGGTGAGCGGCTGGTCACCCGGCATTCCCGTGACGTCGGTGTCGCCCGCCCGTCCGGAAGGTGGCGAGGCGCCGCCGCCGCCCTCCTCCCGGGGGAAATGCTCGCCCGACGGTGTCCAGAGGCTGCTCATGCTGGTACTGTATGTGCCTTGACTACTTGGAAGCGGGGCTCCCACTGAGGGGCCTCCACCTGGCCACCACCCCGCGGAAGCGCGGGGCACAGTGCGCCAGGTCGAACGTCCTTCGAGCGCGGGCTCTGCCCGCTCGTCGGCCCCGCTCCTCCGATTGGCTCGCGGAAGGACCGCGGCCCGAGTGAGAGGTGTGATGACGCATCGTCGCTGAAACCACAACTGAGCACCGGATCAATGACCGTATCCGTGCCCGTGAAGTCCGGCTCGTGGACCCCGACGGTGTGCAACTAGGCATCAAACCGCTCCCCGAGGCTCTGGCGATCGCCAAGGAGGCCGACCTCGACCTCGTGGAAGTGGCTCCCATGGCCAACCCGCCCGTCTGCCGGATCATGGACTTCGGCAAGTTCAAGTTCGACGAGGCCCAGCGGGCCAAGGAGAGCCGCCGCAAGACGGTCCACGTCGGGATCAAGGAGATGAAGTACCGGCCGAAGATCGGGCCGGGCGACTTCGACACCAAGACCCGGCAGGTGGCCAAGTTCCTCGGTGAGGGGCACAAGGTCAAGATCACGATCATGTTCCGAGGCCGCGAGGTGTACCACCCCGAGCACGGCAAGCGGATCCTGGACCGGATCGCCGAGCAGATGGACGGCATCGCCAAGGTGGAGGCCGAGCCCAAGCTCGACAACCGCAACATGATCATGGTGCTCGCCCCCGACAAGCGGGCCCGCCAGGCTGCGCAGTCGAGGGCATCCAACCAGCAGCGCCCCGGGAAGTCCACGCCGGCCGCCAAGGCGGACGGTGGGCCGGAGAGCCCAGCGGGCTCCCCGGCCGAGGAGAACGGTGCGCCGCCGGCCGGAGAGGCCAGTGCAGTCAGCGAAGTCGCAGCATCAGCCGAAGAGGGATGACGCAATGCCGAAGATGAAGACGGACAGGGGCGCCGCCAAGCGCATCAAGGTGACCGGCTCCGGCCGTCTGCGCCGACGCAAGGCCTTCCGCTCCCACATACTCGAGAAGAAGTCGAGCGTGCGCACGCGCCGACTCGGCCGTGAGACGGACATCGCCAAGGCAGACGAGCGGGCGACCCGCCGGATGCTCGGCATCTGAGCGCAGACGACCGTCGCGCCGCACCGGCGCACACCCACCCGACACACCACGAGAATTCGAAGAGAGGAGCACCCCCATGGCCAGAGTGAAGCGGGCCGTCCACGGCCGTAAGCACCACCGCGCTGTCCTGGAGCAGGCGAAGGGGTACTACGGCAACAAGAGCCGTTCGTACCGGGCCGCCAACGAGCAGCTGATGCACTCGATGCAGTACGCCTTCCGCGACCGGAGGGCCCGGAAGGGTGACTTCCGCAAGCTGTGGATCCAGCGCATCAACGCAGGCGCCCGCCAGCACGGCCTGAGCTACAGCAGGCTCATCAACGGGCTGCACCTCGCCGGCGTCGAGGTCGACCGCAAGGTGCTGGCGGATCTCGCCGTCAGCGACCCCGAGGCGTTCGGCGCGCTCGTGGAGACCGCGCAGACCGCGCTGTCGAACGCGCCCGTGGCGGAGGTTGCTTCCTGACCCAGCGGCTGGCCTTCACGCACCGGCGGGTCCGCCGGCTGCGCGGCCTGCTGCAGAAGCGTTCGGCGCGCTGGAGCGAGCGCGCCTTCGTGGCCGAGGGCGCGGAGCTCATCCGGTGTGCCCTCGAGGCCGGCGTGGCCCTCGAGTCGGTGTACGTGTCGCCCGACGGCGATCACGACCGCGCCACCCAGGACGTCTGCCGGCGGGCGACCGCGGCCGGGGTCCGGGTCTTCGCCCTGGGGGCCGGGGTGCTCGAACGGGTGGCCGACACGGTGACCCCCCAGCCCGTGCTCGCCGTGTTGCCCATGCTGGAGGAGCCTCCCCCCGGAGCGGACCTCTGGTCGGGACGCCCCGGCTCGCTGGTGGTCGTGCTGGTCGACGTCCGCGACCCGGGCAACGCCGGCACGGCGCTGCGGGCCGCGGACGCCTCGGGCTCCACGGCGGTGCTCTTCGCGGGGGAGTCCGTCGACCCGTACAACCCCAAGACCGTGCGGGCCTCGGCGGGATCGCTCTTCCACGTCCCCCTCGCCGTGCGGGACGATCCGTTCGCGCTGGCCTCCGAGCTCTCGGCGGCCGGCTTCCGGACCCTCGCCACCGTCGTGCGGGACGGCGAGGACTATGCCGACCTCGACTGGTCGGTGCCGACGGCGCTCTTCCTGGGCAACGAGTCCTCCGGGCTCGATGCCGCCCTGTGCGGCGAGCTGGCCGGGTCGCTCGCCATCCCCATGGCCGGGCGGGCGGAGTCGCTCAACGTCGGTGTGGCCTGCGCGGTGGTCTGTTTCGAGGCCTTCCGCCAGCGCCGGGGCGGCGGGCCCGGGGCACGTAGCATCGAGGACGGCGGCAAGGATCGGAACGATGACTGACGACGTGGATCTCGACGTGGAGGGCCTCGCCGGCGACGGCGAACGGGCCATCGCGGGAGCGCACTCGACGGAGGTGCTCGCGCAGGTCGAGACCGAGTACCTCGGCAAGCGTTCCGCGCTGACCAGGGCGCACCGCACCCTGGGCGCCCTGAGCCCCGAGGCGCGCAAGGAGGCCGGGCGGCACCTCCTCGAGGTCCGCACGCGCCTCGAGGCCCGACTGGCCGACCGGCGCGCCGTCCTGGTCGAGGCCGAGCGCGGCGAGGCCCTACGAGCCGACCGCCTCGACCTCACCGAGGTGATTCCCGACCAGGTGCGCTCTGCGCCCTCGCGCGGACACCTCCACCTGGTGACCCAGGCCCGGGCCGAGCTCGAGGACGTCTTCGTGGGCATGGGCTTCAGCGTCGCCGAAGGCCCCGAGGCGGAGTCGGACTGGTACAACTTCGAGGCGCTGAACATCCCGCCGGCCCACCCCGCCCGCGGCATGTACGACACGTTGTACCTCGACATCGGGGAGCCCGAGACGGTGCTGCTCCGCACCCACACCTCACCGGTGCAGGTCCACCTCATGGAGGAGGCGGTCCGCTCGGGCACGCTGCCCATCCACGCCGTGATGCCGGGGAAGTGCTTCCGCCTCGACACCCCCGACGCCAGGCACCTCCCGGTCTTCAACCAGATCGAGGGGTTGGTGGTCGACCGCGACATCACCTTCGGCGACCTCGCCGGGACGATCCAGGCCTTCACCGAGGCCTACTTCGGCGAAGGCATGCAGTCGCGCCTGCGGCCGGCCTACTTCCCCTTCACCGAGCCGTCGGCCGAGCTCGAGATCACGTGCACCCTGTGCCTGGGCGAGGGCTGCCGGACCTGCTCGCACACAGGCTGGATCGAGCTGGGTGGCTGCGGCATGGTCGATCCCGCCGTCTTCGCTGCGGTCGGCATCGACCACACGGAGTGGTCGGGCTTCGCCTTCGGCTTCGGCATCGACCGGCTGGCGCAGATGCGCCACGCCATCCCCGACATGCGCTCCTTCATGGAGAACGACATCCGCTTCCTCTCGCAGTTCTGACCCCTTCCCCGACCACATAGCCCACCAACGAAGAAAGACCTCCAGACCACCGTGCGCGCTCCGCTCAGCTGGCTCCGTGACTTCGCTCCCTTCCCCGACGACGTCGGGGCGCTGCGGGCCGCGCTCGACGACCTGGGTCTGGTGGTCGAGGCGATCGAGCACGTCGGCGAGGGACTGGGCGACGTCGTCGTCAGCCGCGTCCTCGAGATCAGTCCGATCGAGGGAGCCGACCGGATCCGGCTGGTCGTGGTCGATGCCGGTGCGGAGCCACTCGAGATCGTCTGCGGGGCACACAATTTCGCGGTGGGTGACCGGGTCCCGCTGGCCCCCGTCGGCGCCATCCTGCCGGGCGGCTTCGAGATCGGGCGCCAGAAGATGCGGGGCGTGTGGTCCAACGGGATGCTGTGCTCGGGCAAGGAGCTCGGGATCTCCGACGACGGTGCGGGGCTGCTGATCCTGGGTGACGGGGCGCCGGGCGAGCCGGGCACGCCCCTGGTGCAGGCGGTCGGGCTCCAGCCCGACACCGTGTTCGACATCACCGTCGAGGGCAACCGCCCCGACGCGTGGTGCATCGTGGGGATCGCCCGCGACCTGGCCGCCCGCCTGGGCCTTCCCTTCTCGGCGCCGGAGCCACCCGAGCCGGCGCCCAGCGGCCGGCCCGTCGAGGTGCTGGCCGCGGCGACGGTGGAGTCACCCGACCTCTGCCCGCGCCTCACCGTGTCGGTGCTCGGCGACGTCGTGGTCGGGCCCTCGCCTCGCCGGATCGCCCAGCGCCTGCTGCTGGCCGGCATGCGGCCGATCAACAACGTGGTCGACGCGTCGAACTACGTGATGCTCGAGCTGGGCCAGCCCACGCACCCCTACGACCTCTCGCTCCTTCCGGGCCGCGGGTTGCTCGTCCGGCGGGCGCGTGAGGGTGAGACGCTGGTGACGCTCGACGAGGTGGAGCGCACGGTCGGTGTGCGGGGGCGGAGCCTGGGTGACACCGGTGAGGACTGCCTGATCTGCGACGCGGAGGGCACGCCGGTCGGCATCGGTGGCGTCATGGGTGGCGCGTCGTCGGAGATCACGCAGGCCACGACCGACGTCCTGCTCGAGGCGGCGTACTTCACCCCCATGGTGATCGCCCGCACCTCGAAGCGCCTGGGACTGCGCACCGAGGCGTCGGCGCGCTTCGAGCGCGGGTGCGACCCCTGGGGGATAGAGCCGGCGGTGCGGCGGTTCTGCGAGATCCTCGCCGAGAGCGTCCCCGGGCTCAGCGTGGCCGACGGGATGCTCGACGTCCGCGGTGAGGTGCCCGAGCCCTTCGTCGTGTCCGTGCCCGTGGCGCGGGTGCACCGGCAGCTCGGCGTCGCCCTCGGACGTGAGGACATCGCCCGGCTCATTGAGCCGATCGGGTTCACGGTCATGGACCTCGCCGGTGACACCGGCGACGCCGGGCAGGTGACGGTGGTGGTGCCGACGAACCGTCCGGACGTGCGGCCCGAGCCCTACGGGGTCGACGACGTGATCGAGGAGATCGCGCGCCTCTTCGGGTACGGCAACGTCCCACGGAGCGTGCCGACCTGGCCCCAGCCCGGGGGACTGACCTCGTTGCAGCGGTCGCGTCGATTTCTCAAGGACGTCCTGTGCGGACTGGGCGCCTCGGAGGCATGGACGGACACCTTCGTCCCGGCGGCCGCGCACGCCGACATCGGTCTCCCGGGCCGCGAGGTGCGCGTGGCCAACCCGCTCGACGCCGAGAAGCCGGTGCTGCGGCGGTCCCTCATGCCGGGCCTCCTCGGCGCGCTGGCCTACAACGCCGGGCGGCGTCAGCCCGAGGTGCGCCTCTTCGAGGTCGGTGACGTCTTCTCGCATCCCGACGACGGTGCGCCGCGCCTGGTCGAGCGCGCCGGCGCGGGCGGGGCCGGGACCGCCGCACTGCCGGGCGAGCGGGAGATGCTGTCGGCCGTCTTCGCTCTGGACACCGACGACGCCCGCGACGCGGTGGCGTCGTGGCACGTGATCGCCGACTCGCTGCACCTGGCCGACGTCCGGCTGGTGGGCCCCGGCGACGGGGTGCCGGCGCTGCCGGGCCTGCACCCGACCCGGTCGGCGCATGTCGTGGCGCACGGTGGGAGCGCCGGTCCGGTCACGATCGGCGCAGTCGGCGAGGTCGACCCCGCCGTCGCCACCACGTTCGGGCTCATCAGGCCCGCGGGCTCGTCCACGTCGGCGCGGCGCGTCGGCTGGCTCGAGCTGGACCTCGGCCTGCTCTTCGACGAGGGGCGCGTGCCCCGCCGCACGACGGTGGGCGGCGCGGTCAGCCGCTTCCCCTCCTCGGACATCGACCTGGCCTTCGTGGTGGAGGACCGCTTCCCGGCGGACGCCGTGGCCGAGGTGCTCCGTGGCGCTGCCGGCGACCTGCTCGAGTCTGTGTCCCTCTTCGACGTCTACCGGGGAACGGGGATCGACGAGGGGGCGCGGAGCCTCGCCTTCCGGCTGCGCTTCTGCTCACCCGAGCGCACGCTCACCGACGAGGAGGTCGGTGCCCTGCGCGGGCGCTGCATCGGCGCCGTCGAGGAGGGGTTCGGGGCCGTCCTCCGCTGACGGCCCGCACCGGCGGCGGCGGCTCCGACCCCGTGGCATCGTGAGCGGGTGGAGGTCCGGCAGATCGATCCCGCGGACGACGCCGTCCTGGTGGAATGGCCAATGTCGAGGCGCTGGGCGACGTGGCGCCCTCGGTCCGCCGCATCGTCACGGGCAACGCCGCGGTGAACGGCCCGATGATCGCAGTGAACGACCTCATGGGCTTCGAGGTGGTCGGGGCCGGCTGGTTCTGGCAGAAGGACCTGCGGGGCGGGTGAGGATCGCCCCGGGGGCGCCTCCTGGAGGTCGCATGATTATGCAGGGATGTGTATACTGATGCGATGAAAGCCGGGATCGTCGGGGCGTCGGGCTACACCGGGGCCGAGCTGCTGCGTCTGCTCGCCGCCCACCCCGTCTTCGAGGTGGCGGTGGCCACGGCGCACTCCCACGCCGGCGAGCCGGTGGGGGAGCACACCCCGTCCCTGGCCGCGGCCTACCCCGGTCTCGCGTACGAGGACACCGACCCGGCCCTCCTCGACGGTCTGGACGTCGTGTTCTGCGCCCTGCCGCACGGCGAGTCGCAGCGGATCGTCCCCGGCCTGTCGGGCCGGGTCGGCCGGATCGTCGACCTCGCCGCCGACTTCCGGCTCCGGGATGCATCGCTCTACCCGCGCTGGTACGGGGAGGAGCACGCCGCACCGGCGCTGCTGTCCGAGGCCGTGTACGGCTTGCCCGAGCTCTTCCGGGAGGGCCTGGCCGGGGCCGCCCTGGTCGCCGCGGCCGGGTGCTATCCGACCGCGGCAGGCCTGGCGCTGGCGCCCCTGGTGCGCAGCGGACTGGTGGAGGCCAGTGGGATCGTCGTCGACGCCGCGTCGGGCGTGTCGGGCGCCGGGCGGGGCCTGAAGGAGTCGCTGCATTTCGGGACGGTCGACGAGGACTTCGTCGCGTACGGACTGCTGACCCATCGCCACACCCCCGAGATGGAGCAGATCCTCGGTGCGGAGCTGCTCTTCACCCCGCACCTGGCGCCCATGGTGCGCGGCATCCTGGCCACCTGCTACGCCCGGCCCGCGGCCGGCCACGTGCCGTCGCCCGCCGCGGTGATGGACGCGCTCCACGACGCCTACGACGACGAGCCCTTCGTGGTGGTGACCGACGACCCGCCCTTCACCAAGGCGACGGCGGGCTCGAACGCGGAACACGTCACGGCGCGTGTCGACGCGCGCACCGGCTGGGTGGTGGCGCTGTGCGCCCTGGACAACCTCGTCAAGGGCGCGTCCGGCCAGGCGATCCAGTGCGCCAATGCGGCATTCGGCCTGCCCGAGACGACCGGGCTGCCAATCGCCGGGGTGTACCCGTGAGCGTCACCGCGCCGCGGGGCTTCGTGGCCACCGGGGGCTCGGCCGGGATCAAGGCCGGGAAGGTCCCCGATGTCGCGGTGGTCGCCACCGCCGACGGCCGCGCCGTGCCCGCCGCCGGGGTGTTCACCGCCAACCTGGCGGCGGCAGCGCCGGTCCAGGTCAGCCGGGTTCACCTGGCGGCCACCGCCGGCGCGGCGGCGGGCGTGATCCTCACCTCGGGCAACGCCAACGCGGCCACGGGCGAGCCGGGACGGAGCGCGGCGGAGCGCCTCTGTGTCGCGGTCGCCGGCGAAATCGGTTCGACCGCCGAGGAGATCCTGGTGTGCCAGACGGGTCTCATCGGGATCCCGTTCCCCATTGAGCACGTCCTGCCCGAGCTGGAGCCGATCGTCATGGCCCGGGGCGGCACCGGACGCGATGCCGCCAACGCGGCGCGCGCCATCATGACCACCGACACCGTGCCGAAGGAGGCCGTGGTGGCCGGTGACGGCTTCACCGTGGGGGCCATGGCCAAGGGCGCGGCCATGCTGGCCCCGAACATGGCGACGATGCTGGCGCTCTGCACGACCGATGCCGTGGTCGACGCGGCCACGCTGCGGCAGGCGCTCCGCGAGGCGGTGGCGGCGTCGTTCAACACCATGACGGTCGACGGGTGCACCTCGACCAACGACACCGTGCTGGTCCTGGCGAGCGGCCACGGGTCGAGCCCGACGCCGGCCGCGCTCACCGCCGCCCTCACCGACGCCTGCCGCTCCCTGGCCGAGCAGATGGTCGACGACGCCGAGGGCGCGACCAAGGTGTCCCACGTCCACGTGCGGGGTGCCGAGAGCGACGACGCCGCCCACCAGGCGGCCCGGAAGGTGGCGGGCTCCGTGCTCGTCCAGTGCTCGCTCTTCGGGGAGGACCCCTACTGGGGCCGCGTCGTGTCCGAGCTCGGCTCGGCCGGCACGCTCTTCGACATCGACCGCGTCACGGTGGCCTACGGCGGCACCGTCGTGTGCGCCGCCGGCGTGGCGGTGCCGCACGACGAGGCGGCGGTGGCCGCCCACATGGCCGGCCGCCACATCGTGCTCGAGTGCGACCTCGGCCTCGGGTCCGGCCAGGCGGTGGTCCTGGGGACGGACCTGAGCTACGGCTACATCGACGAGAACCGGACGACGTCGTGACGGCGCCCGGGACGGCGCCCGTCCCGCCCAAGGTCACCCGGGCCCAGAAGGCTGCGGCGGCGAAGACCGCCTCGGTGCTGGTGGAGGCGCTGCCCTACATCCGCCGCTTCTGGGGGAAGATCGTCGTCGTCAAGTACGGCGGCAACGCGCTGCACGCTTCGAGCTCGGGCAACGGGGACGGAGGCGGCGCCGACGCCGAGGACGCCGCACTCGCCTCCTTCGCGCAGGACGTCGTGCTGATGCGGGCGGTGGGCATCCTGCCCGTCGTGGTGCACGGGGGCGGCCCGCAGATCGGCGAGCTGATGGCACGGCTGGGCAAGGAGACGGAGTTCCGCAACGGGCTGCGCGTCACCGACGCCGACACGCTCGACATCGCACGCATGGTGCTGGTCGGCAAGGTGAACCGGGACATCGTGTCCGCCATCAACGTGCACGGCCCGCTGGCGGTGGGCATGTCGGGCGAGGACGCCAACCTGATCACGGCCGCGCCCGGCCACGCCGACCTCGGCTTCGTCGGGAGCGTGTCGGTGGTCGACCCGACCATGCTCCAGCGCCTGGTGGCGGAGGGGATCATCCCCGTCGTGGCGACCATCGCCTCCGACGAGAAGGGCCAGGCGTACAACATCAACGCCGACACCGTGGCCGGCGCGCTGGCGGAGGCGCTGCAGGCCGAGAAGCTGATCTTCCTCACGGACATCGAGGGGCTGCGGGTGGTGGCGGACGACCCGACGACCGTCATCCACAAGGCCTCCCTGGAGGTCATCGACGAGATCATCCGGAGCGGGGGAGCACAGGGCGGCATGATGCCCAAGGTGGAGGCCTGCGCCGGGGCGGTCCGTGCCGGGGTGCACCGGGCCCACATCCTCGATGGGCGGGTTCCCCACGCGCTGCTCCTCGAGCTGTTCACCGACTCGGGCGTGGGCACGATGGTGCTGCCGTGACGGAACCGACGCCGTTGCCGGGGCGCGAGGCGCTGATGCGCACCTACGCCGACCCGCCCGCCACGTTCGTGCGCGGCGCGGGCACCGTCCTGTTCGACGCGGCAGGCAACGAGTACCTCGACTTCATCACGGGGCTGGCGGTCGTGTCGCTCGGCCACGCCCACCCGGTCGTGGCCGCCGCCGTGGCCGAGCAGGCGCGGACCCTGTGCCACGTCTCGAACCTGTACGGGAACACCCTGGGGCCCGAGGTGGCCCGCACCATCGACCGGCTGATCAACGGCGGTACCGGCCGGGCCGGCGGCCAGGTCTTCTTCGCCAACTCGGGAGCGGAAGCGAACGAGTGCGCATTGAAGCTGGCCCGACGCTGGGCCGGCGGGGGACGCCACGTGGTGATCAGCGCCGACAATTCATTTCACGGCCGGACGCTGGCCACGCTGACGGCGACGGGCCAGCCGGAGAAGCAGGCGCCGTTCCTCCCGCTGCCCGAGGGCTTCGTGCACGTCCCCTACGACGACGTCGCCGCCCTCGACGAAGCGCTCGACCCCGCGACTGTGGCCGCCGTCCTCCTCGAGCCGCTCCAGGGCGAGGGCGGGGTGATGGTGCCCAGCTCGGACTACCTGGGTGCGGTGCGCTCGCTGTGCACGGAGCGCAACGCGCTGCTCATGCTCGACGAGGTGCAGACGGGTCTCGGCCGCACCGGCCACTGGTTCGCCTTCCAGGCGCAGGGTCTCGAGCCGGACGTGGTGACCATGGCGAAGGCGCTGGGCAACGGCATGCCGGTGGGGGCGTGCTGGGCCCGGGCCGAGGTGGCGGCCGCGTTCGGCCCCGGCGACCACGGGTCGACCTTCGGGGGGCAGCCGCTCGCGCTGGCCGCCGTCAAGGCGACGCTGGCCGTGATGGAGTCCGAGGGCGTCTGCCGTCGGGCCCGTGAGACCGGGGCCCGCCTGGCGGGCGGGTTGGGGCGACTGCCGGGCGTGGTCTCCGTACGGGGCGCAGGGCTGCTGCTGGCCGCACAGCTCGAGGCGCCGGTGGCCAAGGAGGCGTCGGCGTTGGCGCTCCAGCGCGGCCTGCTCGTCAACCCGGTCCGCCCCGACGCCATCCGGGTGGCCCCACCACTGCTCGTGACTGGCGACGAGGTCGACGCCGCGCTGCGGATCCTCGCCGACGTGCTGGACGACGTCCTGGCCGACGTGGCGTCCAACGGTGCCGGGTAGGAGCGGGACCCGACCGATGCCAGACCTCTTCGACATCGACGACCTGGACCCCGCCGCGTGGGAGCGGGTGCTCCGGCTCGCACTCGACGACCCGCCGCAGAAACGGCTGGCTGGTCAGGGCGTCGCGCTCCTCTTCGAGAAGCCGTCGGCGCGCACGCGCAACTCCACCGAGATGGCGGTGGTCGACCTGGGGGGGCACCCGGTCTACATCCAAGGCTCCGAGGTCGGCCTCGACGTGCGCAAGACGGCGGAGGACGTGGCCCGCACGCTCGCGTGCTACCACCGCGTGCTGTGCGCCCGGGTCTTCGACCACCGCCTCCTGCCGCGGATGGCGGCGGCGCTCAGCCGGAGCGGGTTCGAGGCCCCGGTCGTCAACCTCCTCTCCGACACCGCGCACCCCTGCCAGGCGGTGGCGGACGTCGTGACCATGCGGGAGGCGCTGGGCCGCCTGGACGGGCGCGTCCTGACCTACGTCGGGGACGCCAACAACATGGCGCGCTCGTTGGCCAAGGCGGGGCTGCTCGAGGGGATGGAGGTGCGCATCGCCTCCCCGGCGGGCTACGCGTTCCCGGCCGAAGAGCTGGCCGCTCTGCAGGCCTTCGCCGACCAGCTCGGGCGGGGCGGTACCGTGCAGTTGTCGGACGACCCCTCCCAGGTGGCCAAGGACGCCGCGGTGCTCTACACCGACGTGTGGACGAGCATGGGGCAGGAGGCGGAGCGGGCGCGGCGGCTGGCGGCCTTCGAGGGGTTCACCGTCGACGACGACCTGGTCGACCAGGCCGCGGACGATGCGATCGTGCTGCACTGCCTGCCGGCCCACCGGGGAGAGGAGATCTCCGACTCGGTCCTCGAGGGTCCGCGCTCGCTGGTGTGGCGCCAGGCGGCCCACCGCCGGACGGCCATGCGCGGGATTCTGGCGTGGGCCACGGAGGACGGGGCATGAGCGGCCACGCGCCCGGCCGCCTGACCAAGAACCAGCGCCAGCACCGGATCACCAAGCTGCTGGAGTCCCAGCCGGTCACCAGCCAGACCCAGCTGGTCACCCTGCTCGGCGACCAGGGGATCGAGGCCACACAGACCACGGTCTCGCGTGACCTCGACGACCTGGGGGCCGTCAAGGTCCGGCTGCCCGGCGGCGAGACGGCCTACGCGCTTCCCGAGCTCCCGGTGCACCAGATCGCGCCGGAGGACCACCTTCGCCGGGTGCTCGGCGAATGGGTCGTCGAGGTGGCGCACTCGGCGAACCTGGTGGTGTTGCGCACGCCACCGGGGTCCGCCCACGTCGTCGGCTCGGCCCTGGACCGCAGCGGGCTCGAAGGGGTGGTCGGGACCGTCGCCGGTGACGACACCGTGCTCGTCGTGGTCGACGAGCAGGTTGGCGGTGCCACCATGGCGGACCACCTGCGCGACGTCGCAGGCATTGCCGCCGCGCACAAGATCGCGTTGAATGGGAAGGAAGAGGACTGACATGCCTGAACGGGTAGTGCTGGCTTACAGCGGAGGTCTCGACACGTCGGTGGCCGTCCGCTGGCTCATCGAGAACGAGGGCGTCGAGGTCATCGCGGTGGCGGTCAACGTCGGGCAGGCGTCCGACCGCGGCGGCGAGGACTGGGACGCCATCCGGACACGCGCCCTGGCGGCAGGAGCCGTCGAGGCGGTGGTGATCGACGCCCGCCACGAGATGGCGGAGCAGTTCTGCGTGCCGGCCCTTCAGGCCAACGCGCGCTACGAGGGCAAGTACCCGCTCGTGTCGGCGCTGTCGCGCCCGGTGATCGTGCGCCATCTGGTGGCCGAGGCGCGCCGCCACGGAGCGACCGCGGTCGCGCACGGGTGCACGGGCAAGGGCAACGACCAGGTGCGCTTCGAGGTGGGCGTACGAGCCCTCGCACCCGACCTCAAGATCTTCGCCCCGGCCCGGGTGTGGAGGCTCTCGCGTGAGGACTGCGTGGAGCTCGCGGCCAAGTGGGAGATCCCCATCACGGTCACCAAGGAGAAGCTCTACTCCATCGACGACAACCTGTGGGGGAAGGCGATCGAGTGCGGCGCGATCGAGGACCCGTGGGCGCCGGCGCCCGGCGATGTCTACACCCTGACCCGGGTGACCGAGACCGAGCCCACCGAGGCCATCGTGGGATTCGAGTCCGGTGTGCCGGTCAGCCTCGACGGCACCCCGCTCGCCCCCTACGACCTCATCAGCCGGCTCGGCGAGGTGGCGGGCAGCCGGGGCTTCGGCCGCCTCGACATGGTCGAGAACAGGCGGGTCGGCATCAAGAGCCGGGAGGTCTACGAGTGCCCGGCCGCGCTGGCGCTGATCGTGGCCCACGCCGACCTCGAGGACCTGACGCTCGAGCGGGACCTGCACCACGAGAAGGCGCGCCTCGAGCCCCGCTGGTCCGAACTGGTCTACGACGGACTGTGGTACTCGCCGTTGAGGGATGCACTGCAGGCGTTCATCACCGAGAGCCAGCGTCACGTCACCGGCGAGGTGCGGCTGCGCTTCGAGGCGCCGGGCACGTGCGCGGTGGTGGGCCGCCGCAGCCCGGTGGCGCTCTACGACCACGGACTGGCGACCTACGACGCCACCGACACATTCCGCCACGCCGACGCGGAGGGCTTCGTGCGCCTGT
>Ga0187890_10001335_pt1 | contig 17826 bp, 11 predicted proteins | sample June2016WEW_21_1_FD_133005 | JGI IMG/M metagenome (GOLD analysis project Ga0187890, IMG submission 133005) | Peatland microbial communities from SPRUCE experiment site at the Marcell Experimental Forest, Minnesota, USA - June2016WEW_21_10 | ecosystem: Environmental > Terrestrial > Soil >... | reverse complement strand
TACGCCTTGTCGTCCCTGAAGAGCTTGATCACCGTGAGCAGGAGGATCTTGATGTCGAGCATCGGCGACCAGTGTCTGAGATAGTCCAGATCGTAATGGACCCGCGCCTCCATCTCCTCGAGTCTTGCCGTCTCGCCACGGCAGCCGTTCACCTGTGCAAGTCCCGTTATGCCGGGCAGCACCTTGTGGCGAACCATGTAGCCCTTGATGAGTTTGCGGTATTCCTCGTTGTGAGCGATTGCATGCGGCCGCGGGCCGACGAGGCTCATGCGACCTTGCAGCACGTTGATGAGCTGCGGCAGCTCGTCGAGCGAGGAGCGGCGCAAAATGGCGCCTATCGGCGTGATCCGCTCATCCGACTTCGAGGCCTGCCGAATTTGCTCTCCGTCCTCGGTCACGCGCATGGTGCGGAATTTGTAGACCGCGATTTCCTGGCCGTCCAAACCGTAGCGGCGCTGCTTGAAAATGACGGGTCCCGGCGAGGACCACTTCACCAATAACGCGATGACGGAGAGCACGGGCAAGAGCATCAGCAGTATGGCCACCGAGAACACGATGTCGGTGAGCCGCTTGGCGACTCCGCGATAGCCGTAGAAGGGCGTCTCGCACATGGCGACGACGGGAATGCCCTGAATTTCGCCCGACCGCGCCTGGATCAAGTCGAACACGAATATGTCGGGGACGTAGTAGATCGAAGCGGTGGTGTCGCGCAGGTCATCGAGCAGATTCATCACCCGCTTGAGGTGCCGGATGGGCAGCGCGACGAAAATGACGTCGATCCGATGGGTCTTCACGTAGGCGCCCAGGTCCGCCAGCGGTCCTATGAGCGTCACCCCGGATTCCATCCCAAGACGATCGATGCTCCGATCATCGAAGAAGCCGGTGACCTCGAGTCGCATGCCCGGATTTCTTTTCAGGCGCCGGCAGAGCTCCAAGCTCGAGGTGTTGTAGCCGGCGATCACCGCCCTGCGGGCGTTGAACACGTTCATGAGGAATCGCCGCATGCACTCCTGCATGGCGAGTGTGGCGATGATCAACACGGCGGGCGTCACGGCTGCCCAAGTCAGGAACACGCGGCGCGGATAAGCCTGCAGAGGCGACTTGGTGATATAAGCGATACCCAGCAGCGCCGCCAGAATCAGAAACCAGCGGAAGATGACATCGACGACTGCCGACACTCGGGGCGAGGTGAGCTGCGCGGTGACCTCCCGCGGCGGCTGGACCAGCACCAGACACACGACGGCAACCACCGCGATTCCGGAAGACAACGGATCGAATCGACTGCGCAAGGCGAAGATGGTGATGTAGAGCGAGGCGACGGCGACGAAGGCGGGCAGAATGGCCTGCGCCGCCATCATCGTCGCGATCAGAATGCTCTGCCTGAAGTGAACCGGTTGGGGCATCTATTTCCCGTTGCCGAGCGTCGCTAAATCGCGACAGCATCTTAGCTAGTATGGGCTATTTAAACCGTGCACTGTGCAAGGCCTTGGCCGACAAATGTTAAATGGAAATGGTTCGGATGCTATTCTAGTCGGGCATGAGCAAGATTCCATTACTCGATCTTAAGGCGCAGTACGCGCAGTTCCGAACGGAAGCTCTCAGCGTCATCGAAAGTGTATGCGCGAGCCAACAATTCATCCTGGGCGAGCACGTGCGTGCATTCGAGGCGGCGATCGCGCAATACTGCGGTGCGTCGCACGGCGTTGGGGTTTCCTCGGGCACCGATGCGTTGCTGCTCGCCCTGATGACCTTGGGCGTGGGCGCGGGCGATGAGGTGATCACCTCGCCCTTCACCTTCTTCGCCACGGCGGGAGTGATCGCGCGGAGCGGCGCGCGGCCCATATTCTGTGATATCGACCCTAAGACATTTAACTTATCCCCACAGGCGGTGCAGCGCTTCATCGACGAGAGCTGCACTTCGAGCGACAACACCCTGGTGCATCGCTCCACGGGAGGACGCATCCGCGCCCTCATGCCGGTTCATCTGTATGGCCAGTCCGCCGACATGAGGTCGTTCGCGGAAATTGCAAAGCGTTACGAGCTCTTCATGATCGAAGATGCGGCGCAGGCGATCGGCACTGAAACCATCGACGGGCGACGGGTGGGATCGATCGGCGACATCGGTTGCTTTTCCTTTTTCCCGACCAAGAACCTGGGCGCGTTCGGCGATGCGGGGCTTTGCACGACCAATGATCCCGACGTGGCCGAGCGCATGCGCGTGTTGCGGGTGCATGGCGGCAAGCCGAAGTATTTTCATGCCCTCATCGGCGGCAACTTCCGCATCGATGAGCTGCAAGCCGCGGTGCTGCGCGTCAAGTTCAAGTACCTCGATGAATGGACGAGCGGCCGGCAGCGCAATGCGGCGTTCTACGACGAGGCGTTTGCGCGTGCCGCGCTGGCTCCCCCGCGGCTCACGACGCCGCACCAGCTCGCGCACGGGCGGCATATATTCAATCAATACGTCGTGCGGGCCGAGCGGCGCGACGCGCTGCGCGCCTTCCTGAGCGAGCGGGAAATCGGCACCGAAGTCTATTATCCGGTGCCCCTGCATCTGCAGGAATGTTTCGCGTATCTCGGCTACTCGCGCGGGGATTTTCCGCACTCCGAGCGTGCGGCGGCGGAGACGCTCGCGCTGCCGATCTATCCGGAGCTCTCGGCGGAGCAGCTGACGGCCGTGGTCGCCGCCATCGGCGATTTCTACCGCTGATCAGGACTTCTTGAAATCGTCCGGCTGCAGCTGGTGACGGGACAGAAGCTTGTAGAAATCCGTGCGATTGCGCTTGGCGAGCCGCGCCGCCTGGCTGACGTTGCCGGTCGTGATCTGCAGGATCTGCGAGAGGTAATTGCGCGTGAACTCGTCGCGCGCCTCATCGAAGGAGGGCAGGCGTGTCGGGTTGCCGCCGAGTGACTGCTGTACCAGCTCCGCGGTGATGATGGCGCCTTGCGATAGAGCCACGTTCTGCCTCACGACATTGTAGAGCTGGCGCACGTTGCCCGGCCATTCGGCGGTCGCGAGAAGCTCGACGGCCTCCGGCGCATAGATCTTGCGCTGTCCGGTCTCCTTGGCGATCTGCTCGAGGAAATGGGCGACCAGCAGCGGAATGTCCTCGCGCCGGCGACCGAGTGCAGGCACCTCGATGTGCACGACGTTCAGCCGATAGTACAGATCCTCGCGAAACTGCCCCGCGACCATCAGCTGATGCAGGTCGCGGCGCGTTGCCGAGATGACCCGCACGTTGATTGCGACCGCCTCGATGCTGCCGACGGGACGAATCTGGTTCTCCTGCAGCACGCGCAGCAGCCTCACTTGCAGTCGCATGGGCATGTCGCCCACTTCGTCGAGCAGCAAGGTGCCGCCGTCGAGCGTCTCGAATAGGCCTTTCTGCGCACGCGTGGCGCCCGGAAACGCGCCCTTCTCGTGACCGAAGAGCTCGGACTCGAGCATGTCCTCGGCGGTGGCGCTGCAATTGACGACCGCGAACTGCTTATTGCGGCGCGGGCTCGCCTCGTGAATGGCGCGCGCGATCAACTCCTTGCCGGTGCCGCTCTCGCCCGTGATGAGTACGCGTGCATCGGTGCCTGCGACCATGTTCGCCTGCGCCAGTTTGTCTTCCATCAGCTGGCTGCGCGTGATGATTGCGGCACGCCAATCCTCATCGACGTGCGCGAACCCCGATACCTTCAGAGCTTTTTGCACGTGATCGAGCAGGTCTTGCTTGTCGACCGGCTTGGTGAGAAAGCCGAACGCGCCGCTCTGAGTCGCATGCACGGCGTCGGGGATGGTGCCGTGGGCCGTCAATATGATGACCTTGAGTCCCGGCCAGCGGCTTTGTAGCTCTTTCAGCAAGCCGATGCCGTCCATCTGATCCATGCGCAGGTCCGTGATCACGAGGTCCGGTCGGAAGCGCGTGCAGGCGGCGAGCGCCGCGGCCGCGCTCTCGACCGCCTCGACCTCGTAATTCTCGGCGCGCAGCCGGATGGTCAGCAGGCGCAGCAACCCCGGATCGTCGTCCACGACCAGAATCCTCGCGCGGCGCTTCTGAGTCGTCGCGCTCTCGCGGGAGGCGGGCTGAATGCCGAACCCCAAGGGCGTCGTGGATGCTATCGGAGTCGTCGGAGCGATGGAGTGGGCGGTCAAGGGAGGTTTCTCCGGGGGCTGCTTCATTCAGGGCGTATGCGGTTCGGTGCTTCCACGATCGTTGATGGAACGCTCAATGTGCGTGACGGCATCGAGCTTCGCGTGCGCCTCGTCCAGGGCCTTGCGCAACCGGGCGTTCTCATCCGACTCCGTCGACAGACGCCGATTTAGCGCCTGCAGCTTGTCCCGCGAATTCTGCGAGTCCTCGTCTCGCAAGCGCTTGTTTTCGGCTTGCAGTACCAGTCGCTGGTCGACCTCTTGCAACTCCACCATGGCCACTAAGCGCTCATCGGGCAATAGAGTTTCGGGCCTGGCCAGCAGTTCCGCCAGCTGTCGCTGTGCAGCGACGGGATTTGAGCCGGTGTGGCCGGGTATGGCGAGCGCAAGCGCATACCGCAAGCGGTTCGTGGTGGTGGGCGAGAGCGCTGCGGCGTCCTTTGCCGACTGGAACACCTCGGCTTGGCGGGCCGGATCGCCTTGCGGCAGGGTGGTCATCATCTCGAGCAGCGGCTCGACGGTTCCACACATCTTCGGCTGGCCCCCCTCCGGTTGCAGCGGCGCCGGATTCTTGGCATCCGACCCCGCGCCGCCCGTGAGCGCGCAACCGCTCAGGGTGCCGCAGACCAACAAGCATGCGCCCGCGAGCGATCGCTTATGCAGCATGAGCCTTTTCACGCGAGGCGGAAGCGGAGTGCCGCAGTGGCAGGCGGACACGGAAATGCGCACCGCCCGCGGCAGCCTCCAGAATCTCGATACTCCCGCCGTGCGCATTGACGAATTCGGTGACGACCGACAATCCGATCCCGGTGCCCTTGACGTGTCCTCCTTGCGGCGTCTTGCCCTGATAGAACGCCTCGAATATCCGGTTGCGCTCGTCCGGCGGGATGCCCGGACCCGAATCGATGACGTCGATGACGAGCTGTTCGCGTTCGCGGCGGGCGTGTATCGAGATGTTTCCCCCGCGCGGTGTGAACTTGATCGCATTCGAGAGCAAATTATCCAAAATGAGACGCACCTTCGCGCGATCCGCGAGCGGCGTGAGGTCCTCGACCTGGACGTCCAGACGCACCCGTTGAGCCACCAACGTGAGCTGCTGGTTCTCCAAGACCGACTTGATGAGGGGCCGAAGCTTGAACTCGGACACCTCGAGGCCGACGCTTTTCGCCTGCCAGGCACTGAAGGACAGCAAATTCTCGATCAGGCGCTGCAGTTTCATTCCGTTCTCGCGCAATATCGCAGTGACCTCCCGTTGAGCGCTTTGCAGTTCACCGACTGCGCCGTCCATCAAGAGTTCGGTTCCCTCGCGAATATTCGCCAGCGGAGTCTTCAGTTCATGCGACATGTGTCGCAAGAATCGATTCTTCTCCTGCGCGAGCTCCAGCAACCGCACCCGCAGCCATTCGAGCTGGGCGGCGAGCCGCTCCAGGTCCGCCGGACCCCGAATGGCAATCGGTCTCGAGAACGTGCCGCGTCCGAGCTCGTTGATGGAGCGGTCGATGGCTCGGATCGGGCGGCCGAATAGATAGGTGAACACGCCCACCACCGCGAGAGTCATGGGCACGAGCAGCAGGGTCTGCCAGAACAGGTTTTGCTGCGCGAGCTCCGTGGCATCCTGCAGAGCGCGAAGCTCGTGGTCGATCTGCCCGCTCACGTGATTGGAGATCTTCGAGGCGACATCGGACATCTGCGGGTAGGAATTGACGAGCTCCGCCATCCGCGCGGAGCTTGCAGGCGCGGAACGCAGCTCCTCGGCGCGCCGCTCGGCCTCCGTCTTGAGGGCGCGGATATCGGCCTGTGCCTGTTCGGTGAGCGGCAGGGTGAGGAGCTCATTCAGCGTGCTCTCCAGCCGCTCCTGATTGCGTGCGTAGACCTCGAGCAAGTCGCTGTTCGGCAGGATTTGATAGAGTCGCGCCGTGCGCTCCAGAGCCGCGATCTCGACGAACATGCGCTGGTTGTTGCTGCTGCCCTGCATGCCGCGCACCACCAGCTGCTCGCTGCGGTTGGACAACCGGTTCATCTGCACGGCCGCGTTCACGATCGCGAACAGGAGCGGTGCGGCGACGATCGTGAAGCCGATCAGCATGAGGCCGCTCAAGGATCTGGGGCGGGGCAAGCGCATGGGGCGCATTCTAGCGTAAGGCTTCGCCGCGGGAGCGGCTCCTCTGCGCGTAGAATTCCCATAATGAGCATTCAGGCACCCTATGCACAGCTGTCTCCGGAAGTGGTTCTCGATGCGCTGGAGGCCGTCGGATTTCGCTGCGACGGGCGCTTCCTGGAGCTCAACAGCTATGAGAACCGGGTCTATCAGATCGGCATCGAGGACGCCTCACCGGTGGTGGCAAAATTCTACCGGCCCGGGCGCTGGGACGATGCCGCCATTCGCGAGGAACATGCCTTTGCAGCCGAGCTCGCCGCGCAGGAGATTCCCGTCGTCGCTCCGCTCGAGCGCGACGGTGCCACGCTGCACTTCCACCACGGGTTTCGCTATGCCGTATTCCCGCGGCGCGGGGGACGCTGGCCGGAGCTCGGCACCACGGACGAGCGTGCCTGGGTGGGCCGGTTTCTGGGCAGGATCCACGCGGTCGGACGCAGCGCCCCGTTCCGCCACCGCGCTCGCCTCGACGTCGAGGAGCTCGGCATGAAGTCCCGCGATTTCTTGCTCGACGGCGGCTGGCTGCCGGATTACCTGGCGCCGAAGTACGAGGCGGTCACCGATGCGCTGCTCGAGGAGGTCGGACGAAGAACCCGCAACTGGCGGGGAGCCACTCTCGGTCGAATCCTCGGCGACTGCCATCGAGGCAACATCCTCTGGACCGATCAGGGTCCGCACTTCGTCGATCTCGACGACTGCGTGACCGGGCCGGCGATTCAGGACCTGTGGATGTTGCTCGCGGGCAGCGCCGCGGAGATGCGGGTGCAGCTCATTGACGTGCTCGAGGGGTACGAACAGTTCCTGCCCTTCGACCGGCGCGAGATCGCGTTGATCGAATCGCTGCGGGCATTGCGCATGATCCATTACTCCGCGTGGCTGGCGCGGCGCTGGGATGATCCGGCATTCCCGCGGGCATTTCCCTGGTTTGCCGAGGCCCGGTACTGGGAGCAGCACTACCGTTCGCTCGATGAGCAGCTCGCCGCCGTCCTCGAGCCGCCGCTCGAGTTGTGAACGGCATCCTATTTCTGGATCATGCGAGTTCGGGATCATAGGGCCTCCATGAAGCTGCGAGTCATCATCCTTCTGGCGATCGCCGCCTCGGCGGCCTGCCACCGAGAGTCGGGCACCGCGCCCGTGGTCCCGGCGAAGCCGAAAGCCGGGGTCAAGGCGGCCGCGGCGAATCCGCGCGGGCCAAGCGCGCAGGAAATGACCGCAGGAATGGTCGAGGCGGTGGTCCAGAGCAAATCCCAGGCCCCCATCGATTTGAAGTTCGACCTGCTGGGACGTCCGGTCGAGGGACAGCCGCTCGAGGTCGCGATCGCGCTGTTGCCGCAGATTGCCGCAGGGTCGGCCACCGTCTCGGTTACCGGTTCGGACGGCCTGCAGCTCGGCCCGGGCGAGGAGCAGTTCGAGTTTGCCGCGCTAGAGGCGGCTCAGGTCTACCGCCACAGTATCAAGCTGATTCCGACGGCAAACGGGCTCTATCTGCTCACGTTGTCGGTGAGTCTGCAGCACGACCAGACCTCGGACTCGCGCGTCTTTTCCGTGCCCATCCTGGTCGGAAGCGCTGCCGCAGTGAGCTCCGCACCTCGGGGACCGCGCGGCTCTTGAGGTCGAGTCAGCGGGTGTTGAACCCGAGCGAACCGCCCCCAATAAGCCTATAATGGGCGGTTTCGTCTCGAGGCTCCTGTGACTTCCCAACTCCGCAACATCGCCATCATCGCGCACGTCGACCACGGCAAGACCACGCTGGTCGATCAGCTCCTGCGTCAGTCGGGCACGCTCGACTCTCGCAAAGACCTGCAGGAGCGGGTGATGGACTCGAATGTGCTCGAGCGCGAACGCGGCATCACCATTCTCGCCAAGAACACGGCGATCACATGGGGCGATTACCGCATCAACATCGTCGACACCCCCGGGCACGCGGATTTCGGCGGGGAGGTCGAGCGGGTGCTCGCCATGGTCGACTGCGTCCTGCTTCTCGTGGACGCCGTCGATGGGCCGATGCCCCAGACCCGTTTCGTCACGCAGAAGGCATTCAAGCATGGGCTCTCGCCCATCGTGGTCATCAACAAGATCGATCGTGACGAGGCGCGCCCCGGCTGGGTGCTCGATCAGACCTTCGATCTGTTCGATCGCCTGGGTGCCACGGATGAGCAGCTGGATTTTCCCGTGGTCTACGCCTCGGCGCTGCGGGGTTTTGCAGGTCTCGAGCCGACGGTCCGCGACGGCGACATGCAGCCGCTCTTCAGGACCATCGTCGAGCACTGTCCTCCACCGGACGTGGATGAGGCCGGACCCCTGCAGCTGCAAGTGACGCTGCTCGATTATTCGAGCTACGTGGGCGCCATTGGCATCGGCCGCATCAAGCGCGGAACCTTGAAGCGCGGGATGCCCGTGACCGTGGTGGGAAGGGATGGCAAGCAGCGTCCGGAACGGATCACTCAGATCCTCGGGTTCCACGGCCTCACCCGCATCGAGGTGGAGTCTGCGGGGGCGGGCGACATCGTCGCGTTTGCGGGCATACCGGAGCCCAAGGTCTCCGATACCCTGTGCGACCCCGCGCACGTCGAGCCCCTGCCGAGCCTCACCGTGGACGAGCCGACGATCAGCATGACGTTCGAGGTCAACACATCGCCATTCCTCGGACGCGAAGGCAAATTCGTCACCAGCCGCCAGATCCGCGAACGGCTGGAGCGCGAGTCCATTCACAACGTCGCCTTGCGGGTCGAGCCCACGGCCGACCCGGACAAGTTCGTCGTTTACGGCCGCGGCGAGCTGCACCTGGGCGTCCTTCTGGAGAATATGCGGCGCGAGGGCTACGAGCTCGCGGTCTCGAGACCCCGCGTGGTGATCAAGCAGATCGACGGGGTTGCGCACGAGCCCTACGAGCAGGTCACCGTCGATGCGGATAGCGACGCTCAGGGCGACATCATGACGGCCCTCGGCAGCCGCGGCGCTGAGCTCAAGGACATGCAGGCGGACGGCCGCGGCCGGGTACGCCTCGACTACATGATTCCCTCGCGCGGTCTGATCGGATTCCAGACGGAATTTCGCACCATGACTCGCGGTACGGGCTTGCTGCACCATGTGTTCGACCACTACGGGCCGGTCGTGCCCCGCGAGCTCGGTCAGAGACCGCAGGGCGTGCTGATCGCGAACGGACAGGGCGCCGCGCTGGCGTATTCGCTGTTCAGTCTGCAGGAGCGCGGGCGCCTGTGCATCGGTCCCGGCGAGGAAGTGTATGAGGGAATGATCATCGGCTTGCACAGCCGCGACAATGACCTGGTGGTGAACCCGCTCAAGGGCAAGAAACTCACCAACATGCGGGCTGCGGGCAAGGATGAGAACGTCGTGTTGACGCCGCCGATCCGCTTCTCCCTCGAGCAGGCCATGGAGTTCATCGACGACGATGAGCTGATCGAGATCACGCCGGGGTCCATCCGCTTGCGCAAGCGGAATCTGCGCGAAACCGACCGCAAGCGCTCCGAGCGCGAGACCGCCGAAGAGAGCTGACGCGGGATGGGGCGCCGAGCCTCCCCGTTGACTTAACCGATTATTGGTGAACCGAGACGCGCGTCACGGCTTTGGCGCGCCATCCCCCTAACATTCGGATATTCCACGTGCCGATGCGCATGACGCGCGGGCACGCGGTCGGTTGTGCGCGGGAGATCCCTTTAATTGTCACGCGATATCGCGGCCGCCATCTTAAGCGATGAAGCCCCCACCCAGGTCGGCCTAAATCGCTTGCTCGAGCGACAGCTCGCCGAGGCGCGAGCGCTCGGCGGCGAGCTCGACATGGGCGCGCTCCTCCGGAGCGTGAGCGAGCACTACGACCGCATCGACGGAGAGCGCCGCGGAATCGTGCGCTCCATGCGGTTGATGTCGGACGAGGCGCAAGCGTTGACTCGCGAGATACGCGAGGAGACTGCCTCGCACCTGCAGGCCATCCTCGACAACGTGAAGGACGCGATCCTCACGGTCGATGAGAGCGGCCACATCGAGACGTTCAATCCCACCGGCGAGCGCATATTCGGCTACTCTCCCGCGGAGATTCTCGGCCGCACGCTCGAGTATCTGCTGCCCGAGCTCGCGCCGCGCAGTATCGTGGAATTTCTCGACGAGTGCGCCGCCAAGATCGACGACACCCACGTCGACCTCGCCGCCCATCACGCGTGGGGTCTGACGAAGGATCGCACGCGCGTAGCCCTGGAGATCGCCGTGAGCAAGGCGGCGTTCGATCGGCGCGACGGCTACATCGTCTGCATCCGCGACATCACGGAACGGCATCTCGCCGAGCAGTCCATGCGCGAGAGCGAGGCGCGTTACCGGACTCTGGTCGAGCATGCACCGGAAGTCATCGTGGTGTTCGACGTGGATCGGGGCAAGTTCGTCGACGTCAACGACAACGCCTGCCGATTCTTCAAGATGGACCGGGCGACGCTCCTCGCGTGCGGTCCCGAGAAGATCACTCCGCCCATGCAGCCCGACGGGACGCCTTCGTTCGGCGTCGCGCGCGGCTTGATCGACGGCGCTCTCGCCGGCGAGGCCCCGGTGTTCGAGTGGGCGCACTGTGATTCCGCGGGGCACGCGATGCCGTGCGAGGTGCGCTTCGTGCGCTTGCCGAGCTCGAACCGGCGGCTGATCCGCGCGAGCATCACCGATATCACCGAGCGCAAGCGCAGCGAGGCGATCGCGGCGGGCGAGCGTCGGGTATTCGAGAAGATTGCGGCGAACGCACCGCTCCCCGCCGTGCTCGGGGCGATCTGCGAGGCGATCGAGCGCGTTATGGTCAAGTGCTTCTGCGGGATCAGCTTGCTCGATGCCGAGCGCCAGGCGTTGAGCTATGGGGTTGCGCCGAGCCTGCCCCGGGAGTTCGTCACCGCGATGGATCTCTCGGCGGTCGGAATCCGGTTCGGCTCGTGCTCCGCGGCCGTGTACCTCTCGCGCCCGGTCATCGTTGCCGACATCGAGACCGATGCGTTCTGGGAGTATCGACGCGAGGCGGCGGGACAGGCTGGGCTGCGAGGCGCGTGGTCGGCACCCATCCGCGCCTCGGACGGCCAGGTCGTCGGGACGATCGCGGTCTACCAGCGTCAGCCGGGGCTCCCGTCCTCGCGCGATCAGGATCTCATGGCCCGCATGGCGCAGATCGCGGGAATAGCGATCGAGCGGCGGCGCGGCGAGGATGCACTGCGCGAAAGCGAGGCCAAGTTCCGCAGCTTGTTCGAGAGCGTCATGGACGGCGTGTATCGGACGACGCGGGACGGCCGGCTGCTGGTCGTCAATCCCGCCTTCGTGCAGATGCTTGGCTACTCCTCGGCCGAGGAGCTCTATGAGGTCTCGGCAGTATCGCTCTACTGGTATCCGAGCGATCGGGATACCTACGTGCGCCGTATGGAGAGCGACGGCGAGGTGCGCGACGAGGAATACATCATGCGCCGCAAAGACGGCAGCATGCTCATCGTGGTGGACAACGGTCGCGTGGTGCGCGACAAGCAAGGCCGCCTCATCGGTTTTGAAGGCTCGATCGCCGACGTCACCGCGCGCAAGAAAGCGGAGACCGCGGTATTTCAGGCAAAGGAGCGCGCGCAGGTTACCCTTCAGTCGATCGGTGACGCGGTCATCACCACCGACTCCGAAGGCCGCATCGATTACATGAATCCGATCGCGGAGAGCTTGACGGGGTGGGAAAGCCGCGAGGCGCAATCTCAGCTGATCGGCAACATCTTGACCGTGGTGGACGAGACCACCCGGGAGGCGTCGGAGAGCCCCATCATGCGCTGCTTGCGCGAAGGCCAGATGCTCGGGCTCGCCGAACATACCGTGCTCGTGACGCGGCGCGGCCAGGTGATAGCCATCCAGGACTCCGCCTCGCCGATACGCGATCGCGCGGGAAACCTGATCGGCGCCGTCATGGTCTTCCACGACGTGAGCAAAGAGCGCCGTATGCACCGCGCGCTGCACTATCAGGCGAGCCACGATGCGCTCACCGGTCTGATCAACCGGCGCGAGTTCGAGAACCGGCTCACCCGCGCGGTCGAAAGCGTGCGCCAGGACGCCGCCTGCAGGCAGGTGCTCCTGTATCTCGATCTCGATCAGTTCAAGCTGGTGAACGACACCTGCGGACACCCGGCGGGAGATCAGCTGCTGCGCCAGATCACCGGCGTCCTGCAGTCCCGGGTGCGCTCGGGCGATGCGCTCGCCCGTCTCGGTGGAGACGAGTTCGGAGTGTTGCTCGCCGACTGCTCGCTCGACCAGGCACTACGCATCGCGGATACCCTGCGCCAGGCGATCCGCGACTACCGCTTCATCTGGCAGGACGGCGTGCTCGCGGTAGGCGTGAGCATCGGCATCGTGGAAATCACCGCGGACACCCCGACGGTCGCGAGCGTCATGAGCGCCGCCGACGTCGCTTGCTATGCGGCGAAGGACCAGGGCCGAAACCGCGTGCAGCTCTACAAGCCTGATAACGTGCCCGAGCGGCATCGAGAGATGCACTGGGTGTCGAGGCTCACACGGGCATGTGATGAGGGACGCTTCGAGCTCTTCTATCAGCCGATCGTGCCGATCGGTCCCCGTGTCGCCGAGCCGGAGCACTTCGAGCTCATGCTGCGTCTGCGCGACGAGGGCGGAACCCTCGTTGCACCGGCCGAGTTCATTCCTGCCGCGGAACGCTACAATGTGATGCCCTCCATCGACCGCTGGGTGGTGCGGGAAGCGCTCGATCGGGTCGTGCACCGCACGGCCTCGGGCATCAGGCCCTATACCATCGCGGTCAATCTGTCCGGCACCTCGCTCAACGACGAGCGCTTCCTCGAATATGTGATTGCGCAGCTCTCCGCCCATGACCTCGCGCCGGGCGCCATGTGCTTCGAGATCACCGAAACGGCCGCGATCGCCAATCTCGGCAACGTCGCGCATTTCATGCGCGAGCTCAAAGCGCGCGGCTGCCATTTCGCGCTCGACGATTTCGGCAGCGGACTATCGTCGTTCATGTACCTGAAGAACCTGCCGGTCGATTACTTGAAGATCGACGGTCAGTTCATCGAGAACGTGACGCGCGACCCGGTGGATCGCAGCATGGTCGAAGCGATCAACCAGATCGGCAAGTCGATGGGGATCCAAACCATTGCGGAGCGGGTGGAGTCGGCGGCGGTGCTCGCCGAGCTCGGCCGGCTCGGCATCGCCTTCGCGCAAGGCTTTCATGTCGCCATGCCGCAATCGACCGCGAGCTTCCCCTACTTCAGGGCACCGTAGCAGGCGATGTGTGCGGCGCAGAAGAGCGCCGCCCGTTACGGCACTACGTGGGAGCTGCCGAGGTCCTTCCATTCATAGCGCGGTACCTGTATCCACTGCCCATCCTTCAGCTCGGGCACCTTGTGCACCTTCGCCTGATCGACGCTCATGGTGCCGTTCTTGTCGGTCACCCAGAAATCGATGTCATAAATTTCGTTCTTGGTGCCGACCACGCGAAAATCCGTGCACGCGAAATAATGGCCGTCCGAATCGAGCTGTCGCACCGGCTGATGCGTGTCCACGAACTCGAGCTCGAGATCCTTCCCGGTCTTGTCGTCCCTCAGCTTGAACACACCGTGATTCGCGGCGCTCACCCGCATGGCATTTTGCTCGACGGCAGACATGACTTCCCAGCCGCGCTTGGTCGCGAGATGTCCCGGGTGCTCGGAGGCGGGGATCCACCACCAGGGAATGGGCTGTCGCGCCATCGTGGTCCACTGTCCGTCTGCTTGAAGCGGCTCCTTGTAGATGCGTGTTTCCTCGATCGTGAGCTGCCCGGCGGCGGGCACCACCCAGAAATCGATCAGATATTTCTTGTGCGGATCGGCGGGGTCGTGAAATTTGACGTCGGGAAAGAAGCCGTAGCCGTCGATCGTGCGGGTGAAATCGATGTCGTCGAACGCGAGCTTCAGGTGATCGCCGTGCAGCGGATCTTCCAGGGGATAGAGGCCGTCGTTCGCCTTGGTCTTCGCCTCGATCGAAGCCCTCACCAGCGCCTCGGCATCGCTGCCCGTGAACGACTGCATGGCGGTCTCGGTGGATTCCACGTTGCTCGCGGCCATGAATTCGCGAGCCCGCTCGAGCTTCTCCGTGGGGTTCGACAGGAACGACTTCTTGGCGGCGTCGGTGCTGAAGCAAAAGAGTCTGCCGTCCTTGTCGGTCCACGTTACGGAGCAATTGGTCATTACATGCTGACCTTCCGCGAGCGCCTCGGCGCATTGTCCGCCGAACTCGGCTTGCGAGGTCGGGACTGGACTTGCCGTGGGGGGCGCTGCCGCGCCGGGCGCCGCGCCGGCGGCGCTCGCGACCAGCCCGGCGGCGAAGAGCGTCAAGGCAGGAAAGCCCCGCGCGCGCGCGCGGCGAGGCGCTTGACCGCGAGAGTGCTGTTGGCTCGATTTCACTTCGATCTCCAGGATCAGCCTCCTCTTACGGTACTCTCCGCGGCGCATTGCCTCAAGGCTCTCCGGCGCCGATCTGCGCGCGCCGCTCCACGATGTAACCGTCGAGTGCCTCGCGTACCGCGGGATCCAGCGGAGGTTGCTCGTACTCGGCGAGCGCCTGCTTCCACAGTGTGGTCGCGCGTTGCGTCGCGTCCTTGCCGCCCGCAATCTGCCAGTTCTCGTGACTCTGCCAGTCCGAGAGCAGCGGGCGATAGAACGCGTGCTCATAGCGCTCGAGCGTGTGGGGCGCTCCGAAGAAATGTCCGCCGGTGGGTACACCCTTGATGGCCTCGAAGCCGAGCTCGTCTTCGTTCACGACGATGGGCTTCAAGAACTCCATCATGAGCTGCAGCATCTCGACATCGAGAATGAGCTTCTCATAGGAGGCGGTGAGGCCTCCCTCCTGCCAGCCGGCCGCGTGATAGACGAGATTGCCGTGCCCGAGTATCGCTCCCCACAAGGACATCTCGGTCTCATAGGCACCCTGCGCGTCGGCGGCGTTGGAGGCACTCGCGCTCGACGTGCGGTAGGGAAGGCGGTAGCGCCTCGCGAGCTGCCCGCTCGCCACGTTCGCCTTGGCGTTCTCGGGCGTGCCGAATGCGGGAGCGCCCGAGCGCATGTCGACGTTCGAGGTGAACGCGCCGTACATGACGGGCGTACCGCGACGCACGAGTTGGGTGAGCACGATGCCCGCGAGTGCCTCGGCATTCTGCTGCGCGAGGGCCGCGGCAAGCGATGCCGGGGCCATCGCGCCCATGAGAGTGAACGGGGTGATCACGACCGCCTGGCCGTGCTCCGCCATCGCCATGAGTCCCTCGCACATTGCTTCGTCGAAGCGGCGCGGACTGTTGACCGAGATGATGGTGATGACGCTCGGGCGCCGGGCCATATCCTCCAGCGAAGCGCCGCGCGCGATTGCCGTCAGGCGGATTGCGTCGAGCACACGGCCCGCGCCGATGGCGCTGCAGTGGAATACCTTGTCCGAATACACGAGATTCGCCCGATAGGTATCGAGATGGCGGGAATTCGCGGGTAGCTCGATGGGTGCGCACACCTGATTGCCGAGCAAGTGGATGGCATTGAAGAATTGTGCCAACCGCACGAAATCTCGATAGTCATCGAAATTGCCCGCCCGGCGGCCGCGCTCCAGATCGTGAACGTTGGGCGGCCCGGCGACGAGACCAAAGTTCACGCAATTGTCGCCGAGCATCACTCGGTTTGCGGCGTTTCGCGGCGTCAGCACGAACGAGGAGGGGGCGCTCGACAGGGCGAGGTCGACCAGACCCCGATCGATACGGACCGAACGGCTCGCCGGATCGACCTCGGCCCCCGACGCCTCGAGCAGCGTGAGCGCGCGTGGCGACATCACCTCCATCCCGAGGTTCTCGAGGATGTCGAGCGAAGTGCGATGTATGGCCTCGACCTGATCCGTGCTGAGCACCTCGAGGGGTGCATAGGGGTTCACGACGTCGCGCCGGGGCAGCTGAAAGATTCCCTGCGCGCTGCGCCTCGGGCGGCCGCCGGGACGCCTGCTCCCGGGAGACCGGCCACCGGGAGTCCCGCCGCCGGGAGGCCCGCCCGTCACTGCAGCATCTCCCTCATGCGTCGGCATTGTGACACGAAGCGTGCGCTTGCGGCATCATAGGCGCCATGCCGAAGCGCGCGCGTTTGGCTCGTGCCGCGCTGCTCGCGACAGCGTTGCTCGGCACATGCGGCGCCACGCGCCCGAGCGCAGCCGCGCCCGCAGATGGCGCCGAGGACGCCGCTGCGCGGGTCGAGAGGCCGCGCATCGTCATGTATCTCGCGCGCCGCAGTTGGCACATCGATGTGGGATTCTCGGTGCGAGATTTGGGTCCCTCGCTCGCTTTCATCGCACGCCGCTTTCCGCGCGCGAGTTACGTGTTTTTCGGATTCGGCGATCGACACTACTTACTCGCCAGACGCAAGGGCAGCGCCACGCTGTCGGGAGCATTGATGCCGGGGCCCGGCCTGATACTGGTCACGGCGATCGAGAACTCGCCCGCCCAAGCGTTTGGCACCTCTCACGTGCTGGAGCTGGGCATCTCGGCAGTCGACACGGCCGCCGCGCAGCGCTTCGTGCGGCGCTCGCTCGCGGGGGATGAGTCGCTGACGGACATCCCGTCTTTCGCGGACGGCCCTTACGAGGGCAGCCTCTATTACGGTGCCGTGCAGCACTACTCGGCGCTGCACACCTGCAATACGTGGGCGGCTGAAGCCCTCAGGTCGGCGGGGCTGCCGGTGCGCACGCGCCTCGTGCTCTTTGCCGGACAGCTATGGAGACAAGCCCGCAAGATTGCGGCGCGCGCTGTCGCGTCTTCGACCTTAGCCGCGGCGTCCTTGCCCCTGGCTAGCCGCACACTTCAGTCGCAGGGAGGCGGATTGCCGTTCTGACAAACGACCGTCGTGGTCGAACCTTGCGGCACCACCACCGTGGTCTTTTGCGGAGGCGGCGGGCTCGAGCTGCTGATGCAGCCCGCCAGAAGTCCTGCTGCCACCATGGCGCTCAGTAATACCTTCATTATCTACACCTGTGCTTTACAGCGATGGCATCTCGCAGGGGAATTGTGGGTGCGCGGCTCACTGCGGGGCATGAGCGGATGACGCATGCCGATGTCCTCGTGCGTCCTACGGTCGCGGTCGGTCGTCTTACATGTCGCCGACCGCTTGGAGCCCTTAGGATTTCATCCATGAAGAACGATGCTACGGCGTACGAGCCGTGGACCCGCTGAAGCCACCTCCGCCGGCGGCGGGCGAGAGTCCGGCCAACTGCCATCGATGCGACCTGTGGAAGCGGGCCACTCAAGCCGTGGGAGGAGAGGGCGCGCGCGACGCTTCCATCATGCTGGTCGGCGAGCAACCGGGTGACGAGGAGGACCTACGGGGTCAGCCCTTTGTGGGTCCTGCCGGACGCCTGCTCGATGGCATCATCGAGCAGGCGGGACTCGATCGTAAATCCGTGTACATCACCAATGCCGTCAAACACTTCAAGTGGGAGCCGCGCGGCAAGCGACGTCTGCACAAGAAGCCCGGCTTGCGCGAGATAAACGCCTGTAGCG
>Ga0187890_10001329_pt1 | contig 17879 bp, 15 predicted proteins | sample June2016WEW_21_1_FD_133005 | JGI IMG/M metagenome (GOLD analysis project Ga0187890, IMG submission 133005) | Peatland microbial communities from SPRUCE experiment site at the Marcell Experimental Forest, Minnesota, USA - June2016WEW_21_10 | ecosystem: Environmental > Terrestrial > Soil >... | reverse complement strand
GGTCCGTGCATCTCGCGGCGACCCAGCGGGCCGCCCATCCCACGCCTCGCCGGCAGGCCGCGCGTCCCACCCCGTGCCAGCCTGTCCCCGCCTGGAGTCCCGGTACCCAGCGCCGCCGCGCCCGGCCTGCCCGAATCCGGCGTCCCCGCGCTCCCGGCCCGGGGCGCTGGCACCCGCGGCCACTGGGACGGGAGACGGCACCGGGCTGCCGGCCGGCCCAGGACCGGCCGATCCAGGACCGGCCGACCCAGGACCGGCCGGCCCAGGAGCGGCCGATCCAGGAGCGGCCGCCGACGGCACCGGCCCGGCGAGGTTGGCGGCCAGCCCCAACTGGGCCTGCCGGTTCCACCACCGCAGCCGCGGCATCGACGCCAGCAGCAGCACCAAGACTCCGCCCAGGGTCACGATGCCCAGGATCAGCAGCTTCGTCCGCATGATCGACAGCAGCACGACCGTGCCGGCGAACAAGGCCGCCCACAAGTACATGAGCAGGACGCTGGTTCGGTGCGAATGCCCGATGGCGAGGAGTCGGTGCTGGAGGTGCTTCTTGTCCGCCGAGAATGGGGAGAGCCCAGCCCGGGTCCGCCGCACGACCGCGAGCAGCAGGTCAGCGTACGGGATCAGCATGATGATGGCCGGGACCAGCAGCGGCAGGATTTCCGGGAAGCGGTTGACCGTGCCGCCGCTGTACGCCGACGGGGTGGTGAGCGTGTTCGGGTCCAGGGACGCGAGGCTGGAGATGGGCTCGTACGCGAGTAGCAGCCCCAGCAGCATCGACCCGGTGTCGCCCATGAAGATGCGGGCGGGGTGGAAGTTGTGCGGCAGGAACCCCAGGCAGATCCCGGCCAGGATGGCCGACGCCATCGCCGGATCGGTCTGGTCGTCCAGCCCAAGCCGCTTCGTGAGCGTGTAGTAGTACAGGAAAAAGGCCGCTGCGCCGATCCCGACAATTCCAGCGGCGAGCCCGTCCAGGCCGTCGATGAAGTTGACCGCGTTGATGGTCACCACGACGACCAGGATGGTCAGCAAGGTCTGCTGGTCGGAGGTGAGCACGAGCGTCCCGCCGCCCGGGACCGGCAGCCAGGCCACCACGGCACCGCTCCAGACCAGGATCACCCCGGCGGACACCTGGCCAGCCAGCTTGGTGATGGCACCCAGTCCCCAGCGGTCGTCCACGAAACCCATGAGGACCACCACGCCGCCGGCCAGCAGCAGGCCGCTGCCCACTCTGGTGCCCGTGAAAACGGTGCTCAGATGGGTCAGCCTCGAGGCCACCAGCAATCCTGCGGCGAGGCCGAGGTACATCGCGATCCCGCCAAGCAGCGGAACAGGATCGGTGTGGACGTCGCGCGCCCGGCCCCGGTGCTCTGCTCCCACCGCGATCGCGAAACGGCGCACCAGGGGCGTGAACAGGTAAGTGACGGCGGCGGCCACCAGAAGTGTGAGGCCGTACTCGCGCATCCCGGTTCACCCGGCCCGTTCGGTTGCCTCATCCATTAGGGATCAACTTTAGAGCACTAACCTGAGGGTAGGGCGCACAGCCACCCGTCGCGGCCGTACTTACTCGGCGGCGTCCCGGCGAGCATGATTTGCCTGGTCAGCCACGTCTTCCCCGCCGCGGACCGCCTCGCCCGGCGCGTCCTGCCCGGTCACAGCCGCCTCGCCCGGCGCGTCCTCCCCGGTCACAGCGGCCTCGCCAGCGTCGTCAGGGATCCCGGCGGGCAGGTCATGAAACACCTCAACGGGCGCATCCTCAGCCACCGCCCCGGCGGGATCCTCCGGCACCGCCCCGGCGGGATCCTCCGGCACCGCCCCGGCGGGATCCTCAGGCGCCGCCTCATCCACGACCTCCAGCAGGATCACGTCCCGCAACCGTTCCGCCGGGATAACACCCCGGCGCAGCAGCCGCGGTACGGTCCCGGTCAGGTCGACGATCGTGGACGGCACGTCGCCCGGGCACGGACCGGCGTCCAGATACACCGAGACGGAGTCGCCCAGCTGGGCCATGGCCTCGTCGCACGAGGTCGCGGGCGGGCGGCCGGACACGTTGGCGCTGCTCACGGCCAGCGGGCCGGTCCTCTTGAGCAGCTCGAGCGCGACCGGGTGCAGCGGCATCCGCACGGCGACGGTGCCCTTGGTGTCGCCCAGGTCCCAGACCAGGGTGGGACTGGACCGGCAGATGATGGTCAGCGCGCCGGGCCAGAACTCGTCGATCAGGTCCTTCCCGGCGGCGCCGAGGTCCATGACCAGCGCCATGGCCGCGCGGACCGTCCCGACCAGCACCGGCGGAGGCATGTCCCGGCCCCGGCCCTTGGCCTTGAGCAGGCCCTCCACGGCGACCGGGTCGAAGGCTTCGGCCGCGATCCCGTAGACCGTGTCGGTCGGAATCACCACGAGTTCACCACGGCGCAGTGCCGTTTCCGCTTCCGCGAGCCCCTGAATGCGCTGGTCCGGGTCCGCGCAGTCAAACCGTGCGCTCATGAGTGTCCATCCTCCCACTGCTGAGCACCGGGCCAGACCGCGGTCACGAACCGGTCCCGGCGGGCCAGGTCCTTATGGTTCCGCGTATCGCGCCAGCCCCGTTCCTCGGCGAAAACCCAGTACACGGCGGCTCCCTGGGGTGCGCCGTGCTCCACCGCGACCAGGCCTCCGGGGCGGAGCAGCCGCCGGGCGGCCTGCTCGACGACCCGGACCGCGTCCATGCCGTCGGTGCCGCCCCACAGCGCGGTGGCCGGATCGTACTCGCCCACCTCTGGCGGCACCGAGGCACCCCACGGGATGTAGGGCGGGTTGCTGATCACCAGGTCCAGCGCCCCGTCCAGCACACCCAGCGCACGGCCGAAGTCCTCGCCGTGCAGCGTGACCCGGCCCGCGGTGTGCGGGGCAGACGAGGCGCAGCGGTCGATGTTGCGCTGGGCCCACTCCCGGGCCAGCGGGTCTGCCTCCACCGCGTGCACCAGGGACCGGGGCACTTCCTGGGCGATGGCCAGCGCGATGGCGCCGGACCCTGTGCCCAGGTCGGCCACGACCGGCTCGGTGACGTCCATCTCGCGCAGCCGGTCGATGGCCCATCCGGTCATCACCTCGGTCTCCGGGCGGGGCACGAACACCCCGGGGCCGACCTCAAGATCCAGGTACCTGAAGTAGGCGTGCCCGGTGATGTGCTGCAGCGGCTCCCGCGCCTCACGGCGGGCGACCTCGTCCCAGAACCGCGGGTTGAACGCCGAGTCCGGCACCCGGTGCAGCTCACCGCGGCGGACGCCATGCACGTGCGCGGCGATCTGCTCGGCGTCGGCCCGCGGCGAATCAACCCCGGCCTCGGCCAGCCGCGCCGCAGCCACCGCGATCTCGTCGAGCAGCAGGCTCTTGCGCGGCTCAGCCGCCATCCGCCGCTGCCGCTCTCCCCGACCGGTCCGCCTCCATCAGGGCGCTGATCACGGCGTCCAGGTCCCCGTCGATGACGTGATCGAGGTTGTAGGCCTTGTAGCCGACCCGGTGGTCGGAGATGCGGTTCTCGGGGAAGTTGTAGGTGCGCACCCGCTGCGAGCGGTCCACGGTGGCCACCTGGCTGCGCCGTTCCGCCGCCGCCTGGGCCTCGGCGTCCGCCTGTGCCTGGGCCAGCAGCCGGGCCCGCAGGATGCGCAGTGCCTGCTCCTTGTTCTGCAGCTGGCTCTTCTCGTTCTGGCAGGAGACGACGATGCCGGTGGGCTTGTGGGTGATCCGCACCGCGGAGTCGGTGGTGTTGACGCTCTGCCCGCCGGGCCCGGAGGAGCGGTAGACGTCCACCCGCAGGTCGTTCGGGTCGATGCTCACCTCGACCGGGTCGGCTTCCGGCATGACCAGCACGCCCGCGGCCGAGGTATGCACCCGGCCCTGGGATTCGGTGACCGGCACCCGCTGGACCCGGTGCACTCCGCCCTCGTACTTCAGCCGGGACCAGACGCCATCGCCGGGGGCGTGCCGGCCGGACTTCACCGCGACCGTGACGTCCTTGTAGCCGCCGAGGCCGGTGATGGTGGAATCGAGGATCTCGGTCTTCCAGTGCCGCCGCTCCGCGTACCGCAGGTACATCCGCAGCAGGTCGCCCGCGAACAGCGCCGATTCCTCGCCGCCCTCGCCGGCCTTCACCTCAAGGATGATGTCCTTGTCGTCCATGGCGTCTCGCGGGACCAGGTATTCGTTCAGCTGCTGCTCGAGCTTCACCCGGCGGCGGCCCAGGGCCTCGGCCTCGGCCGCGAACGACGCGTCCTCCGGGGCGAGCTCGCGGGCGGTCGCCTCGTCGGCGGCCGCCTGCTGCCATTGGTGGTATGTCTCGACCACCGGGCTGATCTCGCCGTAGCGGCGCGACAGCGCCCGCGCGCGGTCGGGGTCAGCGTGCACGGCTGAGTCGGCGAGGGTGCGCTCCAGGTCGGCGTGCTCCTCTGCCAGCTCACCCAGCCGGTCGAACACCGTTGTCCTCCTGCGGATTGCCCGTGAACCCCGGTGATCCGACCAGAATCGCCGATCCCGGGACAATTTGAAGCTGAAAATTGAAGATCACCGTGCCGCCGCATGGTCCCGGTCCCGAGAGACCGGCCATGCCCTCCCGGCACGGTGATCCGTGAACGCTACTTGGAGCTCGAGCCCGTGGTGGGCTGCTTGCCGAACCGGCGCTCGAACCGGGCCACACGGCCACCGGTGTCGAGGATCTTCTGCTTGCCCGTGTAGAACGGGTGGCAGCTCGAGCAGATGTCGGCGTGGATGGCGCCGTTCTTGGCCGTGCTGCGCGTGGTGAAGGTCTCCCCGCAGGTGCAGGTCACCTCGGTCACCACGTAATCCGGGTGAATACCAGGCTTCACTTTGTGTACTCCTGCCTATGTCGGTCGCCGGGTCGCCGGGCGGCTGATGCCGCTGCGGCGTGAACCGGTACCGCGCTGTCGTTGGCTACTAGTGTGCCAGACCCTGCAACATGCCGAAGGGCCTGGTGATTCCCGTGCTCTGCTAGCCCGGGGGCGACTCCCGGAGCCCCCCGCGCGTCGCCGGCCCGGCGGGGATACGCCTACGGCGCACCCCGCCTCGCCAGCGAATTACTGGCCGACTGTGGTCTTCTGGACGTGCAGCAGGAACTCCGCGTTGCTCTTGGTTTCCCGCATCCGCTCCATCAGGACCTCGAGCGCCTGCTGCGGCTCCAGCGCGTGAAGCACGCGGCGGAGCTGCCAGACGATCTTCAGCTCCTCCGGCGTCATCAAGATCTCCTCCTTGCGGGTGCCGGAGGCGTCCACGTCAATGGCCGGGAAGATCCGCTTGTCGGCGAGCTCGCGGCGCAGCCGCAGCTCCATGTTGCCGGTGCCCTTGAACTCCTCGAAGATGACCTCGTCCGCGCGGGACCCGGTCTCGATGAGGGCCGTGGCCAGGATGGTCAGCGAGCCGCCGTGCTCGATGTTCCGGGCCGCACCGAAGAACCGCTTCGGCGGGTACAGCGCGGTGGAGTCCACACCACCGGACATGATCCGGCCGCTGGCCGGGGCGGCCAGGTTGTAGGCGCGGCCCAGCCGGGTGATGGAGTCCAGCAGCACGACCACGTCGTGGCCCATCTCGACGAGCCGCTTGGCCCGCTCGATGGCCAGCTCGGCGACCGTGGTGTGGTCCTCGGCGGGACGGTCGAAGGTGGAGTGGATCACCTCGCCCTTGACCGAGCGCTGCATGTCGGTGACTTCCTCAGGACGCTCGTCCACGAGGACGACCATGAGGTGGCACTCCGGGTTGTTCTTGGTGATCGCGTTGGCGATGGCCTGCAGGATCATCGTCTTGCCCGCCTTGGGCGGGGAGACGATGAGGCCGCGCTGGCCCTTGCCTATCGGGCTGACCAGGTCCATGATCCGGGTGGTCATCACCGTGGCGTCGGTCTCCAGCCGGAGCCGGTCCTGCGGGTAGAGCGGGACCAGCTTGGAGAAGTCCGGGCGGCCGCGGGACTGCTCCGGGTCCAGGCCGTTGATCTTGTCCAGCCGGACCAGCGCGTTGAACTTCTCCCGGCGCTCGCCGTCACGCGGCTGGCGGACCGCGCCCTCGATCACGTCTCCCTTGCGCAGGCCGTGCCGGCGGACCTGGGAGAGCGACACGTACACGTCGTTGGATCCGGGCAGGTACCCGGTGGTGCGGATGAACCCGTAGTTGTCGAGCACGTCGAGGATGCCGGCGATCGGGATGAGCACGTCATCCTCGCTCACCACGGGCTCCGGCTCCGGCCCGCTGCCCCGCTCGCGGCGGCGGTTCCGGTTACGGAACCGGTCGCGGCTGCGGCGGCGGCCCGAGCCGTCGTCGTCGTCCCCGCCGCGGTCCACCGCCTGGCCGCCGCGCTGGCCGTCCCGGCCGTTGTCGCGCTGGCCGTTGTCGCGCTGGCCGTCCCGGCCCCCGTCGCGCTGGTTACCGTCACGCTGATTACCATCACGCTGGCTGTCCCGCTGCTCTCCCCCGTCGCGGGGGGAGCCGTCACGGGAGTCGTCACGCCGGCCGCGCTGACGCCGCTCACTGCGGCGCTGCCCGTCCTGGCCGGGCTGGCCGTCGGCCCGCCCGGCGCTCTCGCCGGCCCCGTTGGCCGCCTGGCCCGCGTCCGCGGTGCCGGTGTCGGCCCCCGCGGCGGACGGGGCGAAAGCGAGCTGGCCGTCGCCGCCGTTGGCCTGGGCACCCTGTCCGGGGGCGCCGGCCTGCGCCGTGCTGGCCTGCACTGCGTCGCGGGACCCGCCTCGCCGTGCTTCGCGCGTCGTCGTGCCTGCTTCCTCCGCCGGGCCTGATGACTGCGCGGCGTTGCCCAGAGCGGGCTGTGCAGTGGTGTCTGACTCCATGGCGTCCTGCTCACGGTGGCGAGGCGCGCCGGCTCCCGCAGACGCACCACGCTGGACTGAGTTGTCGAGTGCCCCGCTCCCGTTGCCCGCCGGGGAGCCAGCCGGACGGCCACTATCTCGAGCCGGGGCGGCCCCGCCGCCCTGCTTGCTCTGGATGGCCTCGATGAGCTGGCTCTTGCGCATCCGGCCCGTGCCGGTGATGCCCATCGACTGGGCGAGCCGCTGAAGGTCGGCCAGCAGCATGCCGGACAGCCCGGAACCGCCGCGGCGGGGGGGCTTGTCAGTCACCGTCTCACCGGCCGGGGCATCGGTGCCCGACGCGCTGCCGGCCGCACCCGCCGCAGGCGGGGACAGGCCAGGTCCCGCAGGCGTGTAGCCAGGGGACGCCTCAGGCACGCCTGAGGAGCCGGTGAAGAGTTCGGTGGTGTCGCTCACGAGGGGTCCTTCCCAGGGAGCGGGCGTCGGCCGCGCACGCGGCCGTTCGACCCGGTGTCACGGCCCGGCGAAATCAGCCGGACCAGGTACTGCCTTTTCTGTCTTGCCTTAACCGTCGAGGTCCGCGCGTCCCCCCGACCCTCGTTCCAGGACCCGGTCCCGGGGGGAGACCACAGGGTTAACCCGGATTCCATGCCCGGAACTGGGGTTTCGGAACGAGCCCAGACGGCTGGGGTAGCGCGCCTCGACCTCCCGCCCGCTCCCGGTTCACCCCGACCGCCCCGCGTTTCGTGTATGCGGAGGGGAGATGGTGACCCGGAGAGTTGACGGAGCGTCACTGACCCCGCCCGGCGGTCAAGCCGGTCACGAAGCAAGTGACGGGCGAGCACCTGGCCCCATGATGGGGTATCTGGTGCAGCACCCACCTTAACACTAGGAGAGCCCACAGCATTCCCTCGGCACCGGTCCGTGTGTCGTGGATGACCCTGTCCAGTCTTGCGGCGTCTCCGCGCGACCCTTCCAGGGCAGCCAGGCCAGGCGTCCAGGAGGTCCGTGTCTAGGAGATCCGTGTCCGGGAACTGTATCCAGGAACACTTCATCGCAGAACACTGCGTCCGGGTACGCGTCACCGCGCGCTGTCTCTGGGGCGTTCGCCTGGCACGGCGGTCTGGAGGGTTGCGCCTTGCCGGTCGATGGCCAGGGGGCTTATATGCCATGCGATACCCGTTTCCGCAACGATTGAATCCACCAGGTCAGGGCCGCCACGTGCGCCCGCCACGGTGAACGCGAGCACGGAAGGCCCGGCACCGGAGATCACCGCGGCCACCCCGGCCGCGCGCAGCCGGCCGAGCAGGTCGGCGGTCCGGGGCATGACCCGGGCCCGGTACGGCTGGTGCAGGAAATCCTGGGTCGCGTCGAACAGCACGTCCGGGACCCGGGTCAGCGCGGCCACCAGCAGCGCGGCACGGGCGGCGTTGGCCGCCGCGTCCCGATGCGGCACCGCGGCCGGCAGGACGCCGCGCGCCGTCTGCGTGGCCAGGCTTTCTTCCGCAACGAAAACCACCGGCCGGATCTCCTCCAGCACCGGCAGGCGGACCACGCGGGGACCGGGCGGCGCGGCCGGGCGCGAGCCGTCGGCCGCGCTGGCGGGTTGCGGGGGCCCGGGTTGCAGGGTCCCGGGGTGCAGGGTCCCGGGTTGCGGAGCCCCACGTCCGGGGGTTCCGCATTCCGGGGTCCAGGAGATGGTCAGCCCGCCGTGCAGGCACGCGGCCACGTTGTCCGCATGTCCTTCCAGGCTGGCGGCGAGGGCGAGCAGGGCGTCGTCCGGGAGCAGGGCGGCCCCGTCCCGGGCGAGCCCGCGGGCGGCCAGGATGCCGGTCACGATGGCGGCGGCCGATGAGCCGAGGCCGCGGCCGTGCGGAATCGCGTTAAGGCTGCGCAGGCCAAGGCCAGGGGGGTGCCCGCCGATCACGTCGAACGTGGCCCGCATGGCCCGCACCACGAGGTGGGCTTCGCCCGCGGCAGTGGTCTCGCTGCCTTCCCCGGAAACCTCGATGTCCAGTCCGCCGCTGGTCACCCGGGCCACGGCCACGTCGTACAGCGACAGCGCGAGGCCGAGCGCGTCGTAGCCGGGGCCGAGGTTGGCACTGCTGGCCGGGGCCCGGACCACGACAGGCTTGTCCCGCCACCGGGATCCGCTCACGGTGTCTCCTCAGAAGCTCGCGCCGTCCGGCCAAAAAAACCCCACCGGCCACTCGCCCGAGCCTGACGGCCCAGGCTCGCTAGCCGGTACCAGACGGCGCTCACCGGGTCTCCTCAGAAGCTCGCGCCGTCCGGCCAAAAAAACCCCACCGGCCACTCGCCCGAGCCTGACGGCCCAGGCTCGCTAGCCGGTACCAGACGGCGCTCACCGGGTCTCCTCAGGCCAGGCCGAGGGCGGTGGCCGCGGCCACGGCGTCCGCGGGCACGGTGATCGGGGCGGGCGCGGCCGACACCGCCCAGTCCGGGTCTTTGAGGCCGTTGCCGGTCACCGTGCACACCACCCGCGAACCCGGCGCGACCCGTCCCTGTTCCCGGGCCTGGAGCAGACCGGCCACCCCCGCGGCCGAGGCCAGCTCGCCGAACACCGCCTCCTTGGCCGCGAGAAGCCGGTACGCCGCGAAGATCTGCCGGTCGGTGACCGAGTCGATCAGGCCGCCGGACGCGTCCCTGGCGGCCTCGGCCAGCCCCCAGGAGGCCGGGTTGCCGATCCGGATCGCGGTCGCGATGGTCTGCGGGGCGCGGACCGGCTCGCCGCGGACGATGGGCGCGGCCCCGCTGGCCTGGAAACCGAGCATCCGGGGGGTCTTGCTGGCTCGCCCGGCCGCGGCGTACTGGGTGTAGCCCATCCAGTAGGCGGAGATGTTGCCCGCGTTGCCGACCGGCAGGCAGTGCACGTCAGGAGCGTCGCCGAGCGCGTCCACGATCTCGAACGCCGCGCTCTTCTGGCCTTCCAGCCGGTCCGCGTTGACCGAGTTGACCAACGCGACCGGGTAGTCGGCGGACAGCTTCCTGGCCAGATCGAGGCAGTCGTCGAAGTTGCCGTCCACCTGGAGCAGCTTGGCCCCGTGAACCAGGGCCTGGGCGAGCTTGCCGAGCGCGATCTTGCCCCGGGGCACCAGGACCGCGCAGGAAAGCCCGGCACGGGCCGCGTACGCGGCGGCGCTGGCGCTGGTGTTGCCGGTGGAGGCGCAGATCACCGCCGTCGCGCCGCGGCTGACGGCCATGCTGACTGCCATCGTCATGCCCCGGTCCTTGAAGGAGCCGGTCGGGTTGGCCCCCTCGACCTTGAGGTAAACCTCGCAGCCGGTCCGCTCGGAGAGCACGGGGGCGGGCAGCAGCGGGGTGGCCCCCTCGCCCAGCGTGATGACCGGGCTGGTGCCGGGTAGCGGCGGAAGCCATTCCCGGTACTGCTCGATCACGCCGCGCCAGGGCACGTACCCTGCCGCCGCGCAGGTCACATCCCCAGTCATTCGTCCCTCTCCCCTTCTACCCGCATCACGCTGGCCACGGCCCGTACGGAGTCCATCGTCTCCAGTTCGGTGACGCAACGCGAGAGCGCGGCGTCCGGGGCGGCATGGGTCACGATGACCAGCTGGGCGTCCTCACCGCGGCCCTCCTGGCGCACGGCCTTGATGGACACCTCGTGCCGGGCGTAGGTCTCCGCGACGGCGGCCAGCACGCCGGGCCGGTCCGCGACGTCCAGGGCGACGTGGTAGCGCGTCCGCGCCTCGCCCATGGGCAGGGCAGGCAGCCGGGCATAGGTCGACGCGTCCGGGCCGCGGGTCCCGGCGATCAGGTTGCGGGCTACGGCGACCACGTCACCGAGCACCGCGCTGGCGGTCGGCACTCCCCCGGCGCCGGCCCCGTAGAACATCAGCCGGCCGGCCGCCTCCGCCTCCACGAACACCGCGTTGTACGCCTCGCGCACGCCGGCCAGCGGGTGGGTGCGCGGGATCATCGCCGGGTGAGCCCGGACTGAGACGCCGCCGCCCCGGCGCTCGCAGATCGCCAGCAGCTTGACCACGTGCCCGAGTTCCCGGGCGCTCGCGATGTCGGCGGCGGTGACACCGGTGATGCCCTCCCGGTACACGTCGGCCGCGGTGACCCCGGTGTGGAAGGCCAGCCCGGCCAGGATCGCCGCCTTCGCGGCGGCGTCGAAGCCCTCGATGTCGGCGGTGGGGTCGGGCTCGGCGTAGCCGAGCGCCTGGGCCTCCTCTAGCGCGTCCGCGAACCCGACACCGGAGGTGTCCATCCGGTCCAGGATGTAGTTGGTGGTGCCGTTGACGATGCCCAGGACCCGGTGCACCGTGTCCCCGGCCAGTGACTCCCGCAACGGCCGCAGCAGCGGGATGGCCCCGGCCACGGCGGCCTCGTAGTAGAGGTCGGCCCCGTTTTCCCGTGCCGCATCGTGCAGGGTGGCGCCGTCCTCGGCGAGCAGCGCCTTGTTGGCCGAGACCACGGACTTGCCTGACTTCATCGCGGCGAGCAGAACCGAGCGGACGGGCTCGATACCGCCGATCACCTCGATCACGATGTCCACGTCCGGCCGGGTGACCAGTTCCATGGAGTCAGCGGTGAGCAGCGCGGGATCGACCGCCACGGAGCGGGTGCGGCCCGGCCGCCGCACCGCGACCCCGGTCACTTCCAGCCGGGCTCCGATCCGGGCGGCCAGGTCGGCGGACTGCCGCGTGAGCAGGCGGTAGACCTCCGACCCCACGGTGCCGCAGCCCAGCAACGCCACTTTCAACGTCCGCACTACGGCATCACCCTAGGTCTCGTCGTCCGGTGCTGGCTCATGCGCTGCTGGCTCTTCCGCTGCTGGCTCATGCGCTGCTGGCTCATGCGCTGCTGGCTCATGCGCTGCTGGCTCATGCGCTGCTGGCTCATCTGGTGCTGGCTCATCTGGTGCTGGCTAATCTATGGCCGGGTCCTCATCCCGCGTCCAGCCGGAGCAGGTCGTCGAGGGTCTCGCGGCGCAGCAGCAGCCGGGCCGCGCCGTCCCGGACAGCCACCACAGCGGGCCGGGTGACGTGGTTGTAATTGCTGGCCATCGACCGGCAGTACGCCCCGGTGGCCGCGACCGCGAGCAGGTCACCGGGTACCAGATCGGAGGGCAGATAGCTGTCGCGGACCACGATGTCCCCACTCTCGCAGTGCCTGCCGACAATCCTGGACAGCATCGGCGGCGCCGCAGATTCGCGGGAGGCGAGCACGCAGGTGTACTCGGCGTCGTACAGCGCGGTCCGGATGTTGTCGCTCATCCCGCCGTCCACGCTCACGTAGGTGCGCAGCCCGTCCACATCCTTGACCGTCCCGACCTCGTACAGCGTAACCGTGCCCGGTCCGGCGATGGCGCGTCCCGGCTCGAAGGTCAGCCGCGGCATGGCCAGGCCCGCCGCGGCGCACTGGACGCGCACGATCTCATGCAGGTTCTGGGCGGTGACCTTGACGTCCGCCGGGTCGTCGTCCGGCGTGTAGGCGATACCGAGCCCGCCACCGAGGTTCAGCTCGCTGATCACGATGCCGTGCTCGTCACGGATCCGGACGGCGAGGCCCAGCACCCGGCGGGCGGCCGCCTCGAAGCCGTCGGTGTCGAAGATCTGTGACCCGATGTGCGAGTGCAGCCCCGCCAGTTCCACCCCGGGGCAGGCCAGGACCCGGCGCACCGCCTCGTCGGCCGCGCCGGAGGACAGCGAGAACCCGAACTTCTGGTCGTCGTGGGCGGTGGCCACGAACTCGTGGGTGTGCGCCTCCACCCCCGTGGTGACCCGGACGAGCACCCTGGGCCGCGGCGCGGTCCCGCGCCCGCCTGCCCCGCGCCCGCCTGGCCCGTTCGCAGCGGCTCCCTGCCGGGCGGCGCCGTTTCCGGCAGCAGTGCGTCCGGGGACCGGCGGGTCGGTCTGGTAGGCGAGGCGGGCGATCTCCTCGAACGAGTCCACCACAATGTGACCCACGCCCGCATCCAGGGCCCGGGCCAGCTCACCCTCGAGCTTGTTGCTGCCATGCAAGGTGATCATCTCCGGCGGCACGCCGGCCTGCAGCGCTACCTCCAGTTCGCCGCCGGTGCACACGTCGACCCCGAGGCCTTCCTCGGTGACCCAGCGCAGCACGCCGCGGCAGCAGAACGCCTTGGCCGCGTAGAACACCCCGGCCTGCGCCCCGAACGCCTCCCGGTAGCCGCGGCAGCGCTGCCGGAAGTCGTCCTCGTCGCAGACGAACAGCGGCGTGCCGAACTCAGCGGCCAGGTCTCGCACGTCCAGGCCACCAACGGTGAGCACACCGTCCGCCCGGCGGGCTGAATGCGGCCAGATCCCCGGGTACAGGGCGTTGAGATCCTGGGGCGGGGCCGGCGGGTGCTCGGCGGGCAGCACGTCGGCGTGCCGCGGTCCGGCGGGGTGGGCGACACGGCTCATGGCAGGGTCCTTGCTGCTCGGTCTGGCCTTGCTTGCTCGTTCTGGCCTTGCTGCTCGTTCTGGTTCGTTCTGCTGCGGCCTGACGGACGATCAGGCGGTCGGGCGGGCATGGGGCTGGCTACATCCGGCCGGGCGCGGCGATGCCCAGCAACCGCAGGCCGGTCCCGAGGACCGTCCGCGCGGCGCTGGCCAGCTGCAGCCGGGCCTGGAACAGCTTGGTGCCCGCCGGTGGGCCGCCCGCGGGTCGCAGGTCCGGGGGACGCGGCGGGAGCGAGCCCGGCCCCATCACCGGGCAGGCCTCCTGCCAGTCGAAGTACCGGCCGGCCAGCTCCTCCAGGTAGGCGGCGACCACGTGCGGCTGCCGGCGGCGCGCCGCCCCGGCCACCCGTTCCGGGAGCCAGGACATCGCGTCGAGCAGCACCCGCTCACTGGGGTGCGCGAGCAGGCACGGCTGGAACCGCTCCGCATCCGGCCCCGGCAGCCCGAGGTCAGCGGCCTGCCGCAGCACAGACGCGGCGTGAGCGTGCGCGTACCGCACAGCATAGGCGGGATTGCCCAGCTGCTGCGCGGCCATGGCCCGGGGGTCAAGATCAGGCCCCTGCGGCCGGGGAACCCCGCTGGCCAGCCGGCTGAGCGCGAACCGGACGGCGTCCTCCCCCGCGTACGCGATGGCCTCCGCGACCGGCCCGTCCGTCCTGGTCTCTCCCGGCCCGGTCTCCCCCGGCCCGGGCGGTATCCAGGTGACCTCGGCGCCCGCAGCCTCAGCCAGCCGTCCGGCCAGCTCCGCGGTGAGCCGGTGCCAGGCGTCCGGCCAGTCCCGCGCGCGGGCCAGCCGGGCGTCGTGCGGCGCGGTTACCCGCACGCCGCGGCGGGCCAGGCTCCGGGCGCATCCCGGTCCTGCGCGGGCAATCCGGGCCGCGAGCCCGGCCAGCGCGTCCGGGGTGACCGTGATACAGAGGTAGCCGGCCCCGGTGACTCGGACGTCGCCGATACCGCTCTCCCCCGGCATCGACCGCAGCGCAGCGGCGAGCACGGCGGCGACCCGGGCCGGGTCCGCCGCCAGGCGGTGAGCCAGCACGAACGGCAGCGTGGTCGCGTAACTGCCGGGGCCGCCGCCGGCCTCGGGCGGCACCGGCCGCCAGGTGCCGGCGGCCAGGCCGGGGAGACTGCTGAGGGTGGCGTCGCCGGGCAAGTCGCCGGAGGCCACGGCCATATCGGCCGCCGCCGCGAGCACGGCACTGAGGTCCCCGGTCATCACAGACGAGCAGGCTATCCGGGTGAGCCGGTGTAAGAAGGGCTCGCGTTGCGGCCAGGGAACGGCCATGCGTGCCAGTCAGGCCGCCCGGGCGGACCGGGCGCAGGCGGACCTCGGCCTCTGAGGCCCCGGCTAGTCGCCGGGGAGCTGGCCGGTTTCGTTATCTGGCTCGCTGGTCTCGGGGGGTGCGCCGGCCTGCGCCTTCGCGGCCCCCCCGGCCTCGCGGGCCTCGCTGGTCGCCGCCCCGGCCAGCTCGCGGACGACCCGGATCATCTCCCCCGGGTCGAACGGCTTGGTCAGGTAGGCGTCCACGCCGATCTCGCGGCCGCGGTCCTTGTCGTCCTCCTGAGCCCGCGCGGTAATCAGGACGACGCGGATCCGGCTGGTCTGCGGGTTGCGGCGCAGCTGGCCCGCGGTCACCCAGCCGTCCAGGCGGGGCATCATCACGTCGAGCGTGATCACGTCCGGGTCGATAGCCGCGACCTTGTCCAGGCAGTCCTGGCCATCCACGGCCGTGGCGACGTCGAACCCCTCCAGGGTCAGGTTGACGGCGATGAGCTGCCGAATCACCTCATCGTCGTCCACCACGAGAACGCGTCCCAGAGCCTGCGCCACGGCGTGAGGCTAGCGTGTCCCGACTGGTTCCCGCGACAACATGCCCAAGGCGTCGCCAAGCTGTGCCCACGGCGGTCCATGGTGGCGCCGGGGTACTGATACTCTTTTCCCGTCCTGGAGCCCCCGTAGCTCAGGGGATAGAGCACCGCCCTCCGGAGGCGGGTGCGCAGGTTCGAATCCTGCCGGGGGCGCTTGCGGATGAGGTTCTTCTTGGGGCGCTCGATGTCGCTGATCTGTGTCCGCAGCCGACCTTGGTGAGCGCTCAGGCCGTGGTCGGCCTGGGCGTCGGCGCGCACGGTTAGCTGGGTGTACTGGCAGGCGTAGTAGGCGTGCTGGCGGCGGGTCTTGCGGAACATGCGCCTGCCGCACAGGTCGCGGATCACGTACGAAGCGGCCCTGGCGGATCAGCTGAGGGCCGGGTAGGTGCCAGCGAGGTAGTCGCCGATCTGCTGCCGCGTGCTTGGGCGGGTGTCGTAGTCGCCGCGCACTGGGCAGCTGTTTCTCCAATGTCCTGGACGCCACCGGGGAGTGCCCACTGGCCGGTGTCGCGGCGGCGCTACCGCAGGATCGCGCCCGTCTCGTCCACGACGAGCAGGTTGCTGGCCGGGATGAGGCTGTTGGCCTTGGGTGCGCGCGGGTCGTAGTAATACTCAGTCCTGCCCATCAGCGGGGGGTTCCCTCCTGGACGGGTGCCCAGAGTCGCGCAAGGGTCCAAACAGCGTCGAAACTCTCGGCATATCTATCGAACCAGCCGGCGACATGGCCAGGGGTCGGCCATGCCCCCGGGAAGGAGTGAACCGGTCCGCGCACGAGTTCAGGAGCGGGACTGGCTCGAACTGGCGCCGTAGCGTAGTCCGTCGATGAGGAGCGCGACCATCCGCTGGCTGTAGGCGGATCCCTCGTCCGCCACGGGCAGGCACAGGTTGGCGACGGCGTGCAGGAGATCCTTGGCGCTGATGCCGGCACGGATCTCGCCACTGGCTATCGCGGCTTCGAGCAGTGACCCGAGGGCGGGTCCGAGTCGCTGCCTGAAGTAGCCGGGCAGGGCGCCGTACGCCGGGTCGCCCGAGTGAAGGGCTGCAGCGAGTCCTCGTTTGGTCGCGAGGAACTCGGTGTAGCGGTGGAGCCACTTCGCGAGTGCTACTCCTGGCTCGTGCGCGGCGGCCAGCGCCGGGGCCGCGTCGGCGCAGGCATCCACCTCGCGCTGAAATACGGCCTTGACCAGGTCCGAGCGCTGCGGGAAATGCCGGTACAGCGTTCCGACCCCGACGCCAGCCAGATCAGCGATCTCCTTCGCGGGCGCGTCCACGCCTGACGTGCCGAAAACAGCCTTCGCTGCTTCAAGCAGGGAGCCGATGTTGCGCTGCGCGTCGGCGCGCAGCCGGCGCGGCGCGCCCGCACCCGGGCCCGCCAGGGCAGCCCCGGCCGGCGCGGTGTTCTCCGTCACGAACTCCTCCGCTTGCTAAACGGAAAGTCGTTCCATCTTCTTCCGGAAGAGCGTTCCGCTTCGGTCCCAGGGTACGGCACCCGGGGAGCGCTCACCACGTTTAGGTACCAGAACGCTCCGGCCAGACGGTCCTCCGGCCGCAAGTGCACGATGAAGCGTTCCTTCGCCTGCGCGAAGGTACGCAGCAGGCTCCGGTAAAGGTCGGCGTTCGGGACACTCAGGTGCGTGAACGGCTGTGGCTCACCCTGGCCACGTGCCGACTGAGGAACTCGCCAACCATCACTACATCCTGCCGGGCGCGGCCGACGGGATGTATGCCCTTCACAGCTCATCGCCTGGCTGCCCAAGTGACAGACTTGGCGCATGAGATTCTGGGCGATCCCGGCTCACGGGAGTCGCGGATCGTTTCGTGGGGTCGGCCTCGGGCAAGGGAGCGCGTGTGGATCTGCTCAGCCTCGGAGTGATATCGCGGTCGCGGAAGGAGCACGAGAGGCGGCTCGCGATCCATCCGCTGCATCTCGAACGGGTCGATGCTGACCTGCGGGAACGCGTCTATCTTGAGCGCGGCTACGGCGAGCAGTTCGGCGTACCCGATGACCAACTCGCATCGCGTGTGGCCGGGCTCCGTACCCGCGAAGAGCTCCTCGCGGAATGCGATGTCATCCTGCTGCCCAAGCCGCAGCCCCAGGACCTGGCGCAGATGCGGGTCGGGCAGGTCCTGTGGGGCTGGCCGCATTGTGTCCAGGACGAGGAGATCACCCAGCTGGGCATCGAGCGGCGGCTCACCCTGATCGCCTTTGAGGCGATGAACTACTGGAATGCTGACGGTTCGTTCAGCCTGCATGTCTTTCACAAGAACAACGAACTGGCCGGCTACTGCTCGGTGCTGCATGCCCTGGAACTCATCGGGACGACTGGTGAATATGGCCGCCGGCTCCGGGCGGCCGTCATCAGCTTCGGGGCTACCGGCCGGGGCGCGGTGACAGCCCTTAACGCGCACGGCGTGAACGACGTCGATGTCCTGACCCATCGTGACATCAACGCGGTCGCCTCCCCCATCCACTCGGCGCGCATGGTCCACTTCGACCGGGACACCGACGACCCCAGCCGCTGCCACGCGCTGCTCGGAACCGGCCCGACACCGCTGGCGGCCTTTCTCGCCGAGCACGACATCGTGGTCAACTGCGTGCTGCAGGACACCGACGCGCCACTGATGTTCGTCACCACCAGCGACCTGGGCTCCTTCGCGCGTGGCAGCCTCATCGTGGACGTGTCCTGCGACGAGGGCGTGGGCTTCAGCTGGGCGCGCCCCACCACCTTCGCCGAGCCCATGCTCACGGTCGGCAACAACG
>Ga0187890_10001325_pt1 | contig 17954 bp, 12 predicted proteins | sample June2016WEW_21_1_FD_133005 | JGI IMG/M metagenome (GOLD analysis project Ga0187890, IMG submission 133005) | Peatland microbial communities from SPRUCE experiment site at the Marcell Experimental Forest, Minnesota, USA - June2016WEW_21_10 | ecosystem: Environmental > Terrestrial > Soil >... | reverse complement strand
GTTACGATCTTGTCCTTGATGCTGATCTTCAGCCAGTCCATCACCCCGTTGAGATCTGCTTCAGTCCAGGGAATGTCCTGCGCGGTCAAATACTTCTTAAACTCGGCCAGCACCGCGTCGTCCACCTGGAAGTTCTTGTCCACAGTGCGGTTGGAAAGGTAGATCGGGGCGAAATGAAAGAAGACATCCTTGAAAAGCAGTTCGTCCTGGAAGTGGTTGCTCTTCGGGCTGTCGATCTTCTCATCCGGCGTGATGCCGCCACCGCCGTAAACCGTGCGCCCCGCGTCGGTGAACTTCACTTCGCGGTTAGCCGTGTCGGCCGCTGCCGTTCCCCCATGGCTGTAATAGTCATAAAGCGACACGCCGGTGTAGTTGCGCTGGATCAGCCGCCCTGAGGGCGTGTAGTAGTGGTACGTAGTCAGCGCCAGTCCGGTGTTTTCACTCAGGTTGTAAACCGTTTGCACCAGGCCCTTGCCAAAGGTGGTCTCACCAACGATCAAGGCCCTGTCGTGATCCTGCAGTGCACCCGAGACGATCTCTGCCGCCGATGCCGTGCCGCGGTTTACCAGCACCACGATGGGGAAGGTTTTGCCGCCGTTGCCGTGCGTGGCGGTGTACACCTGATCGGGAAATGCGCGGCCGTGCTGCGAAACAATGCCCTGTCCCTTGGCCAGCAGATGGTCGCAAACCTCCACCGCCTGACTCAGCAAGCCGCCAGGATTGCCGCGCAGATCGAAGATCAGACCCTTCAAGTCGCCGAAGCCGTCAACCGCTTCAATGACTTCTTGTGCTGTCGTCTCCTGAAATTGGGTCAGGTGGATGTAACCCACACCGGGCCGAATTTCATAAGCCAAATCCACCGAAGGGTGAGGAATTTCGTCGCGGATCAAATCGAAGACCAGAGGCTTTGGCTGACCCTCGCGGAGCATCACTGCCTGTACGTGGGTGCCTCGCGGACCCTTGAGCGCCTTGGCCACCATGTCCGTTGAATTCAGGCTCTCGGGAACCTTTCCATCTACGCTGACCTTTTTGCCGTCCACCGAGTCGATGACGTCGCCTGGGTGAATCCCCGCCTTGAACGACGGAGTGCCCTCAAATGGAAAAACTACATACACCTTATTGTTCTGCTGCTGGATGGTCATGCCGACACCGTAGTAGCGGCCATGCTGCTCTTCGCGCATTTTGGCGTAGGCCTTCGGGTCGTAGAAGCTCGAGTGCGGATCCAGCACCCGCAGCATCCCAGGGATTGCTCCGTCGTAGATGGCTGCGTCGGCCTTCTCACCATTGATCGGCTCGGCGTAGTTCTGCTCCACCAGCGCGTATACGTTGGTGAACGACCTCAGGCTGTCACGCAGTTGGCTTTCATCGGCAGAGGACTGGGCCCCCACCTTTCGCTGCAAAACGCTGCCTGCAATTGCGCAGACAGCAAAGAATAGAACCATGGTGAAGAGGGCGCGACGGGCGCGGGGATTCATAAGCGGGAGCATCCTCCGGACTGCGGCGCGGCCTTGTCGTGCCAATGAGGCCCAATACAACAGTCTCAGGGCTAAAGTATAGCACTGGCCTATTGGACGGCGGCAGGTGCCTTCCGATAGCCGATTCCTGGTCCGCCACACACGACGGATTCCGAAGGCCGCCGACCATTTAGTGGATTCGCAGTGGGAAATCGCTTTACCGCTGCCCAGGCATTTACAATGGCGTCTATGGGAAGGTGGTGATTTGTTGCCGCCGCCATGCACTGAAGCTATGACCCTATGACCCTTCGACTCCTTCGCACTCCCGCGGCTTTCGTGCTCTCGGCGACGCTGCTCGCAAGCTATCCCCTGGCGCAAACAGCTCATCCCGCAGCGCCGGAGAGCCCATACGGCGGCACCACTGTCGCCGAGATCATCGCCCGCGTCAACGATCAGATCATCACGCGTGCCGACTACGACCGCGCCATGACCGAACTGGATTCCGATGCGCGCCAAAAGGGTGCTTCGATGCAGGAGATCTCTGCTGCCCACAAGGACCTGCTGCGCAACCTCATCGATCAGCAGCTCTGGCTCTCGAAGGGCAAAGAGCTGAATATCACCGGAGAGACCGAGCTGGTCAAGCGGCTGGACGAGATCCGCAAGCAATACAACCTGGAAACCATGGATGACCTGGAGAAAGCGGCCAAGGAGCAAGGCGTTTCCTTTGAGGATTTCAAAGCAAACATCCGCAGCAGCGTCATCACCCAGCAGGTCATGCGCCAAGAGGTAGGCAAGAGGATACAGTTCACTCCCGGCGAGGCTGAGCGCTTCTTTGAGCAGCACAAGCAGGAATACGCGCAGCCGGAGAGCGTAACGCTGGCCGAGATTCTTGTCTCTACCGGCGCGCCTGCTCCCTCAGTGACGGTTGAGGGCGGTGTGCAACCGGACGATCCGGCAAAGCTTGCTGCGGCCAAGGCCAAGGCCGACGACCTTGAGGCAAAGCTCCACGCCGGCGGCGATTTCTCCCAGTTGGCCCGCTCTTTCTCTGATGGTCAAACGGCTGCGGAGGGCGGCGATCTCGGCGAGTTCCAGCGCAATAAGCTCGCGAAGTTGCTTGAGGACAAGACCTTCGCTCTCAAGACAGGGGAGTTCACTGAGCCGATTCGCACCAAACAGGGCTACGTTATCCTCAAGGTCGTGAAGCACACTCCCGGCGGCGTCCCACCCTATAAGGATGTCGAGTCGCAGGTCGAGCAGGACTTCTATATGGCCCGCATGGAGCCCGCCATGCGCGACTATCTCACCACCATGCGCGAGCAAGCCTTTATCGACATCAAACCCGGCTACGCCGACAGCGGCGCCAGTGTAAAACAAACCAAGCCGGTTTACAGCGCCTATACGCCGCCCACGCCAAAAAAGAAGAAGAAGGTTGAGCGCACACGCTTCCGCGAGAGTACCCGCTCCTTCCGGCAGAAAACGGCTGCATCAACCGGTGAGACCGCATCAAGTGGTCCTGCAACCGCACCGGCCAAGACAAGCAAAAAGAAGAACACCAGCGCCGATCAGGCGTCGATGAAGCCGGGCAAGAAGGAGAAAATCCGCTTTGGTAAGGCCCCGAGCAAGACTCTTCCGACTGCGCCGGAAACCCGAACCGAGGATGCAGGCGCGGGCGCGCAGGTCGCCAGTTCCAATCCGGAGCCGGTGAATCCGCTCGAGGCCCACGAAAAGCCGACGCAGAAGACCCGCTTTAGCGAGCGCGCCAAACAACCTAAACAACCCAAGGCTGCGGGACCCAGGACTGACACGATGGCTCCTCTCGCACCTGACGCCGCCGAAGTTGCCGACCGCCAGACCCAGGCAGGTCCGCTGGGTTTGGCCGGCGATACTTCAAAAAAGAAGAAGAAGAAATCGACCACCACCGTCGACAAGACACGGCTGGCCGACAAGAAGAAGTCCGAGGCACCGGCTGAAGGCTCGGGCGACGTACCGCTCGGTCCAGCCCCCCAAACTCCCGCGCCTGCTCCGCAAACTCCGGCTCCGACTCCGGCTCCGGCTCCGCAGAATTGAGGTTGGTGTTCATCTTGGCCTTCAAGAGAGGTGCGGCTTCGGCCGCACCTTTTTTATGACGAACTTCATCCTTCACGCTCTGCATCGAGTGCTTGACCTGCGCCGGGGCTTGGCGCAGGTACGTCCAGCAGTGCACAATGCTTGAGTCCCACCAATTCTAATTTCGATTGCATAAGAGCCCTTTGTGTTGACGCGGGTGCAGATGCAAACGCAAGGTAGCTCGATGCATTCTGTGTGGTTTGGCGAGTTCATTGGCATGTTGGTGCTGCTCCTGCTTGGAAACGGCGTATGTGCCGGCGTGACGCTGCGCAAGACCTATGCGACTGACTCTGGCTGGCTGGTCATTACAGTGGGCTGGGCGCTAGCCGTTCTTTGCGGAGTGTTGGTGGCGCAGGCATTCGGCAGTCCCAGCGCCAACTTGAACCCCGCGATCACATTGGCTGCGGCGGTGATCAGCGGAGACTACTCGCAGGTCTTGAGCCTTTGGTCGGCGCAATTGCTTGGAGCGATGTGCGGCTCGATGCTGATGACGCTGCATTATGCGCCGCACTGGAAACTCACGCCCGATCCGGCGGCGAAGCTGGGCGTCTTTTGCACCAACGCGGCCGTTCGCAGTCCGCTGCTCAACATCGTCAGTGAGGTGATTGGTACGGCAGTGCTGGTCGTGGTGGCCGCCGTGATTTCTCGCGGAGTTGCAGCGGCGGGTCCTGTTGCGGGCCTGGCGGAGGGAATCGGTCCGTGGCTGGTAGGGAGTCTCGTGTGGGGCATTGGCCTCTCGCTCGGCGGAACGACTGGCTACGCGATCAACCCAGCACGCGATCTTGGTCCGCGTATCGTTCATTGGCTTCTGCCGATTCCGGGCAAAGGCGGATCGAACTGGGCTTATGCGCCGATTCCTATCGTAGGTCCTCTACTAGGCGGCGCGCTGGCTGGAGTGTTGCTGCGGTTTGCGCATTTCTAGATGCGAGGCCGTTGAACGTATCCCTCGTCTCGGAGTTGGTATACAGGACCTCGCTAACGCACCGCCCGTTGCTTGCAAGACCAAGAGGGTTCCTTTCAATTGAGAGTGACCTTGAACCTTCTCCCTTTGTCCGACGGTCTGTTGCGCTTCGTGGACCAGATATAAACCCAGGGCACTACTCCAGGTAGGACGCCACGACTGCCAGCGCGGCGATGGCTGCGGTCTCGGCGCGTAGAATGCGTGGACCGAGTGAGGCGGCTCGCCAGCCATTGGCGTCGAAGAGCGCTTCTTCCTCCGGGGCCCATCCGCCCTCGGGGCCAATGGCAATCTCGATGGCGGGCGTCTCCGTTCCGGCTGCGGCCAAAACTTCCTTAAGCGCATTGCGCAGTGTGGTCGTCCGTTCCTGCTCGGCCAAAACAATGCGCGCAGTGGCCGATGCCGCCCCGGTTGGCTCCGAAGCCGCACGCAGACGCGCCGCCAATGACACCGGATCGAAGACGCTCGGCACGTCGGAGCGCCGCGCTTGCTGCGCCGATTCATGCACGATGCGTCGCCAGCGTTCGGCGCGCTTCGCCGCAGCGGTCGCCAAATGTTTCTCAGTCCGCCGCGCGATCACTGGCGCAATGGCAGCTACTCCCAATTCAGTGGCCTTCTCAATAGCCCATTCCATGTGATCAAACTTGTAGACGGCCATGACCAAAGTTATAGGCAACGCGGGATCGGCCTCCAGTTCAGAGATCAGATTGAAGCGGACCTCACCGGCGTCGACCGCAACCACCTGCGCATGGAAGACATGCCCGCCCGCCACCACGTCGGCCTCGACGCCCGGCTGCGCGCGCAGCACGCGCGCCATGTGTTCGGCCTGCGCACCCACCAATGTTGCGGTGGCTTCATCCCAGTGATCGGCAATCCATCGGCGGCGCGTCATGATTCCCCCTTTGTTGATCGAGTTTGCAACGTGGCGTCTCAGCCCCGTGAATTCAGCCCCAAACACACATCAGGGGAACGCTTGATGCGTTCCCCTGCGGTGTTGCCTTTTGGTTGGAGGAACCGCTACTTCTTCTTTGCGGCCTTCTTTGCCGCCTTCTTCGCGGGTGCCTTCTTGGCTGCTTTCTTGGTTGCCATTTGCCTATTCTCCCTTTCGACGATTTTTGTTTCGTCCCTGCACACGATAATGCAGTTGAAGAATGTATAGATTTATGTGATGCAAGTGTCAAGAGAAAAACGACATGGTAGTGGAAAAATAGGCAACAATTTTTTTGAGAGTACCGGTTTGAACTTCACTTGCATCGCTTCAGGTCATCTGATTCGGCATCACTACGATCTCTGAAACAAGAAATCAATTCGTTCCAATGATCCGTTATGCCCACAACACTGAGTGCGGTGATGCAAAGACGGTGTCGAGAATCGCGCAGCAGGCGCAGCGATCGAAACCATGCAGAGATCTGCTTCACCGCAGCTATTCGCAAGCGGAATGCGCGCGACCCGGCTCCGCTATGGCACTCTAATACTTTGGAGGAGATTGCAAGCCATGCCTATTGAGAAACCTGCCGCGGTCATCGAAACAGAAAACCTTCGCGCATGGGAGGCGGGCGGTGCCGGCTCAGCTGACGCGCTCTCCGCCTGGGTTGGCGCGCGTCTGCGGGCGCATGAAGCTGCGTTGGCCGCTCTGCTCGCCGTTGAAGGACCGCGCACTCCTGAGAATTCGCTTCGCCTCTATGATGCGGCCATCGAACAGCTCAGCCTTGCCGGAGCACAGGCCGGTGTGCTGAACTCCGTAGCCGCCGACAAGGCCGTTCGCGACCAGGCGCAAACTGAGGCGCAGCGCATCGCGCAGGCCGGCAGCGCACTGACCTTGAACCGCGCGGTCTATGAGGCTCTGGCGGCCATCAATCTTGACGAGGCTGCAAGCCCGGCGACGAAGCATTACCTTGAGCGCACACTGCTGGGCTATCGTCTGGCGGGTGTCGACAAGGACCAGGCCACGCGCGCCCTCCTTCATTCGTTGCACGAAAGGGCCACGCGCCTTTCGCTTGAATTCAGTCGCAACATTCAAGAAGGCGGCAAGACCATCGAGGCCACGGCTACCGAGCTTGACGGGCTGCCCGCCGACTTCGTGGCACGCCATGTGCAGACTCCCGGTGGCAACATCACGCTGACCACCGATCCACCCGACATGCAGCCGGTGATGACCTTTGCTACAAATGCCGCCCTGCGCGAGCGCATGTTCCTGGCATACAACACCCGCGCCTATCCGGCCAACAAAACGGTCCTCGAACAATTGCTTTCTACCCGACAGGAGATTGCGAATGTGCTGGGTTTTCGTAGCTGGGCAGATCTAGCCACAGCCGATCAGATGATGGGATCGGCGGCCAACGCGCGCACTTTTGTTGCCAAACTCAACGAGGCCAGCCTTGACGGCGCCCGTCGAGAGCTTGAATTGATTCTCGACTTCACGCGCAAGCGCCAGCCCGAGCTTGCGGCGATTGACATTACTAGCCGCGCTTACTGGTACGAGCAGTTTCGCCGCTCGACCTTCGACTTCGATTCGCAGTCCGTGCGTCCGTATTTCCCGTATGCGCAAGTCGAAGCAGGCGTGCTTGAGACGGCGGCGCGCCTGTTCAAGGTCGAATATCGTCCTGCGGACGCGACCGCATGGCACCCGTACGTCTCAGTCTTCGACGTCTTCGACGGCAGCCGGCGCGTGGGGCGCTTCTATCTTGACATGCACCCGCGCGAAGGCAAGGACAAGTGGTTCTCCGCCGCGCCCATCGTCATCGGCGTGCGCGGCCATGCTTTGCCCGAGGCCGCTCTGATTTGCAACTTCCCCGCCGCGACGAACGATGACCCAGGCCTTCTGCAATACAGCGACGTGGTCACCTACTTTCACGAATTCGGTCACCTGATGCATGCGATTCTCGGCGGTCAAACCGAGTGGGCGGGAATCTCGGGCTTTGCCACCGAGGGCGACTTTATCGAGGTGCCTTCGCAGATGCTGGAAGAGTTTTTCCGCGATGAGAAGCTGCTGCAGGCCTTTGCCAAGCACTATCAAACAGGTGAGGTGCTGCCCGCCGATACGATCAGGAAGATGAAGCTGGCTGGAGCCTTTGGACGCGCCGACTGGGTGCGTTCGCAACTCTACTACACCACGCTCTCGCTCGATCTGCACGACCAGGACCCGTCGGACCTCGACCTTGATGGCACAACGAAGCGGCTCTACGAGAGCCTGCAACCGTGGACCTGGCTCGACGGTAATCGCATGTATGCGAGCTTTGGTCACCTGACCGGTTACTCGTCCAACTACTATACTTACGCGTTCGACAAGGTAATCGCTTTGGATTTCTTCGCGCAGTTCGACCCTCGTGATCTGCTTGGCTGCGAAGCCAGCGTCCGCTACCGGAAGGCGGTTCTGGAACAGGGCGGCTCGAAGCCGGGACGACAAATGGTGCGTGATTTTCTCGGCCGTGACGAAGAGTTCGCGGCATTCAGCAAGTGGCTCAACGAGGAGTTCGAAGGAACACGAAAATAGGGAATAAAGATCAACAAGCGGACGAACACAGCATAAAAGTGCCCAATGGAAGACACGGCCGATAAGCGCTGACGATTTCTAATGCATTGCGACGAGTTTTTGGGCGCGGGAGGAAGCTTGCCGACGGACGTCACTTTCATAAAAGGATAAACTCCCGATGGAATTCATGACCTGGACACCCGAACTGACTGTGGGCGTCGCGGTTCTGGACGATGATCACAAGAAGCTGATCGGCATCATCAATCAGTTGCACTTTGGAATCATGGCCGGCGATGAACGGAAGATTCTCGAGGCAGTTCTTCATGAACTCGTGGACTACACCATCTTCCACTTTTCACGAGAAGAGGAGATGCTGCTGAAGGCCGGCTACCCTGCCACGCCGGCGCACACGATTGAGCACCAGAAGTTCATCCGCCAGATCTCGAATCTTGAGAAGCGGATCAAATCGGGACCCGTGGCTACGCTCGACCTGGAGTTGATGGAGTTTCTGCGTGATTGGCTCTTCCACCACATCATGGTCTCCGATAAAAAGTTTGGCCCGCAACTTAACGAGTATGGACTCTTCTAGTTCTCCTGGATCTTGATCACCAGGCAGGTGATTGTTTTGTCGCCGGCCACCAGCATCTGATGCGGCATGCCGGCCGGCACGTGCGCCACGTCGCCCGCTCGCAACTCCTGCCGGGTGCCTTCGATTACCGACGAGCCGCGGGTCTCTCCTGGGCCGACGCTAACGGCCTCGGCCACTGTGCCACCGGTGACCAGCGTTGCGCGGCCGTCGAGAACATAAAAGACATCGGCGAAGTTCTCATGCACCTCGGCTTGTCCGTCGCGGCTGCGAAACGAGAGCATTGCGCAATGGCCCGGATACTGCTTCAATGTCTCGCTCTCAGAGCCGTCGCCATTCCGGGCTAACTTGCGCAGATACGCCGCACGCTCCAACAGAAGAGCCGTCGACCAGTGATCGGAAAGCTTTGCGGGCTTCCGCGGTTGGCGCCGCGACCCAGTGGCCGGAGCATCAAGGTCGAGAGCATCAAGGTCCGGCTCCGGCGGAAGGAGTTGTTTCAATATCTCGTTTGGCAATGAGTCCATCACATTTTTAGTTTACGGCCGGATGTGACTATTGTCCGCACCGTGGAGTCCATCTTGCCCTTTGAGGCTTCGCCACGATTGATCGGCCAGAACCACGGAGGTTTCGATCTGCCGCGCAGAGACATTCCAGTACCGCTTGAGAAGGAGGTCCTTCTCCAGGGGAGAAACGGTTTTGAAGTTGTGCGCCTCATAGAAGCGGATCGCCCAGGACGCATCGGCCCAGGTTCCGATCAACACCGGATCGGTCGTCAACCTCAGCAAGTGAGCGAGCAAACGCGCGCCGATTCCCTGCCGCTGAGAATTCGTGCGGACGTAGGCGTGGCGAATCAGAGTTACGTCGTGAACCTTTTGAAGGCCCATCACAGCGAGTAGATCGCCGTTATCGTGCTCGCACCAGAACTCGACGCCGTCCTCGATCTCGTGATGCAACTCATCCGTGGACATATAAGGTTCCGTGAAGCAGTCTTCCGGAATGACGCCTTTATAGGCCTGCGCGCCATCGTTGATGATGGTCCAGATGGATTCAAAATCGCGGTTGTCGCAGCGGCGAATCATGCGTACTTGTCCCTTGCCTCAGTCACGTTGAGGCTTCGGCGTGTTTGAAAAGTAATTGAAGTCTGCCTAGTTTTATAGCATTTCAAGGTTCACTGCACCAAGAGGACGTCGTTACCAATAAATTACCTGCAAGCTTTTGAAAATATAGGAGGGGGGGTGGGGGGGGGTACCTTTTCCGGTAGAGATTGGAGACCGGAAGCGAATGGTGCACGTCAGTTCCACTGATACTTTCTATTGTGCGCCATTGCAACTTAATTGTCTGCAAAATGCGCTCGGAATGCTCCCCTCTTCAATTGATACACGAACCGAAGATCTTGCGATTCCCTTCCCCTTCGCCATGCTCAGGGTCGCGTCGCTCAGGATGAACGGGACTTATCGGGGATCAAAGTGCCCCGCCCTTTCGCCAGAAAAAGGCGAAAGGATGGGGCACGGTAGTCGACGGTAAATCCCAGAATGCTCTAGAAAGCCAGTTGGAGCGACATCTGCACCTGGCGTGGGCTGCCGATGGTGTGCGTGGTGTAACCCAGGCCGGCAGCGCAGTTATAGAATCCCGCGTTGGTGCTGTCGCAGGCGGTTGGCATCACGGGCGTTCCCGCGGCCGGAAAGTTGTTGTAGTTCTGGTTTTGCGTGACGTTGTCTCCGGTGACGTCAAGACTCGTGGTGTTGGTCAGGTTGAATACATCAAGCGTGTAGCGCACTTTGTACCGCTCTTGGAACGAGATGATCTTGACCAGCGAGATGTCGGCGCGCTTTTGCGCCGCCTGGCGGAAGATGTTGCGCTGCCCGCTGGGGATGAAAGTGGTTTCATATGGATCGTTGGAAGGGATCGCGTTGTTGAGATCTCCGGGATTGAGCAGTGGAATGGTAAAACAACTTGCTTTGAGCGCCGGGGTTCCCCATGCGCCGGATTTACCAGTGACGGCGCTCTTCGGCGTGCAGTTGGAAGCCAGGGGCACGATGGGATTGTTAATGCCGTCGAAGGTGCTGTAGAAGACGCTGCCGACTGCGCCCGAATAGTCGATGACACTGAAGGGCTGGCCGCTTTGCAGAACGGTGACGCCGTTGAGGCTCCAGTTATTGGTGAAGTCGCCCCGCAGCGAGCCCTCGGGCTGAAAGCTCGGAAGATCGTAGGTGTAATTGAAGTTGAGCACGTGCTTGCGATCGAAATCGGAGAGACCATAACCGGAACGCAGGTTGTTGGGGTTGTCGCCGTTATAGAAGAGGCCCAGGGCGCTTTGCTCATCGGTAGAGTGCGAGAAGGTATACGACGCGCCGGCCTGGAAGCCGTGCCCCATGCGCTTGTCCACATGAATCTGGCCTGCGTTGTACTGCGAGATGCCGGCGGCACGGAAGTCGATCGACTCGGAGGAGTAGCCGATATAGGGCACGCGCAAATCGACGTTGCCGCCCTCGGAGTTGGTCAGGTAAGAGCTGTTCAATGCGCCGCCCTGGTTTGCCGGCAGATTGATGGGAGCCGTGGCCGCGCATGATCCATCAAGGTTGAAGGAAACGCACTGGGTGACTGTGTAGCCGTAGGAGTACAACTGGCCGCGGATGGGGCTGGAAGGGCTTGCGATCTGAGATTGGTTGAAGGGCGTCGGAATGACCTGATGGCGGCCGAGGTTGCCTACATAACCGATCTCGATGGCCAGATCGTTGCGCGGCTGCCACTGAACGTCGAGCGTGTAGTTGATCGAGTAGGGCAGCTTGTTGTTCCGGTCATAAGCACCCATGGTGAAGGGCTCAGCACCGGCGGCGATGGCGGAGGCGTTGGGCAAGTATTGCGTGATGTCGGCGGCCTTGCCGGTGGGCGCCGGTCCGAGTGAAGAGCCCCAGGGATTAGACAGATCCGCCTGGCCGGGATTGGTGCCGGGAGCGCAGGTGGGTATGTAGCCGAGGTAATAACTTGCCTGACCCAGGTCACAGGTCTGCGAATTGACGAAGGGCTGTGTTTGGCTGACGCCGAAGGGTCCGCCATGCACCTCGCCCGCCGCATAACCGGGCGAGAGATAGGTAAAGAGTTCGCCGCGGTCGTAGTAAAAGCCGGTGCCGCTGCGAACCACAACCTTATTCTTGAACCGCTCCGGGGACCAGGCGACGCCGAGCCGTGGTCCAATGCCCCATGGACGGCCGACCAGCGTGGTGTCGCTTGAATCTTTGGCGACCACGTAGCCGTTGTTGTTGAATGTTCCGCCGGAGTTAGTTGGATCGTTGGCGCTGCCGGGATCGAACAGTTGCGGATCGAAGTTGTAGATGTGTCCGTACTTCTCGCTGAAGGAACCGTTGAGGTCGTAGCGGATGCCCGCGGTGATGCTCAGGTTGGGACGGATCTGATACTTGTCCTGCAGATAAAGTCCGGTCTCGTTGGAGCGGAAGTAGCGGTCGCCATTGCCCTGCAAAAAAGTGGTGGTATTGAAGTCGTAGTTGGCCGTGACCAGCCCCTGGACGAACTGTCCAAAGTCGGACGAGGAGACTGTGCCCGCAACGCCGGGACGACGGTCGCGTGGATTCAACTGCGTATGCGACCAACTGCCGCCCGCCGCAACGGTATGTTTGCCCAGGGTCCAAATGGCGTTGCCCGAGGGCATGAAGCGATTTTGAAAGACGCCGGTGAGCGACCCTTGGTTGGAGCCGGGACCGATGTTGAGCGTCTGCGTTGAGGTGGGCGTGTTCACGCCTAGAATATCGACGATGGTGACGCCGGAGAGATATTTGGAGCCCAGATTGTTGATGCCGATACTGTCTGGGCTAAAGGGCTGCTCGTTGGTCGAGTAGAGCTTTTCGCGAATGAAGCCCAGCGTCTCGGTGACGCTAAGGTTGGGCCGAAGGATGTTGACGTTATTGATGGAGAAGACCTGGCTGCCCGCATCCATATGCTGAGCAAATCCAGGCACATTCGAATAGGCGAAAGGCGCAATCGTCGGATCGTGCTGGTAGTAATACTTCAGAGCCAGAGTGTCTTTCGGTGAAGCATTCCAATCCACGTTGGCGACCGCTTGATCGGCGAGAAAGTAGGCCGTGCCTGGGATTGCGACATTATAAGGGTGAGCGGCCGTGGTCTCGCCGGTCTGATTCGGAATCAGCCACTTGCCGGGTTCACCAGCAACGGCAGGCGCGTTGAAGAGGGCGTAGGCTACGCTGCTGCCCGGGTTCACGGCATTGTTGTTCAGATCGGCACCGGTCAAGCCGGCATTCCAGCCAGCGTTGGCAATACCGGCCAGACCGCCGGCGCTGCGATCGTCGCTCAATCCCACAGGCACTGAGAAGCGCGAGTAACCGAGCTCCTGATCGGAGACATGCAGGTGCTGATAGGCAATGAAGCCGAAGAGCTTGTCTTTGAGGATCGGGCCGCCGACGGTGCCGCCTGCAATGTAGCGATGCAGTTCTGGAACCTTTTGATTGGCAGGAATGTCGGGATCGTTGTTGAAGAAGAAAGGCGCAGCATTGAGCCAACTCGTACCGCGGTGAACATACGTGGTGCCATGGAAGGTGTTGGAGCCGGACTTGGTGCTCATGTCGAGATGCGCGCCGGCGGTCGAGCCCTGCTGCGCGTCATACATCGAGGCATTCACGCGGACCTCTTCGATCGTCTCTGGCGCCGGGCTGGGAATCGAGTTGCCGATGGAGAGATAGACCGAGGCGCTGCTTTGGATGACGCCGCCGGCGGTCATGTTGCCACTGCCGGTGTTATTGATGACGCGGAACGAAGCCACCTGGCTGGTGGTCTTGCCATTGAACAGGTTCGAGGCGTCGACGCCATTGAGCAGGAAGGTGTTCGATGTGTCGCGCTGCCCGTTGGCCCAGATCGGCGCATTGCCAAGACCGGAGTTGACTCCCGAGCCACCAGACAGCTCTGCGCTAACGCCGGTCGATTGAGTCGCGAGACCTGTAAAGCTGCCGGTTGCCAGCGGCACGGATTCGATCTCCGACTTATCCAGGACGTAGCCGACGGTGGTGTCGACGGCATTCATCAGCGGCGAGGCTTCGACCTCGACCGTTGTCGTCGTCTTGCCAACTTGAAGCATAGCGTTCACTGTCGCAGTGCGGTCGGCCTGCACCGTGATGTGTTGCGTCTTCTGCGCCTCGAAGCCTTCGCCGGTATAGGTCAGCGTGTAGGTGTCAATGGGCAGGTTTACGAAAGCATACACGCCCGAGTCGTTCGTCCTGGCCGTGCGCGTCAGAGAGGTCTGCTCATCGACCGCAACCACTTTCACGTTGCGGATCACACTGCCCGAGGAGTCGGTCACCTCGCCTGTGATGCCGCCGAGCGTCTGCTGTGCCACAAGCGATGAACCGCACAGCGCGAAGGCCGCGGCAACCGCCGGCAGCCAAGGAAGCGAAGATGAAAACGTACGCAGAGTGTATGTCATGTGCAGGCCTCGGAAAGGGATCTCTCAATGGGTCTCTTGATCGGTTCAAAAAACCTTGGCTGAGGAGAGAAATCTATAGTTCTACAGTCGAAAAACTGGGATGACGGAATCGCTTGCGAATGTTGATCGTTCGTTTGAGCGGTCCAGCCTGAATTGCGGGGGTATTGACAGAATAGCTCGGATTGCGCGGAATACAACGGTAAATTCACCGTTTGCTGCTTGCCGGTGGGACGGCAAATGTGCAAAAGGAGTACGAAATCAGGGCTGCGGGAGCTGTGTTTTCTGTAGGATCGCGCCGAACGAGGAGGGTCGAAATGAACGTCGCATTTTTCCACAATGCTCGTCACAATCCGATGTTCATCGGATTGCCGCCCGAATTGTTTTGCGTCTCAATTCACATGCTCTCTCCCATCATTGTCTTAACATGAAGCAATGCAGGTTCAGCCAGATCCCGAGTTTCTGCGCCGCGCCATCGCGTTGGCTACTGCGAACGTCGCCAGCGGCGCAGGCGGGCCGTTTGGAGCAGTGATCGTGCGCGGCGGCCAGATCGTCGCCGAGGCCGCAAATACGGTGACCACGACACTCGACCCGACGGCACATGCCGAGGTCAATGCCATTCGAGGTGCAGCGAGTGCGCTGGGCACATTCACGCTGGCCGGCTGCGAGCTTTATTCGAGCTGCGAACCGTGCCCAATGTGTCTTGCCGCTGCGTACTGGGCGCGCATGGACGCGATCTATTTCGGCGCCAGCGCAGCAGACGCCTTCCGCGCTGGCTTCGACGACGACTTTATTTACAAGGAACTGCGCAAAGATAAGGCCGAACGCAAGTTGATACCGGTGACACAACTGCTGGGCGACGAAGCCTGGCAAAGTTTCGCGGCGTGGATGGCATCGACGAGCAAGATCGATTACTGAAGCGTGGGTGGCGACCGTTCGACGACGGCAACTGGAATGCCCTCTCGCTGCCGTTCGTCGTCGGTCCCAACGGCCGCATTGCCCGGCTGAACACCGCTGCGCTTCATTGAAAAGTTTGGAATTCATCGCAAACGGAGCACTTTTAAGCGGAAAAATGGTCCTTTTAAGCGATATTTGCTCGATTTTCTGTCTCTTTTGCCCGGATTTACGCCAAAATATCTCTCGTCCTACGCGGGCGCTTTTATGCGTGGTTTCATCCGGCTCAAAAGTGGGCTTGTGCGCCGTAAAGCCTCTGCGATCGACGCCGCACGCGCCAGCTTCGACGACAACTTTATTACCACTTGTAGCAACAGGCCTTACTACAGGAAGCTCAATGAATTACCTTTGCGGAATTGCGGCGGCTGGATTCTTATTGCCAGAAGGCGTGCGTAGAGGTACTCTTAGCCTTCCCCTAACAACTCTGTTGCCCGAGGTGGGCCGTGAAGATGATTGCGAGACTTTCGATTTTGTCTGGTTTTCTGATTGCCCTTGCGCCGTTGGCGTTTGCCGACAGCGTCGTCATTTACGACAACATTCCAAGCGCGTTACCTCCTAATCTTCCTTCTCTGGGGTATGAAGCGACATCGACGGCTGAGTTCGGCGGTATGATCCAATTCTCGGGCGACAATCCCTCCTATGCGCTCTCAAGCGCCACTGTCGCCATGAGCGATTGGGCTCTTGCTTCCACCTATTCGTCTACATCGACAGGCTTTTCAATTCCGCTTACGCTGAATCTCTATAATGTTGGCGCGAGCAACACGGTTGGCTCCCTCATCAGCAGCCAGACCGTCGATGCCTATATCCCCTGGCGTCCTGAAGCAAGCGGGACCACGGGCTGCATGACCGGCTACATAGGCTCAGACGGCTCCTGCTACAACGGTTCGCTTTCCCTCGTGACTTTCGACCTGGCAGGCATTACCGCTCCAGCCTCAATCATTTACGGTCTAGCATTCAATACCACCGATCACGGAGCTAGCCCGACAGGCATACCAGGGCCGAACGAAAGTTTGAACTTCGGGCTTTCGGGCACAGATCCTTCGAGCGGCAGCCTCCCTCTTCCTGGCACCGCCTATTGGAATACGAGCTATGGCGGATTCTATGCCGATGGCGGCACCGGTGGCACGGGCACTCTCCGCCAGGACGACGGTACGGATTGGAGCCAGTATGCAGGCGCTATCGAATTCACATCTTCTGAAGATTTGACGGCGACTCCCGAGCCATCGTCTCTGCTGCTGTTGGGCACGGGGTTGCTTGGCTTGTCCTTGGTCTTTTATCGCAGGTCGAAGCCTGCTATTTGCCGTGAATCGACTGAAGGGAAGCACTGACCGCTTTTCGGGGCCAGATCATTAGCAGAGCGTTACCTCCGGAATCCCGCCGCGCCGCAGAATCTAACCCGGCACGGTAAAATAGGGATAATCGGATGACCCAAATTTCTCAAGCGGCGGCCGACCAGGAGAACCGCACCGCGCGGGCCTCGGAGTCGCGGGTGGAGGAGCGGCAAATCTCCATCCAAGCCACTGCGAACGCGCCGATTATCAAAGTTAGAAGTCTCGAAAAAACCTACACGACCGCACGCGGAGCCCTCACACTTTTCCGCGGTCTTGACTTTGAAGTCCAGGCCGGAGAGATGGTGGCAATTGTCGGTCAGTCGGGCGCGGGAAAGAGTACGTTGCTGCACATTCTGGGAGCACTCGACGCACCGACAGCGGGCACGGTAAACTGTGCGGGAACCGAGTTGACACAACTCAAGAAACGCGAGGCGGCAGCCTTTCGCAACCGCGAAATCGGCTACGTTTGGCAGTTTCATTATTTGTTGCCTGAGTTTACGGCTCTGGAAAATGTGGCGATGCCTTTGATGGCCCGCAACGTAATGAAACGCGAGGCCTTCGCAACGGCATCAAAGTGGTTGAACGAAGTCGGTTTAGAGGACCGCGGCGACCATCGGCCGGGCGAACTCTCAGGCGGTGAGCAGCAGCGCGTTGCGCTAGCTCGAGCGCTGGTCAACAATCCTCGGCTCTTGTTGGCCGACGAACCCACTGGTGACCTGGACGAAACGACCGCTAAACGGGTCTTCGATCTGATCGAAAGGTTGCACGCAAGTCACGGCCTGACCTCAATCCTTGTGACGCACAACATTGACCTGGCCGCACGTTGTACGCGAATCTTACGACTGGAAGCAGGGAAACTCGCAGCGAGAGGACTGGCCGGGGATCAAACGGGCTTGCCGGCGAGCAATGCAAGTGTTTGAGATTGAGCAACCAGCGTCCAGAAAAAGCGCCTTTTCTTGTGATTTTGAGTCATAACTAGTAACCAATCGAGATTGGATGTTTCAGTTTCCGTCACGGTTGACAGGGCAGGGTGGGAGTCTCTTTAGCAGGTCGATTGCGAAAGACTTAATGTGCAAAAGAGACATCTAAGCCATCCTAAAGAGCTTTTCGGGACCGAGCGATATTTCCCATGGTCCCGACGGCGATGCAAGTGAAAATAGGGCGCGTGCAGGTGGGCTGAAGCTGGAATGCGGCGTTCCCGACGACAGGTCTTGGTCGTGGAGAATACGTGAACCGGACGGTCACACCAGCCGATAGCCGGCACAAGGGGGATCACATGTTCGAACGCTATACGGAGAAAGCACGGCGCGTGATCTTTTTCGCGCGGTATGAAGCCAGCCAGTTCGGCTCGCCTTATATCGAGACTGAGCACCTGCTGCTCGGACTCTTGCGCGAGGATAAGGCATTAACTAACCGCTTTTTGCGCTCGCATGCGTCGGTAGAATCGATTCGCAAGCAGATAGAGGCGCATACAACCATTCGCGAAAAGGTCTCGACCTCAGTGGACCTGCCACTTTCGAATGAGTGCAAACGAGTGCTAGCTTATGCCGCGGAAGAAGCCGAGAGATTGGGTCATAAACATATTGGCACAGAGCATTTGCTGCTGGGCCTGCTACGCGAAGAAAAATGTTTCGCCTCCGAAATTTT
>Ga0187890_10001324_pt1 | contig 17964 bp, 15 predicted proteins | sample June2016WEW_21_1_FD_133005 | JGI IMG/M metagenome (GOLD analysis project Ga0187890, IMG submission 133005) | Peatland microbial communities from SPRUCE experiment site at the Marcell Experimental Forest, Minnesota, USA - June2016WEW_21_10 | ecosystem: Environmental > Terrestrial > Soil >... | reverse complement strand
TGAACCATGCCATCAAGGCAATAGCTCACGAAAACAAGATCCGGCGGTGGCAAACTTTTACTCCGCCGCAAAACACCGCTCACGCGGCGTTCTGTGGCCTATTTTCACTCCGGCGCTCATACGGTGGAGAGCTCGCTGTAAGGTGGTGTCGATTTTGTAATGTTTTTGACCTCGGGAGGACGGAATTGGGCAGATTACGGTGACGATAGGGATTATGGTAAATCTTGTAAGTCTATTTTAAATGTTCTATTTACATTGAATCCGAAGAGCTTGTTTTGTAATATGGCGGAGAGGGAGGGATTCTCAGCCATCGGGATCGGTAAAAAGCCTGAACTCCCGACTCCGTGCGTTGTTGGTAACACGCCTCTTCGTGCACGCGCTTAACTCGGGAACACAAACCAATGCGATGGTATTCGCCAATTGTATTCCGAGAGTCTCCTGCATCCGAGGGGGATTCGAACTTTTCAATTGGTGCTCATCGTGGGGTTGCACTGAAACGCACACAATTCATGGTCGCCATTTTTTGGCTCTTGTGTACCGTTTTTAGTGCTTTGTTATGCTGCTTGGTGCGACACGGATTTGTTTGGCAAGTGCCTGAGCTAAAATAATTTATCGTCTATCTGGTTGTAGATCAAGCAGTTCCGAAAAACCCCAGAAAACAATTATGAGTCCCCTGCTCTAACCGTTGAGCTACAGGCCCTTCAATGACTTACGGCTGCTGCCCCGGTGAGTGTAGCGGTACTGGCAGGGGGTGGCAGCCGTTCTGGCTCAATAACGGGGAAATCGCCGGACAGTTGCAGCCGCTCGAGAGCCCGCTCCAAATGTCTCTGGTGTGGGACGGATACATCGCTCCGAAACCACGATGCTGCTACGCCTCCAATTCGCATGACGATGAAAGTATCCACTCCCAATTTCCCAAGCCTTGTAAGCATTGTATGACGTTGGGAGTGCATCACGAAAACAGGCGCAAAGAGTGGCCGCTTCCCGTCAGTTTTAGGAGCCCAAGCCTCCCCATACCAGAGAAGCCATGCGATGGTTTCATCCTCGGCCTCGTGGATCGTCGTGAACGCCGGCCATGCAGCCGCTCCACCTTCAACGAGCCGAGCAGCGTCTCACCACAGGCGTTATCCCAGCAGTTGTCCTTGCGGGTCATTGATTGCGTGATTGACCAGTGTTCAAGCTCCTTTGCGAAATGATCGCCGGCATAGTGACCGCCCCGATCACTTTGGAAATTCAGCTCCGCCTTTCTGTTTGGCGAACGCCTGAACCAAACCCAACCCGCGCTCGCGCCGTCCACGTCGGATGCGCTGCCGCCCGTACGCCCGCGATTCTCCACATAAACAGCGCCGGATTCTTTCGGCGTTCCCAAGTCTCCGAAATCAAACGAGGAATGCCGACAGCTGAAACGACTGAAGGTCGCACAAGGGAATTCGGCGATCGTGTAAACTGAGTTCAAGACTCAAAGGCATCAGGATTCATCTTGGATTCTCTTCAGCAACATCATGCGCCGACACTCCTGAGCGGTGACGAGGCGGTCGCCCTGGCCGCTTTCGATGCCGGAGTAGCACTCGGCACGGGCTATCCCGGCACTCCCTCGACAGAAATACTGGAAACCTTTGAGAAGCTGGGTGGCAAAGCCCAGTGGTCTCCCAACGAAAAGGTGGCCCTGGAAGTCGGCATTGGCGTGGCTTTTGCCGGGGAGCGGGCTCTGGTGACCATGAAGCACGTCGGGCTGAATGTCGCCGCAGATCCCCTATTTACAGTGGCATATACGCGGCTGGACGGCGCGCTGATCGTGGTCTCAGCCGACGATCCCGGCATGGCATCGAGCCAGAACGAGCAGGACAATCGCCGTTACGCATTGGCAGCCGGCGTACCCATGATCGAGCCCTCCGATTCCCAGGAGGCGTATGAGTTCACGCTCCGCGCTATCGAGATTTCTGAGCGCTGGCAAGTGCCTGTTTTGTTGCGAATGACGACGCGCGTCTGCCATTCCAAGACTGTCGTCCGGCGTGGAATGATCGCGATGCCGACGCCGCGTCCCGCGCACTTCGAGCATGATTATCCGTCGCGCGTGAGGATTCCCGCCTACGCCAAACCGGCGCATCGCAAGCTGCGCAAGACGCTGGCTGAGATTGCCGCATGGAACGACGCGGAGGGGCCGAACCAACTTATCGCCGGCTCAAAGCAACTGGGCATCATTACGTCGGGAATTTCTTTCCAGCACGTTCGCGAGGCTGCGCCGGATGCCAGCGTGCTAAAGCTGGGGGTGACCTACCCGCTTCCAGTCGAGCAGATGCGAAGTTTTGCTGCAAGTGTCGAGCGCTGCGTGGTGATTGAAGAGGGAGATCCTTATCTCGTCGAAGCCGCACGCACTGCGGGCATCGGGGTCGAGGGCAAGCCGGAGATCTTCCGCTTCGGCGAGCTGAATTCGAAACGTGTCGGCCGCATTCTCGATGGCGATTTGTCGCCGGAGGCAAAGCCTGTTCCGGGCAAGCCGCCGGCCCTGTGCCCTGGTTGTCCGCATCGCAGCGTCTACACGGTGCTGAGAGATCTGAACTGCATTGTCGCTGGCGATATTGGCTGTTACTCGCTAGGTGTTCTACCACCCTTTGAGGCCATGGATACGCTGGTATGCATGGGCGCGGCAATCGGCGTGGGTCTCGGCTTTCGTCATGTGCTGCTGCCGGAGGATGCCAAGCGCGTGGTCAGCGTCATCGGCGACAGCACTTTTGTGCACAGCGGCATCACCGGCTTGGTCGAAATGGTCTACAACCCGCCGGCCTCGGGGCACGTGCTGTTGATTCTCGACAACGGAACTACGGCCATGACGGGCATGCAGGAGCATCCAGGGACGGGGCGCACGCTGGCTCATGCCAAGACGGGCAAGGTGGTCTTTGAGGATCTGGCGCGCTCGCTCGGCGTGCGAAATGTGCACGTAATTGACCCTACGCAGAATCTTGACATGTTTCAGGAATTGATTCAGTCGTGTTTGGCAAAGCCGGAGCTTTCAGTTGTGATTGCACGCCGCGACTGTCTGCTGGCAACCCGCTCGATTCGCGAGTATGAGAGGTGCAATGACCAGCCGACCGACTAACGTAGTGATCGCAGGACTGGGCGGGCAGGGCGTTCTCAAGGCCTCAGACATCCTGGCCGATGTTGCTTTCAATTCGGGGCTCGACGTGAAGAAGAGCGAGTTGCACGGGATGAGCCAGCGCGGCGGTTCGGTGTCGAGCGATGTGCGATTTGGCGATCGAGTCTTCAGTCCTATGGTGCCTGAGGGTGAGGCGGATTATCTGGTTGTCATCGCGGCAGATCAGATTCCGGTCAACGTGGCGGCGCTGGGGCCTGACGGCACGCTCATTGAGCCTTCGCAGATCGATGAAGCTGCACTGACCAACATGAAAAGCGTCAACGTGGCGCTGCTGGGCATTTTGAGCCGCTATCTGCCGTTCTCTGTAGAGGCTTGGACGGCCGCCCTCAAGCGCAACCTGCCAGAGAAGCTGCACGAGGTCAATCTTTTATCGTTTTCAATTGGGCGTGCCAAGGAGCCGGTCATGAGGCGAGAAGGATGAATTCAACTCTAGAAACGGCAGTTACCGATTGCCATCCGGCGAGCGTGCCGGATTATATTCCGGTTTCCGAACTTCGCTACTTGCAGCTGAAACGCATGCAGGCTGTGGTGGCGCGAGCCTGGCAGCACGTCAAGCTCTTTCGATCGAGAATGGACGAACGCGGACTTGAGCCTGCGGATATTCTGACACTCGAAGACACAGCCAGGCTGCCGTTCACGCAGAAGAGCGATCTGCGGGACACTTATCCGACGGGTCTATTTGCGAGCTCGATGAAAGATGTCGTTCGCCTGCACGCCTCTAGCGGGACTACCGGCAAACCCATTGTCGTTGCTTACACGAAAGAAGACATCGACGTATGGACATCGGTACTGGTTCGCTGTCTGGCCGGCTGCGGGCTGCATCGCGGAGACATCATTCAGATCGCCTATGGTTATGGCCTCTTCACTGGCGGCCTCGGCGCGCACTATGGCGCCGAAGCGCTGGGCGCGGCGGTCATCCCAGCATCCGGCGGCAATGCGGACCGGCAGATCATGCTCATGAAGGACTTTGGCGTGACTGCGATGTGCTGCACTCCAACCTATTTCTTGCACTTGATCGACCGCGCTGCCGACCTCGGCGTAGATCTCAGAGAGTTGCCGCTCCGTGCTGGGGTCTTCGGTGCGGAGCCATGGACGGACTCAATGCGCAAGCATATTGAAAGCGCTAGCGGAATTGAGGCATTCGACATTTACGGACTCACGGAGATTATCGGGCCGGGCGTCGGCTGCGAATGTCGACAGCACTCGGGCTTGCATATTTTCGAAGATCACTTCTATCCCGAGATTGTCGATCCGGAGACAGGCGAGCCGTTACCGGATGGGACCGAGGGCGAACTGGTTCTCACGACGCTGAGCAAGCAGGCCATGCCCATGATCCGCTATCGCACGCGAGACATCACAATGATCCTGCCGGGCACCTGTGAGTGCGGGCGCACTATGCGCCGCGTCGCCCGAATCGGCCGGCGCAGCGACGACATGCTGATTATTCGCGGTGTCAATGTCTTCCCGTCGCAAGTGGAGGCAGCGCTGCTTGCAATCGAGGGCACGCTGCCGCATTACCAGATCATTCTGACCCGCGCGCAAGGCCTGGATCAGATGGAAGTGCAGGTCGAAGTTACTCGGCAAATGTTCAACGATAAGATCGGAGCATTGCAGGGGTTGCAAGGCAAGATTCAATCCGCGCTCGATCACGTGCTTGGCATACGAGTCAAGGTGGCGTTGGTTGAGGCTTACTCCATCCAGCGCAGCGAAGGCAAAGCAAAACGTGTTATCGACAGGCGGACAGCATGAAGATCCAACAGTTATCGCTCTTTGTCGAAAACAAACCGGGACACACGGCCGCTCCCGCGCGCCTGCTGGCGACTGAGGGGATCGACATACGCGCTCTGTACCTGGCAGATACAGAGCAATACGGCATTGTTCGCATGATCGTTTCGGATTGGAAGAAGGCTGCCGGTATTCTCGAAGTCCACGGATATGTGGCCAAGGCGACCGAGGTTCTTGCAGTCGAAGTGCCAGACCGTCCGGGAGGAATGGCCGACGTTCTGGGGGCGCTCGACGGAAGCAACATCAATATCGAGTACATGTATGCCTTTCCCTATCCTCGCAGGGGACAGGCAATCCTGATCTTTCGATTTAACGATCCCGACGCGGCGATTGAACGTTTGCAGATAGCCGGCATCAACGTGCTGGCAGGCGATGAGCTTATGAGGAAGCAATAGGCCTATAACGATGCCCGTTTCAAAGACTATCGCTAGACAACTCGAGAACTCCTCATGGATTCGACGGATGTTTGAGGAAGGCGTGCGGCTGAAACGCGAACGCGGCGCCGATGCGGTCTTCGATTTTTCGCTCGGTAATCCAGATGTCGAGCCGCCGCCGGCAGTGCTCGATGCGCTCAAAAGAACCGTTGCCAGCAATCGTCCCGGTTCGCATGGCTATATGCCGAATCCCGGTTACGCGCCTGTTCGCGAGGCCGTCGCCCACAAGCTCCAGAGAGAGACCGGCGTTGCCTTCACCGCCGAGGATGTCTTCATGACCGTCGGCTCCGCGGGTGCCTGCAACGTGATCTTGAAGTCGATTCTCGACCCCGGCGATGAAGTGATCGTACTGATGCCGTGCTTCTCGGAGTACCAGTTCTATATTGCCAACCACTCGGGGACGATGGTTCCGGTAGAGACCGATGCGACGTTTCTCCCCGACGTGGAGCGCATTGCGGCAGCGATCACTTCGCGAACGCGCGCCATCATTCTCAATACGCCTAACAACCCTACGGGCCGCGTCTATCATGCGGGCGTGCTGCGTGATTTGCAACAGGTCTTAGCGCGCTCCGGCCAGCCAATCACTGTGCTCAGCGACGAGCCCTATAAGTCCTATGTCTATGACGGTGAGCGGCAGCCTGAGGTGGCATCACTTATCGCCAACACGGCGATCTGCAATTCATGGTCAAAGTCTTTGGGGTTGCCGGGCGAGCGCATCGGTTACCTGGCGCTCTCACCGCAAATGGAAGGCATCGCGGATCTGCGCCGAGCCTGCGCCTTCAGCAATCGCATTCTAGGATTCATCAATGCTCCGGCGATCTGGCAGTGGGTCATGCTGGAGTCGCTCGATGAGACGATCAATCCCGCTCCCTATGAACACAAGCGAAATGTGCTTTGCGATGCTCTTGAGGCCCTCGGGTATGCGGTGCGTCGGCCTGAAGGAGCTTTCTACGTGTTCTTGAAGACACCCATTGACGACGATATTGCGTTTACCAAGATGCTGGCGGTCGAAGGCGTACTCGCTGTTCCAGGCGCAGGTTTTGGACGTTCCGGTTACATTCGACTGTCGCTGACGATCCCTCTGGAGCGAATCGAGAAATCGATCGGCGGATTCGAGCGTGCCTTTCTCAATGCCTCGCTGCAGTGTAAATGAGCACGCGATCTTTATGCCCCCGGACCAAAACCAGGAACGCTCTCGCTCGACTGGAATTGTTCGAGGTTGTCGCTCCCGGTTGGCCTCTTCCACTTGAGTGCGTCAGTTCCTCGGGTTTACTTTCCTGGATTTGCTCTAGTCGCGTAAGCTGAATCTACGGTCATGTCCGATTCCACTTACAACGCGGAATTCTCTGAAATGCTGGATGAGGCAAACGGCGAAGAGAAGCCACAGACCGCGTCGGCAGCCTCTTCGCCGAGCGACCCCATCATCGCCTTCAGCCATGTGAATATATCCTTCGATGGACGATCAGTTCTCGAAGACCTGAGCTTCTCGATGAATCGCGGTCAGACCCTCTGCATCCTGGGCCGCAGCGGCGTGGGTAAGTCGGTGGCCCTGCGCATGTTGATGGGCTTTCTCAAGCCTGACTCGGGCTCCATCCGCGTCGAAGGCCAGGAGATCACCACTCTCGGCGAAGAGGGCATGCGGGAGATTCGCAAGCGCGTGACCATGGTCTTCCAGAATGGCGCACTGTTCGACTCCATGAGTGTGCGCGAGAACGTGGCATTTCCGCTGCGCGAACGAGGAGGCCTCGACGAGGACCAGATACAGGTCCTGGTTGCCCGGCTGATCGCTATGGTCGGCGCTGAAGACGTTATGGATGCCGTGCCAGCGAGCCTGTCCACGGGCCGCAAGCGCGCCGTCGCTATCGCGCGCGCCCTCGCCGCCCAGCCCGAGATCGTGCTCTATGACGAGCCCACCACCATGGTCGACCCGATCATCGCCCGCCGCCTCGGCGACCTCATCCAACGCCTGAAGCGCCAGTTGGGGTTTACGAGCATCGTCGTGACGCACGACATGCGCTTTGCCGAGCGGCTTGCCGACCTGGTGCTGTTTCTTCATCAGGGCCGGGCTCAGTATTTTGGTCCGCTGAAGGGTTTTGTGGATTGTCCCGATCCACATATTCAACAGTTTCTTTCTCTGGACGCCTATGCATTACCAACGGAATAGAGACTTTCTCACACCGTAACGTGTAGAGCATTGATTCTGCTTGCCCTTGATTGCCGCATAGGAAGATTCTGTTCATGTCGGTTATGGGACTCTAGGGCAATAAGGGTTGATGTACCGTATTGCACACGTTGGAAGGCGCTTTTCTGAAGCAAGAAACCAATCGTGTCCATGGTCTTCGGTATATCTACTCAAACGCTCTAGCGGGTACGAGGTGAATTAGGTCGCGGGGTATACCTGAGCATTTGGATTGCTGTATGATAAGTTTTTCCGCATCGGTTTGGTATCGACACGGCAGGCACGTGACTGGAATCGTGTGTGTACCTGAGAGTCGATTCGATTGCGCTGCACCCGATTCGATCGGCAAGCTGATAGCCGCAGATTTCCCGCGCGGCCGGCTCTAGACCGCGGACGGCGGCGCAGAATGAAGGCCATGGCTGGGCACAAAGACCCGGCATGGTTAGATTCGACGGCGGGCTTCCCGCAATCTCGTCGTCCTGTTTCATTTCCTCCTCATCTCGTGCTCTTGAGCGGACGCTCGTGTCTTAGCTCCACCACGCTGTGATTGATTGGAGTTTTCAAAGGGCCTATGGCAACATCGGATTTCTGGCAAAGGGTATCCACTTCCGAGTTCCTTACTCCGGCAGGAACGGAAACATCGAAAAAGAGCACGGTTCAAGGGCCACGGGGAAAGGCCCATTTCTGGATGTTCATGGATGCGATCACCATTCTTGCATCCGCAGCCACTGCCACCCTTTATCGGGAGCGCACGGACCTGTTGACGGGAGCACGGGGATTCTGGCACGGCACCCTGATTCATGGCCGCCCCATGGGAATCCTGCTGGTTCTCTTGTGCGGATTCGCTGTTACCTTAATCTATACCAGCCAACGCTTGAAACTGTATTCGCCTGTCCGGCTTAGCAACGGCATTCTCGAACAGCGCCTTAGCTTGCAGGCCAGTCTCACGTCCGGCTTGCTCCTCACGGGCGCACTTTACTTAGTCCATGCCGAGGATATTCCCCGCACAATCGTTCTCGTAACGGTGGGGCTGGTGACCCTTGCCCTGAGCTTGCGCCGGATGGTCTATCGCATTCTGCTTTACCGCAGCTTCGCACGCGGAGTCGGCACGCGCAACGTGCTTATCGTGGGCACCGGCCCTGAGGCGATCGCTCTGCGCTATTACCTCGAGAGCATCCGACATCTTGGATATAGATTCAAGGGGTTCGTTAAAGCTCCGGGCTCGAATTCTGCTCTCTCGGCTACCTGTGGCGAGGTGGTTGGCACTCTCGACACACTCTTTCAGCATGCCCGCCGGGAGTTTGTGGATGAGATCTTTTTCACCACGCCTTGTGAACGCAGCGTTGTCCAGGATGTTCTAGAGCAGGCTCGCATCTTCGGCGTGGACCTTCGCATTGTCCCCGATATGTATAACGGACTCACCTTTACCAGCACCATTGAATACATCGGCCATTTTCCTACCATTCCGTTGCATTTCGGCGAAGTGCCCGAGGTCGGACTGCTGCTGAAGCGCGGGCTCGATCTGGTCTTCTCCATCTTGGTTTTGACGCTTTTTTCGCCGTTATTTCTCGCGATCGCCATTGCCGTCAAGCTGGATTCCCGTGGACCGGTCTTTTATTATTCTGAGCGCGTCGGCAAAAAAGGTCGTGTTTTCAAATGCATCAAGTTCCGTACTATGGTCTGCGACGCTGAGAAGCGCCGCGCCGCTCTGATGCATAGGAACGAGCGCGACGGCGTGCTGTTCAAGATCACCGATGATCCTCGCGTCACCAAGCTGGGCCGATTCCTGCGCAAGCATTCAATCGATGAGTTTCCCCAATTCTTCAACGTGCTACGCGGGGACATGAGTGTGGTGGGTCCACGTCCGCTGCCTGCCGATGACGTGCGGGATTCAAAGCTTGCCTACCTGCGCGTTCTTGCCGTCACGCCTGGGATCACTGGTCTGTGGCAGGTCCAGGGACGACAGGACCCCTCGTCCGACAGCTATATCTCGCTGAATGTAATTTACATCGATAATTGGAGCATCTGGCTCGATCTCCAGATCATCTTACGCACCATCGGTGTAGTGCTCGAAGGCACGGGCACGTAGTCAAGCAAGTCAGCGTCGCTGGCGTGGCGATTGGTGACCGCTTGACTCGCAGCTCTGAGGGTTAAACTGGAAGTGTGAAGATCGCATTAGCCCAGATCAATCCCACTGTCGGAGATTTCACAGGTAATATCGAAAAGATCGTTGCGGCGACCCGGCGCGCCGCTGCTGAGGGTGCACGCCTTACGGTGTTCTCCGAGTTGGTGATCTGCGGCTACCCGCCCGCCGACTTCCTCGAAAAGCCAAGTTTTCTGGCCCGTTGCCGCACCGCCGTCGATGAGTTGGTCGAAGCCACGCGCGATCTGCCTACGGCTCTGCTGGCAGGCGTGGCCCTGGCGGCTGAGGCCGGAAATGGCAATCCGGGGTCCGTGGAAGGGGATCTTGGTTGTTGGGGGGATAAGCCGGCGGTGAATGCCGCCGTGCTCATGGACGGCGGCAAGATCCTGCTCGAGCAACACAAGCGGCTGCTGCCTTTCTACGACATCTTCGATGAACAGCGTTACTTCGCTCCATCACGATCTCAGAAGGTTGTCGAGCTGGATGGAGTCCGCTTGGCTATCTCTATTTGCGAGGATGCCTGGAACGACAAGAACTTTTGGCCGCGCCGCATTTACGCGGTCGATCCCATGGAAGAGCTGATGCGGCAGCAGCCTGCCGTGCATATCAATCTCTCCTCGTCGCCTTTTTGGCACGGGAAACGCGCGATTCGCCGCCGCATGCTGGCAGCCATCGCGCGCCGCCATGGAGTCGCCGTACTGTTGTGCAACCAAGTCGGCGGCAACGACAGCCTCATCTTTGACGGCTCCTCGCTGGCCCTCAATTCGCAAGGGGAATTGATCGCCCAGGCCGCCTCATTCGAAGAGGATCTGGTCCTGGTTGACCCATTCGATGCTCCGGTGATACCGGCGCCGGAGGAGGATGATACCGAGGGCGCCTATCGCGCGCTGGTGCTCGGCACTCGCGATTATGTGCATAAATGCGGCTTCAAGAAGGTGCTGGTGGGCTTGAGCGGAGGCATCGATTCAGCACTGGTGGCCTCTATCGCCGCCGATGCACTCGGCGCGGAGAACGTTGTCGGTGTCGGCATGCCGAGCCCCTATTCTTCCTTGGGTTCGATCGATGACAGCCGTCACTTGGCTGCTCGACTGGGCATTCGTTTTGAGGTTATCGGCATCAGTGGTCTTTTTGCCGAGTTCACCCGCGCGCTTGAGCCGTTATTTGCGGGGTCCAAGCCCGACACGACCGAAGAGAACATCCAGTCGCGAATTCGCGGCGACCTGCTGATGGCGCTCTCGAATAAGTTTTCCGCTCTAGTCTTGACTACGGGCAACAAGTCTGAGATGGCAGTGGGGTACTGTACGCTTTACGGCGACATGGTGGGCGCGCTGGCGGTAATTGGCGACCTGGTGAAGACGCGGGTTTATGCGGTGTGCCGTTGGCTCAATCGCTCAGGTGAGGTAATTCCATTGGCTATCCTCGAAAAACCGCCTTCAGCCGAACTGCGTCCAGATCAGAAGGACACCGATTCTCTTCCGGACTACGCGGTTCTAGATCCGATTCTTGAAGGCTACGTCGAGCGCTATGAGACCCCCGAAGAGATCGCTGAGGCGCACCAACTTCCCCTGGAACTCGTTCAGCAGGTGGTGCGTCTGGTCGAGCGCAGCGAGTACAAGCGCCAGCAGGCCGCTCCGGTGCTAAAGGTAACCTCAAAGTCGTTTGGTACGGGGCGCAGATTTCCTATTGCCGTGAAGGTTCAGGTGTAAGGCGCAGGTATTAAGCTAGAAGTCGGGAGACTTCCCGCAGTTTTGCTTATTCGTAGCTCAAGGAGAAACCGCTTGATTCGTCTGTCGATTCGTACTGCCAGCGCATTGGCGCTGCTTGCCTTTTCGGTGCCCGTCTTGCAGGCCGCCGCACAGCAGGACGTTCCTGCAGCGCCCGCACAGGAATCTTCCGCGCCGGCACCGGCACCTTCGGCTCCCGCTCCTGCCGCAGTGCCGGTGCTGCCTAAACCCGATCCAGCGAACTTTACTGCATCCTCACCCACTAAAGAGGCCGTCAATGCTTTTCTGCAGACCGCCTGGGGCTACGATGACACCCGCCTTTGGGAGGTTGAGGCCATTCTCAAGACGCCGGTAGATGGCGTCAGCAAAGTTGTCGTGATGGTCGCCGACAAGTCGGGCAAACAGAAGCCAGGGCAGCTCGGTTTCTTTACTCTTCCCGACGGCAAGCATATCGTTGCGGGGGACGAAATCGTTCCGTTTGGCGAGCACCCCTACACGGATTACCGCGCGATGGCGCAGCAAAGGGCCGACGGCCCCTATCGCGGTTCTGCCTTGAAGGATCTTGAGATTGTCGAGTTTGCCGACTTCCAGTGTCCTCACTGCAAAGAAGCGCAGGCCAACATGGACAAACTTGCGGTTGACTATCCCAAGGCTCGAATCGTCTTCCAGAACTTTCCTCTGCCGCAGCATACGGCGGCAGCGGGCGCCGCAGCATACGGCGTTTGCGTGGCCAAGCAAGGCGGTAGCAACGCATTCTTCACCTTTGCTTCAGCTGTCTTCGAAGGTCAGGATGGCTTAACAACCGCTGATGGCGCGACCCTCACGCTGAACAGCGCGGTAACCAAGGCCGGCCTGGATCCGGCAAAGGTCGAGGCCTGCTCCAAAACTCCGGCCGCAACCGCCACGGTGGATGCATCCGTGAAGCTGGCCCAGGATTTGAACATCAATCAGACTCCGACGCTGGTGGTGAACGGTCGCCAAGTTCCGGCGAATGCCTCCTACGACGTCCTCAAGCAGATCGTTCTGTTCCAGGCAAAGCTCGACGGCGTGACCGCCCAGTAGATAGGCGAGTCGGCGAGTCGACAGTTCAGACGATGGCTGGCGAACAGCACGGGCAGACAGGTTTTCAGCCTGTTTGCCCTTGTTGCATTTACCGAATTTGTGTAGACCGAGATTTTGTCGGTATCGCACCCATTCGCAGAAACGAACGCGGGAAGGAGGTTCGGCGACTCCGCTGGGCTCAGAAGGACGGGCACGGGAGTCGATAGCAAATCCGACGATGTTCGGCCCGGTTCTGCCAGTAAACAGACTCTCTGCCCCTCCCCAGCTAACCTGCTGGCCTGTTACCGCCCCCCAGAGGTCCTCTCTACGCGCATCATCGGTGAGTGGCCTGCTGCCTGCGTGCCGCGAACCACATGGGGTGTGATCACAATCAGCAGCGTTGAGTAGTTCTTCTGGTTGTTCTTGCCGGTCAGATTGTTAAGACCGGGGATCTCGCTGATTCCCGGCGTCCCGCTCACGGCGCGGGTTTCAGATTTGTCCAGTTCACTTACTACCTCAACCGCCTCGCCCCGTTTCAGCGTGACCACCCCCGAGTAGGCACGATTGTTGAGGATGGGATTGCCGTTGATGGATCCGCCGGCCAGAGCGTCGATCTTGAGGTCCAACGTGAGTGCGACATCGTCGTTGCGCATGATTTTCGGGGTTGCTGTAAGACTCATGCCGAGGTCCTGGTACTCCACCTGCGGAATGTTGGGCACGCTGGCGTAAGAGGCGAGCAGGGAAGAGAGAGTGCTGGAGTTTCCCGCGCCGGTCAGCCCAGGGATGTTTGGTACGTTGCCCGCAATGCTCGAGAACGAAGAAGTCTGAATGGGGTAACGCGTGCCGGACTTGATCGTTTCCTTCTCGCCGTCCCCGAGGCGCAGTTGTAGCTGGTCCAGTTCGCGCGAGTCCGAAGTGTTGAGGCCGAAGTTGGCTGAGAGCGAACCGGGAGCCAGCGCGGAAGCCGTCAGACCGCCTCCAAAAAGAGCGACTCCGTTAGAAAATAGCGAACTGGAAACCTGGCCGGATGCAAGCAAAATGCCGAGAATCGCCAGCGTGTCGCCTGGTGCGGCCAACCCGGAGGTGATGATCTGTTGTACCAAGGCCTGATTAGAGTTCAGAATAGATTGCTCTTCGCTGTAGATGTTAAAGGCCGAAACACTCTGTGGCAGGTTGACTCCCATATTACGTTGGCTGGTGTGCGCAAGTTGGATGATGCGCACGTCCAGCAGCACCTGACTTTGCCCCTCGAACAACTGGCTCATGGTGGCGTTGAAGGCGTTCAATGTATTCTGCGGCGCGCGGAGGGTGATCGTTCCGGTGCCTGGTTCGGTTACCGCCTGCTGTGCGTTGAAAACCTCTTTCGCCAACTTTCCCACATCACCTAACTCTGTCGTGGACAACCCGGACAAATAAACTGTTTCGAGTTCCTGGCGCATGAAAGTCCCGCGGTTGGTTGCGTTGTCGTCAGCCACCAGCACGCGGTGCGCATCGAGCGTCGTGTGGAACGACCTGGTCAGCATTTCCACGATTCGCACTGCCGTCCCAAAGCTCACATTGTCCAGATCCACCCGAGCCGGAGTTGAATGAACGCTCTCGTCAACGGTGGTCTCAATTCCGTAAGACTTGAAAACCTGCTGGATGATTCCTCGCCGGTCGCTATTCAGGTGAAAGCTGCGCACTCCGGGCTGGGGGTCGAGCACTACGGCTTCGCCTGCCGTCGCAGCGCCCCGCTCGTAGATAGGCCGGGTCTGTTCTAACAGCGCATCGTCACCCAATTCGCTTAGGTGCTGGCTCACCTGGGGATTGTTTGGATCGAGGTCGCGCGCTCGTGCCAGTGCCGCGCGTGCCGCCGCCTCATCGCCGCGAATCCGGTCTTTGGCAGCGCCCTGAATGAGTGCCGTCGCCAGGTGACTGCGAGCCACGTCAACCGCCAATGGGTAGTCGGGATTGCCAGGATCAAGCGCGGCTGCTTGCTGGTAGCGCTGCAAGGCCTCTTCAAAGTTCTCCTTTTCAAAGAGCTTGCTTGCCGCAAGGTAAAGCTTGGCTGCTTTTCTTCGCGCGGAGTTGCGCACCGGCTTCGCAGGGCCCACCTCTGCAGCGGGAGCGGTCCCCCCGCCGGCGCTTGTGCTTGCGGGTGGTGCGGTGGAGGGATTTGCCGGCGCTGTCGCCTGCGCCTCTGTAACGCTGGTGGCAAACGCCATGAGCAGGCTGCAAAAAAAGGCCACCTGAAGCCTAGTCCAAACGCCGCTATCGGACGGACAGGTCACTGAGACAGCCCTCATGCCAAGCTCCCTCTGGACATCGTGTAAGACCAAACCAGATGGCTTTTTCATTCTCGTACCGTCCGTTTTGTTGCGAGCAGATCGGCGAGTGACGATGCGCAGACCTCTGGCCGGCCTTCAAGTAGCTCGTCAAAACCGAAGTGTCCCGTGGCAACGGCAATCACGGGAAGTTGGTTGGCATGAGCCGCGGCAATGTCCCGAGGAGTATCGCCTACCACGCAGATGCGAGCATTCTCTCCGGCCAGCCGTCGGGCTTTGCGTGCCGCATCGGCCACCAACTCCGAGCGAACCGGAAAATGGTCGCTAAAGCCGCCAAAGCTGAACAATTCGCGAAGGCCAGCCTCTTCAATCTTAATCCAGCCGATCATTTCCAAATTCCCTGTGGCCACTCCTAACAATGCACCTCTCTGCGCAAGGTGGGCGAGAACCTCCTCCACCCCCGGCATGATCCGAATATCCATTTCGCGCCGCCGCTCTTCACAGGATCGGTACATCGCATCGAGAATTGCGGTCCATTGCGCTCCCTTCGTGTCACAGGCGATGCCCGCTTTCTCAAAAGCATAGCTGAGAATAGCGGGATCGGTGCCGCCGGGCGTAAGAAATAGAACCTGCTGAATGTCAACCCCCATCACCTGTTGAACCCCGACGATGAAAGATTCGCGGTGGATGCGGTCGCGGTTGCGTAGCAGCGTGCCGTCAATGTCGAACAGATACGCGTTCTGCTCATCCCAGGCAAAGCCAGGTTTTATGTAGATGCGCGCTTCAGTGGTCGGGGTATTAAGCATGTCCTCGGTTGCGCGTTCAGCCTTGGCGATAGAGCTGGCGTGGGGCGCTATAGACAGGACGTTCGCTGTGCGGCGGACGCTTGAGGCTAGCGCGTACTTCGGTCAGGCTCAGGCCCAATTCCGCCATGATGCGGCTTAGCGTATTACGATGGATTCCCATCTCCTCGGCCGCCTTGCACTGGTTTCCCCGATGTGCCAGCAAGACTTCACGCAGATACTGCCTCTTGAATTCGCGGACCGCGTCCTCATAGCGGATGCCGCTGGAATGCATTTGCGTCACCAGGATGTCCAGTTCTCGTCTCACGCCAACCTCTTCTTTCTCTGTTAGCTTGCCACACTCACTAATGCTCTGTCCCTGTTTCACATCAAAATCCATGGCCGCGGGGATGCAGCCACCGAGGTGAATCTGCTTCGAGCAACCTGAGTCCGTGACGAACACGGTCGGCCAACTCTGCCGGACTCATATGCGTGCTCAAATGACATGCTCCGAAAAACAATCGGGGTAGTTTGGCCTCGGCCAGCCACTGGGCCTGAGGAAAGAACGCCACCGTAGCCAGAACGATCAGCATGACCAGCAAAGCGCCTTGAAAAAAACCGAAGACTGCCCCGGCGAGCCTGTCCAGACAACCTAGACCCATCCCGTGAAAGGTCTTATGGAGAACCGTGCCCACAAGGGCGGCCAGTCCCATCACCAAAATCGCAATGAGCAAAAATCCTATCGTATCGGCCAGCGGTTTGATACGCACCAGAGGCAAGAGTAAAGCCGCAAGTCGAGCATAATTCCAAGCCGCAAGCGCCAGGCCCAGCAGCAAGCCTCCCAGTGCGCAGATTGAGCGAAAGAAACCTTGCGCCAGCCCGCCCAGCACCGAAAGCACCATGACCAACAGGATTGCCCAATCCACCCACTGCATGCCGTGCTCCATCCACGCTCCGCCTGTGCCTATAGATTTAAATCCCGCCACGTCAGTCGGCGAAAGGCTTCAAGATACTTGGCCTGTGTGCGCTCCACAACCTCATCCGGCAGTCCCGGTGCGGGCGGCTGCTTGTTCCAATGAATCGACTCAAGATAATCGCGCACGAACTGTTTATCGAATGACGGCTGCGCCCCGCCCGGCTTCCATTCCGCGGCCTCCCAGAAACGTGAAGAGTCCGGCGTTAGCACCTCATCGGCCAGAATGATTCCTTCGGGTGTCCTGCCAAACTCGAACTTTGTATCGGCCAGGATCAGGCCCCGCGACTCAGCGTGTGCGGCGGCCTGGTTATAAATAGCGAGTGTAAGGCGCTTCAACTCCGCTGCGTCGGTCGCGCCGATCGCCTTCTCAGTTGCTGCATAGGAGATGTTCTCATCGTGCGTGCCGGCCTCACCCTTGGTCGATGGAGTGTATAAAGGCTGCGGCAGCCGCGAACCGTCCTGAAGACCGGCGGGCAACGGAATACCGCAAACAGAGCTGCTCGCCCGGTATTCTTTCCAGCCGGAGCCTGTCAGGTAGCCGCGCACCACGCATTCGACGGGAAACATCGCGGCCCGCTTGACCAGCATCGATCGACCTTGCAGTTGGTCCTCATAAGGGTGCAAGGAGGAAGGGAATTCGCTGACCTCGGCTGTGATCAGATGGTTGGGAACCAGGCTGGAAACCAGATCAAACCAGAACAAGGACATCTGCGTCAGAATCTTGCCCTTGCCCGGTATACCCGTCGCCAGCACATGGTCGAAGGCCGAGATGCGGTCGGTGGCCACCAGGAGCAAGGCGTCGCCCACTGCATAAAGGTCCCGAACTTTGCCGCGGCCCAGCAAAGGTGTTGCGCCCAGATTCGTATTCAAAAGAGCTGTCACGGGAAGGTCTTCCTCGGAAGGAGCTGAAACTCCGATTTTCGAAGCCGCGGCGCGCTTTGTCAACCACTCTTATGCAGGATTTGAAAAGAAAGTGCTTTCTTGAAGCGGCTTCGCTTTCTGCTCGATGTGTTCGGGATTGACCATCCGAATTCGGCTGGCATCTGTTTGAATTGACACAGCGGCCAGGTCTTAAAAAGTTGTTACACGACACTGTGACGGCCGTCACGGAACGCCCCGCGAACATGAGAGACACTCCAACTGTCAACATGGTTCAGAGGGCGAGTAAAAATGCTCTCTTAGAGCCGGGAGACACGGAGTAGCCGTGGAAAGGGGAAGCCGCTGCTAACTTCGTTAGTGCAGGGATCACCAGTAGCCGCGTGCTACCGACCTCCAGTGCCGGCTACTGGTCCCCGTCTTGCTTGTATTCCGCAAGCGCCTCCGAAGAGACGTGATCCTTCGGAGGTAAATTTTTGTCATTAGGGATATTTACTTGACGCCACCAGACGCAATGGGTTGTGGTTTGACCAAGGCTGCAAAGGTAACCGGGCCGACCTGCATGGCTTGCTGAGCCAATCGATAAAACAGTTTGCCGCGAGATTT
>Ga0187890_10001323_pt1 | contig 17972 bp, 17 predicted proteins | sample June2016WEW_21_1_FD_133005 | JGI IMG/M metagenome (GOLD analysis project Ga0187890, IMG submission 133005) | Peatland microbial communities from SPRUCE experiment site at the Marcell Experimental Forest, Minnesota, USA - June2016WEW_21_10 | ecosystem: Environmental > Terrestrial > Soil >... | reverse complement strand
AGCGTCGAGCCCAAGCCTGCGAAGCCGCCGAGGGCCGGATCTCATCCAGCGCGACCAGCGCGCCTTCCGCCTTCGAAACAACTTTGTGCTTGACCACCAGGATGTCGCCATTCTGAAATCGCAGCCCCAAGCTGCGCACCGCCGTCAACAATCTAGCGGACAGCGATTCGCCGGCGCGGATTTCTCCGCTGACGGAGATCGGAAGAATGCGAATTTCCCCAGCCGCGCGCTTACTGGTGCTCGGTCCCACGTTGGACCTGCGCATGTCAGGCCTGATTCCGGCTGCTGAGGTTCCAGCTGCGCACCAGCTTCTGCGATCGCCGTTCGCCGCTGGCAACCGCCAGTTCGCGAAGATCTTCGGGACGATCGACATCCCGCGCAATTCCCGGCAGTTCGAGCACCACACAAGGCAGGCCCGTGGCCTTCGCCGCGGCCAGGTGCGGCAGAAAGCTGTCGTTCCCAAAACGAAGCGGGAACAAATCACCGGGAGATCGCCAGGCTGCATTCGTGCCGCGTCCCGCCGCGTCCGGCACCAGCACCGCTCCGCCTGCAGGAGCGGAATCCACGATCTTCTGCAGTTCCGAACTATCGATCAACGGAATGTCCGCCGGAACCACCAAAGTACTCTTCGCTCCACGCTTTCTGTATACCGCCGTTGCCATCTCGATGGCGCTGGTCTCTCCCGAGTTGTTGTCGGCAACGACCTCGAAATTGAAACGCGCCGCCAAGTCGCGCGCAAACGAATCATTTGTCACCACCGCAACCGAAGGCCGGGTTGGCCAGTTGGCCAGCGCCTGCAGCACGTCCTCGCACATCGCCTGCGCCAGCGCGAAGCGTTCTTCCGGACTCAAAACAGGAGATAACCGCTGCTTGGCGTCGACGAGGTTTTTTACGGGGACCAGAATCATGGCCGCTCCACCTCAGCGTGAGCCGACGGAGATTGCATCGCCGCGTCCAGCGCGCTCTTCGCCAACGCGATTCTATCTTCATTTTTGCGCATGATGGTTGCGGTGCAATGCACGCGCATGCCCGTCTTGCGCAACTCTTCGGCCGCCGGCGCGTCCTCGGAATCGACCACCAGCAGATCAAGAAAGTCATGATAGAAGTCGGCAACGCCGGCGATCGAGATTGCGAAGCCTTGCGCCGCCATGAGAATTCCCGCGGGCCCGGTGACCGCGGCTCCTCCCACAATCGGGCTCACGGCCACAGTGCGGGCGCGACTTTCGCGCAGCGCTTCGCGAATTCCCGGCACGGCGAGAATCGGCCCGATGCTGGTTACCGGATTACTCGGCGCGAGCAGCACAAGATCTGCCGAGCGAATCGCCTCGGTCACTCCTGGCGCCGGCTCCGCATCGGAGGCGCCGGCGAATCGAACCGATTCCACTGGATCCTGGTACCAGCGCTGGACGAAATATTCTTCAAAGCTCAGGTCTCCCACCGGAGTCAAAACTCGCGTCTCCACGCGCGAGTTGCTCATCGGCAGGATGCGTGCCTTGACTCCAAGTTTGGCCGCGATCTCGGACGTGGCTTCACTCAGAGTCTTGCCATCGGCCAGCAGCTTGGAACGAAGAATGTGCGTGGCCAGATCGCGATCGCCGGCGTGAAACCACGTCGGTTGTCCCAACTGCCCCATGGCATTCAAGCAAAAAAAAGTGTCGCCCTTCACGCCCCAGCCGCGCTCCTGGCTCAGCTTCCCCGCGAGCATGTAAGTGATGGAATCGAGATCGGGCGAAACGTACAATCCCCACCACAGCATGTCGTCGCCGGTATTGACGATAATCGTCAATTCTTCCGGACGAACAATCTGCCGCAGTCCATCCACGAACTTGGCGCCGCCAGTGCCGCCGGTCAGTACCGTGATCATGCCGCCGCCCTCCGCGCGTATCCCTCAGTGTCGGCAGCGGCGCTCAGGCGCTCGGCCAGCAAATCGCTCGGTGCCGCTGCTCGCTCTGCGAATTCAGGATAAACCGGCAATCTCTGGCGCAACTCGAATCCTTTCGCTTCGGTGCGCTGCCGCAATTCTCCGAGATGCGGCCACGGCTTTTCCGGATTGATAAAATCCGGCGTCAGCGGCGAAACTCCGCCCCAGTCATTGATGCCGCCATCGAGCAGATCGGCATAGTGCCAACCATCGCGCGGATCGGACAGGTTCGGCGGCGCTTGAATATTCATCCTCGGCATCAGGAGGCGCGTCACGGCCAGCGTGCGCAGCATTTCCCCGCGGTCCGGTTCGGGCCAGTGCGCCATCGGCGTTCCCCTCTTGGCGCGAAAGTTTTGCACGATCACTTCCTGAATGTGCCCGTGCCTCTCGTTCAAGTCGCGAATTGCGATCAACGCATCCACGCGCTCTTCCGGAGTCTCGCCAACTCCAATCAGGATTCCGGTGGTAAAAGGAATCTTCCGCCGCCCCGCGTCCTCAATCACGCGCAGGCGCTTCGCCGGCTCTTTGTCGGGAGCATTATCGTGTGCGGCGTTTCTTGCGAGCAGCCGCGTACTCGTCGTTTCCAGCATGAGCCCGATGCTCGGAGCGACGCGGGACAGCCGTTCCAGCCATTCCGCGCTCATCAACCCGGGATTCGGATGCGGCAGCAGGCTCGATTCGCGAAGCACCTTCTCGCACATCGCTTCCAGATAATGGAGCGTAGATTTGTAACCGAAACGCCGCAGCGTATCGCGCATCTGGGGAAAAAGCAATTCCGGCTTGTCTCCCAGGCTGAACAACGCCTCGGTACATCCCATGCGCTCTCCGGCGCGCACCACTTCCATCACCTCGTCCGGCGTCATGGTGTGCGCACCGGCCTCGCCGGGATCGCGCCGGAACTTGCAGTAGCCGCAGTAGTCGCGACAAAGATTCGTCAGGGGAAGAAACACCTTGCGCGAATAGGTGATGACTCCTGGCTTGAATCTCGCGCGGGCAAGTTGCGCGGCCGCGAGCAAGGAGGGTAGCATGTCGTCGTCCACTCGCAGCAATCGGCAAGCCGCTTCACGAGAGATCGGTTCGGCGCCGTTGTTCTGCAGTTCGGCCTGCAGTTCGGCGACCGTGGCGGAAAGCACATCTGGAAGAAAGGTGGCCATACATCTTCACTTCGAAATTCGTTTCATCCAATCTCGCTCAAACTCCGTCGGGCGCTGGCAACAATCGTACAGGCCATCATACTGGCAACGATCATCCTGGCAACGATCATAGCGGACCCAGCGGATCGCTGTCCCGCCGTGGATTTCAGGGAACCACTCAAAGCACGGTTGTTGAGCCAGCGGCCCGCAGGTTTCCGTATGAGCCTTAGCACGAGCGCTTTCCGCAAGGCGATGGGATGTTTCGCAACCGGAGTCATGGTCATTACCGTCGACGAGGACGGCGAGGTCCACGGCATGACGGCGAATGCTTTCACGGCGGTCTCGCTCGATCCGGTGCTGGTTCTGGTTTGCGTGGATCAGCGGGCGCGGACGCACGCTCATCTGCATGCCCGGAAACGGTTTGGAGTGAATGTGCTGCGCAGCGACCAACAGACCATTTCGGAATATTACGCGCGCTCCACGGAGACGCATCAGCATGCGGAAGCCGCGGGCGCGCGCTTTGCTCGCACCGCGCACGGAACGCCTGTTCTGCAAGGGGCGCTCGCTTACCTTGAGTGTCGCTTGCATTCGACGCAGGCTGCAGGCGATCACACAATTTTTATCGCGGAAGTGGAAGAGGTTGTGGTTCGGGATGGGGAACCTTTGCTCTATTTTCGTAGCCAGTATCGCGACATCGAAGCTCTGAAAACGTAGCGAGCATTGCAGAGGTCAGAGGTCAGATTGCAGAGGTAAAAAGCTAACGACCTCGTTTTTTCACCTCTGCAATCTGACCTCTAACTTCTGCCCTTATTTTCCCATCACCAGCTTGGCGATCGTTGCCAGTTGCATGTTCGACGTGCCTTCGTAGATTTTTCCGATCTTCGCGTCGCGCCAATATTTTTCTACCGGGTAGTCTTTTGTAAAACCGTATCCACCGTAGACTTCGATGGCGAGGGACGTCACGCGCTCGGCCACTTGCGACGTGAACAGCTTGGTCATGGCGGCTTCTTTCACAAAATTTACGCCGGCGTCTTTCATGCGGGCCGCGTTATAAACCATCAGGCGCGCCGCCTCGACTTCGGTGGCCATCTGCGCGATCTGGAACTGGATGCCCTGAAATTCCGAAATCGGCTTGCCGAATTGCGTACGCTCCTGGGCATACCTGGCGGCGCATTCCAGCGCGCCGCGGGCTACGCCCAGCATCTGCGCGCCGATTCCGATGCGGCCTTCGTTCAGCGTCTCGATCGCGATTTTGTAGCCCTTGCCGACTTCGCCGAGCACGTCCTCTTTGGGGACGCGGCAATCTTCGAGAATCAGTTCGCAGGTTGACGACGCCCGAATGCCCAGCTTGTCTTCTTTCTTGCCGACGGTGAATCCGGGGAAGTCTTTCTCGATCAGAAACGCCGTGATCCCCTTGTATCCTTTCGAGGCATCGACGGTGGCAAACAGAATGAACAGTCCAGCCTCTTTGCCGTTCGTGATCCAAAGCTTGCGTCCGTTGAGAATGAAGTCATTGCCATTGCCTTTGACCTCAGCCTTGGTTTGCAGCGCAAACGCGTCCGATCCCGATCCAGCCTCGCTCAGGGCATAGGCGCCCAGCGTGTTCGCCGTCAACTTCGGCAAGTAACGCTTCTTCTGGTCATCATTGGCCCAGCGCAGAAGCGCATTCGCTACCAGCGTATTCTGCACGTCCACGATTACGCCGGAGGAAGCGTCGGCTCGCGAAAATTCTTCCACAGCTAAGATCGCCTCAAAAAATTTGCCGCCCGCGCCGCCGTACTGCTCCGGAATCTCGATGCCCATCAGGCCCAACTGAAAGAACTGATCGAGCAGGGCGTGATCGAAGACCGCCTTCTCGTCCATTTCTTTTGCCAGGGGACGAATCTTGTCGTCGGCAAACTGGCGGACGCTGTCGCGAAACAGAATCTCATCTTCAGTAAGAGTGGTGAGCGGCGCGGGATTCGCGAGCTGCAAAGTTTCCGGCATGGAGACACCTCGGTATAGAGACGCGACTGGCCGCGTCCTGGCAGGATGGAGTACCGGAAATTGTACCAGCAGCAGACGGATTGACAGCAACCGCTCGGTTGGTGCGAAGCGCTGAGCACTTCCGGACCGGCTTTTTGGCGAATGTTTATCAGTTAGTACTGGTACCCCCCTCCCCCCTTGCCTAGTGGAATCAGGGAGTTAGCGGGAATTTTTCGCTTCGGTCTTTGAAAAATAAGGACTTATATCAAAGTATTCCGGAATAAGGACTTAGCTCCAAAACAGCGCTGAAAATGGCTTTGGGGCAGCTTCGAGGGCCGTCTTGGTGGACGGACAGGCCTCGAAACTGCCCCAATCACATTTCAATAGTCGCGCACGACGGGGCTTAAGTCAATGAATTTCGATCAGGGATGGTTTGTGATTGGTCCGCGACCTCAGCACACCAGACTGGCGAATTACGCAATCGTCTTATCCGGGTTAGAATCGTGCCGAAGGGGAAAGAGCAAACTCTATTACGGCGACAATCTCGAGGTTCTGCGCCAGCACGTCAAGGATGAGACGGTTGACCTCATCTACCTCGACCCGCCTTTCAACAGCCGGCAGGATTACAACGTCCTTTTCGCCGAGAAAGACGGCACCCGCTCCAGTTCGCAGATCATGGCTTTCGAGGACACGTGGGAGTGGAACGTGGACACCGAGCGCGCCTACGAGGAAATCGTCGAGCGGGGCGGACGTGTCTCTGAAGCCATGCGGGCTTTCCGCACCTTTCTTGGCCACAGCGACATGACGGCCTATCTCGCGATGATGGCTCCGCGCTTAATCGAACTGCATCGCGAGCTAAAGGTGACGGGGTCGATCTATCTGCATTGTGATCCGACTGCGAGCCACTATTTGAAGATGCTGATGGATGGCATTTTCGGAGGCCCGAACTTCCTAAACGAGGTTGTCTGGAAGCGGACCACTACGAAGAACGACTACGTGCAGGGAGCGACGAACTGGCCGAGGATCCACGACGTCTTGCTCTGTTACGGGAAGAATTCCCCGGATGCATAAGGAAGCGTCTTGCGGACGCATTCGGCGAACCGGCGCGGGGGAACTATGACGTGATCGGTGAGCCGGTTGATCTGCCGGGCGCTCAACGGCTCGCGCAGGATGACCCCTATCAATTTCAGTGGTGGGCGCTCAGCCTCGTCGGTGCGCGGCCGACGGAGGAGAAGAAAGGCGCGGACCGCGGCATTGACGGGCGGCTCTACTTCCACGACGAAAACAAGAGAGACCGCAAAACCAAGCAAGTCATTTTTTCCGTCAAGGCGGGACACGTGCAGTCCGCTTATGTGCGCGACCTGCGCGGCGTCATTGATCGGGAGGATGCGCAGATCGGCGTGCTCATTTGCATGGAAGCTCCTACCAAGCCCATGTTGAAAGAGGCTGCCGAAGCCGGATTCTACAAGCCTCCTGGATTGGAGGACCGGTATCCGCGGATTCAGATTCTTACTATCGAAGAGTTGCTGGCGGGCAAGGGCGTGGCTTATCCGCGGCTGCTGGAGGTGACGTTTAAGAAGGCTCCCAAGGCGCGGAGGGCGGCGGAAGAGCAGATGGCTCTGGGTGGGGCCGAGGTTGACGGGCCGTTTTAGGGCGTTCGCGGGCGGGAGTGCCCGCGCCACACGGAACTGGATGGCGCGGCGGACGGGCGAGGACGCCCGTCTCTCCATCACCTATTTTTTAGGTTTCGTCAGCGGCGGTTGATTAGGGAGGCTACGTAGCCGGCTCCGAAACCGTTATCTATGTTTACTACGCTGACGTTGGAGGCGCAGGAGTTCATCATTCCCAGCAACGCGGCAAGGCCTTCGAAGGCTGCTCCGTAACCTACGCTGGTGGGAACGGCGATCACGGGGACTCCGACCAGGCCGCCTACTACGCTCGGCAACGCGCCTTCCATGCCGGCGCAGACTATGATCACGCGCGCTTTGGCTAGCGCCTGGCGATGGGCCAGCAGGCGGTGGATGCCGGCGACTCCTACGTCATAGATGTGCTGAACGTTGTTGCCCATCAATTCGGCGGTGACTACGGCTTCTTCGGCTACCGGAATGTCGCTGGTTCCGGCGGACACGACCACGATTACGCCCTTGCCTTGTTGCTTGCGATCACGCTTTAGCACGATGGCTCGCGCCAGTGGACGATACTCCGGACGATACTCTGGGCCGCGCACGTTGTTGGGGAATTTGCTGGCTACGGCGGCGTATTGTTCTTCGGTGGCTCGCGTTGCCAGCACGTTGCCGCCGTGGGCGGCCAGGCGGCTGAAGATGTCGGCTACCTGGCCGGGCGTTTTGCCGGGGGCGAAAATCACTTCGGGCATGCCTTGGCGCAGGGCGCGATGATGGTCGAGCTTGGCGAAGCCGAGGTCTTCAAAGGGCAGGTGACGCAGGCGCTCGACGGCGTCGTCGGGGGAAAGGCGCTTTTTCTTGACCTGGTCGAAGAGCTTGCGCAGGGCTTGGGAGTTCATAGATGCCAGACGCCATTGTAGAACCTAGTTCTCAGTTCTCAGTTGTCAGTTCTCAGTAAACGCCCTGCGCCAAGGAACTAAGAACTGAGAACTGGCAACTGGGAACTGTTTTTTGGGCCATAAAATCAAGTACTTTCAGTCACTTGCGCAGATTACTTCAGTGGTTCTACGGCCTTCGGATAGATTGCCCCTGTCTCCGGCGCGCCCTATAATCGACCTACTCTGGTTCTGGATTCTCCGGCAGGTTTGCGGGTAGGTAAGGCTGCGGAGTAAGTGTGCCTTTTGGCCGGTTTTGATTTTGGATATTGGCCGATCTGAACCCGTATGGGAAAACGCCTGCAAATCGCGCTGATGGCTAGCTTGACCGCGATCTCCTTTCTTTCCACAGTGTTTTCGACAATGCCGGCGCGCGCGCAGTCCGTCGAACGGGCGGGCGGCATTACTGCCACTACCGACGAATCTGGCCGCAAGATCTACGTTAACGGGGATGCGGTTGACGGGGATGGGGCTTCCGCCGCTACTCGGGCGGAGGCTGCTGCGCCTGTCCGGTCTTCGCTGGTTTATTGGAGTGTGACCGAACATCGATTCAAGCCGGTTCCAACCAATGGAGCGGTGATGCGGGCGGCGCGGTCGGCGGCTTCGGAAGTGAACAGCTACCTGGGCGGCGGAGCGCAGGCTCACCAGGCTCTTAACCGTGCGTTTACGCAACAGGATATCGACGCCGCGATTGACGAGGCGGCGGCGCGGCATCACGTTGATCCGAGCCTGGTGCGGTCGGTAGTGAAGGTGGAATCGAATTTCAATCCCAATGCGGTGTCACGCAAGGGGGCGATGGGGCTGATGCAGTTGATGCCTTCGACGGCGCGATCGCTCAATGTTTCCAATCCGTTTGACCCGGCGCAGAACGTGGATGCCGGGGTTCGGCATCTAAGGAAACTGTTGGACAGCTACAACGGGAACGTCCGGCTGAGTCTGGCCGCGTATAACGCGGGTTCGGGGGCGGTGGCGCGCAGTGCGGGCGTTCCGCATTTCAGGGAAACGCAGAACTACGTTCGCCGGATCACGAACATGTACAACGGCGGCAGCGAACCGGGCGCGCACATTTTCGGCAACCCGGTACAGGAGCCGGTCGTGGTGGAGCGCGATGCTCGCGGCGTGTTGCACATGAGCAATACGGAATAAGCGGCGGCTGGTAGCGGGAGCGCTGTGGATTTGTTGAAGCAGTTCAGGGTGGTATAGCGCAACTTCGCGACGTGAGGCGGGTTGTCATTATTAGTGCTAATGAAGGAAGGGACTTTGCATATGGCGAATTCAAATGCATAGGCCCTTCGCTTCGCTCAGGATGACAGGTTTTAATGGCGCGAATTTTCTTTGAGAGACGCCACTACGCAGCCAGTGAGTACGGAATCGGCAAGTGAAGACCCAGGCTTCTACGACCCTAACTCGAGGCGTCCGCGCCTTTCGCCTTGGCGCGACGCTGGCGCTCGTGCTGCTGCCGCTGGTTTCGGCATGGGCCCGCGTCCACCACAACGATGCCTGGGCGCGCCAGCAATTCGCTAAGGCGGATCGCATGCGCGAGGCTCTCAATGGGCGCCCGGCTGGAGAGCGCACTCGCCGCGAATACCAGCGGGTGATTGACTCCTACCATCGCGTTTACTTTGGCGCTCCCACGTCATCGAAGGCGGACCCGAGCGTGGTGGCGACCGCCGAACTTATGGTGGAGATGGGGCGGCGCTTTGACGACAACAAGATTCTGCGCGGCGCCGTCGAGCAATATCGATTTCTGCGCAAGGAATATCCCGGCAGCAAATACCGCTTCGACGCGCTGTTCACGATCGGCGAGATCTACAAGGACGATCTGAACGATCCGGAAGAGGCGCGCACGACCTTCGAAGACTTTCTGCATCGCTATCCGCGCAACCGGCTGGCCGACGATGCCCGCGCGGCGGTGAAGGAAATCGATACCGAGGCTGACGAAATGGAACGCGCGGCGGCGCAGAAGACGGCGCGCAAGCAGCGGTCTTCTAAGGTTAATGCCGGTAATGTCAATGCCAGTAATGCCAGTGCCGGTAATGTCAATGCCAGTGCCGGCGCCAACGCCAATACTGACGACTCGGCCGCATCCGCAAATGACGCGAGCGTCCGGCGCAGCGCTCTGCCGCGCGTCACCGGCGTTCGCCACTGGTCCACGCCCGACTACACGCGCGTCGCCATTGACGTGGAGCAGGAAGTGAAGTTCGGTTCGCAGCGCATCTCGCATCCTGACCGCATTTTCTTCGACCTGCGCGACACCAAACTGGCTTCGACCCTGGTGGGCAAGACCTTCGACGTTGACGATGGCTTCCTGAAGAAAATTCGGGTTGCGGAATTTCAGCCGGGGCGGACGCGGATTGTGCTGGAAGTGGACGACCTCGCTAGCTACGACGCTTTCCTGCTGCCGGACCCTTACCGGCTCATCATTGATGTTCACGGCAAGGATGTTCACGGGAAGGATGCGCACGGGAAGCAGAGCCGGGCGACTCTTATCGCGAAGGCCCAGGCGGATATGGCCCAGGCGGCTTCCGCGGAATCGGACGACGACTCCGGCGAGACGGGGCCGGCGTCTGGCGGAGACTCGAAATCTGCGGGGCGGAAAGCACAACAGGAATCCGACTCTGGCAAAGATGCGGTGGGCTCTTCGAAACCGGGGCCGGTCGAAACCGACTTACCTGCTGAGGATGCGAGCGCGGATTCCAAGGCGTCGGACTCCGGCGCGAACGGCAATGGAGTGATCAAGACCACGGTTGCGGTTAAAGGGACGAACCGCAGAATCCCGAAGACGATCGTCGAGGCCGACGAGAAAGCGCCGTCGACGGTCACCACGCGGGAACACGAAAAACTCCGCCCCGAAGTGAAGCCGAGTGAGGCCGCGGACATCTCCGACGGCGACGCGGCGACTACTGCGGCGAAGCCGGAATCGGCTTTGCCTTCGCCTTCGGCTTTGCCTTCGCGATCATCATCATCGTCATCATCGTCGTCGCCTTTACGCCGAAAAAAATCTCGCTCGCCGGCTGCTGCGACGGCTCCCGAGACTGCGGATCTTCGCGCTGACACCCGCGAAGCGCGCCCCACGGCCGCGGGTGATCGCTCTTTGACTCGTGCACTGGGCCTGAAGATTGGCAAGATTGTTATTGACGCCGGCCACGGGGGGCATGACACCGGCACGATTGGTCCCAATGGCCTGATGGAGAAAGACGTGGTGCTCGACGTTTCCAAGCGTCTTGGCCGTTTGCTCGAATCGCGACTGGGCGCCGAAGTGATTTACACGCGGCAGGACGACACTTTCATCCCACTCGAAACCCGCACTGCGATTGCGAACCGGGAGCGGGCGGATTTGTTTATTTCGATCCACGCCAACTCGAGCCGCGATTCGGATGCGCGCGGCGTCGAGACCTACTACTTGAATTTCACCTCATCGCCGGAAGCGCTGGAAGTGGCGGCGCGCGAAAACGCGGTATCGGAAAAGTCGATCCACGAGTTGCAGGATCTGGTGAAGAAAATTGCAATGAAAGACAAAATCGACGAATCGCGCGAGTTTGCCGGCGACGTGCAGCAATCGCTCTACGGAGGGCTGGCGCTGGAGAACGCCGGCATTCGCAATCGCGGGATCAAGAAGGCGCCGTTCATCGTGCTGATCGGCGCGAATATGCCTTCGATTCTGGCCGAGATTTCGTTCGTGTCGAATCCGACGGACGAGCGCAAACTCGAAACCTCGGAGCACCGCCAGCGCATCGCCGAGTCGCTCTATCGGGGCGTCTCCAAGTACGTCAGCGGCTTAAGCGGCGTGAAAGTGGCGAGCAAGATCGACAAAGGCGAAGGGCAATGAAGCGGGGCCGGCTCGCTTTACGGCAATTCTGCGCGTAGGCAACATCCTGGCAATACCGCGCCGATGGACTTGGAGGTCAGGTTGAAGTTTGGTCTTTCCTTCGGACGTGCAGCAACTTCTCGATTACGGCGATGACACTTCCGGATTCGTCCTTGACCTCGACCGTGAACGAGCGCTCGATTTTTTCCTGGGTATTCAGAGCTTGCTTGATTTCCTGAACCTGTTCCGGGGACAACCGGAAGCTGGCGGAAACCGTTCCGCGTCCGGGCTTTTTGAAGCGGATGGTCGCCGACTTGTCCCAGACAATGTAATCCTTGCCCAAATTTTCAATGAGCATGAGCATGAAGAACGGGTCCGCCATGGAGTACAGGGAACCTCCGTAGTGAGTACCAACATAATTCCGGTTCCACCAATGAAGGTTCATCTCCACGTCGATCTCTGTCCAGTCGGAGGCGAGCCGGCGTACGCGGATGCCCGCGCCGAGGAACGGTGGCCAGATATTCAAGAACATTCGCATGTGGCGCTTCAACACCGTTTTCACGCTGCGCACCTGCTGACCAGTAACGCTGTACCAATGTCATGCTGCCACATGGGAGTGTGAGGGCGAAGACAAAGATTCTGCTTCATATCCTCCTTTGTGACAATGGTAATGTTCTCACGGTGTTTTCTATGATAGGGACGAGCCGATCCGCGCTATCGTGTCTGGTCTATGCTCCAAAAAACGGGGACACGGGGCGGCAGCATAAACACATTCATGAAGACGGCGGTCTGCTGCCTTCTGGTTACGCTGGGCGCGTTCGCGCAAACGCCGAAGGCAGACTCCACGGAAACGGCCAAACTGGTGGCGCTGGAGCGTATGTGGAATCAGGCCCAGCTTCTGCGCGACGCGAACGCAGTCGGGAGTATGATCGGCGACCGATTCATCGATACCGAATACGACGGAGAAGTCAGCGAGCGCGGGAAGTTTTTGGCGGATTTCGTGGACCCTAAGTTCCGGCCCAGCCTCATGAATGTCGAGGACGTGAAGGTATATCTATACTCTACGACCGCGATTGTGACGGGTCTTTATCATACGAAAGGCTTGCATGGCGGCAAGCCGTATGAGCATGTGGGACGCTTCACCGATACCTGGCTGTCGCAGGATGGCAAGTGGCTATGCGTGGCCAGCCATACCAGCCTGCTCAAAAAGTAGATCTTCGAGACTTCTTCAACACCCACGCCTGACACTTACCTCCTCCGTCGGGACGCAGCCGTCACGGGGTCTGAGCGAGAACGGCAACGTCGAACTTTGAATAGTATTTCTTCACGTCGTTGATCCCGTACTTGGCGCGGAATTTCTCGACCACGGACGACACCTGGGTCGCGTCCGTCAGAGGAACAACCCTGACTTCAGCCTCTGCGCCCCGCGCAGCGATCCGAATCGTCTGATTGTTGAGCACGTTCTTGTACCACTGTGTATCCGACCCGTGCACTGGCAGGAGGTAAAGCTTGTCGTCGTCCATTACGAACCAAACCGGGATGGAGATGGCGCGTCCTGATTTTCTGCCGGTCACAGTGATGTTAATTTCGCGATACCGGGAAAGACGGTCTTTTAGAGCACTGTTCTGCGATTGATTATTGGTCATCCCATTATTGGTCATCCCAATGTCCTCTGTTTCCCGGCGCGGTATTGTTCGTCGCTGACCTGCTCCATCCAGTCGACTACCTTTCCGTCCTTCTTTTCCTGAATGGCGATGTGCGTCATCGCGGTGGTCGGCGTAGCGCCGTGCCAGTGCTTCTCGCCGGGCGAGAACCAGACCACATCACCAGGGTGGATCTCCTCGACCGGGCCGCCTTCGTGCTGAACCCAGCCGCAGCCGGCAGTGACGATGAGAGTCTGACCGAGCGGATGCGTATGCCATGCAGTCCGCGCGCCCGGCTCGAAGGTTACGCTGGCACCTTGTACAAGTGCCGGATCGGGTGCCTGAAAAAGCGGATCGATCCTTACAGTGCCGGTGAACCACTCTGCCGGTCCTTTGACGGAAGCTTGCGAGCCAATTCTCTTGATTTCCATTTGCTGAACCTCTTCAGTGGCAACCTGGCTGGGTCGCGTCCATGACCGCATTGTATCCAAAGGGCTGGGGACTCGTAGTGGGCGATAAATCGCCATGTCACTCACTGACCGGGTTCGGTAAACAGAAAGTGACGAGGAAGGATTTTTCCTGCTCCATCAGCTTCGCGTAATCCGCCTTAACTTCTTTCAGAATGGGGCGCAGAGCTACTCGTTCCGAGCAATCTTGCGGCAGTCGTCGCAAAGGTCATCCGTGAACTGCTGCCCGCGTTCGGGCACAGCGCCGCAAATCCGACAAACCTATCCGCTCTCCTTGTCTGTCATTCACACTCCACGGCGAGTTTCAGACAGCAAAGAAGGGTCTTGTGGGCTTGTTCCGTTCTTCGCCTCTGATTCCTGCCTGAAGGACCTGAGCGGGGACGCAACGATGCCTAAGACCAGTCCGGCCAGCCCGCCAATTCCGATACAAAGGCTACCTATCATGACCGCGGTTATAAGCACAACGACAACGGACTCCATCGTGTCTGATATATCTGTCCAGCTGAGAGCGTGGCTGGTCGCCATGATGTAGGTTCCATAGAAAAACCCGGCGGCACCGCCGAGCACTGCGCCGATGCGCGCCGACTTCGTTATCCACTCGCCGAAAGCCGCCATAGTCGCCACCTTCTTTGTTTGCACTTCCAGTTACCCTAATTTCAATGCGGACGCGATCAAGAGAGTCAGAATTGCAAGAACGGCGACAGAAGCCGCAACAATGCTGAAAGAATATTTGCGAGTGGGTTTGCGCTTCATAGCGGACCTCCTTCACGGACGGAAGCAGGGGGCCATGGTCGAGGTCGATCAGTCGCAAAGGTTCCGGCCTCGATCTACCTGGCCCAAAATACGAATCGTCACCAAGAATACAAATTGCTAGAGGGGCCGACGTTCAAAGCTCTCGCCCCAGGGGGTGTGCACACCGTCCTGAGACCTGCACTTCGGTGGGGCGGGACGTTCCTGATACCTCACACGAATGAGCGCGTCCTGTCAGTGACGTGAGTCACATCTTGATGTGCGGTGATCACCAAGGGCCACAGCAAAGCCTGGCCAGATCTTAACTGTCGCAAAATCTCGGTTACGCTCATTGACTGTCGAGCGGTGTTCTGAGCGACATCCCCATTACACTAACAACCTGGCTGGTACCGGGCTTTCGGATGAAATCGCTCTCTACAAGCCAGGAGCCGGGGGCTGTCCCTACGCAAACGTGGACCCTTCGACTTCGCTCAGGGCAGGCTCGCGAGGACGCCCGTCGCTCCACTGGCTTGGGCGCTTCGGGTGGAAACTTTCTCGGGCTGCCGGTAGTCTAAGTCTGTAGTGGTGGTGTGCCCTTTTCCGAATGAAATTCTTGCGACACTTCCCGGTTGTATTGATCTTCTTTATTCTTTGCGAACTCTTTTGCGCCTCGGCTTTTGCGGCTGAGCCGCCTGCGCCGGCGCCTGTCGCTCCGGCCGCTGCCTCTCCTTCCGCTGCCTTTTCGACTGCGGTCCTTCCTCCCGAGTTTGCCGGCTGGCAGTTGAAAGGCGCGGTCGCGCGCAGTTCCGATCCGGCTGTTGCCGATGAAGCGAATGCGGCCGTCCTGAAGGAATACGGCTTCGTGCGTTTGGAAAAGGCAGCCTACACTCGCGACGACGGCCGCAACCTGACGGTCAGAGCCGCCGTGTTTGAAGATGCCAGCGGCGCTTACGGCGCCTTCACTTATTACTATTCTGAGGAGATGGGAGAGGAAACCATTGGCGGGCAGGCGGCGTTTCTGAATAACCGCGTGCTGTTCTACCAGGGAAACGTGCTGGTGGATGCGGTGTTCGACAGAATGAGCGCGATGTCGGCGGCGCAACTGCGGGAACTGGCCGGGCTGCTGCCGCAAGCGCAGGGCAACAAGAACAACCCGCCTTTGCTGCCAACGTATCTTCCGAAACGCGCGTTCCAGAAGAATTTCGAGAAGAACACGACGAAGTACATTCTGGGTCCGGTGGCGCTCGATCGGGTGGGCTCGCCGCTGCCGGTTTCGATGGTGGATTTCAAGTCGGGCGCGGAAGTGGTGATGGGCCACTACGCGGCGACCGCGGGCGATTCCACCTTGATGCTGATCGAATATCCGACGCCGCAGATTGCCGCGGAACGACTGCGGCAGATTGACGCCTCTCACCAGATCACGCAGCAGCAGCCGGGAGTTGAGTCCATGGTTGATGTGGGCCCGTTCTTTGACACGCGCACCGGCCCGATCGTCGTGATCGCGGCGGGGCCGCTTTCAAAAAGCGAAGCGCGATCGCTGATGTCGTCGATCAGTTATGACGTGGATGTTACGTGGAATGAAAATACTTACGTTAGCAAGAAAGACAATCTGGCGAACTTTCTGTTCAACGCGATTGTGCTTTGCGGAATTGTGGTGGGGCTGGCGCTGGTTGCTGGGATCGCGTTTGGAGGCTTGCGGCTGATCGTAAAACGGTTTTTTCCCGACTCGATATTCGACCGCCGGGAGGCGATGGAAATCATCTCGCTGCACCTGGAAGAGGACGTCCGTCCGGTGCCTCGGCGGCGGTAAGTGACTCAATCGAATGTCGTTAGCGTCGAAAATAAGGATTTTTGCCCGTTTTGGAGCTGCTTTGCTGACTTGTGGACGTATCGCGTAAGCTATTGAAAATAAGAGTATTTAAGTCGTAAATTTTGCTTGACACTGGGCTTTTAAGACTCATAAGATTCCGGCAGAAAGTTCTGATGGATTAGACCTCCGTTGGGACTATTCTCCCTTGAAAGAAAAGGCCGCCCAAGTTGCCGGGTGGCCTTTTCGTTTTGAGAGGAGTTCTCGGTTGCCAGTTGTCAGTAAAACCGGACCCGTGGTTCGACGACTGACAACTGGCAACTGGGAACTGTTGTGTGCTTGCATCCGTATTATCCACAGTGCAGAGGTTGTGCGGCACTGGGGGAGAAAAGAATGTTCTGCGATCGATGTGGAGCGCAGTTGCAATCGGGAGAGCCACGCTGCGGACGCTGCGGCAAAACCGTGCTTGGACTTATCGAGCTTCGGCGGAGCCGGGTTCGCGATCATGTTCGACTTGTGGGCATTCTCTGGTTGGCGTACTCGGCGTTGCACGTGGTCGCAGGAGTGGTGGTGATCATTGTCGCGCAGACGATCTTCGGGCACGTAATCCATATTCACAACGGCCCACCGCCCGAGGTCACGGTCTGGTTGCGGCCTCTTATCTGCTGCATCGGATGGTTGATCCTGGCTAAGGCCGCGGTCGGCTTCTTCGCCGGTTGGGGCTTGCTGCAGCGGGAGGGGTGGGCACGAATGGTTGCCCTGGTCGTGGGCTTTGTGGCGCTGCTCAACGTTCCGCTCGGAACTGCACTGGGCGTCTACACGCTCTGGGTGCTGCTGCCCAGGGAATCCGATGACGATTACCAGGCGCTGGCGCAGGCCGCGTAGCGCGGTTCGCATTTTCTGCGCGCGAGGGATCCGCTTTTGCGGTTGTGCTGGCGTAAGGTCTGGCGGGGAGTGCCGTCGCGCAGAAGCTCAAGAAATAAGTCTTCACGAAATTAAGCGTCCGCAAAATAGAGCGCGCGCGCGTGCATAGTGTTACGTTCGGGTGCTGGTGTGATTGCAGGAATCGCAGACGGGTTTTAGAATCGAAGGCAAGCCGACGTAGCTCAGTTGGTAGAGCAGCCGATTCGTAATCGGCAGGTCATCAGTTCAAGTCTGATCGTCGGCTCCATTCTCTCAATCACCTGCAACCATTCTTACTGCACCCTGATTTCGTTGTGAGGTGGTTTGTAACGTAGACTCTTCCGATCGATTGCTTCGGGAACGGAATCCAACACCTGTGTGGCCCATGACATTCATCACCATCGCAAAGATTCCGGTTGCCGCATACACCGCCGTACCAAAGCTATAGTGTGCGCAATACAGCACAGGTGGACGAACGCAGAAAGTCAACTGTGAAGAAGAAACTGTTGGCCGATACCTAATGCCGGTTCCCGCCGGAGCATTTTTGCCCCGCTGGTAGCCTTCAAAGACCGCCCGCAGGCTGGCAGGCCTGATCTCGTGGGCACATTTTCCACGCAGAATCGATACAAATGTATAGTTAACGCTCACATGTGTCGACAAGAGTGTCCTTTCATGTTCATATCATTCTTTGGGATATTCCATTTCGTCCTGAGAGGCCCGTGCGTGCACTGTTTTGCGCGTCCTTCTCAAACCTCTCACGCGTCCTGAAGTCACACATTATCGATCACGTAAGCTCTAAAATAGTTGATATACTGTCACAAACGCGCTAAACTGAACATCGAGTTCCGGCCTGTCTCTGCTCATGCCCGTACCGGGCTGACGGGGTCTGGCGACGAGGTTGCCGACGGAAAGGAAATAGGACGACAGAGATGGCAGTCGCGGTTGAAATGCCGAAGCTGGGCAATACGGTGGAAGAATGCCTGATTGCCAGGTGGGTCAAGCAAGAGGGCCAAACAGTCTCTGCCGGCGAAACCGTGGT
>Ga0187890_10001322_pt1 | contig 17980 bp, 12 predicted proteins | sample June2016WEW_21_1_FD_133005 | JGI IMG/M metagenome (GOLD analysis project Ga0187890, IMG submission 133005) | Peatland microbial communities from SPRUCE experiment site at the Marcell Experimental Forest, Minnesota, USA - June2016WEW_21_10 | ecosystem: Environmental > Terrestrial > Soil >... | reverse complement strand
TGGGCGTCACTCCGGGTCGACGAGGCCGGAAGGGGCACTCTGCGTCTTGACCGGAAGCTCGAGCTGATACTCATGGCCTTGCGCGTCCGGCGCCCCGTCGTTGCGCGTGCTCCTCAGTAATGGGCGAGCGAACACGATCGCCACGAGGCACTGCAGCGCGCCCGCCAGTACCAGTGGGACGCGCAATCCTCCGAGGGTCGCAACACTTCCAGCGACGAGTGCTCCCACCGGTGCCGCACCCCACACGAGGCCGCGCCACGCGCTCCCCACTCGTCCCATGAGGTGAGGGGGCGTCAACCTCTGGCGGAGTGAGATGGCGACGACGGTGATGATGGTGACCGCCACGCCGACCAGAGCGAACGCGGGAGCGGCCACGACCCACGTGTGAGCCGAAGCCATGATGAGGTAGCCCGCGCCCGAGACGACTGCGGCACCGATGAGCACGCGGGCACTGCCGAAACGCCGGACCTGGCTGTCGGCCAGCGCGCTCCCGAGGAGGCCTCCGACGGCGGCCGCAGCGAGGAAGAAGCCGTAGGCGCCTTCTCGCACTCCCCACACTTTGGTGGCCAGCAGAACCAGGACCCCGCCCTCCATTCCCTGGAAGAGCGAGAGAGAACCCACCATCAAGACGAGAACCCTCAGCCGCCGGTCTGCGAACAGGAGTCGAACGCCCTCCCAGATCGAATTCGAGGCCTCCGCAGGCGCCGGGGCCTTCGATCGGAAGCGTACGAAGGGGATGCAGGAACCGATCAAGGCAATCGCGTCGGCGATGAACGGTGCCGACTGGATCGCGGCGAACAGGGTGGTGCCCACCACCGGACCCGCCAGGTATTCCGCGCCCGCTTCCGTTCCTGTCAAGACACCATTGGCACGTTCGAGGGCATCGTCCTTCACGAGCTCCGGAACCAAGGCCTGCAGAGACGAGTAGTACGTCGCCCTGGCCCCGGCATTGATCAGCACGATGATGATCAGAAGGGCGAGGGTCATCTGCCCCGTCGCGATCAGCAGGGCAGCAGCGACAACCGCGGCGGCGCGCAGGGAGTTGGCCAGGGCCATGACCGGTCCTCGCTCGAATCGGTCAGCGAACACGCCGGCGGGCAGCGCCAGGAGAAGCCAGGGAAGGCTGTCTGCGGCGACGACGGCGGATACGGCCAACGGGTGCGGATTGACGACAACCGCCAGAAGCGGCACCGCCCCGTAGGCAATTCCGTCTCCCGAGCTGGCCAGGGTGAAACCAACCCAGAGCCGCGTGAAGGGGCGTCCAAGCCGCCGCCGGTGCTGACCCCGACTACGAATTCTCATCTGCCCGTGCCCTGCCCCCCGCTGTGGGCGTCGCGCCCGCTCTCACTGGCACCAATCATTGCCATTTGGTCAGCTGGCGCGACAAACGGCGGGCGCCGCCCTCCGCGAAAAAAATCGCTCAAGGCGGCGACCCGCCGTGTCGATACTCACATCGCAACACTCCGTACTGATTCGAACTGGTGCGATGAAGGCTTTTCCATACGGCTCTCTCAGCCGCTGGATGGGTTCATCCAAACCGGATCTCCATCTCCCACCTCCTTCGACCGTCGGTACCGGTGGGGGGATGAGAGGGCTAAAACACCGTGCTACCGGCGCCCTTCATTCCCCGCGCCCAATATTCTGGCCGATGTTGCAACCGGATTGCAACCAACATTTGCGCGTTCGTTGTTCCCGGTCGGTTGGGAATGGGCTGGTCAGCTGGCCGAGAGACCCCGTCTAGGCACGAAAGCTGCCCTTTCGGGGGTCGTCGGCGGGAGGAAACGGCAGGTGCAGACTTGCCCAAGAATTTGTGCCCGTCAAGACCCTGTTCGGTGGAATCTGCATGGCTCGGCGCCCAAGCGCACGCGGAGGTCACCACGGTGATCCCACGGTCTCCCTCGATGCTCCACGCCGGGTGACACGACCGATCCCGGCTACCCGGGTGCGACGAGGGCTCAGCTACCCCCGGACCCGCGGGAGAGAACCAGGCGCTGGTCCTCCGACGAACGGTGCGCGGGGTGCAGGGGGGAGAACTCCAGAGAGGCGCCCGCCTGAAGCCATTCTTGGAGCTCCGCAGGACCCTTCGGCTTCGAGAGGTAGTAACCCTGGATCTGGTCGCAGCCGGCATCGGCCAGCATCGCGCATGTGATTGCGTCCTCCGCTCCCTCGGCCACGACGGTCAGCCCCAGAGAGTGCGCCATGGCAATGGAGGAGCGGACGATGATGCGGTTGCTCATCTCGTTGGGCAGATTGGTGACGAACGAGCGGTCGATCTTGAGCTCCTGGACGGAGAGTCGGTGGAGATACGCAAGCGAGGAGTAGCCCGTCCCGTAGTCGTCGATCCCGATCCGGATGCCCAGGTCGGCCAAGCGGTCGAGAACGAGAGTTGCCTGGGCGAGGTCGGCCATGATCTCCGTCTCGGTCACTTCGAGCGTCAGGACTTCCGGCGGAAGATCGTGCGCCTTGAGATGTCCGGCGACCCGATCCACCAGGCTGCCGTCGGTGAACTCGCGGCCGGACACGTTGATCGCGAGGCCGATATCGATCCCCACCCGACGCCAGCTGGCCAGTTGCGCACAGCCTTCGGAGAGGACGAAGTCGCTGATCTGGCTGATCATGCCCATCTGTTCGGCGATCCCAATGAATTCCTCGGGAGGGATCGCACCGTGGACCGGGTGGTTCCAACGGGTCAATGCTTCGACCTGGACGATCTGGCGGGACCGGACGTCGGCGATCGGCTGGTAGACGACGCTCAGCTCGGTCCCCGTCTCGAGGGCGTGCGTCAAGAGCCCACCCAGCATGAGCCACCGCCGCATGCTCCGGTCGTGTTCGACGGAGTACACCTCGACGGTGCTCCGGCGCTCCTTGGCGAGGTACATGGCGATGTCGGCCCTCTGGAGGAGCAGCGACACATCGTGACCGTGCTCGGGGGCGAGTGCGATGCCGGCACTGGCAGTGACGGCGAGCGTGAGACCGTCCATCTGAATGGGACGTGACAGCTCGACGTTGAGCTCGTTGGCGATGGCGACAGCCCGCTCAGGATTGGTGACGCCCGAGATCACGAGCGCGAATTCATCTCCACCGAGACGCGCCACGGTGGCTTGTTCGCCGACAGCGCGCAAGAGGCGCTCGGAGACCTCGCACAACAGGCGGTCTCCGATCGCGTGCCCGAGCGTGTCGTTGACGTCCTTGAAGCGGTCGAGGCCAAGCAGGACGATGGCGACCCCACCGCTGTCGTTGAGTGCGCTCGTCGCTCGGGTCAGGAACAGCATGCGGTTCGGAAGACCGGTGAGCATGTCGTGCGTGGCCTGGTGGGACTTGCTGTCGACCTCGAAACGCAACTCCTCCACGAGTCGAGCACGTTCGAGGTTGGCACTTGCGTGCGCGACCAGGGCCTCGAACAGGCGGAGGTCATCCTCGTCGAACCCGTCGAGCTCCTCGTCGCGGTCCAACGCGACGATGGCTCCGATGGCGGTCTTCTCGTTGACGAGTGGCGCAACGATGGCATGGACGTATCGGCCCGCGATCGGGTCGTAGCTGATCCGGCGCTGCGCCGTGGCGCTCGTGTAGAGGCCGGCGGTACCTGTCTCTATCGCCTGCGTGACGAAGGACGACTTGTCGAGGCTGATGAGTTCGACTTCGGATGGTCCGTGATCGTCCAACGAGATCCGGCGGGGGATGCCCGACGGCTCTGCGAGCACGAGCTGCGCCCGGCGCGCCCGCATGACCGTGCAGACCTGGCTGAGCACCTCCAGGCTCATGGACGAGGGCTCGAGGTTCGCCGTGCCCAGCGCCCGGCTGAAGTCGTAGAGGCGCTGGAGGGAGGCGAAGCGCAGCGACGTGCGCGTGTAGTTGCGATAGACGGCGATGACGAGGATGGCCACCAGTAGGACGGGCACCGTCGCCCAGATGTTCATCCAGGCGGCATCGAACACGACGAAGGCGAGACACATGCTCGCCGCCACGATCGTCGCGTGAATCAGGAGCTGGGGCCCCGTACGGCGTTCGGTCGCATGCCCGTACAGCTTCGCCATGATCAAGACCATCACGGTCATGGCCATCGCATTGACGGCCAGTGCGGCGATGGCGGCCGCCCAGCCCCAGGGGCTGACAGCGCTGTGTGTCCCGAGGATCTCGCGGTAGACGAAATCTGAGACCGCCACGCCGAGGCCCCCGGCGGCCACGTTGAAGCACACCTTGTTGAGAGGCTGCCTTCGCACGACCAGGAACACGAAGGCAGCGGCCACGATGGAGGCCAGCACGAGGAGAGGCGGGGAAAGGAACACAAGCCCGAGGAGCAGAGGTACGTCCTCCAGCGACATGAGGTACGTGTTGCCGCGATGGTGCATCGACACAGGGGCCCACAGTGCGACCGCCCACACGACGCAGACCACGGCGCACATCGCGGGTTCCGGGATCAAGACGCGAACGGGTCCCATCGTGTGAAGTGGCCCTCGCAACAAGAGTGCGATCGTGGCGAGAGCGAGCGTCGCAGAGTAGGCGTAGACCGCGATGAGGGCGTGCCAGCTCAGCCCTTCGGACTGGGGCGCGACCGCCTCTGGGCCGGCCTCGAGCGCCGGCACGGACCCAAGGAAAGGCTCCTCCTCGGCAGACTCGATTCCGTTCCCCATTGGCCCCACCGATTTCGTGCGCGTACGTGCGGCGGAACCGCCATCCGATGGCACGATTGCGTTATCGGCGGGTTTGGGGGCTGACTTAAGATTGCTCCACGGGATTTTGGAGAAAAATGCGGGGAAGGCTGGGTGTTTGCCGCCGGGTCACCTCGAGTGAAACGGGCGTTCGATCATGGGTCCTTTGGCCTACCGCCTGGTGGGGAGGCTGCGGCCGCAGAAATCGAAGCGAGCGGCCGAGAGTTCCCCAGTCAGTCGTGCCTACGCGTTGCCGGCGTACACCGCCCCGGCCACGTTGGCGATGATCTGGTTCAGGGCCGGCTCAATGAGGCTGTCCACGGCGGCCTGGGTGATGTGCACCCCGTCGGCGCCCCGGGCCACGATCCCGTCCACCACCGAGGCGTACTGGCCGCCCGGGTCGAGCACCGTGTACAGGTCGTCCACTGACACGTAGGGGTACTTGGCGGCCACCTCTGAGACGATCTGGTTGTAGGCGTCGACCAGGTTGTGGGGCGTGCCGTCGTCGAAGTAGGGCGAGGCCGAGAGGATCACCGCGCCGCCGTCGGAGTGTGCGATCTGCACCGCCTCCTCGAGGTTGGACTCGATGTACGCCGAGTAGGGGGCGTTGGCCAGGGACTGGAAGCTGCCGCCGAACAGCCGGGCCTGGGTCTCCCAATAGCCCGTTTGGATCACGGTGACGTCCGGGTGGAAGCGCGAGACGACCCATTGCAGCTGGGACGCCCACAGCGCACACGCCCCCGGGCTGATGTAGAGCGAACCCGGGTCGCTCCACGGGTGCGTCGGCGCCCCGTCCGTGTAGCCGCAGCCGGCCGCGGCCCCGTCGTCCACGGCGTACGGCGGGTTGGTCTGCTGCACGTACTGGCCCTCGTAGAGGGCGAGCGAGTCACCCGAGAAGGCGACGCGCAGGGGCCCCTGATGGGTGGCCTGGGGTCCCGGCACGTCGTCGATGATGGCCACGACGGGTGGGATCGGGTTCGACAGCGGCTGGGGGAACAGGGGCGGGTGCAGCGGTGATTGTGCGCTGCCCGAGAAGGCGGCGTCGCCGAAGTCGAAGACGCCGGCGTCCTGACCGACGAGCCAGTATCCGTTCCCGTCGGGCGTGGGCGTCATGGACACGATCGGTTCGTTGAGGTCGAGGCCCCCCGACGAGCCCCAGAACTGCGCGTCACCGTAGGTGAAGATGCCCCCGTCGGAGGCCACCAGCCAGTAGCCGTCCCCGTCGGGCGTCGGGGCCATGCCGACCACGGGCTTGTTCAGCGTGATGCCGCCCGTCGAGCCCATGAAGTGTGCGTCGCCGAAGGAGAAGATGCCCCCGTCGGAGGCCACGAGCCAGTAGCCGCCGCCGTCCTCGGTGACGGCCATGCCGACGATCGGCTTGTTGAGCGCCAGGCCGCCCGTGGACCCGTCGAACTGCGCGTCGCCGAAGGTGAACACGCCACCGTCCGAGGCCACCAGCCAGTAGCCGCCACCGTCGGGTGTCGGGGCCATGCCGACGATCGGCTTGTTGAGCGCCATGCCGCCCGTCGACCCGAAGAACGATGCGTTGCCGAAGGTGAACACCCCGCCGTCGCTGGCCACCAGCCAGTACCCGCCCTGCGGGTCGGCCGCCGCGCCGACGATGGGCTTCAGCAAGGGGACCTCGAGGGTGTCGCCGTCGTACCCCGCGCCCCCGAAGGTCATGACGCCGCCCGCGGCGTCCACGATGGCATAGGAGGAGTCGGTCGCTTGCGAGACAGCCGCGCCGGCCCTGGCCCCGCTCCCGGACGGTGACACGGAGACCAGCGCGCCGGCGGCGAGCAGCGTCACCACGCCCACAACGGCACGGCGGCCGACCCGCCACGTCGACCATCCCGCGCCAGACATGAGTGCACGATCATAGGGAGCAGGGGTCGCCCTGACGGCGCGCCTCCGCCTCAGAGGAGCCGGAGCTGCTGCCCGCCCTCGGGACCCGGGCCGCCTTCGGGCCCGGTCACCTCGGGCCGGCTGCGGTAGCGGTCCCGCCCCGTGACGCCGCAGCGAAGCGCCGCCGCACGCACGATCCCCTCCACCCGTTCACGCTCGGTGTCCTCCTGGTACGCGCCCCGCCGGAAGCGCCCCCGGTGGAGCCGGACCAGGTCGGGCCGGGCGCCCTCCAGCCAGTCGAGGTAGTGGGCGCGCACCGAGCCCCGCAGGTGCAGCGCGACACCGTGGATGGAGACGGCGCCGGCGTCGGCGCAGGCCTCGACGACCTCGCGGAGCTGGTCCTCGGAGTCCGAGAGGCCCGGCAGCACCGGGGCGATCAGGACCCCGCACGAGACGCCCATGGCGGTCAGGCGCCGCAACGCCTCGACCCGGCGGTCCGGCGGGGGAGTGCCCGGCTCGGTGAGCGACCAGACGGAGCGGTCGAGCGTCCCCACCGAGAAGCTCACCGAGACCTGCGTCCGCTCCGAGGCCGCCGCGAGCAGCGCCGCGTCACGCAGCACGAGCGTCGACTTGGTCAGGATGCTGAAGGGGTTGCGCGCCCCCGAGAGCGTCTCCACGATGCCCCGGGTCAGGTGGTACTTCCCCTCGGCGTGCTGGTACGGGTCGGTGTTGGTGCCCATGGCGATGCAGTCGCCGCCCCACTTCGGGGAGCGCAGCTCGGCGCGGAGCCGGTCCACGGCGTTGACCTTGACCACGATCTTGCGCTCGAAGTCGGACCCGATCCCCAGGCCGAGGTAGTCATGGGTCGGCCGGGCGAAGCAGTAGACGCAGGCGTGGCTGCACCCTCGATACGGGTTGATCGTGTGCCGGAACGGCATCTGGCTCTCCGGTGGGACCGTGTTGATGATGGTCCGGGCGTTGACATGGAGGAATTCCATCCCGGCGTAGGCGCCCTTCCCGACGTGACGCTCGGCCACCCGCTCGTCGGGGAACAGGGTGCCGCCCTCCTCGGCTTCCGCTCTGGCCCACCGCAGTGCCATCCGGTCTAGGATAGCGAACGTATGTTCGTAATTCAACGGGTGGGGTGTCCACAAAAACGACCAGGTCAGGCAGTAATCTCGACCTCACTGTGGTGACCAAGACCCGCGGGGGTGCACCGACGCGTGCGCCCTCCCGCGCCGCCAAGAAGCCGGCGGCCCGCTCGAAGCAGGCCAAACCGCCGAACCCGCCGTTCTGGCGGGTCCAGGCCCGCGACCTGTGGGCCGTCGGTCTCATCACGCTCGGTGTCCTGCTCGCCCTCGCGCTGTGGGGCAAGCAGCTCGGACCGATCGGCCACGCCGTCGACTCCGGGCTGGGCCTGCTCGCCGGGTGGGTCCGCGTCCTGCTGCCCCTGGTGGCCTTCGGCGCCGGCCTGGCGCTGCTCTTCGACCGAGGCTCGCGGCGCGGGGAGGCGCACCTGGACGAGATCTCCGACCCCTGGCGCCTCGCCGTCGGCACGGTGCTCGGCCTGCTCGGCGTCTGCGGCCTGGCGGAGCTGGCCAAGGACACCCCTCGACTGTCCGACTCCCAGGACCTGCGCAACGCGGGCGGCTACCTGGGCGCCGTCGTCGGCCGCCCCCTCCATGCCGGGCTCGGCACGGCGGGTGCCGCCGTCCTCCTGGTTGCCGTGGTGCTCGTGGCGGTGCTCATCGCCACGAGCGTGTCGCTCAACGCCGTGGGCCGGGCCCTGCACACGGCGGCGACGGCCACCGCGCGCACCGCGAGGTCGCTGTGGGAGGGCAAGCCCTTCGTGGTCGTGCCCGAGGGGGCCAGCGATGTCGTGGCCCACGTGCCGCCGAGGCCCGCACCCATGGTCCCCGAGGACGCCGAGCCGCTCGACGACGAGCCGGACGACGTCGACGACGACATCGACATCCCGCTGAGCCCCGAGCCCGAGCCGGAGGAGGTCGCCCCGCCGGCGGTCGTGGCCGCAACGCCGCGGGCGGCGGGCGAGTGGGTGCTGCCGAGCATGTCGATGCTCAGCGCGTCACCCAAGGTGCGCCAGAACCAGCGCCAGATCGACGCGGCGGGAGAGGAGCTGGTCCGGGCGCTCGCCGCGCACGGCGTCGAGACCCGGTTGGTCGGCTGTCGGGTCGGACCCACCGTCACCCGCTACGAGATCGAGATCGGGCCCGGCGTCAAGGTGGCCCGGGTCACCAGCCTGTCCAAGGACATCGCCTACGCCATGGCGTCGCCGGACGTCCGCATCCTTGCGCCCATCCCGGGCAAGTCGGCCATCGGCGTCGAGGTCCCGAACCGGACCCGCCAGCTCGTCTCCCTGCGCGACATCCTCGAGTCGAAGGAGTCGCGGCCGACGGCGACCACGCACCCGCTCGAGGTGGCGATGGGCCGAGACATCGCCGGGCGCGCCGTGATGGCGAACCTGGCCGAGATGCCGCACATCCTCATCTCGGGCGCGACCGGCTCGGGGAAGTCCTCGTGCATGAACTCCATCATCACGTCCATCCTGATGCGCGACACGCCGGATCAGGTCAAGCTCATCCTGATCGACCCCAAGCGGGTGGAGCTCGGGCAGTACGACGGCCTGCCCCACCTCCTCAACCCCGTGGTGGTCGACCCCAAGAAGGCCGCCAACGCGCTCTCCTGGGCGGTCAAGGAGATGGAGCGCCGCTACGACCTCCTGGCCGAGAACGGCGTGCGCGACATCACCGGCTACAACCAGCTGGTCGAGGAGGGGCTCATCACGGCACCGCGGTCGGACCGCAGCCGGGTGCGCGCCGTCGCCGCCGCGGCCCTCGGCGAGGACCACCCGGCCGTCGACGACGAGGCCGACCTCGACGAGCCTGAGCCGCCGCAGACGCTGCCCTTCATCCTCCTGGTGGTCGACGAGCTGAACGACCTCATGATGGTCGCGGCGCGCGACGTCGAGGACTCCATCGTCCGCATCGCCCAGATGGCGCGTGCGGTGGGCATCCACCTCGTGATCGCCACCCAGCGACCTTCGGTCGACGTCATCACGGGCGTCATCAAGGCGAACATCCCGAGCCGCATGGCGTTCTCGGTCTCCTCGCTGGCCGACAGCCGGGTCATCCTCGACCAACCCGGTGCCGAGCGCCTGATCGGCAAGGGGGACATGCTGCTGCTGACGGCGTCCTCGAACATCCCGCGCCGACTCCAGGCACCGTGGGTCTCCGAGGAGGAGGTGCGCGGCGTGGTCGCCCACTGGCAGAGGCAGGGCGGCCAGACCGAGGCCATCGTCGGGATCGACAACGTCGACGACGGGCCGTCGGGCGGCGGCGGCATGGACGACGACGACGACGAATTGCTGGTCCAGGCGCGTGATCTGGTGGTGCGCTCCCAGCTGGGGTCCACCTCCATGCTGCAGCGAAAGCTGCGGGTCGGCTTCGCCCGGGCCGGTCGCCTCATGGACCTGCTCGAGCAGGCGGGCGTCGTGGGACCGAGCGAGGGTTCCAAGGCACGGGCCGTCCTGATGACGCCCGAGGAGCTCGACGGGCTCAACCGGAGGTGAGCCCGGAGAGCTCGGCGCCCCTCATGGTGGCGCCGTTCCGGCTGGACTCGCTGCACGCGCCGTCACCACCGGCGCCGCCGCCGCACGAGCACGGTCGTCACGCGGTCCACTCGCACCGCCGGCGCCGCTCGGGACGCCGTCTGGCGCTGCTCGTCGCCCTGCTGGTCCTGCTGGCCGCGGCGGCCGTCTTCGTGGGGGTCCGGCTGACGGCGCCGGACGCGCCCCCCGTGGTGACCCCGGTCGGGCACCGGACGGTGTCGGTCCCGGCGCAGTCGGTCTCCCTGCCGTGGCCGACGACCGGGCAGGCGGCCATCGCCATCCCCTCCATCGGGGTCGACGTGGCCTCGGGAACCGAGCAGCCGGCGCCGGTGGCGAGCCTCACCAAGCTGATGACGTCGTACGTGATCCTGCACGACCACCCGCTGGCGCTGAACGAGGCGGGCCCCGACATCACCGTGACCCAGGCCGACGTGGACGACTACGACAACGACACCGTCGACGACGACTCGAATGCGCAGGTCGCCGTCGGCGAGCAGCTGACGGAGCAGCAGGTGCTGAGTGGCCTGCTCGTGCACTCGGCCGACAACTACGCCGACCTGCTGGCTCGTTGGGACGCCGGCAGCATCCCGGCGTTCGTGGCCAAGATGAACGCGGACGCCGCGCAGCTCGGCATGCACCAGTCGCACTTCGCCGATGCGAGCGGGGTCGACCCGGGGTCGATGTCGACCGCCGACGACCTGCTGAAGGTCGCGACCCCCGACATGGCGAACCCGGCGTTCGCCTCCATGGTGCAGATGACGTCCGTCACCCTGCCGGTGGCGGGGACGATCTCCACCTACACGCCGCTGCTCGGCCTGCAGGGCGTCATCGGTGTCAAGTCCGGCTTCACCACCGCCGCCGGCGGCTGTGACGTCCTGGCCGTGGTGCGCACGGTGCACGGCCGGCCCGTCCTCCTGCTGGCCGCCGTGACCGGCCAGCAGGGGCCAGAGGTGCTGGCCCAGGCCGGCCTGCACGCCCTTGCGCTCGTGGACGCCGTCGGTCCCCTGGTCGGCACGACGTCGGTCCTCCGGGGTGGACAGGTGATGGCGCACGTCAGCGAGTCCGGGCGCTCCGTGGACGCCGTGGCGGCGACCTCGGTGTCGGTGCTGACCTGGCCCGGGGTCACCGTGACCCAGGTGTTCCACCCGGCCCGGCACCTCACCGACCGGGCGTCCCGGGGCGCCCGCGCCGGCACGATGGTGGTGAGCCTCGGCACCCAGCACGTGGTCGTACCGGTGCGCCTGCAGCAGGACGTGCCCCACGAGCCGCTTCTCCGGCGGCTCTTCTGAGGACCTAGCCTCTCCGCGTGCGCGCCCGGGCCCCAGCGTCGTCGGCGAACCTCGGGCCGGGGTTCGATACCCTGGCCGTCGCCCTCGACCGCTATGTGAGCGTCGAGGTCGAGCCGGCCCCCTCACTGCGCGTGCGCAGCGAGGGCGAGGGGTCCGGCCTCTTCGACGATGCGACACACCTGGCCGCGCGGGTGGTCACCGAGATCCTCGGTCACGACAGCGTCGCGATCTCCGTGCGCTCGCAGATACCGGTGGCACGGGGGCTTGGTTCCTCCGCCGCCCTCGCCGCCGCCGCCGCCGCCGCCGCCGGGGCCGACGATCCCTTCGCCGTCGCGGCCGCATACGACGGGCATCCCGAGAACGCGGCCGCGAGCGTGTTCGGAGGGCTCGTCGCCGCCACCACGGTCGAAGGCGCCTGCGTGCAGGCGCGGCTGCCGCTCAGTGACGACCTGGCGTTCGTCGCCATCGTGCCGGACCGCAATCTCGCCACACCCGAGGCGCGTGGCGTGCTGCCCGAGACCCTGACGCTGGCCGACGCGGTGTTCAACCTGGGCCGCATGGGCCTGCTCCTCGCCGGCCTCGCCGACCCGTCGGCGCTGAGGGCGGAGGCGACGGACGACCGCATCCACCAGCCGGCCCGCACGGCGTTGTTCCCCGAGGCACCCGGACTGTTGCGGGGTCTCGTCGACGCCGGCGCGCTCGCCGCCTGCTGGTCGGGCGGTGGTCCCACGCTGGTCGCCATGGTGCGTGCCGGCACCGCCGACGTGGTGCGTGCCGGCGCCGAGGCCGCCCTCGCCGCGTCGGGGATTCCCGGGGGCGTCCTGGTCCTCCGGCCGGACCGGCGCGGCCTGGTCTACGGCGACGAGGCCGAGGTGACGCTGTAGGGGTCAGCCGGGCAGCCCCGCGGTCACGTCCTTCACCGCGGTCTGCAGCTGGCCCAGGGCCGAGTTGACGTCGAAGGTGTTGAGGACCTGGTCGTAGTTGGCCTGCGTCGGTTGCGCGTCGCCCAGGATCTCCAGGCTGTTGGCGAGCGTCTGGGCCGTGTTGCGGGCCTTGGTCAGTGTCGCCGGAGGGGCCGTGAAGCCGTGGCCGACGGCGAGCAGGTTGGCGTAGGTGTGGATCTGCCCCCCCAGTGCGAGGTCCGCGTCCTCCAGGCACACGACCGGTTTCGAGGCCGAGGTGCAGGATCTCGCCTTGGCCAGGTAGACCTGGACGGCGGTCAGAGCGGTGCCGTCGGCGCCCTTCAGCTTGGCGTCGGGCGTCTCGGGGGCGGGGGCGGAGTTGCACGAGGCCACGACCAGCGGCACCAGGGCCACAGCCCACCAGACACGAGGGTGCGGGACCCGACGGTTCACGCTCAGAATCTAGGCGTCTGCCGTTCCCTAGACTTCGGCGATGCCGCGGACCTATTTCATCCGCACCTTCGGGTGCCAGATGAACGAGCACGACTCCGAGCGCCTGGCCGGGCTGCTGGTGGCCGATGGCCTCGAGCCCGCCGCCGTCATGGAGGACGCCGACGTGGTGGTCCTCAACACCTGCTGCATCCGGGAGAACGCCGACCAGCGGCTCTACGGGACGCTGGGCCGGTTGAAGGAACTGGTCGACGCCAGGCCCGGGTTGCAGATCGCGGTGGGGGGCTGCCTGGCCCAGAAGGACCGGGAGCGCATCCAGGAGAAGGTGGGCTGGGTGGACGTCGTCTTCGGCACGCACAACCTGACCAGCGCGCCGGGTCTGCTGCGGCGATCCATGACCGAGGGCCCGCTGATGGAGGTCCTCGACGCGCCCGCTCCCGAGGCGGGTCCCGACCCGCTGCTCGGTCCGGGCGCGGTCCGGGAGCTGCCGTACGCGGCGTGGGTCAACATCCAGACCGGGTGCGACAATTCCTGTGCCTTCTGCATCGTGCCCTCGGTGCGCGGGCCCGAGGCCAGCCGGCCGATGGACGACATCGTCGCGGAGGTGCAGCTGCTGGCCCACCGAGGGGTCACGGAGGTGACGCTGCTCGGGCAGAACGTCAACTCCTACGGCCGCGACATCACCCGGCGCCGGCCGCTGTTCGCGGACCTGTTGCGCTCCGTCGGTGCCGTCGAGGGCATCGGGCGGGTCCGCTTCACGAGCCCGCACCCGAAGGACCTGCGGCCCGAGACCATCGAGGCGATGGCCGACACGCCCGAGGTCTGCGAGCAGCTGCACCTCCCGCTCCAATCGGGGAGTGACCGGGTGCTGCGGACCATGCGGCGGGGCTACACCGCGCGGCGCTACCTCGAGCGGCTGGCCGCCGCCCGGGCGGCCGTCGACGACCTGGCCGTCACGACGGACATCATCGTGGGGTTCCCGGGCGAGACGGAGGAGGACTTCGAGGACACGCTCGCCGTCTGCGCGGAGGCCGGCTACGACTCCGCCTTCACCTTCATCTTCTCGCCCCGGCCCGGGACGAGGGCAGCCGACATGGAGTCGGCGTTCGTCCCGGCGGACGTGATCGCCGAGCGCTTCGAGCGGCTGAAGACGGTGGTGGACCGCTCCGCCCTGGCTCGTCACCAGGCCCGGGTCGGCCGTCACGAGGAGGTGCTCGTCGAGGGCGTCAGCCGCCGCGACGACACGATGCTCAACGGTCGCACCCGCCAGGGGAAGCTGCTCCACTTCCCCGCCTCGGGCCCCGTTCCCCGCCCGGCCCCGGGGTCCCTGGCCCGGGTGACCGTGACGGCGGGTCACCCCCACCACCTGTCCGGCCGTCTCGAGGAGGTGACGGCGCGGCCACGGCACCGCGTGCGCATCCCGGTGGGCAGCGCTTGACGGCGGTCGCCCTGGTCGGCGTCACGGCGTCGGGCAAGTCGGCGGCGGCCCTGGAGCTCGCCCGTCGCCGGGGGGACTGTGAGATCGTCTCCATCGACTCCATGTGCGTCTACCGCGGCATGGACATCGGGACGTCGAAGCCCGGTCCCGAGGCGCGGGCCGCGGTGCCCCACCACCTGTTGGACCTGGTGGACCCCGACGAGGAGTTCACCGTCACGCAGTTCCAGGAGGCGGCGCGGGAGGCGCTGGCGGGCATCGAGCGCCGCGGGCATCACGCGCTGCTCGTCGGGGGCACCGGCCTGTACCACCGGGCCGTCATCGACGACCTCTCCATCCCGGGCCGTTACCCCGACGTGGCGGCGGCCCTCGAGGCCGAGCTGGACGAGGGTCGGGCCGCGCCGGCCGACCTGCACGCCCGCCTGGCCGTGCTCGACCCGGTCGGGGCGGGACGGATGGAGCCGACGAACCGGCGGCGCGTGGTCCGTGCCCTCGAGGTGACGATCGGGTCCGGCCGGCCGTTCTCGGAGTTCGGCCCCGGGCTCGGGACGTACCCCGCCACCGGCATCCCGCAGGTCGGGCTCGGCCTGGACCCCGGCGAGGTCGACCGCCGCGTCGCCGACCGCTTCGCGGCCATGGTCGGGGCCGGGCTGGTGGACGAGGTGTGGGCCCTGGCGGCCCGGCCCCGGGGGATCTCGCGGACGGCGCGCCAGGCCCTGGGCTACCGCGAGGTCCTGGCCCACGTGGAGGACGGCGCACCCCTGGCGGACTGCCTGGAGGAGGCGGTCCGGCGCACCCGGCGGTTCGCCCGGCGCCAGGCGTCGTGGTTCCGCCGGGACCCGCGCATCGCCTGGGCCTCGAGCCCGGCGGAGGCCGACGAGCTGCTCGGGCGGGCCCTCGACGTGCACGGCTGAGTGCCGCCGGCTGCGAGAATGGACGGGTGCACGCCACGAAGCACGAGGGCGCGGGGAACGACTTCCTCGTGGTCCTCGACCCCGACGACAGAATCCGGCTCTCGGTGGCCCAGGTCCGCCTGCTGGCCGACCGCCGCCGCGGCATCGGGGCCGACGGCATCATCCGGGTCGGGCCGGGCCGCGACGGCTGCGACCTCTCCATGCAGCTGCACAACGCGGACGGCGGCGAGGCCGAGATGAGCGGCAACGGCATCCGCTGCCTGGCCCAGGCGGCCGTCGATGCCGGCCTCGTCGCACCCCCGACCTTCACCGTGGCCACGGCCGGCGGCGCGCGCACGGTGGAGTACACGCCGGGGGAGGCGCCCGGGTGGGGGAAGGCCGACGTCGACATGGGGCCGGCCCGGCTGGGGCCCGACCAGCCGCAGGAGTTCGACGACCGGCGGGTGCGCACGGTGGACGTGGGCAACCCGCACCTGGTCCTGCTCGGCCCCGACACCGCGGGCGTGGACGTCGCCGAGCTCGGTCCGAAGCTGCAGGCGGCGTTCGACGGCGGCATCAACGTCGAGTGGATCACCGTGGTCGCCGACTCGGAGGGCGAGCTGCTCGAATTCCGTGTCTGGGAGCGGGGCGCCGGCGAGACGCTCGCGTGCGGGACGGGCAGCGTGGCCGCGGCGGCGGCGGCCCGAAGCTGGGGTGCCGTGTGCGCCGACGGCCCCATCCGTGTGCGCAATCCCGGCGGGATCCTCGAGGTGGACCTCGGGGCCGGCGCCGGGGCCACCACCCACCTGGCGGGCCCCGTGCGCAAGGTGGCCGACGTCGACATCCATCCGGGAATGCTGTCTTGAGCAACCTGCTGCCCGGCACGCTCATCGAGCGCACCTTCCGGGAGCGGATCATCCTGGTCGGGGTCGTGTTCCCGGGCCTGACGGCCGAGCTGGTCGAGGAGGAGCTCGACGAGCTGGCGCAGCTGGTCGACAGCGCCGGGGCCGATGTGGTGGGCCGCGTCGTGCAGCGGCGCGACGCGCCGGACCCGGCCACCTTCGTCGGGCGGGGCAAGGCGCAGGAGATCGCCGAGCTCAGCCGCAGCCTCGACGCCGACACCGTCGTCTTCGACGACGAGCTGACCCCGGCCCAGCACCGCAACCTGGAGAAGCTCTTCGGCCGCACCGCCATCGACCGGACGGCGGTCATCCTCGACATCTTCGCCCAGAACGCCCGGAGCCCGGAGGGCAAGGCCCAGGTGGAGCTGGCGCTGCTCCGCTACCGGCTGCCCCGACTGCGGGGGCGCGGCACCTCCCTCAGCCAGCAGGCGGGCGGCATCGGGACGCGCGGTCCCGGCGAGACGCAGCTCGAGGTGGACCGGCGCCGGCTCGTGCGCCGCATGCACCGGCTCGAGGCCGACCTGCGCGACGTCGAGCGCACGCGGTCGCTGCAGCGGCGCAGCCGCGCCCGCGGCCGCCATCGCGAGCTGGCGCTGGTCGGGTACACCAACGCGGGGAAGTCGACGCTGCTCAACCGGCTGACCGACGCCGGCGTGCCCGCGGCGAACCGGCTGTTCGTCACGCTCGACCCGCGCACCCGGCAGCTGTCGCTGCCCGGAGGTGAGACGGTGCTCGTCACGGACACGGTCGGCTTCGTGCGCAAGCTGCCGCACGAGCTGGTGGAGGCGTTCCGCTCGACGCTGGACTCCGTGCGCCTGGCCGACCTCATCGTCCACGTGGTCGACGGCACGGCGTCCAACGCCGAGGGCCAGATGGCCGCCGTGCACGAGGTGCTGGTCGAGATCGGGGCGGCCGACGTGCCCGAGCTGGTGGTGGTGAACAAGGCGGACGGCGCGCCCGACTCGGCCAAGGCGCTGGCCCACGGGATCGAGGGCTCCGTCCTCGTCTCGGCCCGCACCGGGGAGGGCCTCGACGAGCTGCTGCGCGTGATCGGCGACCGCCTGCGGGGCTCGGACCGGGTCGTGCGGCTGGTGGTGCCGTGGTCACGCGGCGACGTGCTGGCCGCCATCCATCGGGAGGGCGAGGTGCTGAGCCAGAGCGACGGCGACGAGTCGGCGACGTTGCAGGTGGTGCTGGACGACGTGGGCCGGGCCCGCTTCGCCGAGTACGTGGCGACGCCGTGACCTTCCGCCTGCCGCCGTACCCCTACGACCGCCTGGAGGGTCTGGCCAAGCTGGCCGGCGCGCACGAGGGCGGCATGGTCGACTGCTCCATCGGGACGCCGTGCGACCCGCCGCTGGGCGCCGTCGTCGATGCGCTGGCGTCGTCGGGCACCGAGCGCGGCTACCCCGCCTCGGCCGGCAGCCCGCAGCTGCGGGAGGCGGCGGCGGCCTGGCTCGGCCGCCGCTTCGGCCTGGCCGAGGTGCCGGTCTCGTCGGTCGCCGCCTGCGTGGGGACCAAGGAGCTGGTCGCCTCCGTGCCGCACGTGCTCCGCCTGCGCGAGCCGGGGAAGGACACGGTGCTCTACCCGGCGGTGTCGTACCCGACGTACGCCATGGGGGCGGAGCTGGCCGGGTGTCGCGCCGTCCCCGTGCCGCCGGCGCCGGGACGGGTGGGCGGCCTGGACCTGGACGCCATTGTGCCCGCCGACGCCGAGCGCGCCCTGGTGCTGTGGTCGAACTCACCCTCGAACCCGACCGGGGGCCTCGGGGATCTCGGGGCGGAGGCGGCCTGGGGTCGTGCCCACGGGGTCCCGGTCTTCTCCGACGAGTGCTACGCCGAGTTCACCTGGGACGGGCCGCCGCGCTCGGTGCTCCAGCACGGTCGCGACGGCGTGGTGGCGGTGCACTCCCTCTCCAAGCGCTCGAACCTGGCCGGCGTGCGCGTCGGCTTCTACGCCGGGGACGCCGAGCTGGTCGAGTTCCTG
>Ga0187890_10001318_pt1 | contig 18007 bp, 18 predicted proteins | sample June2016WEW_21_1_FD_133005 | JGI IMG/M metagenome (GOLD analysis project Ga0187890, IMG submission 133005) | Peatland microbial communities from SPRUCE experiment site at the Marcell Experimental Forest, Minnesota, USA - June2016WEW_21_10 | ecosystem: Environmental > Terrestrial > Soil >... | reverse complement strand
CGCACCGCCTCGTAGTCGCCGTAGCGCTTGCGCAGGTCGTGCACCTCGATGGCGGGGCCGCCGGCTGTCACCGTCCGATCATCTCAGGATTGCATTCCGGGGGAGCGCATGCGCTCCCCCGCGGGGCCGCACATGTGCGGCCCCGTTCCGAGCCGTGCATGCACGGCTCGGCCGACCGGTACATGTACCGGTCGGAACTCGGCCAGATGTGGCTCAGCTCTTGCTCACCAGTGCACGCCGCGCGTGAGCGTCGCCATCGCGATCTGCTCGAAGGAGGCGCGCTCCTCGACGTCCGCGTGGCCCTTGGAGGCGGCCGAGTCGGGGAACACGCGGTAGGCGAGGTACAGCAGCCTGTCGACGGCGCTCGGCGAGAGCGTGTAGGCGACTTCCCCGAACTTGCCCATCCACGTGCCCATCTCCTTGGGGCGGGCGCGCAGCGCCTCGCAGATCATGTCGGCGGCCTCCTCGGGGCTGATCGCGGGGAAGGCGTCATACATCTTCGTGGGAGCGATCATCGCCGTGCGCACGAGCGGCATGTGGATCGTCGTGAAGGTGATGCCGTCGCCGATCACCTCCGAGGCGACCACGCGCGTGAACGCGTCGAGTGCGGCCTTCGATGCGACGTACGCGGAGAAGCGCGGCGGGTTGGTCTGCACGCCGATCGAGGAGACGTTGACGATGTGCCCGGAGCCGCGCTCGCGCATGCGCGGCAGCAGGCCGATGATCAGCTTGACCGCGCCGAAGTAGTTGAGCTGCATCGTGCGCTCGAAGTCGTGGAAGCGGTCGTAGCTGAGCGCGATCGAGCGGCGGATCGAGCGCCCGGCGTTGTTGACGAGCATGTCGATGTTGCGATGGTCGCCGAGCACGCGCTCGAGCAGCCGCTCGATCGACTCGATGTCGGAGAGGTCCGCGGCGTACACGTACGCGGTGCCGCCCGCGGCGACGATCTCGGCGCGCACCTCCTCGAGCTTGTCGACGTTGCGTGCCACCAGCAGCGGCACCCCGCCGGCGGCGGCGACCTTCAGCGCGGTGGAGCGCCCGATGCCCGACGAGGCGCCCGTGATCAACACGGTCTTGCCGTCGAGCGCCTGCTTGAGCGTGGCGCCGCGGCGCAGCTGGTTGTCCATCTCCCGCTCCCAGTAGTCCCACAGGCGGTCCAGGTAGTCCGCCAGCGGCGGCGGCTGCTCGAGCGGCGAGCCGGCCAGCGCGCGCGCGGCTTCGCTCGTGTCGAAGCGGGGCACCAGCTCCATGTTCGCGAGCACCTCCACGGGGATGCCCAGGTCGCGCAGCGCGAGGCTGCGCGCCTGGCGCAGCGGCGGCAGCGCGAGCGCGAGCTTGAGCGGCCACTTGGGCAGGGGATCGGTGAGCCGTTTGTCGATGCTTACCGCGAAGCGCGGCGCGTGCGCGACCGCGGCCAGCTCGTTGATCAGATCGTCGACGCGCTGGGGCCGGGGGTCGGTGAGGTGGAACGCCCTGCCGTCGAGGTCCGGCTCGTGCGCGATGTGCTCGAGCGCGCCGGCGACCCAGTCGACGGGCACGACGTTCGTGTAGCCGAGATCCAACCCCACCAGCGGCACCCACTCGGGCAGCAGCTGGCGCATCCGCTGGATCGCCTTGAAGAAGTAGTACGGGCCGTCGATCTTGTCCATCTCTCCGGTCTGGGAGTCGCCGACGACGATCCCCGGCCGGTACACGCGCCAGGCCACGTACGGCTGCTCGCGCACGATCCGCTCGGACTCGAACTTCGTGCGGTGATACGGCGACGGCAGTCGCTGGCCCTCGTCGAACATGTTCTCGTCGAAGACGCCCTTGTAGGTGCCGGCGATGGCGATCGAGGAGACGTGATGCAGGTGCTTGGCGTCGAGCGCGCGTGCGAGTTCGACCGCGTGCGTAGTGCCGCCGACGTTGACCGCGGTGTTGCGCTCGGCGGGAGCGGTCATGTCATAGACGGCCGCCAGATGGAAGAAGTGCTCGATCTTGCCGCGCAGCTCCGTCACCTGCTCCTTCTCGACGCCGAGCAGCGGCCGGCGCAGATCCCCGACCACGGGCTTGACGCGCGCGGCGGCTGAGGCGCCGACAACGATGCTCCAGCGCTCGATCAGCTCGTCCAGGCGGCCGGTTGAGCTCTCGCGTACGAGCACGTACACGTCACCCTGGCGGTTCTCGAGCAGGCGCTCCACCAGTCGACGTCCGATGAAGCCGGTCGCTCCTGTGACGAAGTAGGCCATTGCTATGCGAGCATAACGGCAGCGATGATCAAACGGACGACGATCAACCTGGACTCGGAGCTGGTCGCGGAGGCGCGGGAGGTGCTGCATACGCGGAACACCACCGACACGGTGCAAAGCGCGCTTCGGGAGGTCGTTCGTCGCGAGCGCCTCAAGCGGCTGACGGAATGGGATCTCGGCGGTCTGACCCTCGAGGATCTCAAGGAGATGCGACGCTCACGCACGGAAACGAAGCCGTGGGGCAGGTTCGTCGAGCAATGATGCATGTAGCTCGCCCCGCGGCTGGCGCGTTGTACCCTGCGCCGCGCTGCAGCTCTGACTCCGCGCTCGCCCGCAGCCGCGATTACGCCCCCGCGCCAGCGCCCCCGCGGCCCTCGCCAGCGGCGAAGCGCGCAGCCCCTCGCGCGCCGTCCTCGAACACCTCGGGCCCGGCCTTGGCCTCGAGCGCGAGCGCGTCCGCGAGCGGCATGCCGAGGCCCTCGATCGCGGCGCGGCGGTCGGCGAGCATCGTCCGCTGCGGAAAGCGCGCGAGCCCCTCGGCGAGCGCGAGCGCGCGCTCAAGATGCGCACCGGGCGGCACGACCTCGGTGACGAGGCCCATCGACAGCGCCTCCTGGGCGTCGATGATACGGCCGGTGAGGATCAGGTCGAGCGCGCGGCCGAGGCCGACGATGCGCGGCAGGCGCTGGGTGCCGCCGTCGATCAGCGGCACGCCCCAGCGGCGCTCGGGATAGCCGAGCCTGGAGCTGTCGGTGGCGATGCGCAGGTCGCACCACAGCGCCAGCTCCAGGCCGCCCGCCAGGCAGAAGCCGGAGATCGCGGCGATCGTGGGCTTGGACGGCGTCAGGCGCGTGAAGCCCATCGGCCCCTCCTCGCTCATCAGCCGCTCGACCATCGTGCCGGTCGCCTTCAGGTCGGCGCCGGCGCAGAAGGAGACACCGCCCGCACCCGTCAGCACGAGCACGCGTGCATCGTCGTCGGCCTCGAAGCGCAGGTACGCGTCGTGCAGCGCCGCAGCGGTGAGGCCATCGACCGCGTTGCGCCGGTGCTGGCGGTCGATCGTGACGACGGCGGCCGCGCCGCGGCGCTCATAGATGACGGCCGTCCGGCCCGACTGCTCCGGCTCGGCGGCCGGCTCGCCGTGCTCGGGCTCGCTCACGTGCGCGCTGTGGCTACCAGCCGCCGCGCAGATGGCCGTTGCTCAGCAGCGCCTTGTGTGCGGCTTTGCGCGCTTCCTTGCGCTTCTCCAGACGGCGCAGCAGCATGCTCGCCAGGAAGATGAACGTCGGGAAGAAGATCACCAGGATGAAGCCGGCGTCGGTGACGACCTTGTCGTTGGTCGCGCCGTAGAAGCCGCGGCCGTCGTTGAACGCGCTCGCGGTGGGCGCCAGGACGAGCGATGCGAGCAGCGCGAGCGGGACGAGCGTTGCGAGCAGGCGGTTGCGCATCGGTCGCCGAATCCTACCGGAGCAGGTGGAGGGCGGGCGGCGCCCGTGGCGCCTCAGTTTGTCGCGGAGCGATCTGTATAACGATCGCTATACAGCATTCGCGGTGGCACAACACCTGCCCTCCCGGTCACACTTGGGGCACAAACTCAGCGCCTACCATCAGCAGCCGATGGCGCTTCTGATCGCATCCGACCTGCACAAGGACATGGCCGGGCAGCCGCTGCTGCGCGGCGTGTCGTTCAAGCTCGAGCGCCGCGAACGGATGACGATCGCGGGACGCAACGGCGCGGGCAAGACCACGCTGCTGCGGATGCTCGCCGGCGAGACGTCGATCGACCGGGGCGATCTGAGCATCGCCAAGGGCGTGCGCATCGCGCTGCACGACCAGCGCCCGCCGCGCGAGCGCGCGATGGCGCTGCGCGAGTACCTGCTGTCGGGCTGTGCGGAGGAGCTGCAGATCGAGGCCGAGCTGGGCGAGCTGGAGGCGAAGATGGCGGGCGGCGCGAGCGACGAAGCGACGTACGCCCGCTATGCGGGCGCGCAGGCGCGGCTGGAGGCCCGCGGCGGCTACCTGTGGCGGGGTCGCGCCACCGCGATGGCGCACGGCCTGGGCTTCCGCGACGCCGACCTGGACCGAGCCCTGGACACGTTCTCCGGAGGCCAGCTCACACGCGCTTCGCTCGCTCGCGCGTTGGCCACGGGAGCGGACGTGCTGCTGCTCGACGAGCCCACCAACCACCTCGACATCGAGTCGCTGGAGTGGTTGGAGCAGACGCTCGTCGACCTGGACGCGGCGGTGGTGCTGGTGGCGCACGACCGCTGGTTCCTGGAGGCGGTCGGCACGGCGGTACTGGAGTTGGAGGCCGGTCGCTCGCGCTTCTTCGCGGGCACGTGGCACCAGTGGCGCCGCGAGCAGGCCGCCCGCGAGCTGGCGCTGGGCAGGGCGATCGAGTCCCAGCAGGCGGAGATCGAGCGCATGGAGCGGTTCATCGAGCGCTTCCGCTACAAGGCCACCAAGGCCAAACAGGCGCAGTCGCGGGTGAAGAAGCTCGCCAAGATCGAGCGCATCGAGCGTGATCCGCGCGACGGCAAGGGCCTGGAGTTCGCGTTCTCGGCGCCCGAGCGATCGGGTCGGGTGATCTTCGAGCTGCTCGACGGTCGCATCGAGATCGGCGACGCGAAAGGTGGGCCGCTGGTCCTGCTGGAGCACGTGGAGCTGTGGCTCGAACGCGGCGAGCACGTCTCGCTGGTGGGCCCCAACGGCACGGGCAAGACCACCTTGATCGAGACGCTGGCAGGCCGCAGGCCGCTGGCGGCGGGCAAGCTGAGCACGGGCCACAACGTGAAGGTCGGCTACCTCTCCCAGCACGCCGACGAGCTGGGCGCGGGCGGTCCGGCTGAGCAGAGCGTGGTCGATGCGGCGCAGCGCGCCACCGGCCTGAGCCCGGGCAAGGCGCGCGCGCTGCTCGGGCGTTTCCTGTTCTCGGGCGAGGACGCCGAGAAGCCGCTGAGCGGGCTCTCCGGAGGGGAGCGCCGGCGCCTTTCGCTGGCCGTGCTGGTCCAGTCCGGCGCGAACGTGCTGATCCTCGACGAGCCCACCAACCACCTGGACATCGAGAGCCGCGAGGCGCTGGAGGACGCGTTGCGCTCGTTCGGAGGCGCGATCCTGCTCGTGTCACACGACCGCGCGCTGCTCGATGCGGTGGGAACGCGCACGATCGCGGTGGAGGACCGCTCGCTGCACAGCTACGTCGGCGGCTGGCCCGAGTACGTGCGCGTGCGCGACGAGCGCCGCGCGGAGGTCTCGGGCCGGGCGGGCAGGGCGGGCGCGCTGGCTGCCTCGCCCGCGCTGGCGCCCTCGCCGGGCGCGGCCAACGGCTCCCGGAGCGCGAGCAACGGGTCCCAGGGCGCGAGCAACGGGTCCCAGAGCACGGCCAATGGGTCCGCCTCCGCGGAGGCCGCCTCCGCGGAGGCTAAGAAGGGCCGCTCCAAGTCGGCCGGCAAAGGCCCGTCCAAGAACCGGCTGAGCGCGCAGCAGCAGGCCGAGCGCGCGATCGAAGAGGCGGAGGCCGCGCTGCGCGCCGTGGAAGCGGAGCTGACAGACCCGGCGGCGTGGGCGACACGCTACGAGTCGGCCAAGTCCGAAGCGCGCCACACGGCGGCCACGCGCGCGGTCGAGGATGCATACGCGCGCCTGGAGGCGCTGGTCGACTGAGCTGCTTCAGACGGTGCGGATGCGCGCGGTCGTGTCTCTGGCGTCGAGTAGCAGCTGGATGTCCCGGGGGTCGCTGGTGAGGACGGTGTCACCGCTCTGCACGAGCAGTGCAATCGCGGCGTCGGCGATGTCGCCGGTGCCGCTACGTGCCAGCAGGAGCCCGCAGCGCCGGGCGGCGAGCGTATCGAGGGGCCGCTCGAGGAACCCCCCGAGCGCTCGGGTGAGTCTCGCCTGTCGGGCTGGATCGCGCCACACCTGAGCTACGCACGCAGATGACGTGATCGCCTCGCTGCCGTGCTGCGCAGCGACCGCCAGCAGGGCGACCACGGTGCGATCGCCGCGATCGAGGGCGATCAGTGCGCCGGCGTCGAAGACGAGGGCAGCCATCTCCGGGCCTCGCTCAGCTCGTCCTCGGTGAAGGGCCCCCCGGTTTCCGCGGCGATCTCATTTGCGACGGCGTACAGCGTGTCGGCGCGCAGGCGAGCGGCTGCGGCATCGGCGAGCCAGCTGGACACTCCAGTTGGACCCGCGGCATCACGGACACGCTGGTACAGATCATCCTCGAGGCTCACGCTGATCTTTGCCATCAAAAGATGGTAGCACCACTGATCCTACCTACCAATGCCAGCGTCGTGATTCACGCTCGATCTACGTCTGTGCCTGCTGTGTGACACGAATCGAGAGCTAATCTCTACGTGTGAGCGAACAGCTCAAGACGGCACGCAACGTGGCGATCATCCTGGCGATCGCGGCGGCCGTGTACTTCATTCCCGGGGGCGGCCGGGCGGCGAGCACCTTCGAAGCCGTGCTGTGGGTCGCGTTCGGGCTGGGCATCGGCTACTTCGCGCTGCGCATGTATCGCGAACACCACATCACGCTGTACGGGCTCGGCGATCGCCACCGCGCGCTGCTGTACGGCGCGGTCGCGCTGGCTGTGTTCGTGTGGATGGTGCGCAAGCGCATGTGGTACGCGTTGCAGCTGCGCGGCGGGGAACTTGTGCAGGTGCACCGCTGGAGCGGCATCGGCGAGTTCGTGTGGTTCGTGCTGGTGGGCCTGATCGTGTACTCGCTGCTGGCGGTCTATCGCCACTCGCGCACCTATTGACAGTCTCGCCGCGAGGCTGCTCGCGCCGGTGCCTATCCTCGAGGCGATGGCTGCGACCGAGGAGCGGACGGACACGGCGGAGGAGCGCGCGAGCCTGGCCAAGCAGCGCCGCGCGCTGCCGGACCAGCCGGGCGTGTACCTGTTCAGAGACGCGCGCGGACGCGTGATCTACGTCGGCAAGGCCAAGTCGGTGCGCAAGCGCGTGGCGTCGCATTTCTCAAAGGCGCAGGTGGGCGGGCGGGGATCGGGTTCATCCGGGCACGCGGAGATGGTGGCGGCTGTGGAGCACATCGAGTGCGTGGTGGTGGCGACGGAGGCGGAGGCGCTGCTGGCGGAGCAGAGCTTCATCAAGCAGTACCGCCCGCGCTTCAACATCCGCCTGCGCGACGACAAGTCCTATCCGTTCATCGCGATCTCGCTGGACGAGGACTTCCCGCGCGTGTACTTCACGCGCGAGCGCCACCGCGCCGGACGCGCGTACTTCGGCCCGTACTCGAACGCCAAGCGCGTGCGCGCGACGCTGGAGGTGCTGGCGAAGGTGTTCATGTTCCGCTCGTGCACGGGACCCGAGCCCGGGCGGCGCAGCGGCAGCCCGTGCCTGGACTACTACATCAAGCGCTGTGAGGCGCCTTGCGTGGGCTATGTCTCAAAGGTTGACTACCGCGCGAGCATCGACGGCGTGATCGACTTCCTCAACGGGCGCTTCGCGGCGATCGAGCGCGACTTGCAAGCGCGGATGCTGGCGGCGGCGGCGGATGAGGAGTTCGAGCAGGCGACGCTGGAGCGCAACCGGCTGCAGGCGGTTCGCTCGCTGCTCGAGCGCCGGCGCGTCACAAGCGAGTCGGTGGGCACGTTCGACGCGGTCGCGGTGGCGGTCGACGGGCGCGACGCAAACGCGCAGGTCTTCCAGGTGCGCGATGGCGTGCTGTCCGACCGCCAGTCGTTCTACCTGGCAAACGAGGCCGAGCGCGACGAGGCGGAGGTGGGGGAGGAGTTCATGCTCCAGTACTACGGCGGATATACGTCGATCCCGGCGCTGCTGGTCGTCCAGCGCGGGCTGGGTCGGCGCACGGCGCTGGCAGACGCGCTGTCCAGCCGCCGCGGCGGGCCGGTGGAGCTGCGGGAGGCGGAGCGCGGCGAGAAGCGCCGGATCCTCGAGCTGGCGGAGCGCAACGCGCTGCTGGCGCTGGACCAGGAGCGGCTGCGCTCCGAGCGCCGGCGCCAGAGCCGCGTGGAGGCGCTCGAGGGCCTGCAGCGGGTGCTCGACCTCGACGTGCCGCCGATCCGCATCGAGTGCTTCGACATCTCCAACCTCGGCGGCACGCACACGGTGGCCTCGATGGTCGTGTTCGAGGGCGGCGCGCCCAAGAAGTCCGACTACCGCCGCTTCAAGATCCACACGACGGAGGGCGCCCCGGATGACTTCGCGTCGATGGCCGAGGTGCTCAGCCGTCGCTTCGCCCAGTGGGAGCGCCAGACCGACGTCTCGCCGCACGACAGCGCATATGACCAGAGCTTCGCGTCATTGCCAAACCTCGTGGTGATCGATGGCGGCAAGGGTCAGCTGGCGGCCGGGCTGCGGCCACTGCGGGGCTTTCGCGAGCGGGGCGTGGCGGTCGTGTCGCTGGCCAAGCGGATCGAGGAGATCTTCGTCCCCGGACGCCGCTCGCCGCTGGTGCTGGAGCACTCCACCCCCGAGCTGCAGCTGCTGCAGCGCGTCCGCGACGAGGCGCACCGCTTCGCGATAACCCACCACCGCGGCCGCCGCGACAAGGCGATGACGACCTCGCTGCTGGATGAGCTGCCGGGCGTCGGCCCGGCGCGCAAGCGCGCGCTGCTCACGCACTTCGGCTCGCCCGAGGCGGTCGTGCAGGCGTCCAGCGAGGAACTGCAGGCGGTGCCCGGCCTGCCGGCGAAGCTGGGGCGCGAGCTCTATGCGTACCTGCACCGCGCGGGCTGAGGCCCCTCGGCCGGCTCAGAGCGTATTCCGTGCCGCTTTTCCCGGCAAGTTGACACGCGCGTCCGCTGCGCGCGGCACAATCACTGGCGATGGCCGTGATCAGGCCCCTACGCCCGCTGCGAGCCGCCGGCGGGAAATCCGGCAAGCCGGTGGTCGAGTCGCGCTTGGAGGACTTCGTGGTGATCACGGGCTTCTCGGGCGCCGGCAAGTCGACGGCGATGAACGTGTTCGAGGACGCGGGCTACTTCTGCGTGGACAACCTGCCGCCGGAGATGATCCGCTCGCTGGTGGAGCTGTTCGTGCACAAGGGCTCCAAGGTCGAGCGCGCGGCGGTCGTCTCGGATGTTCGCGGCGGCGTGTACTTCGAGGCGCTGCGGGCGGTGGTCGACGATCTGGCGGCGCTCGGTCTTTCCTACCACGTGCTGTTCCTCGAGGCGGCCGAGCAGACGCTCGTCACCCGCTACAAGGAGACCCGCCGCCGCCATCCGCTGGCGCCGGAGGGCAGCATCGCGGCGGGGGTCGCGGCCGAGCGCGCGCTGCTCGAGCCGCTGCGCGGGCGCGCCGACCTGGTGATCGACACGACGGGCATGTCGGCGGCGATGCTGCGCGAGAAGATCGCCGAGGAGTTCCTGCCCCGTCAGGCCGTGGGACGGCTGTCGGTGACGTTCATGAGCTTCGGGTTCAAGCACGGTCCGCCGCGCGAGGAGGACCTCGCGTTCGACGTGCGCTTCCTGGCGAACCCCCACTACGAGCCGGAGCTGCGCGAGCTGACGGGATTGGACGCGGCGGTGGTCGAGTACATCGCGCGCGACGGGCGCCTGGATGAGCTGTACGAGCGGCTGCAGGCGCTGCTCGACTTCCTGCTCCCGCAGTACGTCGCCGAGGGCAAGGCCCACCTGGTGATCGCGATCGGCTGCACCGGCGGCCGTCACCGCTCGGTGGCGATCGCCGAGCACCTCGCCGAGCGCTACCGGGACCGCGAGGACGTCGACGTGGCGGTAGCCCACCGCGACATCGATCGCTTCGCGGGTGGCGCCTGAGCAAAGGGTCGCCCGTCGTCCGGCGTATAGCGATGGTTATACGCCCGATGAAAGCGAAGTGATAGTGCCGGGTCGCGTGCCGGGTCGCGTGCCGGGTCGAGTGAGTGCCGGGTCGAGTGCCGGATCGAGTGAGTGCTGGGTCGAGTGCCGGGTCGCCCCGCCCTGGCCGCGAAGTCGCCCGCAGACGGGGCGCTGATAGCCTCCCGGGGCACGCCGGGCGACCGGAGCAAGCGCTCCTGAGACCCGGCATCGTTCATTTTCGCTTCAGGAGGCAGTGAATGCCAGTACGCGTGGGTATCAACGGATTCGGCCGGATCGGTCGAAACGTGTTCCGCGCCGCGAAGGCCCGGGGCGCGGCGCTGGGGGAGGAGATCGAGTGGGTCGCGGTGAACGACCTGACCGACTCAAGGACGCTGGCGCATCTGCTCAAGTACGACTCGATCCTCGGTCCCTATCCGGGCGAGGTGCGCGCCAGCGGCGAGAGCGCCTTGGAGGTGGACGGGCGCGAGCTGAAGGTGCTGGCGGAGCGCGACCCGGCGGCGCTGCCGTGGGGCGAGCTGGGGGTCGACGTGGTGATCGAGTCGACGGGCCTGTTCACGGACCGCGACAGCGCGGCCAAGCACTTGGCGCAGGGCGCCAAGAAGGTGATCATCTCGGCGCCGGCGACGAACCCTGACGCGACGGTGGTGCTGGGGGTGAACTTCGACGAGGCGTACGACCGCGAGCGCGACGATGTGATCTCGAACGCGTCGTGCACGACGAACTGCCTGGCGCCGGTGGCGAAGGTGGTCAACGACACGGTGGGGATCAAGCATGGGCTGATGACCACGATCCACGCGTACACGGCTGACCAGCGGCTGCAGGACCTGCCGCACAAAGACCTGCGCCGCGCGCGCGCGGCGGCGATCAACCTGATCCCGGCTTCGACGGGCGCGGCGAAGGCGATCGGCCTGGTGATCCCGGAGCTGCAGGGCAAGCTGCACGGCTTCGCGGTGCGCGCGCCGGTGCCGACGGGCTCGGTGGTGGACCTGACCGTGGAGTGCCGCCGCGAGACGAGCGTGGAGGAGGTCAACGCGGCGCTGAAAGCAGCGGCGGAGAGCGGCCCGCTGGCGGGGATCATGCAGTACACCGAGGACCCGATCGTCTCCAGCGACATCGTTCAGTCGCCGTTTTCCTCGATCGTGGACTCGCAGCTGACGGCGGTGGTGGACGGCACGATGCTGAAGGTGGTGGCGTGGTACGACAACGAGTGGGGCTACTCGAACCGGCTCGTGGACCTGACGCAGAGGGTCCTGTGAGTCGACGCCGCAGCCCCGCCGGTCCGCTTCTCACCGGGCTGGCGCGTCGCTGCAGACGATCTGCTGGGGGTATCGTGACGGAGCGCGAAGAGATCGGAGATAGTCGATGAGGAGCATTGACGACGTGGACGTGCACGGCAAGAGGGTGCTCGTGCGCGTGGACTTCAACGTGCCGCTGGGAGTGGACGGCGAGGCGGCGGCCGGCGGCGTTCCGCTGGTGAGCGACGACACGCGCATCGCTGCGGCGCTGGCGACGATCGAAGAGTTGCGCGCGCGTGGGGCACGACTGGTGCTGGTCTCCCATCTGGGGAGGCCGAAGGGCAAACGCGTGCCGGAGCTGTCGATGGCGCCCGTGGCGGATCGCCTGCGTGAGCTGACGGGCGCGAAGGTGACATTGGCGCCGGCGGTGGTGGGCGAGGAGGTGACGGCGCTCGCGGGGGGGCTGGGCGACGGGGAGATCCTGGTGCTCGAGAACGTGCGCTTCGAGCCGGGGGAGGAGAGCAACGACCCCGAGTTCGCGGCCGAGCTGGCGGCGTTGGCAGACCTCTACGTCGACGACGCCTTCGGCGTGGCGCATCGTGCGCATGCGAGCAACGAGGGCGTCACGCATCTGCTGCCGAGCGCGGCCGGACGGCTGCTCGAACGAGAGGTCAAGACGCTCACGGGAATCCTCGAGCATCCCGAGCACCCGCTCGTGGCGATCGTGGGCGGCTCCAAGGTCGCCGACAAGATCAAGGTGATCGAGCGCTTCCTCGCGGTGGCCGACGTGGTGATGATCGGCGGCGCGATGTGCTTCCCGTTCCTGTGCGCGCAGGGGCACACGGTGGGAACGTCGCTGTGCGACGACGAGGATGTGGAGCACGCGCGCAGCGCGCTGTTGCGCGCCAGCGACACGCACGCGCCGCAACCCGGCCGCGCGCGCCTGCTGGTTCCGAACGACCTGGTGATCGGCGAGCGCCTGGCGGCGGATGCCGAGCACCGCGTGCTCGACGGGGTGGAGGTGCCGGAGGGCTGGATGGGCCTTGACATCGGCCCCAAGACGGTGGAGCGCTACACGAGCGTGATCATGAGCGCGGGCACGGTCTTCTGGAACGGGCCGATGGGCGCGTTCGAGCTGGAGCCGTTCGCGGCGGGGACGCGAGCGGTGGCGGAGGCGATGGCGCACGCGAAGGGCCTGACGGTGGTCGGCGGCGGCGACTCGGCGTCGGCGCTGGCGCACTTCGGGCTGGAGCACGCGGTCGACCACCTGTCGACGGGCGGCGGCGCGACGCTGGAGCTGGTCGAGGGGCACGCGCTGCCGGGAGTGCAGGCGCTTGAGGGCGCGGGTGTGTCCTGTTGATGGATGGGTCCTCGCTCACCCGCACGCCGCTGATCGCGGGCAACTGGAAGATGTACAAGACGGAGGAGCAGGCGGAGGAGCACATTCAGGCGCTGCTGCCGCTCCTGTCGGCGGTGGACGGCGTGGACGTGGCGATCTGCGTGCCGTTCACGGACCTGCGGGCGATGGTGGACAGCGCGCGAGGCTCGCGCGTGGAGGTGTATGCGCAGAACATGCACCAGGAGCCGGAGGGCGCGTACACGGGCGAGGTGTCGGCGCCGATGCTGTGCGAGCTGGACGTGCGCGGCGTGGTGCTGGGGCATTCCGAGCGCAGGGCGCTGTTCGGGGAGACGGACAGGGCGCTGGCGCTGAAGGTGCCGGCGGCGCTCGAGGCGGGCCTGGTGCCGATTCTGTGTGTGGGCGAGACGGAGGCGGAGCGCGACAACGACGACACCGATCGCAAGCTGCGCCAGCAGATCAAGGACGACCTTGCGAACGTGCCGAGCGAGCGGCTGGCGGAGGTGGTGATCGCGTACGAGCCGATCTGGGCGATCGGCACGGGCAGGGTGGCCACGCCCGAACAGGCGCAGGAGGCGATCGCGTTCATCCGCGCGCTGGTGGGCGATCGCGACGGGCAGGCGGCGGAGGCGGTGCGGATCCTGTACGGCGGCTCGGTCAAGCCCGAGAACGCGCGTGAGCTCTTGGCGCTGGCGGACGTGGACGGCGCGCTGGTGGGCGGCGCGTCGCTGGACGCGGAGTCATTCGCGCAGATCGTGACGGCGGCCGCGCGATGAGCGTGCCGGCCGGCCCGACGAGTCTGCCGGTGCCGTGCGCGTGCTTGATCGTGCTGGACGGCTGGGGTGTAGCGGAGCCGGGGCCGGGCAACGCGATCTCGCTGGCGCGCACGCCGGTGTTCGACGCGCTGTGGGACGCCTATCCGCACACGACGCTGAGCGCGTGCGGGCGCGCGGTGGGGCTGCCGGAGGGGCAGATGGGAAACAGCGAGGTGGGGCACCTGAACCTGGGCGCGGGGGCGGTGGTGCGCCAGGATCTGGTGCGCATCGACGATGCGGTGGCGGACGGCTCGCTGGCTCAGAGCGAGGTGCTGCGGGCGGCGTTTGCGGACGCCGAGCGGGTGCACCTGCTGGGGATGGTGTCCGACGGCGGCGTGCACTCATCGCTGCAGCACCTGCGGGCGCTGATCGAGTTGGGGCATTCGTTGGCGGTGAAGGAACTGGTGGTGCACGCGTTCACGGACGGGCGCGACACGCTGCCGCACGCGGGAGCGGCGTTCCTGGCGGAGCTGGATCGCACGCCGGGTGCGCGTGTTGGGTCTGTGGTGGGGCGCTACTGGGCGATGGATCGCGACCGGCGCTGGGAGCGCACGCAGCGGGCGTACGACATGCTCGTGCACGCCAGCGCGCCGCATCGTGCGGACAGCGGTGAGCAGGCGGTCAAGGACGCGTATCGCAGGGGCGAGACGGACGAGTTCATCGAGCCGACGCTGGTGGGAGCGGAGGCGCGGATTCGCCCCGGCGACAGTGTGATCGCGTTCAACTTCAGGCCCGACCGCATGCGCGAGATCACGCGCGCGCTGGCCGAGGACGGCTTCGGCGAGACCGGCGAGGATCTGCCCGGATGGACGGGCCGCGGCGGCGTGCCGGCGATCACGCGCTACACGACGCTGACACGCTATGAGGAGGGGTGGCCATACCCGGTGGTGTTCGCTCCACAGCATCCGGCGAGCACGCTGCCGGAGGTGCTCGAGCGTGCGGGCGCGTCGCAGCTGCACGTGGCGGAGACGGAGAAGTACGCGCATGTGACGTACTTCTTCAACGGTGGCGACGAGACGCCGATGCACGGCGAGCGGCGCGAGCTGGTGGCGTCGGCGCGGGACGTGCCGACGTATGACCACAAGCCGCAGATGAGCGCGCGGGAGGCGGCGGGGGCGTTCGTGGGCGCGTGGCGGCAGGACGGGCCGCGCTTTGGGATCATCAACTTCGCGAACGCGGACATGGTCGGCCACACGGGCGTGATCGAGGCGGCGGTGAAGGCGGTGGAGACGGTGGACGAGTGCCTGGGCGAGGTGGTGAGCGCGGTGCACGAGCGCGGTGGCGCGTGCGTGGTGACGGCCGATCACGGCAACGCGGACCACATGCTGGAGCCGGACGGCAGCCCCAACACGCAGCACTCGCTGAACCCGGTGCCGTTGATCCTGACGAGCACGGGCGCGTCGCTGCGCCAGCAGGGCGGCATCCTGGCGGACGTGGCGCCGACGGTGCTGCAGGCGCTGGGGATCGAGCAGCCGCTGGAGATGACGGGGCACACGTTGATCGAGGGTCGCTAGATGCGATCGTGGCGTCTGCTGGCGAACTTCTTCATCGGCGCCGGCGCCAATCACTTCGTGATGCCGCGCGCCTATGAACAGATCGTGCCGTCGCCGTTGCGCGGCCATGCCAAGCAGATCGTGCAGATCAGCGGCGTGGCCGAGATCGTGGGTGGCGTGGGCGTGCTGGTGCCATCGACGCGGCGCCTGTCCGGACTGGGCCTGATCGCGCTCTTGGCGGCGGTGTTTCCGGCGAACCTGCAGATGGCGCGCGAGCCGGAGCGCTTCCGCCGCATCCCTCGCTGGGCTCTGTATGGGCGCCTGCCGCTGCAGCCATTGATGATGCTGTGGGCGTGGAAAGCGACCAGGAGATGAAATCGATCTGCCGAGCGGCGCGGCCTGGCGCTGCTATGTTCGAGTGAGAAGCAGGCCGTTGGACCGGACCGCCATGTCGACCGTCACAGCCGTCAAGATCGCCCACTCCGAGCAGGAGTCCCTGACATTGGGGGAGCTGCGCGCCTGGCGCGGTCTGCTGCGAGCGCACGCTTGCATGGCCAAGCGGCTGGACGCCGAGTTGGAGCAGGCGCACGGGCTGCCGATGACCTCGTATGAGGTGCTGGGCCATCTCGAGGAGGCCAGCGGCGGGCGCATGCGCATGTGCGAACTGGCGGAGCAGGCGCAGCTGTCGCGCAGCGGGCTGACGCGACTGGTCGATCGCCTCGAGCGTGACGGCCTGCTGGAGCGCTGCTCGTGCGATCACGACGCGCGCGGGTCCTACGCTTGCCTGACGGACTCCGGGCGCGAGCGGCTCCAGGACGCGCGGGTGACGCATCTGGCGGTCGTGCGGGAGCACTTCTTCTCGCGCTTCTCCGAGAGCGAGCTGAGCAGCCTGGCTGACATGTGGGAGCGCATCGCTCCCTGCGGCAGCTGCTGAGCCGCGGAGCGGCTACTCGCGGGGCGTGCGGGGCGCGTGGCGGACGTGGCGGCGGTGCAGGATGAGCCCGCCGATGACCCCGAGCAACACGGCGGCCAGACCGTAGAGGCCGAAGGCTTCGACTGCGCTGCCGGCGGAGTGGCCGAGGAAGTAGGCGATCAGCCCGATGGCGCTCGCCCAGGCGATGCCGCCGAGCGCGTTCCACAGCACGAACGCGCGCCAGCGCATGCGGGTGGCGCCCGCCAGCCACGACGCCCAGATGCGCAGGCCGAGCAGGAACCGCCCGAAGAACACGGCCTTGGGGCCATGGGCTTCGAAGAATGGCTCGCCCACGCGCAGCACCTCCTGGCGCTGGCGCTGGAAGGCGCCGGGTCGCTCCAGCAGCCAGCGTCCGCCCTTGCGCCCGATCAAATACCCGATGTTGTCGCCGACGATCGCTGCGGCGGCGGCGAGCGGGATCACGAGCTCGATCTGGAGCTTGCCCTGGCTGGCGAGCACGGCGGCGGCGATCAGTGAGGTCTCGCCCGGGATGGGGGCGCCGCCGGACTCGCTCATGACGAGCAGGAACAGCAGCGGGTAGCCGAAGCTTTCGACGAGGTGGTCGACGTTGAGGAGGGCGGCCAGCATGGGCGGGGTGGGCGGGCCGGTGTGGGTGGGCCGGCCGGTCGAGCCCCCCTTATTGCGTGTTTTCGGAGACGAGCTTCTGCAGGGCAGAGGAGGCCTGCTGGACGTCGGAGTAGACGACGTTGCGCAGCACGACCTTGGCGGGCGCGGGCGCGGTGAGGATCACGACGGCGACGATCGCGACGGCGAGCGCGAGCAGCGCGAGCACGGCGACGAGCAGGCGGCTGGAGCGGCGCCGAGCGGATGCGGGAGCGCGGCTGGCGCGCTGGGGGCTGACGGCGGCGGTCCGGGGCGGTCCGGGGCGCGGACGGCGTGCGGGGACGGTGCCGGCGGGAGCGCTCGAGCGCCGCGCGCTGGTCAGCACGCTCGTCGCCTCGGTGGGAGGCGTCACGCCCCGCCCCGTGGCGCGTCCGGCCCGCGCGGCGCGCGTTGCGGGGCGCGGCCCGGCAGGCGCGATGCCGCGGGCGCCGTCGCTGAGCCCGTGGCGCATCTCCAGGGCGGTCTTGTAGCGATCGCGGGGGTCGAGCGCGAGCGCGACCGCGACCGCGGCGGCGAGCTCGGGGCTGACGGCGGCGACGAGCGTGTCGAGCGTGGGTGGCTCCTCCTGCTGCTGCTTGAGCGCGAGCTCGGTCAGCGAGCTGGCCTCGTATGGCAGGCGCCCTGAGATCAGCTGGTAGGTGACGACCCCGAGCGCGTACAGGTCGGCGCTGGGCCCGGCCTCCTCGCCGCGCGCCTGCTCGGGCGCGAGATAGGCGGCGGTGCCGAGCACCGAGCCGATCTGGGTGATGCTCGACTGCTCGGTGGCCTTGGCGATGCCGAAGTCGGCGAGCTTGACCTCGCCTTCGCGCGCGCGCAGCAGGTTGCCGGGCTTGACGTCGCGATGGACGACGCCGTGGCGGTGGGCGTAGTGCAGGCCCTCGCACGCCTGTTCGATGATCAACAGCGCCTCGTCGACCTCGACCCACCCCCGGTCGCGCAGGATTTCGGCGCATGAGGGCCCTTCGATGTACTCCATGACGATGAAGTACTGGCCGGTGCGCTCGTCGCGCCCGGAGTCGAACACCTGGACGATGTTGGGGTGCACCAGGCGCGCGGCGGCCTGCGCCTCGCGCTGGAAGCGCGACACGAAGGCAGGGTCGTCGGCGAGATGCTCGGCCAGCAGCTTGACGGCGACCTGGCGCTCGAGGCGCAGGTCGAGGGCGAGGTGCACGGTGGACATCCCGCCGAAGCCGAGGCGGCTCTCCAGCCGGTAGCGCCCGGCGATCTCGACCTTGCTCATTTGGCGCCTTCCTGGCCGTTCGCGCCGATCCCGCCGGCGCCCGCGCCGCCTTCCGGCGGCTTGGAGCCGTTGGCGGAGCCGTTTTCGCCGGCGCCGGTGCCGCCACCCGGCGCGCCGCCTGTGCCGGGCTGGGTTTCGCCGGCGCCGGGCGCGGGCGTGCCGCCACCGGGGCTGGTGCTCGTGGGGGTGGTGCTCGGCGTGGTGCTCGTGGGCGTGGTGGTGGGCGTCGTCG
>Ga0187890_10001317_pt1 | contig 18011 bp, 21 predicted proteins | sample June2016WEW_21_1_FD_133005 | JGI IMG/M metagenome (GOLD analysis project Ga0187890, IMG submission 133005) | Peatland microbial communities from SPRUCE experiment site at the Marcell Experimental Forest, Minnesota, USA - June2016WEW_21_10 | ecosystem: Environmental > Terrestrial > Soil >... | reverse complement strand
GCCATCTGGCCGACGAGGAGTTCCTGTCCCGCGCTGATGGCCAGTACTGGCGCAGCGGCGGTACCGTGCTTACGTCCCCGCCGGAGGGGGCCCGGGCTCAGGCACTCCCCGCCGGGCCGTTTGGTGCCTGACACCGGCTCCGCGGCTGTCTGGACCGCTCATCCTGCCCGGGCCTGGTGAATAGGTGCCTGCGGTGGTGCCGCCTTGACTGTGCGCTTTTGCAGCAGGTTCGCCAGGAACATGACGACCACGGCGATCCCGAGCCGAGGAGGGTGAACAGTACTCGCCGTCCCTCATCAGCCAGGTTGGAAGGGTGGGGCAGGTCCATGGCGATGAGGACGGCTCCGGCCACAGCCGCGCAATACAGGGCGTAGTTGACAGCGCGGATCGACCCGGCCAGTGCGCCGAGGATGACGATGACCACCCCTAGCGCGTACTTGTTGTCGACGCTCAGCAGGAACAGGGCGGCTACCGCAGCGCCGAGGATCGCCCGGGCCAGCCGTTGCTCGGCGACCAACGTGGATTGCTCCAGGCTCGGCTTCATCGCGACCAGGGTGGCCACAGGCATCCAGTCGGCGTTGGGCAGGTGCAGCCCGAACGCGATCGCGATGGCCACCGACAAGGCGATCGCCCGGATCAGCACGAACAAGATCACTGGCCGGGTCAGCTTAACCGGTGTGATGTCCCCGGGCAGGACATCGGCGCCGGGCTGCGGCTGGGCTGTCCGCCCGCGGGCCAGCCACAGGATGGCGGTGTAGGCGAGGGTGAGCGCTGATCCGATCAGCCAGGCCAGCGTCTGGGCCCGGCGCCGGTGTGGACGTGGTCGAGCCGGTACGCGGCGGGCAGGGCCAAGGCGATGAGGAACCAGATATTGAGCAGCATGGCCGCGGTGAACCCGGTGCAAGCCGTACTTCACCACCAGCCCGGCCAGCACCGTGACCACGAAGGCCGCCAGCACCACCAGCGCCCAGGCCCGGTCGCCAAAGGCGAATCCCAGGGCCGTCAGCAGCGCACCAGCCACGGCGACCAGGGCCATCCGGGGCAGCCGGTAGCCGTACTCCCCGCCCGGGTCGCTCAGACCCACGAAGAGCGCCGCGAACGCCACGCTGAGGAAGTACTTCTCCTGATGCAGCACGCCCAAGACGATCAGCGGCAGTAGCGTGACCGCTGCGACGCCGATGCCCCGGCGCAGGTTGAATGCCTGCCGCTTCAGCGCGAGCACTTCCGCCAGCTGAGTCATGGCTCGTTCCCCCAGCGCGTCGGGTCCGGACCGGCAAAGCAGTTCTCCCCGCGGCGGCACCGGGTGACTTCACCTGACCAGCGAGCGTTGACTTGCAGGCGGGACCATGCTCGCATTCTCAGCTATCTTCCGCTCGCTGTCGGGCATCGCGTCGGTCGTGCCGGACCGCTCAGGCTAGAAAAGCGGCATCCCTCCAAAGGACCGCTGTCTTGCGCCCGCGGATGTCTCGCGCTGAGCGAGCCGCAGAGCGCGGCGTCGGCTACGCCGATCTTCGACTCTTGATGCGGATCCTGCTCGAAAGTCCCGGAGCCGACACCTATTGGAAGCAAGGTTCGACTGCGCCACAATTTAGGTGCTCTTCTGCCCGTCAAGGTGAGCAAGCCAGTTGGAAGTGGTCAGCGTGCCCGGGTGGTCGGGGCCCTGCACCCGCAGGCGGGCGGCCAGCACCTTCGCGAGCAGGGTTTCGGCGAAGGCGCGAAGTCCCTGTTCTGCCTGGTAACGGGCCGCCATAGTGCTGCAAAGGCTGCCGCTTCAGCCGCCTCATCCGGGTGACAGGAGGACAACTCGGGCCGGGCCTGGTGTGACCCGCTTCAGGTCAGGCGAGTAGCTCCGTCAGGGCTGGTGAGCCGGTAATCCGGGCTTCCACATCATGGCTCAGGGCCCGCATCTCCGCCTCGGCATGGCGCGCGTGCGCGGCAAAGCACAGCTCGCCCATGGGCGAGCGCATGGCCCGCGCCCAGTAGCGGACGGCAACCATCCTGAGCAGCGGGCTATGCAGCACGGCGAGGTTACGCGGGAGTCCTGCGGTGCCGATAGCTCGCAGGGCGGCGAAGGCCTCGGTGATGGCGCGGCACATCAGCGTGAGGGTGGCGCGGTCCGCGGCGAGGCGGATGGGATCGGTCCCGCACCGATACAAGGCCGCGGTAATGCAGGCGACGAACGCGGCGTGGTAGGCGAGCCATCCGTCCATGTCGGGTATCCGCTGGACACCGAACCCGCGGCCGGTCATGGCCGACTCGAAGGCGGTCAGCCGGGGATCAGCTGTTTCCTGCAAAGCCGTCGGCTGCTGCCGGATGCGGACATACTCGGCGGTCCCGCCGGTCATGATGCCGCCGACGCCGGGGAACCCGAGGTAGACATCACCGGGCATGCCGCTGGGGATGGCAGCGCGGCCTGCCGGGTTGTTGCCCAGGAAGAGGATGGCTGGCTTCCCGGCCAGGCCGCTGAGACCGGCGCATGCTGAGGCCAGCTGATCACGCCGGACCGCGATCAGGACGATGTCGTAGGAGCCGCTGGCATCGGGAACTACAGCGGCTTCCGCGTCGGCGAGCCCTCCGCCGGTTACGTCCCGGGCGCAGAGGCCGCCGACTGCCACTTCATCGGTCCTCGGCCCATGGCTTAGCACCTCTACCGTGCTCCCCGCTGCCGCGAGGTGGGCCCCGTAGACGGTTCCGACCACGCCCGCGCCGACGATGAGCACCTTCATGCTGACTCCATAAGAATGCCTACCCAAAATCACTCTGGTTTCCATTGTGGATCAGGTGACTCGTCTGGTATCCGTGAGTGAGCCGGTGCGGCCCTTACATCCCTGCTGCAACAACGCCCGGGTCGCCGCAGCGCAGCGCGACACCTCGCTGAGCGCACTGGTCGTCGCGTATCTCGAACGGCTGTCCGGGCGGATGGACGACGGTGACCTTGCACTGCCGGTTCAGGTGCTGCAGGAGTTCTACGTGCAGGCAACCCGTGCCAGCCGGCCGGACCCCATCACCCACCAGCAGGCCGTCCGGCTCATCGAGTCATTCCGCCGCTTCCCCGTCCAGGACGTTACGAGCGCGATCCTGATGGCGGCCCTGGACACGCGCCAGCGGTTCCAGCTCTCGTACTGGGACTCCGCGATCATAGAGGCATCCCGCGCGATGGGCTGCCCAGAAGTCCTGTCCGAAGACCTGGGCGACGGCCAGGACTATGCCGGAATCCGGGTCATCAATCCGTTCCGCTGAGTCCGCCGCACCTGTGTCATTAACGATTGCACGACGGTGTGTGGCTGCATTGGCGTATAGGACGTTGAGCTGGGCTACAGCGACGGATTTGGCTTGAGGCGCAGACATTGTCGCCTCAGCGCCGATGACATGCCCGCTCAGGGGGGACTGCTCGCGGAAGCGCCGGGACCGACCGGCGATGAGCGCTGGGACGTGCTCTTCGCGGGGCTTGCCGAGCACCTTGCCATGCGAGACGGCAAGGACGCGCCGGGGTGGTCGGCATCCCGCGGGTTGCGGCGTTTCTGGTTCCCGTTCGACACGCCAGGCGCGCGCACAGGCGCTCGTGCATGCACCGGCCGCCTTCCGCAGGCGGGGCGTGTTCGTCGCCGACTACGAGGATCGACGCCGCGTGAGCGATCCCTCGCCACTGCTCGACCGCGCGGCCATCGAGGAGGCGTACCGCCGTCTGGGCGACCGGCTTGCCAGGCGCGGCGTGGTGGCAGACCTCTAGGTGTTCGGCGGTGCTGCAATGGCCCTTGCATACGACTCGCGCAGGGCCACTCGTGACGTCGATGCCCTCTTCAAGCCGCACGGCATCGTTCTCGAGGAAGCACTGACGGTGGCTGCCGAGCTCGACCTGCCTCGTTGGTGGCTGAACGAGCAGGCCAGTTCCTATGTCGCGCCTGGCGGGGACTCGGCCGCCTCGGCCTCGTGACGCGGAAGACATCCGGCAACTCGCGCAAGTGCTTGGCCTGCACACTGCGCATGATGTCCTCGCCTCGGTGCGCGGGATCTTCCCTGAAGAGGAACCGCCCGCACGGCTCGGGCTCCTCCTAAAAGACATCTTCGCCGATCAAGACGGATGAGCGGATCGCCGCAGAACTGGCGCGTAGCGAAACGACCTGCGTGGTTATGGCTGACACCCTGGACTGTGCCCGCATTCGCAGGCCGGTTTGGGCGGGGAACGCCTCTTGCCGGGTGGAAGAATGCTGGACCTTGTAGAGCTGCGCCTGGTAAAGACTGATGCGGGAGGCGGTGGCGTATGCCCAGGTACGCGATCGTGGAGGCACCGTCCGCTCTCGGGCATGTCCCGGAGGATCTGGGTGTCGAGCGTGCCCCGGAGGTGCTGCTCGGAGCCGGTTTCAGGCTCGGGCTCAGTCAGCGTGTCTCCCAGGTGCGTGGTGATACGGGCCGCGTTTTGCCGCGGAAGATCGGCTGGCGCACGGCCAAGATCGGCGATCGCCCTTCCCCCGCTCCGTCACCGTCGTCCCAGGGCGCTTGAGAAACGCCATGCGGACATCCCTTCGCTGGCGGTGATCCGGGCCTCCGCCTCCCCCGAGCTGTGCGGGGAGGATGTGTTAAGGCACGACCACGAGCGGCACCGCTGAGCGGCGGGCGAGGCTGACGGCGACCGAGCCGACCACCCGGTGCATGGCATGCGATGAGCTCCCGACCGCGATCACCACGGTGTCGCCGGGGTGGGCGTCGCGGATGTCTGTGGCGGCGGCGATCAGCTCGTCCGGGATGAGGCCCTTGCGCCCCGCAAACCGCCAGCGCTCCTCGTGGTCGCGCAGCTGCTCGCTGGCCGCGGCGTGAAGCTCCCGCGCGATATCGTCGAAGCTGGCTTCCATTTCGGCTACGGCGCCTGGCGACAGCGAGTCGATGCCGGAAAGGTGAGCGACGTACACCACCTCGATGCTGCCGGTCCGGCCCTGCAGCAGCCTGATCGCGGCGTCGAGCGCACGGACGGCAGGAGGTGAGCCGTCATATCCGACGACGAGGTACAGGTTCCCGGCAACCGGCGCGGTAGCGTTCATCGCTACTAAGGCTATGCGGTTCCCCGTGCGTCGTCCCGGTATCCGGCGTGCGGACGGCATGACGGGCATGGTTCACCCGTCCTGGCGGACGTACCAGCCGTTCGGACGGCGCTTGGGACGCGTCGCCTCCTGACGCGCGGGCGGCCCTGATGATGCAGGCGGCTACGTACATGGTTCGTTGACCTGGGAAAGCAGCGGACACATACTGGCTCAGGCAGTCCGCCAGGCCGGTGCGGCTGTAGTGGCGGGCGGCACCGACCCGCACCCGCCACCTGATCCCGTCGATGAGCTGCCGTTTCGTCCACTCCGACGGCCGACCCGACCGCGCGGGCACAGGTAACAGCGGTTCCAGCCGCGCCCACTGCTCATCGGCCAGGTCAAGCCGCCTCGTCACCGCTAGGGTGGCCACGAGGTCTCCGGTGTTCAGGCTCTTCTTGGTCGATGAACCCTCTACGGGAGGCCTCACTAACTTCACGATCACGACACGCCTGTCACACCGGACTTCGGGGCAGACCTCTAGGTACCTGGTGCCGAGGTGTGACCAATGAGCATCAGAGTGGGTCCAGGCGGGCCTTGAGCAGGCAGAACTCATTGCCTTCGGGGTCGGCCAGGACATGCCACGGCTCCTGCCCTGTCTGGCCGATGTCGGCCGGGCGCGCACCGAGCTTCAGAAGGCGTTCGAGCTCGGCGTCCTGATCGCGGTCGGTGGCGTTGACGTCGATGTGCAGCCGGGATTTCCCCTGCTCCGGCTCATCCCTGCGACTGAGGATGATCGTCGGCTGCGGACCGCCGAACCCTTCGCGCGGCCCGATCTCCACCGAGCCGTCGTCCTCGCGATCGAGCACGACGAAGTCCAGGACCTCGCACCAGAACCGCGCCAGCACCTCAGGGTTGCGGCAACCGAGCACGAGCTCACTGATACGACATGCCATTAACGAAACCTGCTCTCAGCCTGGGAACTGCCGGGGAGACCACACGCGAACCCCATGGGCTCCCAGCAGTGAAAACAATCCCGCGATCGTACCGGACGAGGCGATGCACGGGCGAAATGATTTCAGGGCCGCCCTGTCCGGCGCGCTGGCCCGTGACCTGACCCGGATTCCCGTCCCGCTCCGGCCACCGCAGCCGGGCAGGGTAACCCGCGCGGGGCCGGTTGCTGGCGCTGTCCCGTAAGCTGCCGACCGTGAAATTGCCGGCCTCACCAGGCTCCGATCAAGGCCGCAACCGGTTGCGCGTGGATAACGATGCGCCCGGGTCCGCCCCTGGAGCAACTACAGCGGCGCCCGGCCCAGCCACGGGTCCGCTCGCCCGCCTACGAACGGTGACCCGGGGCCGGCCCAGCGTGGAACCGTTGGCCGTACTCCTGCTCGGGCTGCTCGTCCTGGTGGTCCACGACGTGGGCTACCTGCTCAGGCAGCCGTTCTGGACCGATGAAGCCTGGGTCGCGGTCACTACCCGGTTCCCGCTGTCGCAACTGCCCGCGACGACCTCCAGCACGCCGATCGGCTGGTCGGCACTGATGCGCGTGGTCACCGTCAGTGGGACGCAGACCGCCCGGCTGCTGCCGCTCGGCTTCGCCGGGGCTGCCGTGATGATCGCCTACTGGTTCGCGCGCGGGCTCGGCTGGCGATGGCGGGCCGCCTCGGTCGCCGCCGGCCTGCTGGCCGGGATTGGGGTGCTCCTCGCCCCCGCCATGCTCGTGCGCAATGACCTGAAGCAGTACACCGCGGATGCCTGCATGGCATTGCTGACGCTGGCGCTGACCTCGCAGCTCGAACGCGAATGGTCGCGCTGGCGGCTGGCTGGCCTGTCGGTCGCCGTGTGGGGCGGCATGCTGCTGAGCCATACCGTCGCATTCGTGGGCCTCGCGGCGTTCGGAGCCGTGTGTGCCGTCCAGTTGGCACGGCGCGCATGGCGCCGGCTGGCGGAAGCGGTCGTGACGGGCACCGGCACGGCGATCCTCATGCTCGGCGTCTACGAGGGTTTCGATGCCCGCGCGGTCATGCCCGGGCTCACCACCTACTGGGCGGGCTACTACCTGCCGGCCGCCCATGGCCTGCGGGCGAGTAGCACATTCGTGATCTCGCATGTCAACGCCGTTCATGCCTATTTCGGGCTTGGGCCGGTGTGGCTGGGAGTCCCGCTTCTCATAGCCGGGCTGGTGACCATCTTCCGGCTGGGCAGGCCCGCGACGGCGATCGCGGTCACCGCGCTGTGGCCGGAGATGCTCGCCCTCTCCGCCCTGAAGAAATACCCGTTCCTCGACCTGCGCACCTCGACCTTCCTGTTCGCCATCACGATCGTGGTCGCTGCGATCGGGGTGGCCGGGCTGGGCTCACTCGTGCGGCCCTGGCTCAAGGGCGGGGTGGCCGCGCTGCTGGCGGCTGCCGCCGCGGTGGCCTTCACCGTCGCCGCTCAGCCGTACGCGCGAAGCCACTCGATCCCGGGGGAGGACGTGCGCGATCAGGCTCGCTACGTCGCCGCACACGCCGCGCCCGGCGACGTGATCGTGGTGAACCTGAGCAGCAACTGGGGTTTTGCCTACTACTGGCCGCTGGGCGAGCCGGCCCGCCGGCCCGACGCCGCCGTTCTGCAAGGCTACGAGGCATACTTCCCCGGGCAGCCACGCATCATCGTCGCGCGCGACCGGGACCCCGCGGGCGTCAACGCTGCGCTTTCCCTGGCCCTGGCGCGGGCCCGGCAGCATGCCTGCGGCCGGATCTGGCTGGTTCGTACGCACCTATCGGCAGCCGAACGAGCGGCGTGGACCGCGGCACTGCGCCAGCGGGGACTGGTCAGCACACGGGCCGGAGCGGGCGGGTTGCGGGTGGTGCAGCCTAGCCGCGCAGCAGCCGGTCCCGCGCGGTGCCCAGGCGGGGGGCCGGCCCCGGGGCGCTAGTGGCCGTCCGGCAGCTACCAACGATGCGGGGCGGTCAGTCGCTGACGCTCACGCCGACGCTGGGGAGATAGACGATGAACCTCGCGATGATCCGTAAGTCAGCGCAGATGACCCAGCCCGAAGTCGCCCGCAGGCTCGGCGTCGGCCAGGGGGTCACCGGCGGCTGCTTCCAGCTCACGGATCCTGCGGCGCGCCTTGCCGCGGGCCAGCTGGGCCAGCACCTTCGGGTTGCGTTCGCCGCCGATGAGGTGGCCCATGATGTCCCGGCCGGTCATCCCGTGCAGGTCAGAGAGCACTGAGGACATCTTTAGTGCCGCTGATTCCAGCAGCGAGGCCATGCTTGCTTCAGCCTGAAATGCCATACACGTTCTATACACGTGAGGTGTAGAATAGGTGTATGAGCAGACTTCGCACGAACATTGAGATCGAGGACACCTATCTCCAGGTTGTCATGGACCGCTACGGCCTGCGCACCAAGACAGAGGCGGTTGAGTTTGCTCTGCGGCATCTGGCCGGGCAGCCCATGACACGAGAGGAAGCCCTGGCGATGCGGGGCGCCCACGCCATCGCAGAGCTCCCCGAAGACACCCGCCCCCAGGGGACCGCGTGATCCTGGCCGACACCTCGGCCTGGGTCGAATACGACCGGGCCACCGGAAGCAGGGCCGACCGGCGCCTTTCGGAACTCATCGCGGCCGATGGCCCGGTCGCCGTCACCGAACCAGTGATCATGGAAGTGCTCGCCGGGGCACGCAGCGATGCCCGCGAGGCCGACTTGCGCCGTCTTCTGCTGCGATTCCACCTGTACCGTTTCGATGCAGCCGCCGACTTCGACGGCGCCGTGCGCATCTACCGCCGGTGCCGGCAGGCCGGCATCACCCCCAGGGGCCTGATTGACTGCATGATCGCCGCCGTCGCCTGGCGGCAGCAGGCGGCCATTCTTGCCGGCGATGCTGATCTTGATCGTGTCGCCCGCGCTGCCGGGATCGAGCTAGACCAACCACCTACGTGACCAAGCGCACGTCTGCAGGCTTGCAGAACGGGCGAGCTGACACCCGGGCACGATGCTGACCAGGACAGCGTTCCCGGACCGCTGCCGGGTATGGCTGCTGCAGGTCCCCCTCTGTTGCCCTGTTGCTGTTCGCTGTCAAGAGGGGAACCCCGTGTTATTGCTCGGGGTTCCCACGATGACCGGGTTGATCCGGAACCTCCACACTGATGGCATGCCACCCGGCGTGGTCCTGCCGACCGCTGATGGGCCACCGTCGCCACACTGGCAGCACGTGCAGACCCTCGGGGTGGCAGAGGTTGTGATGACCATTCTTGAGGCGAGCAGGACCATGCCCTCGGCAACTGCGGCTGCCGTCTCCCGTGACAGGCATGGCAGGGGAGTTCGGGTACGCGTCAGCCTTCTGGAGGGCACACAATCGCCGGACGGGACTCCGGGGGAAACGGATGGCACCGAGAGGGTGATCGCGATCTTCATGGCCCGCGAGCTCGGCGGCGATCTGGCTGACGCCTTCGGGACCAGGGACGTGATCACTCTTAAATGACTGGGCTGGAGGCGAGGCCGGTGGGGGGAGGCCCGGTGGGGGGAGAATCACACGGCGCCGCCTCTCCTCCAGCCCCATTACAGCGGCAGTCGCCGCAGCGGTTTCAGTTGCCGGCATCGGCGGAACGGAGGAAGGCGAGCACCGCGCGGACGCGGTTATTCTCGGTGTCGCTCTGGGCCAGTCCCAGCTTGGTGAAGACACTGGTTACGTGAGTTTCGACGGTACGCGCGCTCAGGAACAGTTCCTTTGCTATCCCGAGGTTGGAACGGCCCTCTGCCATGTGCCAGAGGACCGCGCGTTCGCGTTCATTGAGAGTGTCGATCTTGCTTGGCCTCCGGTTCCTCTGCAGCAAGCGCCGCACGATGGTCGGGTCGATGACCGTTTCACCCGCGGCGACCCTGGCCAGATTGTCCATGAGACCACCCGCGTCTGTGACGTTGTCTTTCAGCAGATAGCCGACGCCGGTGCGCACCGTCTCGAGCAACTGGCTCGCGTATCCAGTTTCCGCGTAGGTGGACAGGACGAGAATGCCGATCTGCGGGTAAAGACCACGTAGCTCGTGTGCACTGCGGATGCCTTCGTCGGTGAAGGATGGAGGCATCCGGATGTCGAGAATGACCGCATCGGGCGGGCTGGTCCTGATGACCGCGAGCAGTTCTGCGCCTGATGGCACACTGGCGGTAACCTGGGCGCCGGATGCCTCGAGGAGGAGCGCCAGGCTGCTGCGGAACAGCCCGGAGTCCTCGGCGATCGCTAACCGCATGGGATTTTCAGCATGACACGGGTTCCCTTGCCGGGCGGGCTGTCGATGGTGAGCTCCCCGTCGAGCGCGCCGACGCGGTCGATGATGTTGGCGAGACCCCGGCCGGCCTCGCCGCCTGGTGTGATGCCGCCGACGCCGTCGTCGGCAATCTCCATGTCCACCTGTGATTCCCCGATGCTGACCGTTATCGTCACGCTCTCCGCTCTAGCGTGTTTTACAACGTTTGCGAGCGCCTCGCAGGCGACGAAATAAAGAGTCGCCTCCACCGCAGCGCCGGTCCTGGACGTGGGCGCGGTCACGCGGACCGGCAGCGGAAGCCGCTCGGCGACCGCTTCCAGTGCGGCGGCCAGGCCACCCTGCGACAGCAGCGCCGGGTGGATCCCGTGCGCCAGATCACGGAGTTCAGCCAGGACGTCCTTGAGCCCGTCACGGGCCTGGCCCAAGGCAGCGGTCGCCGGCTGGTCGGTGGTCCTGGTCATCGCGGTCGTGAGGCGGGCAGTGATGCTCAGCAGGTGCTGCTGCACGCCATCATGCAGATCACGCTCAAGACGCCGTCGCTCCGCGAGTTCGGCCTCGATGATGCGCGTCCGCGACGCGCGGACCTGCTCGAGCTTCTCCCGCGCCGCGCTCGCCTGAAGCTGGGCATTCTTCAGGGCCAGCCCACTAGTCTGTACTGCGGCGTCGAACAATCCCCGGTACCTTGCCAGGGCCGGATCGGCGATGACGACCGCGATCGGCACTCCTCCTTCGGTACGGATGAACTCGACCAGCCGTTCCTCTGGCCGCACATCCAGTACCTTCACGGCCGGGCTAGCCTCGCGGTCACCGCCAGCCACCGTCCTATCGCCGCCAGCCACCGACCTGGCGCCGTCGTCGGCCGGCCACAGGCTGGTGGTGGACAGATCGAGAAGGTCCAGGGTGGGGTCATGAAGAGAGATGCGCAGCGCATGGCGCACCGCGCTGACGTCAGCGCCAGCCGAGATCTGAGCGGTCAGCCCGGTGATATTCCGGAGCAGTAGCGCACGCTGTACCACCGCGGCCAGGAACGCGAGCGGCACCACCAGGTCCACCGCGCTTTCCGTCAGGTACACGCCATTGGGAGTGGTGCTGAGGCTTACCAGCATCTGCGCAACGGCTGTCGCGCTTGCTGCGATCACTGCGGTGATGCCGGCCACGATGATGGGAGCGATGACAATGCGGTCCAGGCCCCTGGTTCGCATGAGGCGCATCACCAGAAGCACCAGGAGTGCCACGCCGAGGATTCCCTCGCCCGCGTTGACCACATAGTTTAAGACGTCGGTTATCCGCTGGTTCGGTATCAACGCGGGCCACCACCATGAGGCGGGACCGCCGTCCCAATGCGCTGTTGACGTCACGGCAATCAGCATGCGGCCGATCAGCATCCAGCCGGTCACCACGATAAGGTAAACCCGCTGATATCTCAATAGCGCGGAATTAGGGTAACGCAGCAGAGCCCAGGCACCGAAAAGGCGGTCCACTCCGCCGAACACGAGGCCGTAGGCTGGCCAGGGGCCATTCCAGGAATCAATGAAGTCGACCGAGCGGAATATCCCGGCGAGCATGAGCGCCCATGCCGCGCCACGCTGGCCCGGTTCCTTGCGGAGCATTAACCCGGTGAAGACGAAGACCAGGGAGACCGTCAGGTTCACCGTGGCGAGCGAGGTGGCATGTATCCACAATGGCCCCTGGACTACCGCGCAGAAACACCCGGCAGCGGCGAGAGCGGCCGCGTTCCCCAGCCACGAACGGCGGCCACGCCACGCCAAGGACGGGCCGGACCGCCACGTCGTATTCCGGCCGCCCAGCGCGCCACTACGCCAGATCCTGCTTGTTGGTAGTGGGGGAAGGGTGACGCGCATCCCGATCCGTTTGTCTGGAGGTAGGTCACGGACAGTCATATGCCGAAGGCTACGGACAGGCAGCAAGCCTAACGGTAGCGTAACTGAACAGGGCTGGCCGTCAGGTCCCGCCAAGTGGAGCCGCGCTAAATGTCAAGAGGGAACCCGTTACTGCCTTGGTGATTTCTACGACGACCCGGCCGACCCGGGCCTCCCTCCGTAACGGTCGACCAGCTGACCTGAAGTACTCGCGGAAACCGCGGGATGCACCCGAGACGCCACATCGTCCGTGAAGCCACCCGTGAGCTAAACCGACGACACCTGGGGAACCGCCCAGATCGCCTGGTCTACGTACGTGGGTAGCGCCGGCTACGAGAGAGGATCAGCACCCACCAGATGATCACCCGCAGGCGCCGCACGGCCGCACGGTGACTGGCACGGCGGAGCACCCGCTGGACCCGGCGGCCGTTCAGCAGGGCCCACTTGATGTCGCTGGCCATCTGCCGGGCGCCACGGGGACGGTGTCGCTGCCGGGCCGGGTACCTGTCCTGGTAATAGCGGTCGGCCAGGGCGGCAACAGCCTGGACGGCGGCTTCGAGCTGCTGCTCGGCCGGCGGGCTAACCGGGCCGGCGGGTGACCCGGCTCGGCCGGCTGGGCGCAGCTCGGCGAGATCACCGACCACGTGATACTTGGCGTCGCGCAAGCCTGCGATCAGGATTTCCGCTTGCTCCGCCGCCCACGCGTGCTGGCCGGGCAGCAGCGCAGGCCGGGAACTATGCGGGCGCGCGCTGAGGACGCCATGAGCAAGGATCTGCTTGATCTCCCGGGCGTAGAACCAGTCGGGCATCCCGGCCGGCAGTGCCTGGTTCATCTGGCGCAGGAACTCTGTTTCCGCGAGCCCGAGCGAGGAATTCCGCCGCGCACCGGTGAGGTCGCAGCCCTCCGGGTCGATCCCTGTCACGGCGGCGAACCGCGTCCACAGCAGACCAGCCGGATCCTGGCGCGGCACGGTGACAACATGCACCTGGTCCGGCGGAATGTGCTGGGACCACATGCCGAGGATGGCCAGCGTGTCGTGGACTCTCCAGAACCACGACCGGCGGCGACGGTCAGCCGCCTGCTCCGCGGTGATTACCTCATCGAGCCACGTCTCCCATCCGGTGGTGCCGCGGCACTTGACGGCTTCCTGCCACTCGGCCGGCAGCAGCGCCCCGAAGTCGCGCACAGTGGCGACGACGTGTACTTCGGAGCGGAGCAGTGACCGCACGGCACGCTCGGCCTGCTGCGGGCTGGACGCGGCCAGCAGTTCGTTGGAGATGACCACCTGCCCACGGATCCGCAACGCCTGGCCCGACAGGACGTCCCACTCGCCGGTCCAGGGATCGGCCGGGTCGGAAGCCGGCCTGGGAGTCTCACGCAGGTCCCGGCTCGCGCGGGAATGGTCGCGGTCGCTGTAACCCGGCAGCTGGAGCCCCTGGGCGGCCAGCCGGGCCCGGTTGCCCCACAGCGCATCTTGGAGGAAGGTCGTGCCAGTCTTCGGCTCGCCGATGTGCACGTAAATGCGCGGGCTCCGAGTGTCGGAGACCCGATTGTCCTGGCCGACCGTCAGACGGCCCGTATCTACCGCGATCTGAAACTCACCTCTGACTCGGTCTGCAGCACTCCACGAACGCCCATGGAGCAGGCAAAGGTGCGGCAATGCTAGCGGCAAGATCAGGTCCGGCGCAGCCAGGCACGCCGTATCAGCGGGCCGGCGTGCGCGGTGAGAGTTGCCACCAGCGTGGCGGGCCGGCTCTCCGGTATCGGCAGGGAGCCTCCACCCCGTTGCTGCCGCGTGATCCCCTATCCTCTGGGTGTGGCGCGCGATGAACGCGGAGTAACCCCGCAGAGCGAGGACTTCTCCGCCTGGTATAACGAGGTCGTCTTCAAGGCCGAACTGGTGGACCGCGGCCCGGTCCGGGGCACGATGGTGATCCGCCCCTACGGATACCGGATGTGGGAGCTGTTGCAGGCCGACATCGACCGGCGGATCAAGGAGACGGGTCACGTCAACGCCTACTTTCCGCTGCTGATCCCGGAGAGCTACCTGCAGCGCGAGGCCGAGCACGTCGAGGGGTTCGCGCCGGAGCTGGCGGTCGTCACCCACGCCGGCGGCAAGGAGCTTGAGGAACCGCTGGTAGTCCGGCCGACCTCGGAGACGATCATCGGCGAGATGATGGCCAAGTGGATCAGCTCGTACCGGGATCTGCCGTTGCTGCTCAACCAGTGGGCGAACGTGGTCCGCTGGGAGATGCGGCCTCGGATGTTCCTTCGCACCACCGAGTTCCTGTGGCAGGAGGGTCACACCGCGCACGTCGATGAGGCGGACGCCATGCGGGAGACCCTGCTCGCGCTCGACCTCTACGAGCAGGTGTCCAGGGACGTGGCCGCCATGCCGGTGATCGCGGGCGAGAAGACGGCAGGCGAGCGGTTCCCCGGCGCCAGGCGGACCTACACGGTCGAGGCGATGATGCGCGACGGGCGAGCGCTGCAGTCCGGCACGTCGCACTACATGGGCACGAACTTCGCCAAGGCCTTCAACATTCAGTACGCCGCGGAGAGCGGCGAGCTGGAGCTGTGCCACACGACCTCGTGGGGCATGAGCGCTCGCATGATCGGCGGAGTGATCATGACACACGGGGACGACAAGGGCCTCATCCTTCCGCCGTTGCTCGCCCCCTATCAGGTGGTGATCGTCCCGATCGGCCGCGGCGAGCAGGCCGGCCAGGTGCTGGCGCCCGCCCGGGAGCTGGCGGCCCGGCTGCATGACGCCGGCATCCGCACGCACGTGGACGACCGGCGGCAGCTCTCCCCGGGATTCAAGTTCAACGACTGGGAGATGCGCGGCGTCCCGATCCGGCTGGAGCTCGGGCCGCGGGACCTGGCGGCGGGCACAGCGCTGATGGCCACCCGGCTCGGCAACGAGAAGACGCCGGTCTCGCTGGACTCCGCCCCGGCCCGGCTCAGCTTCGAGCTGACCGCCTTCCAGGACCTGCTGCTGCGGCGGGCGACCGAGTTCCGCGATCAGCGGACCGTCACGGTGGACACCTGGGACGAGTTCGTGGCAGCGGTCGCGGCCGGCTGGGCCCGGGTATTCCACTGCGGCCAGCCCGGGTGCGAGGACGACATCAAGGCCGCCACGTCCGCCACGCCGCGCGTCATCCCCGCAGACGGCGAGCCGGAGCAGGGAACCTGCATCCATTGCGGTCAGCCGTCCGCTTACGGCAAACGCCTCATCTTCGGCCGCGCCTACTAGAGCCAGAGCAGCCGGACTCGTCACTGGGCCCGGCGCGTCCGCCAACTCGCCCGGGATTGGTCAGCCGTGGCCGCGCACGTTGTGCGGCACGTACGGCTCCTCCAGCCGGGCCATCTCCTCTGCGCTGAGCTCGAGCAACTCGGCGGCGAGCGCGTCCTGCACGTGGCTGACCCTGGTCGCCCCCACGATCGGCGCGGTCACTTCCGGGTGGCGCAGTAGCCAGGCCAGCGCCACCTGCGCCGGGGGCACGCCCCGCGCGGCGGCGATCTCGTTCACCCGGTCGGCCACGTCGAAGTCGGCCGGCTCGGTGTAGAGGGTGTCCCCGAACGCGTCGGTGTTGGCCCGCACCGTGTGCTTGCCCCCGTCGCGGGTCCGCGTCCCGGTGAGGAACCCGCGCGCCAACGGGCTCCACGGGATCACCCCGACGCCCATGTCGATGCACTGCGGGATCATCTCCCGCTCCTCTTCGCGGTAGACCAGGTTGTAGTGGTTCTGCATGGACACGAACCGGGTCCAGCCGTGCTCCGACGCGGTGTACTGGGCCTTGGCGAACTGCCAGGCGAACATGCTGCTCGCGCCGATGTAGCGGGCCTTGCCGGCCCGGACCACATCGTGGAGCGCCTCCATCGTCTCCTGGATCGGCGTGCTGTCGTCCCAGCGGTGGATCTGGTACAGGTCCACGTAGTCCATGTCGAGGCGCTCCAGCGACGCGTCGATGGAGGCCATGATGTGCTTGCGGGACAGCCCTCGGCCGTTCGGGCCGGGCATGGTTTCGCCGTGCACCTTGGTGGCGACGACGACCTCCTCGCGGGTGAACATCTTGCCGAGGAGCCGGCCGGTCGCCGTCTCGCTGGCGCCCGTCGAGTAGACGTCGGCGGTGTCATAGAAGTTGATCCCGCCCTCCGCCGCGGCCCGGACGATGGGTTCCGCCGCGTCCTCGTCCAGCACCCAGGGACGCTGGGAGTTGTTGCCGTAGCTCATCATGCCGAGGCAGACACGGGAGACCTGCAGACCCGTCCTGCCGAGGTTCACGTAGTGCATGGATCCTCTCCGGGGAGTGGGAAGCCGGGACACTCCTACCCTACGAGCCGGGCCCGTCAGGCCCGCAGCAGCCGCCGGGCTTACGCCACAGTCCCCCCCCGGGCTTACGCCACAGTCCCCCCGGACTCACGCCACGAAGGGAGTGCCGCCTGCCTCGTTCGTCATCGGGCGGCCCGCGGCGGCCCAGCCGTTCATCCCGTCGCTCACGTTCACCACGTCCCAGCCTGCCCCGGCCAGCGCGAGCGCGGCCTGGTTGGAGCGGCTGCCCGCCCGGCAGATCACGTACACCGGGCGCTGCTCCGGGATCTCTGTGTAGCGGGTCCCGAGCTGGCCGAGCGGGATGTGCAGCGCCCCGGGCGCGTGCCCCGCCGTCCACTCGTCCGGTTCCCGGACATCCACCAGCAGGGCATCCACGGGCACCTGGGCCGCAGGCACCTGGCCTGGCCGCGCGTCCCCCGTCATGCCGCGCACCCGGTCATGCCGGACACCCGGTCATGAGACTTCCGATCATCTGGCACCCTCCCCGCAAACGGCCACCGATCAACCTATTGTGGCGCGACGGACACGTTCGTGCACGTCATTCTCTGCCCCGCTCACCCGCCCGTTCCGAGGGCAGCTCAGGAACCGGCACCTCCTGGCCCTCCCCGGACAGCTCCTCGTGCCCGGCCAGCCGCAGGTAGGCCGGGGTGAGCAGCGCGGTCAGGTCGTGCCCGCGTACCTCGACCCCGGGCGGCTCGAACGAGCGGAGCACCAGGTCCGGCACGGTAGCCGGGACGGCCTGGGCGGCGCGCAGCCGGGCCCGGGTCAGACCCGGCGACCAGAACCGGTCCAGCGACTCCGCCAGCGGCGCGGCACTTATTTTCCGCAACGGAGCCTGTCCCGGGCCGGTCATCTCGCCAGGCCCGGGATCTTGCGCTACCGGCCGGCGTCGCAGCGCGCCGAGCAAGTCTTCCCGGCCGCGACCGCGCCAGGCCAGCATCGCGAACGGGTCATCGTCGAACTTCTCGGCCAGCACGTAGCAGACCGCGGCCAGGTGCTTGCACGGAACGCCCCAGTCCGGGCACGAGCAGGACATCTCCAGGTCGCGGGCGGACCGCGGGAACAGGGGGGTGCCGCACGCCGCGAACACGTCCTCGATCTCGTGCGGCATCTCCCCGGCCAGCAGCTTGGCCCGGAACAGCGCCTGCGCCCCGAGCGCCTCAGTGACCGAACGCCACTGTGCGGTAGTCAGCGGCAGCACGCCGATCCGGACCTGGTACGGGGCGGGCCGGGAGCCCTGCACCCGGGCCCGGACCTTCCCCGTGCCCAGCTCGAACTCCATGACCTGGCCACGCCGGGCATAGTTCCGGCCGCGGGACAGCCGGCCGCTCATCCCGAACGACTCCAGCACCTCCACGAACCGGCGGGACCACCACTGCTCGCCGATGGCGCCGCGCTTGCTGCGGGCCTTGATGCCGTTCTCGACCTGGCGCGGCGCGGACGCCTCGTGCCACCAGGAGGTGTCCCGCCCGGCGCCCCCGGGGGGCGGGCCGCTCCGCTCGCTCATCCTGGCACCACCTCTTTTC
>Ga0187890_10001316_pt1 | contig 18011 bp, 12 predicted proteins | sample June2016WEW_21_1_FD_133005 | JGI IMG/M metagenome (GOLD analysis project Ga0187890, IMG submission 133005) | Peatland microbial communities from SPRUCE experiment site at the Marcell Experimental Forest, Minnesota, USA - June2016WEW_21_10 | ecosystem: Environmental > Terrestrial > Soil >... | reverse complement strand
GCTCGCTGACTGATTAAATTCGCGACTGGTCATGGTTACGATGGTCATAGCACGCTCCATGGTAATTGTAGTTACGTTACTACAATTCCCGAGACGAGGCAAGAATTCTGGCGGATTGAGCCCTGGCGGCTTTGATACGCGAGTCTCCAAGCCGGGTTCTCGCCGTCGAGGCCGCAAGCATGCGATCCCCGGCGACTCAGGCATCCGAATGATTTAGCTATGAAAATCGTGGAGCGGGAAACGAGGCTCGAACTCGCGACCTCAACCTTGGCAAGGTTGCGCTCTACCAACTGAGCTATTCCCGCCCTTAAGCAGACGCGCAATTGTAGAGACGTACCGCCGGGAGTCAAGCCGCGCCGCCCGAAAAGCGCGGCTAAATGCTTGAGCAGGGACACAAATCTCGGCAGCGGGACGGCCGCACCCCGGCCTTCGCCACGGCTGCCCTCCTCAAAGCGCTGCGCTGCCGCGCAGTTCCGGCCACGCGAGCCGTAGGTACAAAAACATGGACCAGAGCGTGAGCACGACGGCGATGCCCGTGAGCACCAGACCCATCTTGTAGATGGGCAGATCGAACAGGTTCTGCCTGAACAGCAGAAACGAAAGGCCGACGATCTGCATGATGGTCTTGTATTTGCCCCACACCGACACTTTGATGCGGCCACGGGCCCCGATCTCCGCCATCCACTCGCGCAGTGCCGACACCGCGATTTCTCGACCGATGATCACCACGGCCACGATGACCATGAACCAGCGCGGGTCCCGGCTCACGATCAGCACCAGGGCCGCCGTCACGATCAGCTTGTCGGCGACGGGATCGAGGAACGCACCGAGCCGCGAGGTCTGTCCCCAGCGCCGCGCGAGATAGCCGTCCAGGCTGTCGGTGATCCCGGCCAGGGCGAAGGCGCCGCACGTCGCCGGATCCTTCCATCCGTACGGCAGATAGAACATCACGATCACCGCCGGGATCATCAAGATCCGCAGCCACGTGAGAGCGTTCGGCAAGCTGAGATACCAGGGATTTTTATTTTCCGGGGTGGAGATGCTCATAGATCGCTTCGGCAAGTTCCCGCCCCAGGCCGCGGATTTGAACGAAATCGTCGACGCCCGCACGCAGGACCCCCTGCATGCCGCCGAACTGCTTCAACAGCTCGCGCCGCTTGACCGGGCCCAGGCCCGGAATCGTCTCGAGTATAGACTGGCTGTGGCGCTTGGCGCGTCTGCGGCGGTGGCCGGTGATCGCGAACCGATGGGCCTCGTCGCGCACCCGCTGGATGAGGTGCAGGGCGCTCGAATCCGGCGGCAGTATCGTGGGCGTGAGTCGATCGAGCGTGAACAGCTGCTCCTGCCCGGGGCGCCGGTCGGCGCCCTTCGCCACGCCGATCAACCGGATACCGGCGACGCCGAGCTCATCGAGCGCCTTCGCTGCCTCGGAAAGCTGGCCCTTTCCCCCGTCGATCAGTAGCACGTCGGGAGCGGTGACTTCGCCGTCGCGCACGCGCTTGTAGCGTCGGGTGAGCGCCTGGTTCATCGCGGCGTAGTCGTCGCCCCCCTGGATGCCGGCGATATTGAATCGCCGGTACTCGCTCTTCATCGGCCCCTCGGGACCGAACACCACGCACGATGCCACCGTCTCGGTGCCGCCCGTATGGCTGATGTCGAAGCATTCGAGCCGCTGCGGAACCTCGTCGAGATCGAAGGCATCGCGCAACTCCTCGAGGCTCGACACGATGCTCGAGCGCGCGAGGGCGCGCATTTTGAGCGCCTGGTCGGCATTGTTATGCATCATCTCGAGCCAACGGGCGCGAATGCCCCGCACCTGCGAGGCGATGCGCACCTTGTGCCCTACCCGCTCGCCGAGCGTCGTCTCGAGCACCCGCATGCCGTCGAATTCCCGCTCGACGATGATCTCCGGCGGCGACTCGCGCTCGAGGTAGTACTGGGTCACGAAGGCCTCGAGCACCTCGGGCAACTCTGCGAGCGGCGCCTTGGGGAAAAAGTTCGTGCTGCCGAGGCTGCGGCCGCCGCGCACGAACATGAGAGCAATGGCGTATTCGCCGTGGGAGGAGGCGATGGCGATGACGTCCGCATCGTGGTCGATATCGGCGTTGACGATCTGCTGCGCCTGGATCACCTTGAGGTGCTTCAGCTGGTCGCGTACCCGCGCCGCTTCCTCGAAGTTCAACTGCTCGGCCGCCGCCTCCATGCGTCGCGCGAGCTCGACCTGAGCCTCATCGTTGCGTCCCTCGAGCACTTTGATCGCCGACTCCACGTCGCGTGCATAGTCCTCCCTCGAAATGAGCCCCACGCAGGGGCCCGTGCAGCGCTCTATCTGGTATTGCAAGCAAGGACGCGAGCGGTTGGAGAAGTACAGATCGTCGCAGTTGCGCAATCGAAAGAGCTTCTGCAACTGGCCGAGGGTCTCGCGCACCGCACCGGCGGACGGGTAAGGGCCGAAGAAACGGCCGACTTCCTTGCGCGAGCCTCGATAGAAGGTCAGGCGGGGATAGTCGTGATGTGTCTCCAGATGCAGGTAGGGAAAGCTCTTGTCGTCGCGCAGCACCACGTTGAAACGCGGGCGGTGCTTCTTGATCAGATTGAATTCGAGCAGCAGCGCCTCGGTATCCGAATTGGTGATGGTGACTTCCATGTTCGCGGTCTTCGCCACCAGCGCCTGGACCTTCGGCTGAACGTTACTCGGCTGAAAGTACGAGCCCACGCGGCTCCTCAGATTGCGCGCCTTGCCGACGTAGAGAATCGTTCCCTGCGCATCGAGCATGCGATAGACGCCGGGCCGTGCGGGCAAGGAATCGACGAAGGCCTTCGCATCGAACGGCGCAGGGGTGTCGACAGAGTGCTGTCGGGACGACTCGGCGCTCATCATCGATTATTCGCGGCCTGCGGCGGCGCATCCAGAAGCGCGACGGCGCGCTCGATGACCGCTTCGAACATGGGGGTCGTGAGCCTGCGGGTCTGGGTGTTGTAGCGGCTGCAATGATACGAATCGAGCAATACGCGTCCTCCGCTCAAGACATGCTCGGCACCGTGCCCGAACCGGTATTCGCCGCCACGAAAGCCGTGAGCGCGCAGCACCGCGTTGTGCGCAATCGCACCGAGCGCAAGGATAACGCGCGCCTCCGGGCATTGCGCCAGTTCCGCCTGCAGGTACCGATTGCACTCCTTGACCTCCAAGGGCAGCGGTTTGTTCTGCGGCGGCAGACACTTGACGGAGTTCGTGATGCGTGCCCGAACGAGCTTCAGATCGTCGTCGGCGCTCACCGAGACCGGGGAGCTCGACAGACCGAATTTGTAGAGCGTTTGGTAGAGCAAGATCCCGGCGAAGTCACCGGTGAATGGACGCCCCGTGCGATTCGCGCCGTGCATCCCCGGCGCGAGACCGACGATCAGGAGCGCGGCCTTCGCATCACCGAACGGCGGCACGGGCTTGCAAAAATAGCCGGGCTCCTCGTGGCGCACCGAATCGAGAAACGCCGCCAATCGCGCGCAGCGCCGGCAGCCGGGATCGTAAATGCTGTTCATGTCGGAAGAGTTGGGAATGAAGGTAGCGTTGCTACCCTACCAGTCGACGAGCCGATTCGCAGGCCAAGAAAAAACGGGCTACGCGGTGCTTCCGCGTAGCCCGCCGTGATCGCGCCTCGAATTTGGACTAACCCGAGCGCAACCCAACCTGTGCCGCCGCAGGCGCCGATACGCCCCGGCCCGTGGCGTCGCCGACGCTTTCTTGGACCGCGAAGGCCACAAAAATTCCGCGTCGGCTCAAATTTTTTGCGTGCGGTCCGTGCAGTAAACAGACCCTCTTACGAGCGGGTCTCGGAAGACGAAGACTCGCCACGCGCTCGCATTTGCAGGGCGGGACAGGTTTGCGCGGCAGAATAGCACCTGCATCGCGCAGGGCAATGAGGTTTTTCGAAAATCGCTGGCGGTCGCTCAGCAGTGAATTCGAGATTTATTCTGTAAGTTATTTATTTATAACAATATACCTTTACAATAAATTCCAGATCGAGCCTCGATTAGGGGTTTCCCCGACCCGGCTTAACAAATGCACGGCGGGCTCCGGCGCGGCGCGCGATGAGCATCGCGAGCTCGAGCGCCTGCTCGGCGTTCAGGCGCGGATCGACCTGCGATTTGTACGCGCGCGCGAGATCCGCCTCCTTCAAGTCGCGGGCGCCGCCGATGCATTCGGTGACGTCCTCGCCGGTGAGCTCGATGTGCACGCCGCCGAGCCGCGATCCGAGCTCCTCATGAATGCGGAATGCCGCCTCGACCTCGCCCAGAATATTGTCGAAGCGCCGCGTCTTGATCCCGCCCGCCGTGGTCTCGGTGTTGCCGTGCATGGGATCGCACACCCAGAGCACGGGGGAACCGGTCGCGCGTACGGCCTCGATCACCGCCGGTAAGCGCGCGGCGATGTCCTTCACGCCGAAGCGGTGAATGAAGGTGAGGCGGCCAGGCTCATTTTGCGGGTTCAGGACCGAGACCAGCTCCTGCAACCATTCGGCACTCATCGAGGCACCCACCTTCACGCCGATCGGATTGGAGATGCCGCGAAAGTACTCGATGTGCGCGCCCTCGATTTGGGCGGTCCGCATGCCGATCCAGGGCATGTGAGTGGACAGGTTGTACCACTTTCTTTGCCGCTCGATGTAGCGCGTCTGCGCCTGCTCGGACAACAGGTGCAGACCCTCGTGACTCGTATAGAACTCCACGCGCGTCGCCGCGTGCACCGAAAGCCCGCTCATCGACTCGAAGAATTCGAGCGATTCCGCAATCGAATCGACGATCTTCTGATAGGCATCGCGCAGAGCCGCGTGATGCAGGAATCCGAGGTCCCAGTATTCCGGGTGATGCAAGTCGGCAAACCCGCCGTCGATGAGCGCGCGCACGAAATTGAGGGTGAGCGAGGCACGCTCGTAGCCGCGCAGCAAGAGCTCCGGATCGGGCTCGCGCTCTTCGGACGTGAAGCCCGGCCGGTTGACGTTGTCGCCCCGGTACGAGGGCAGCGTCACGCCGGAACGCGTTTCGGTGTCCGCAGAGCGGGGCTTGGCATACTGCCCGGCGAATCGCCCCACGCGAGTGATCGGCTTCTTCAAGCCCTGCAGCAGCACCAGGCTCATCTGCAACAAGATCTTCAGGCGCTTCGCAATGTTGTCGGACTCGCAGTCCGCGAAACTCTCCGCGCAATCACCGCCCTGAAGCAGGAATTCCTCGCCGCGTTGCGCACGCGCCAGCCGGGCTCGCAAGGCCTCGATCTCCCAGGAGACGACGAGCGGCGGCAGGCGGCTCAACGAAGCGACCGCCCGCTCGAGTGCGGCCGGATCGGCGTACTTCGGCTGCTGGGTCGCCGGACGCCCCTGCCAGCTCGCCGGGTGCCAGGTCGTCAATTGAGGGGATTTGGACATGGGCCGATGCTACACAGCGCGCACGCAGCGCGCAAAAATCGCACCGCCGCCGCTCCTGTGGCGCTTCGGGCGCCGGCACGGCAGAATGCCGGCCCCCAAGCAGGAAAGCCCTCGATGTCCAAAGCTCACCAGACTCTCGCGGCCCTCGGGCTCGATGAAATGAATGCCGGCAGCTGGTCGGGCAGCCATGGCTGGAGCTCGCTCGAAGTGGGCGCGCTAATCGAGACACTCAATCCGACCACCGGCCAAGTGCTCGCGCGGGTGCGCGGGGCGACCCCCGATGACTACGAGCGTGTGCTCGACGCGGCGGTCGAAGCGGCAAAGCAATGGCGGCTGGTGCCGGCCCCGCAACGCGGGGAAGCAATTCGCGCGCTGGCGGAGGAGCTGCGCGCGCACAAGGATGCGCTCGGCAGCTTGGTCTCGCTCGAGAACGGCAAGATCAAGGCCGAGGGCGACGGCGAGGTGCAAGAGATGATCGACATCGCGGATTTCGCGGTCGGTCAGTCGCGCATGCTCTATGGCTACACGATGCATTCCGAGCGTCCCCAGCACCGCATGTACGAGCAATGGCATCCGCTCGGTGTCGTGGGCGTGATCTCCGCCTTCAATTTTCCGGTCGCGGTCTGGTCGTGGAACGCGTTTCTCGCCTGCATCTGCGGCAACGCGACCGTATGGAAGCCCTCGCCGAAGACCGCGCTGTGCGCGCTCGCGGTGCAGGGGCTTTGCAATAAAGTGCTCGAGCGGCAGCGTTTGCCCGCCATCTTTCAGGTATTCATCGACGGCGGCACAGAGCTCGCGGAACGCTTCGTCGACGATCGGCGCGTCGCGCTCGTGTCGTTCACGGGCTCGACGGACGTGGGACGCCGGGTGGGTGTACGGGTGGCGGAGCGGCTCGGCAAGTGCTTGCTCGAGCTCGGAGGCAACAACGCGATCATCGTGGATGAATCCGCCAACTTGAATCTCGCGGTTCCCTCCATCGTGTTCGGCGCCGTCGGCACGGCCGGGCAGCGCTGCACCAGCACGCGGCGCGTGATCGTCCACCGCTCGCGTGCCAAGGAGCTCGAAGAGCGCCTCGTCGCCGCCTACAAACAGGTGCGCATCGGCGATCCGCTCGAGACCTCGACGCTCATGGGACCGCTCATTGACGCGGGCGCCGTCGCGCGCTACCGCACCGCACTCGACGCGGCGCAAGCGCAGGGTGGAACGTTGCTCTGCGGCGGTCGAGCGCTCGATCGGCCCGGTTACTTCGTCGAGCCGGCGATCGTACGCGCCACTGCGGCCATGCCGATCGTGCGCAGCGAAACGTTTGCGCCGATTCTGTACGTGCTCGGCTACGAGGGCCTCGATGAGGCCATCGAGCTGCAGAACAATGTCGCTTACGGGCTGTCCTCCGCCGTGTTCACCGATCGGCTGCAGACAGCCGAGCGATTCCTGTCCGCGGGCGGCAGCGACTGCGGCATTGCCAACGTCAATCTGGGTACGTCGGGAGCGGAAATCGGCGGCGCGTTCGGCGGCGAGAAAGATACGGGCGGTGGGCGCGAGGCGGGATCGGATTCGTGGAAAGCCTACATGCGGCGTCAGACCACCACCATCAATTGGAGCGCACAGCTGCCGCTGGCGCAAGGCATCCGCTTCGACTTGTGAGCGCGCTCAGCTCGCGATCCAGACCTCGAGGGTTGCGGCGCGCTCTGCCAGCCGGGTCGCCGACACGGGACCGACGGTCTTGAGGTCCTGCGCGTAGAGCGACACGCGATACTCCTCGATCCACAGTCGCAGCTCGTCGAGCTCGGGCGGATGGCGCAGCTCCGCACCGGTTTCCGCAACGAGTGCGGCGTAGCGCCTCGTCCACTCGTTGAGCTCCGCGAGCACCTGCACAGGCTCCGAGCCGCGGGCCAGTGCGCGCTGCCAGCGCCGCTCCTCGCCCCGCAGCCAGCGCGGGACCTGCCGCAGCCAATCGGGCGAAAGAGATTTGAGGAATGCCGCGTCGAGTACGCGTGCGAGATGCGCCCGGGTTTCCTGCGCCATTTCAGCAAGCGACGCCCTGGCACGGGGGTCGTCCAGCAAGCGGCGCACGCCTCGCGCCTGAGCGAACCAGCCCGCCGCCGCTGCGGCGATCTCCTCGAGCCTCGAGTGAAGCTCGGCGCGCCCCGCCTCGAGCGCTGCCTCGAACGCCACCCGGTTCCTCGGGGGATCGCCCTCGGCGAAACAGGCGCGCCGGAACACCAGATCGAGAAGCGTATCGATCAAGGCGTCGCGCGTGAAATACGGTACTGCGCTCAGCAGAAGCTGCGCATCGCCGCCGATACGCTTCTCGAGGTCGCGCGACTGCCGATCGAGCATGAGGCGTGCGAGTGCGACGGCGCCGTCGCGGAAGCCGCGCGCGGCCTCTGCCGCCGACCATTCGAAGCGCACCTCGAGAGCGCCGCCCGCCCGCGCGCAGGCGGGATGCACGACCAACGGCCCTTCCTCGAGCTCGAGCGCCCGCGTCTCGGGCAACTCGTCTGCCTCGAAGCGCCGCCACACACCGGGATATGCCTCGCGGGCGTGCTCGTCGAGCGCGCGCCGGGCATCCAGCGCGAACCGCCGGCGCAGCTCCTCGAGGTCGGTGCCGGCGCCGAGCTCGCGCCCGTGCGACACCACGAGAACCCGCAGTTCGAGATGACGCGGCACTTGTGTCGGATCGAACTGCGCGAGGCTCTCCGGTACGCCGCGAACTTGCGTGATCCAGGACCGCAGCGCCTGCGCATCGGCCCGCGGCGATCCTTGGGCAAGATACTCCTGGGCGGCGACGCCGATGGGAATGAGATTGCGTCGTGCCTCCTTGGGCAAGGAGCGCAGCAACGCGCTCACGCGCGGCTCGATGAGGCCCGGGATTGCCGTCTCCACGGCGGCCCGCGTGAGGGTGGGTAGCGCGAGCAGCGGAACCCGCAGGGTGGCACCGTCATCCGCCTCGCCGGGCGCGAAGCGATAGTCCACGGGTATGGACAAGGCGCCGATCGCGGCGGTTTGCGGAAACTGGGCGAGCAGCTCGTCCTGCGGCGCGCGTGCGAAGATTTGCTCGGGCTTGAGCGTCAAGGCCTGCCGCTGCGAGTCGCTCAAGTGCCGGGTGAGGTGCTCGAGCGCGGCGCCGCTCGACACCTGCCGCGGCAGCGCGCCCGCATAGAACTCGACGAAGTGCTCCGCGGGCTGAACGAGGTCGCGCACGCGCAGCCGTTCCTCCAAAAGCTCTGCATGCCGAATCGCCGCATCGTTGATCTCGAGCCAAGGGGGACGCCGAACCAGGCGGCGATAGACCAGCGCCTCGCGCGCGAAGATGAGCCGCGACTCCTCGGGCGAGATGGGCCCGTAGTTCACGATGCGGTTCGCACTCAGGGTGAGTCCGAGGAAGGTGATGCGTTCGCGGGCGATGACCTGTTCGCGGGCCTCATCCCAGTCGGGCTCGAGATACTCGCGCTTCAACAGGTGCCGCGCGGTCGCCTCGATCCAGGAGGGCTCGACCTCGGCAACGCGCCGCGCATAGACGCGGCTCGTCTCGACGATGTAGGCGGCCATCACCCATCTGGGCTTGCGCCGCCGCAAGGGCGAACCTGGAAAGATGTGAAAGCGCACACCGCGCGTGCCGAGGTACTCGCCCTCCTCCCCTCGTACGCCGACGTTGGTACAGAAGCCCGCGAGGAGCGATCGATGCACCGCCGCGTAACTCGCCGCCCGCGCCTGCGGCACGATACGCAGCTCCGCGGCCCGATCGGCGACCTGCGCATAGACATCATCCCACTCCGAGAGACGCAATAAAGAGAGTCGCCGCTCCTTGCACCAGCGCCTGAGCTCGCGCCTCGGTCCCTGCCGCGCCTTGCGGTAGCTGCGCCAGAGCCGCACCAGCCCGGAGAACTCCGAGCGCGGATCGTCGAATGCAGCGGCCGGATCATCCTCGCCGGACTCGTCCTTGGTGGTCGAGATGCGCACATCGGGCACGCTCAATCCCGCGACGAGCGCGAGCAGCTCGCTTTCGGCTCGATACTGCCTGCTCTCCAGCAGGGCGCGGGCGAGCCGTGGATCGAGCGGCAGGCGCGCCATGGCCCGTCCCCGGCTGGTGATGCGGCGCTCGCCATCGAGCGCCTCGAGCTCTTGCAGCAATCGATAGCCGTCGGCGAGAGCACGCGATTCGGGCGGGTCGATGAACGGGAAGGTCTCCGCCTCGCCCAGGCCGTCCGCCGCCAGGCGCAGCAGCAGTGCCGCGAGATTCGTACGCAGCACTTCGGGCTCGGTGAACTCGGGACGCGCCTCGAATTCCTCGCGCGAATACAAGCGCACGCAGAGCCCCGCTGCGATCCGCCCGCACCGGCCCTTGCGCTGCTCGGCACTCGCGCGCGATACGGGCTCGATGGGCAAGCGCTGCAGGCGATTGCGCGGACTGTAGCGGCTGATGCGCGCGAGGCCGGAGTCGATTACCGCACGGATGCCCGGCACGGTGATCGATGTCTCCGCCACGTTGGTCGCGAGCACGATTCTCTGGCGCGGCCCGCGCTTGAAAATCTTGCTCTGCTGCTCCCACGACAAACGCGAGAACAACGGCAGTACCTCGACCCCCTCGAGCTCGCGCTCGAGCAGATCCGCGACGTCGCGAATCTCGCGCTCCCCCGGCAAGAACACGAGCACATCACCGGCGCCGATGGGCCCCGGAGTGGTCGCGATATCCAGATACGCGCCGAGCACCGCGGCCGGCAAGTCGGGATCGTCCGCATCCTCGGGCGCAGCGGCATAGCGCACCTCGATCGGATGACTGCGGCCGCTCACGGTGAGAATGGGAGCGTCGTCGAAGAACCGGGAGACGCGCTCCACCGCGAGCGTGGCCGAGGTGACGATGACCTTGAGATCGGGCCGGCGGGGCAAAATGCCCTTGATCACCCCGAGGAGCAGATCGACGTTGAGCGAGCGCTCGTGCGCCTCGTCCACGATCACCGTGTCGTAGCGGCGCAAGTCCGGATCCGAGTTGAGCTCGGCGAGCAACAGGCCGTCGGTCATCAGCACCAGCCGCGTCGCCTCCGACACCTGATCGGCGAACCGCACGCGAAACCCCACGGTGCGGCCCACAGGCTCCGCGAGCTCCTCGGCAATACGCGCCGCGAGCGAGCGCGCCGCCAATCGGCGCGGCTGAGTGTGCGCGATGATCCCGCCGCGCCCTCTCCCGAGACCGCGCCCGAGCTCCAGGCAATACTTGGGCAGTTGCGTACTCTTGCCCGAGCCCGTGTCGCCCGCGACGACCAGAACCTGGTGGCGCGCGAGGGCCTCGAGGATATCCTGGCGGCAGCCAAAGATCGGCAGGTCGGGATCATGCCTGAATACCAACGGCACTGAGTTTGCCTCGGCCGCCTCATTCGGCACGTTTCACGTCCAGCCACAGGGCCTCCTGGGCTGCCAGGCTCAAGCTCGAGAAGATTTCGCCGCGCGCCTGGGCGAGCTCTTCCATGGCGCGAAAGCGCCTCTCGAATTTTGCGTTCGCCGCGCGCAGCGCCGCCTCTGCGTCGACGTTGAGTTTGCGCGCCAGATTGGCGGCGGCGAACAATAGATCACCGATCTCCTCGACGATCTCCCGCGAGGGATCGGCAGCGGGCGGATCGCAGGCGGCGGCGGCTTCGCGCACCTCGGCGAGCTCCTCGGCCACCTTGTCGGCGGTCTGACTCGCGTGCTCGAAATCGAATCCGACCCGCGCGGCACGCTTGCTGAGCTTGTGGGCGCGCATGAGCGCGGGCAGCGCGCGCGGCACGCCGTCGAGCGCGCTGCGCGCATCGGCGGCGCCGCGTTCCTCGGCCTTGATGTTCTCCCAGAGGACACTCTGCTCGGCGGCGCTCGGCCGGCCCTGGCCGGCAAACACGTGCGGATGGCGCCTCTTGAGCTTGTCGCAAATCGCCCCCGCCGCCGCCTCGAAATCGAAGGCGCCGCGCTCACGCGCGATCTGCGCGTGAAACACCACTTGAAACAACAGGTCCCCGAGCTCGTCCTTGAGATGCGCGAGATCCTCGCGCTCGATGGCGTCGGCGACCTCGTAGGCTTCCTCGATGGTATAGGGGGCGATGCTCGCGAATGTCTGCTCGCGGTCCCACGGGCAGCCGTCGGGCGCGCGCAACCGCTCCATGATCGCGAGCAGCTCCTCGATGCGCGAGCTCACGGCGCGGCGGGCATCGGCCCCGCCATCAGCATGCGGCGGAACGTGTGCAGCATCCCGGCGGTTGCGCCCCAGACGACGCGATCGCCGTACGGGATGTCCCAGACCTCGATCGTCATATCTTCGAGCTGCATCATGCGCGACTTGTGATTGGCACTGTCCAAGATGACCTGCAACGGCACCTCGAACACGTCGTGAACCTCTTCGGTGGCAATGCGTAGCTCGAATAGCGGATTGACGAAGGCAACCGCGGGCGTCACCCGAAACCCCGTCCCGACCCAGTGATCGGGCAGGAAACCGGCGAATTCGACGAAGCTCTCGGACAGGCCGATCTCCTCGTGCGCCTCGCGCAGCGCCGCGCGCCACGGACTCTCGTCCTGCGGCTCGATGCGCCCGCCGGGAAAGCTGACCTGCCCGGCGTGATCCTTGAGCGTCGCGGCGCGCTGCGTGAGCAGCACCGTCCACCCCGCCTCGCGCTCGACCAGCGGCACGAGCACGGCTGCCGGTGTGCGCCGGACCGTCGAGGCGAAAGCGCGCACGCGCGCGACCAGGTCCGGCTGACCCGCCGCCAGCCACAGCATGTCATCGTCGGGCGCGGATGGCTGCGGGTTGAGAGATTCGCGGATGTGCGCCTTGCTGTAGAGCGGATCCATCTTCAACCGGAGGACCCGGAACCCTTGATTCCGCCCGTGGTGAGCGTCAGCGGATCGAGCAGCGGGCGCAGCTTGCTCTCCGGCATGCGCGTCACCTCCGCCGCGACTTCGAGAATCGGCCGGCCCTCGGCGTAGGCCTTTTTGGCGATCGCCGCGCCCTTCTCGTAGCCGATGATCGGATTCAAGGCGGTCACGAGAATGGGGTTGCGATCGAGCGCCTCGCGCAGCCGTTCGCCGTTCACGACGAAGCCGGCGAGCGCGTGATCGGCGAGATTGCGACTCGCAATGCTCAGCAGGTCGACGCTTTGCAGCAGGTTGTAGGCGATCACGGGCAGCATCACGTTCAGCTGGAAATTGCCCGATTGGCCGCCGATGGTGACGGTTGCGTCGTTGCCGATGACCTGGGCGGCTATCATGGTGACCGCTTCGGGCACGACGGGATTGACCTTGCCGGGCATGATGCTCGAGCCTGGTTGCAACGCAGGCAACGCAATCTCACCGAGGCCTGCCAGCGGGCCGCTGTTCATCCATCTCAGGTCGTTCGAGATCTTCATCAAGCTCACGGCCACCACCTTGAGCTGGCCGGAAAGCTCCACGGCCGTGTCCTGGCTCGACAGTGCCTCGAAGTAGTTGTGGCTGGGCACGAATTCGAGCTGCGTCTCGGCGGCGAGGTAACGGGCGAACACCGCGCCGAAATTCTCGCGCGCGTTGATGCCGGTGCCCACGGCGGTGCCGCCCTGCGCGAGCGCGAGCAGCCGCGGCATGACGGCCACCAGCCGCGCGCAGCCCTTGTCGATCTGCGCCCGCCAGCCGCCGAGCTCCTGCGCGAGTGTAATGGGCATCGCGTCCATCAAATGCGTGCGGCCGGTCTTGACCGTCTCCTCGAACTCGCGGGCACGCAACTCGAGCACCGTCGACAGGTGCCGCATGGCCGGCAGCAAGCGCTCGTTGAGCAGCAGAGCGGCGGACACGTGGATCGCCGTCGGCACGACGTCGTTGCTGCTCTGGCCCATGTTCACTTGATCGTTCGGATGGACCTTCTTGCCGAGCCGCCGCGTTGCGAGCGTGGCGATCACCTCGTTCGCGTTCATGTTGCTGCTCGTGCCGGAGCCGGTCTGAAATACGTCCACCGGAAACTGATCGTCGTGCAGACCGGCCGCGACCTCGAGTGCCGCCACTTGAATCGCCGCGGCGATCGGCTCGGGCAGGTCGCCGAGCTCCGTATTCGCACTCGCCGCCGCGTGCTTGATTAGTCCGAGCGCACGGATGAAGGCACGCGGCATGCGCAGCCCGCTCGGCGGGAAGTTCTGGATTGCGCGTTGCGTCTGGGCACCCCACAGCGCCTGCGCCGGTACATCGAGCGCGCCCATGCTGTCGTGCTCGACGCGGTAGTCGGATGTGGTCATCGCGTCTTCCTACTAGGGCCAGTCAAGTTTTCCTGTAAGATTCAAGATTCTATCACCTAGCGACGGCATCCGAGATGTCCATGCCCGCCACGGATCACGCCACCGATGCGCTCTCGCCGCTCGATGGACGCTATGCGGCGAAACTCAAAGCGGTGCGAGAGATATTTTGCGAGGCCGGGCTCGTGCGCGAGCGCGTGCGCGTCGAGTGCGCGTGGCTGCTCGCCCTCGCCGACGGCCCGGCGGCGGGCGTACTCGCCTCGCTCCCCGCGAGCGCGCGCGACTGGGCACGCCGCTTCGCCGCGGACCCGAGCGCGACCGACGTGCTCGCCATCAAACGCATCGAGTCGCGCACCAAGCATGACGTGAAGGCGGTCGAATACTGGATCCGCGCCGAGCTCGAGGCGCGCGGCGCGACCGCCGCTCAGCTCGAGTGGATACATTTCGCGGCAACCTCCGAGGACATCAACAACCTCGCCTATGCCCTCATGCTGAGGCGTGCGCGCGGCAGCGTGCTCGTGCCCATGCTCACGGCGCTCGGCGAGGTGATCGACTCGCTCGCGCTGCGCCACGCCGATGCCGGCATGCTCGCGCGCACGCACGGACAAGCGGCGACGCCCACCACCGTCGGCAAGGAGCTCGCCAATGTCGCCGCACGCCTCGAGCGGCAGCGCAAGGGCCTCGCTCACGTGGAATTGCTCGGCAAGATGAACGGCGCGGTAGGCAACTTCAACGCGCACGTCGCCGCCCTGCCGCATGTCGATTGGCAGGAATTCAGCGCGCACTTCATCGTCTCGCTCGGCCTTCAGCCGAACGCCTATACGACGCAGATCGAGCCGCATGATTGGATCGCCGAGTATTGCCACGCGTTATCGCGCGCCAATACCGTGCTCATCGATTTCACGCGCGACATGTGGACCTACATCTCGCTCGGCTACTTTCGTCAGAAAGCCGTTGCCGGCGAGGTCGGCTCGTCCACCATGCCGCACAAGGTCAATCCGATCGACTTCGAGAACTCCGAAGGCAACCTCGGACTCTCGAACGCGCTGCTCACGCATTTCGCCGAGAAGCTGCCGGTGTCGCGGCTGCAGCGTGATCTCAGCGACTCGACGGTGATGCGCAATCTCGGTGTCGCCTTTGGCCATGCCGTGCTCGCCTATCAATCGCTCGATGCGGGACTCTCCAAAGTGGAGCTCGACGAGGCGCGGCTCGAGGAGGATCTGCGCGATGCGTGGGAGGTGCTGGCGGAGGCCATACAGACCGTAATGCGGGTTCATGGAATCCCCGATGCCTACGATCGGCTGAAAGCGTTCACGCGCGGTCGCCCGGTGGACGAGCGTGCCGTGCGCGAATTCATCGCCTCGCTCGACCTGCCGCCCGGGGAAAAGGACCGCCTTCTCGCCCTCGAGCCCCACAGGTACCTGGGTATTGCACCAGTTTTAGCGAAGCGAGCGCGGTAAACGGCCGTTGAGGGCCCCTTTCGGCGTCCGAAACGTGACACAGTTGGCACGAGCCCCCGGGGGCAACCGGTAGTATCGAAACTCGAAGTACGAGGCCGTATACACGGGTCCTCTTACCTCCAATTGAGGCAGGGATCTTATGGCGGGTAATTCGGACGACCGGACGCAGCTAGCACCCGAGAAGGTGACTGTTCAAGGCAACGTTTCGAGCACTCGCACCATTCTCACCACCATGCCCGAGGTGCGCGAAGCGAGCCTCAAGGTGGCCAAATCGGCCACGCGGCTGCTGTCGATTTTCACCCAGGACCTCGAGCCGCTGATTTACGGCGAGGAACCCTTTCTCGAGGCCATCAAGCGGCTGGTGCTTGCCCGCTCCTACGCCAAAGTTCGGGTGCTGCTCGCCGATCCGTCACGCGCCATGGTGGACAACAACCGCTTTCTCGCCCTCGCACGCCGTCTCACCAGCTGCATCAACCTGCGCGCGATGAGTCCGGAGTATCCCGCGAGCGCGGGCGCCTTCATCATCGCCGACGACAAGGCGCTCGTGTACCGGCTGCAGGCGGACCGTTGGGACGGAATCTCCGACATGAACGACCCGGCCGTCGTGCGTCGTTACCTGAATTTCTTCGACGAGGTCTGGCAGACGAGCATGCAAGAGTCGCAGATGCGACAAATGCTGATGTAACGCGCGCCTGCGCTTCGTTCCCCGCGCGCCGGTATAATCCCGCGCATGCCTCCCTCCTTGCTCCCCAGCGCCGCCCGCTCGGCCGACCCGAACGGCCTCCGAGCCGAGTCCGGTCTCGTCATCGTCGGCATGTCGGGCGGCGTCGATTCCGCGGTCGCGGCGTTGCTCCTGAAAGAGGCGGGGTATGCGGTTCAGGGCCTCTTCATGGCCAACTGGGAGGACGACGACGACGCTTACTGCACCACGGCGAGCGATTGGCAAGACGCCCGCCGGGTCTGCGACACGCTGAACGTGCCGCTGCACCGGGCGAGCTTTGCCGGCGAGTACCGGGAGCGCGTGTTTGCCCATTTTCTGCGCGAATACGCCGCCGGCCGCACCCCCAATCCGGACGTGCTCTGCAACCGGGAGATCAAGTTCGGGGTGTGCCTCGACTACATGCAGCGTCTCGGCGCAGCGAAGATCGCGACCGGCCATTACGCGCGGGTCAGCTCGAGCAGCGGCGCCGTGCGTCTCCTCAAGGCGGCCGACCGCTCGAAGGATCAGAGCTATTTCCTGCACGGCGTCGCGCCGGCGGCGCTCGCGAACACCCTCTTTCCCTTGGGTGAGCTCAACAAGCGCGAGGTGCGGGCGCGGGCGCACGCGGCCGGCCTCTGCGTGAGCGACAAGCCGGACAGCACGGGGATCTGCTTCATCGGCGAGAGACCTTTTCAGGAGTTCCTGAGCCGCTACCTCGAAACGAGCCCCGGCCCGATCGAGGATGCGGAGGGAAGAATTCTCGGCGAGCATCGCGGCCTCGCGCTCTACACGCTCGGCCAGCGCTCCGGACTCGGACTCGGGGGCCGCGTCGGCGCCGCCGAGGCCCCGTGGTACGTCGCGGCGAAAGACACGCATCGAAACGCGCTCGTCGTCGTGCAGGATCACGAGCATCCGCTGCTCATGTCCGACTCCTTCGTCGTCGAGCAGATGCACTGGCTGGTCGCGCCCGAGGGCGCGGTGCTCGAGTGCGCGGTGAAGACGCGCTATCGGCAAAACGATCTACCTTGCCGAGTGCGTCCCGATCGCGCGGGTCGCTGGCACGTGACGCTCTCACAGCCGGCACGGGCCGTCACGCCGGGGCAGTATGCGGTATTTTATGCGGGCGAGGTGTGTCTCGGCGGCGGCGTGATCGCGGAGCGGCACCATCTCGCCGCATCCGAGCCGCGCGCCGCGCGCAACGTCTCTTATAATTCTCTTTTTTCGCTGGAGGGATCATGACGGACAGCTTCAAGGCAAAGACGACGCTCGACGTGGGCAAGCAGAAATACGAGATCCTGAGCCTTGCTGCCTTGAAATCCCACGGCGTCGATCGACTGCCTTTCTCCCTGAAGATCCTGCTCGAGAATCTGTTGCGCTTCGAGGACGGGGTGAACGTGAAGAAGAGCGACATCGAGGCCCTCCTCGCCTGGGATCCGAAAGCGGCTCCGCATCATGAGATCGCCTTCACGCCGGCACGCGTGATCATGCAGGACTTCACCGGGGTACCTTGCATCGTCGATCTTGCGGCGATGCGCGAGGCCATCGTCAAGCTGGGCGGCGATGCGCAGCGAGTAAATCCGCTCGCGCCCGCCGAGCTCGTGATCGATCACTCGGTGCAGGTCGACGAATACGGCGCCGCAGACTCCCTCGAGCACAACAACCAGATCGAGTTCAATCGCAACGGCGAGCGCTACATGTTCCTGCGCTGGGGCCAGACGGCCTTCAGCAACTTCAAGGTCGTGCCGCCCAATACCGGAATCGTGCATCAAGTCAACCTCGAGCGCCTCGCGCGGGTGGTGTTCTCGGAAAGCTCAGGTGCAACGCCGCGGGCTTTCCCGGATACGCTCGTCGGGACCGATTCGCACACCACCATGATCAACGGGCTCGGTGTGCTCGGCTGGGGTGTCGGCGGCATCGAGGCCGAAGCTGCGATGCTCGGGCAGCCGGTCACCATGCTCATTCCCCAGGTCATCGGCTTCAAGCTCACCGGCAGCCTTCCAGCCGGGACGACAGCGACCGATCTCGTGCTCACCGTCACCGAGATGCTGCGCAAGAAAGGCGTGGTCGACAAATTCGTCGAATTCTTCGGTGACGGCCTCAAGGGATTGCCGCTCGCCGATCGCGCCACCATCGCCAACATGTCACCCGAGTTCGGCTCGACCTGCGCCATCTTCCCGATCGACGCGGAGACGCTGCGCTATCTAGAGCTCACGGG
>Ga0187890_10001315_pt1 | contig 18013 bp, 16 predicted proteins | sample June2016WEW_21_1_FD_133005 | JGI IMG/M metagenome (GOLD analysis project Ga0187890, IMG submission 133005) | Peatland microbial communities from SPRUCE experiment site at the Marcell Experimental Forest, Minnesota, USA - June2016WEW_21_10 | ecosystem: Environmental > Terrestrial > Soil >... | reverse complement strand
GGCAGCGGCCTTCAAGGCAGGAAAAGAACAAAACCTTCCGATGCAATCGAAAGAGGTGTAGTGTGAAGCCAGTTACTTGGCAAACAGACAAAGTCCGTCGCCGTCGAACCACAAACATTTAACGATGTCACCACGCCGTCCACGGAAAATGAAGACGTGACCGGAGAACAGCTGCTGCTCAAGCACCGTCTGTACCTGCGCACTCAAACCAACGAAGGCGCGCGTGATTGGTTTTTGGGGATCTACCCATAATACCCCTTTTTGTCACACGGCTTTCCTCTCGTCCGGTTGAATCAGTGAAGCCAGTAGTACCGCAACAATCCCAACCAGAAATACACCGTCAAACGTACCGACGATTGACGCCACTGGTGCGCCCAACCCAGGAATTTTGGCGAGATTCATCGGGTCCGCACCGATGAGTGTGCCCACACTTCCGCCAATGTAGGCGAGGGGCCTCTTTTGGGCACACTCGGGTCCCGTAATTCTCTCCCTGCCGGATTGGCTAGTACTCGGCCAAGTCCGATGACCCAACTTCATACTGGACACGTGGGAGCGTCAAATCGAGGCCGTATCGCGTTCTGCATCTCTTCGGCCATAACACTGCGCAATTTGGCTGGGATTCTCGACTAAAAGCCAACGGGTCAAACCACTCATCGACTACAACTTCGGCGTCAAACTTGCGAATAGATCCTCGGAAACGCCGTTCCCAACGGGGACCATTGATGACGGACGTGGGCCTTGGCAGGCACGTGATGGCGAATCCGACCTTGGCATGCATACCACTATTCTGCAGGAATTGCTTTCCTGAACTTCCGGGTGGTTGAAACGCTTTTCTTCGTTTAGGCACTATGCGGAATGTGAAGAAACTTTATATCGCCAATCGGATTTCTATTGCAGAATGTTTTGCAGTTCCGAGTGGAATAAGGAAAAATTATGCCGCCAGGACTGGATGCGCTGCGACATATCGTCGTGCTGATGCTTGAAAACCGTTCCTTTGATCACATGCTGGGCTGCCTCAAGACGAAGCATCCCCAGGTCGACGGTCTCAACGGAACCGAGGCCATTCCCGATTCAACCGGCGCAATGGTCCCCATTCAGCAATTGGCTGAGTTCCGCGGGCAGTTATTGCCCGATCCACATCACGACTTTGCCTCTGTTGATTACCAGATTTTCAATGGAGATACGAGTCCCACGCGCACACCCACCATGGATGGATTCATTCGTATCTACCAGAAGCAACAACAGCCCGATGTGCCATCTTCCCACCATGTGGCCTTCACTTTTAGTGAGGACGGCGCCAACAATCTTCCCGTCCTGCAAACTCTGGCAACGGAGTTCGCAGTATTCAATCGCTGGTTTGCTTCCATTCCTGGGCCCACGCTTTGCAACCGGGCATTTGCCCACTATGGCTCTTCGTTCAACAACGTAGGAATGAACGTTTTCTATATTCCCTCGCGATTCAAGAGCATTTACGAGCGGCTTACTGCTGCGGGGCGCACATCCAAGCTCTTCTATTACGATGCCACCAGCTCCTCGCTGGAGGTAGTAAACCTGCTGCAGAACGAACAGGTGATGTTCGGCACCTTCCAGAATTTTCTCGACGCCTGCGATGCCAACCAACTCCCCGACTACAGTTTCATCGAGCCGAATTACAAGGATCACGCCGATTCGAACGGCGCCATGCTGCTGGCAACCGACCAGCATCCCGATAATGATGTGCGCGCCGGAGAAGATTTCATTGCCACCATCTACAACAGGATTCGCAATAATGCGAATCTATGGCCCAACACCTTGCTGCTCATCGTCTATGACGAGCACGGAGGACTTTACGACCACGTGCCGACGCCGACGCTCGATAAATCTCGCGTAGACCCTGAGTTTGTAGCACAACCTGATGCAACTCAAACGGGGCAGCCTTTCTATTTCGATCGCCTCGGCGTTCGGGTACCGGCCATGCTCATTTCACCGTGGGTGCAGGGCGGTTCGGCCATCCCCGACGAATTCGAGCACGCCTCGATTCCAGCCACGGTTACGGAACGCTTTATACCGAACTTTGACAACCGCCAGCGTTCGATTCGCGAAGCAACGGCCAATACATTTCTGCAGTATTTAACGCTAGACACAATGCGCACCGATTGCCCTGACTTTGACTGACCTGAAGGTTCCCCATTAGGAGGCAGCATGGCGACCGTCCACAAGCATCCAGTTCCCACAGATTCTTACGATCCGAAGCGACCTTTGAACGATCTGCTCGTAGCCCAACTTGCACACTTCAAGCACATCGCCAGGGGCCTCGCTACAGACGATCGCAACGCGCTCCCCGCCGAGCCCTCGATCGACAACCGCGAAGGTATTGACCGGTTTATTGCGGCCATCACTGGGGTTCACGTGAGCCGAAAGAGAGCGACGCCGCAGCTGGTGGCCAAGCCCGTTCGCCGCACGCAGACGGTGGGTTTGAGCCTTGCCGCAGTGGCTGAGGAGACACCGACAAAAAACAAGCCGGCCAAATCAAACTCTCGGGCCAAACCGAAATCCAAAGTGAAAACCGACACCCGGGGTCCAAAGCGATGAGAACTCGAACCATTCGCATTTTGTTTTTCGTTCTAGCCGCCAGTTGCATTGCGCCTGCCGTCCTCTCCGCTCAGGCCAGTGACCAGAATGAAAGTTTTGCCGCCAACTTTCATGACGATCTAGTGCAGGAAGGCGTGAACCTCGGTGACTGCAAGCACGGCAACCTGGCCGGAATCAGCGGCTGCGCTGAAACTTTGTTCACCGGCACCCCCTTCCACATCTCCGTGGGCAGCCTTGCTCCGCAGAATGGCGTAGGCTTCGGACTTGCGGCGGCAGAGGTCTATCACCCGACCTACTGCGCGTCATGGATCGACTTTACTAGGCCTTCCGGGGCTGGTGCGCGCAATGCCTGCCACTGGTCGCTGAACTTCAACACTGAAGGCCTGGCTACTTCGAATCAATCCTGGCGCGCCGGATTTTACATGAGCGCCGTCCATCTTTCCACGCGACGGCCGCAGGTCCACTATCCAGGTGAGCCTAGGTCCAAACACCCTGTGCGGAGCTTTTCGGGTCCATCCACGACTGTCAATTTCTACTCTGAAAGCAATTCGCTTAATCGCATCTACTTTTACGGCCTCGGACCCGATACCACGCCAGCGGGTCGCGCTGACTTCGGGCTGACGGAAAACGTCACAGGGGCAAGTCTGATCCTTCCGGTTCGCGCCTGGTGGATCGATCCCTTGGCTATCTCAATGCTTGGCGAAATGAACGGGCGCTTCCCCTCGCAACGAGGCAGCTATGGAGACACCAGCCCCTCCATTGAGCAGAGCTACAACGACACCACCGCTCCCGGCTTGACCCCGAGGTCCAATTATTTCCAGGCGAGCGAGGGCATTCGTCTCAATCCAGTTCTTCCCCTCAAAGAGCTTCGTCTGGAACAGCTTCAGCTCAACTACCTGGCGCAGTTTCAACAGTTCGTTGCCGATGCGCTGTCCTACGAGTCCTTTCGTCGCTTCAATGCGGACCTGAACCACACGCTGGTGCTCTATACCAGAGACGTGGGTAAACCTGAAGCTTCGCGGCCGCCGGTCCCGGGAGCCCCGAATGTGCTGCCCATATCGCCCACGCGCGACGTAACGGGCTCCCTTACTGCGCGTCTTGTCATCCAGGAATCCATCGCCGATCGGGGGCGCTTTGTTCCGTTCTTTCTGCAGCCCACCATCGGCGGCTCCGATCTGAACGGTCAAGCCATCCTTCCCAGTTATTCCGATTACCGCTTCCGCGGACCAGACTTGCTGTGGCTGCATGGCGCTTATGAACAGAGCCTGGGAAAGTTTCCCGTCGGCCTGTTCCTTGGCGTGGACGAAGCCAAGGTGGGTTTACGTCGGGACGATATTTCCTTCGATCACCTGCGCCATAGCTACAGCGCAGGAATAACGCTCCATGCTGGTGGACTTCCGGCCGTTTATTTACTCTTCTGTTGGGGCGGGAACGAAGGCAATCACAGAATCGCTAACATCAATACGAGTTTGCTTGGCACTTCCGTGAGGCCGTCGCTGTTTTAGAAGCCCACCCACCCTGAAATCGAACGATCCGGATTACCTGCGTGGGTGTAGAGTCCGGTATCAATATGTTGGCGAGTGTCACGGGATCTGCGGGATGGGAAGGGCAAAAGCTTTCTAGGTAGTCACCACGGCGTTTTTGGGGAGTGACCGTTCTCGCAGAAAACCGCAGGCAAAGAGCGCTTCGGCCAACGAACCCCAGCGCGCCACCAAGCAGCGACGGAACAGGGCGCGTTGCTCGGGCGGATACGCTACTATGGCATCCCGCAAAAGATGAGCGCATCCAGGGCCAAGGCACCTTGTCCGTCCGGATAGAGGACGACCGGGTTAATATCCAGTTCTCGAATCTCCGGGTTTGACGATACCAATGATCCGATACGGCAGACGATTTCTGCGGCGGCTTTCACGTCGAGTGCCGGAGAGCCGCGGAATCCGCGCAAAATGGCGGCGCACTTCAGTTGGTGGAGCTCCGCGGTCACATCATCCACGGATAGATCGGACGGCAGAAGCCGCATATCGTGTATTGCCTCAGCGAGTACTCCACCAAATCCTACAAGTACGACGGAGCCCCAATCGGGGTCGTTGCGCGCTCCAAAGATCAGTTCGGCCCCTCGTTGTCTCATCTCCTCTACCAGCACTCCATCCAGAACCAGTTCGGGCATGGCCCGCAAGATACTGGCGCGGAGCCGCTCCCAACCCGCAGCCAAAGCCTCGGGGCGATCGAGATTCAATTCCACCCCGCCCGCGTCGCTCTTGTGTGAGAGCTGCGCGGATTGCGCTTTCAGCACCACGGGAAACCCGATCTCGCCGGCTATCGTGTGCGCTTCTTCGAGGCTGCGCGCGAGCGATCCCCTGGGGATTGGAATTCCGGCCTGCGCGAGTACTTGCTTGCTGCGATACTCGGGCATCGTTCCGCTCGATAAGCGCGGCCGTGCCGAGGTTTCATGGACCGCCACAGACCTGGCTCTGGGCCGGCGCGCAGCGAAATTAGTGAGGTGAGCGAGGGCCCGGAAAACGCGCTCCGGGGAAGGAAAGAAGGGAATACCAAGCGCTCGCAGTTCTTCGACATATTGATGCGGAATCCGAGCACCCTCGTCCAATCCGGCAAAGATCATCGGCTTGCTCGGTTTCACCGATCGAATTGCCTCGAGAATCGGAGGCAACTTCAGGTCGCTGGTGCTCTCGTCAGTAAGAATAATGGCCAGCACAAGGCTGCCAATGCCCGCGTCGTCGAGCAAGATAGGGAACGTCCGTCGATAGAGATCCGGGTCGACGAGCGAATGGGCGGTAATATCCAGGGGATTGGCGGGGGGGATGAAGGCCGGCAAAGCTGTGCGCAGCGCGACGATTGTGGAATCGCATAGCGGCGGAAGGGCGAGGCCTACGCTTTCGCAGAAATCGAGTGTCAGTGCTTTGAATGCGCCCGACTCTGTAAGTACCGCAGCGCCGCCTTGCGGGAGTTCTTGCCAGCGCAGGAGCAGTTCGGAGACGTCCTCCAGTTCCTCCAGCGTGTCTACAAGAACCACTCCGGCATGAGACACCTTGGTGCGCATCACCTGGTAATCTCCTGCCATTGCTCCGGTATGCGTGGCTGCTGAAGCGCGCGCCGCGCTGCTGCTGCCGGGGTGCAGCAAGACGATCCGCTTGTCCTGTTCTTCCGCGCGGCGCACAAGCTCCAGGAACCTGCGCGGCTGGCGGAATTGCTCCACGATCATCGTTATGACGCGCGTGTGCCGGTCGTCGATGAGATATTCGACAAAGTCCTCGACGCCGGTCGCCGCCTCATTTCCCGTGGAGACGGAGTAGGAAATGCCAAGACCCCGCGAAGCCAGGCTCACTCCGAGTACTGCAGCCATCGCGCCGCTCTGCGACACGATCGCGATGCCATCGCGCTCCCCCAATCGCGACGGCGCCGTTGAAACAAAGGTCAGCGGAAGGCCATCGACGTAATTCACCATCCCGAGACAATTTGGGCCCAGCACAACCATGCCGCTTCCCTTCGCAATGCGCGTCACCTCCGTTTGTTGTGCCCGCCCTATGGCGTCACTCTCGGCGAAGCCGGCGGAAAACACAATGGCGCTTCCGACACTCCGGCGCGCGCACTCGGCCAGAGCATCGAGCACGCCCTCGCGCGGAATGGCCAGCACAGCACAATCGACACAGCCGGGCAGACGATCGATAGAAGGCAGGCACACACGGTTGCCGATGGCCGCGCGTTTGGGATTGACAAGATGCAGTTCTCCTGCAAAGCGGGCTCGCTCCAGGTTGACCAATACGCTTTGACCAAACGATCCTGCGGTGGCCGATGCGCCAACAAGAGCAATCGAGCGCGGTCGCACAAGACGAGTCAGAGAAGAAACGAGACTCACTTCACTGGTTGACAGACTCATTGCGATGACCTCGGACATTTATCGGAAAGATTCATGTCGCCGATGGGACAGGGGAAGCTGCCTATCGTTTGTATGTTTGCAACCCCGGCTTGATAGTTTTTTCGTCGAGGAATTGCTTCATGCCCTTCTCTCGTCCGTGCTCGGGATCGCGCAGTCTGGCTTGATCGAGCTTGGCGTAGAGATAGTCTTCGTTTTGCTCCCAGGTGAGTTCGCGGCAGCGTTTGAAGCCGTGCTTGGCGGCGCGCAGTACAACCGGATTCTTTTCGAGCAGCTTCTTTGCCAGCGCCACGGTTTCTTCTTCAAGCCTCTCCAGCGGCACTGCCCGATTTACCAGGCCCATCTCCGCGGCCTGCTTGCCGGTGAAGGTTTCCCCGGTCATGATCAATTCCAGAGCCTTGCGATGGCCCACCGTGTCGGCCAGCGCCTTGCTCACCAGGTTGCCTGGAGGAATGCCCCAGTTGATCTCAGAAAGTCCGAAGATCGCGGTCTCCGATGCGATGGCGAGGTCGCATGCTACCAGCGGAGAAAACGCGCCCCCGAAGCACCAGCCGTTGACCATGGCGATGGTGGGCTTGCTGTACATTCGCAGCAGCTTCCACTGCCACGTCGATGCGTCACGCCGGACCTTTTCCTGAACGATCTCCGGCGCGCCATCGATCTCGCGGAAATACTCCTTGAGGTCCATCCCCGCGGACCACGATTCCCCGGCTCCGGTCAAGAGAACCACGCCTGCTTCGGAATCGAGCTCGATGGTTTCAAGAGCGTCGCACATCTCCTTGTTAAGCGTCGGGCTCATGGCATTGCGCTTTTCGGGCCGATTCAATACGACCCATGCGATCCCTTCCTCTATCCGGACATCGATTGTCTTCCAGCGATTCAGATATTTCTCCATTGCCGCACCTCATTTTCGAAATCAATATCTGGTTACCTGAAACAGCTTCTTGAACTTCATCGCATTCACCATCTGATGCGTCGCTTGCGGAGTCATTGACGCTAACTCCGATCGATGGGAAGGCCCACGTAGTTTTCAGCAAGAGATTTCGATGCGGCAACCGAGCTGGTTACGTAATCGAGCTCCGCTTGTTGCCTGCGAATGTCGAATGGACTGGCGTCTGGAAAACGATGCAGCATCGAGGTCATCCACCAGGAAAAACGTTGCACTTTCCATATGTGCCTCAAGCAAATCTCCGAATACCGCACCAGTAGATCCGATCGTCCTTCCTTATAGAAAGCCGCGAGTGAATCGGCAAGAACCTTGACATCGGAGATCGCAAGATTCATCCCCTTGGCGCCGGTTGGCGGCACAATGTGCGCCGAGTCGCCGGCCAGAAACAAACGCCCGCACTGCATAGGTTCCACAACATAGCTCCGCATCGGCGTAATACTCTTCTGCAGAATCGGCCCCTCATTTGGAAGCCAGCCGTCATCGGATTCGAGACGAGTGAAGAGTTCCTTCCAAATCCGGTCGTCGGACCAGTTGCATATGTCATCGTTTGGATCGCACTGTAGATAAAGGCGCGTGATCGTCGGCGAGCGCATGCTGAAGAGCGCGAAGCCGCGCTCGTGGTTCATGTAGACTAGCTCCTCCTGAGAGGGCCCCGTGCCAGCGAGAATGCCCAGCCAGGCGAAAGGATAGATGCGTTCGTACACCGACAATACGCCTTCGGGGATCGACGGCCGGCAGATGCCGTGGAAGCCGTCGCATCCGGCAATATAGTCGCAATGCAACTCCTGTGCGGTGTCGTGCGCTTCGAAGCGAATCAGCGAAGGGCCATCTTCAAAACCGTGAATGCTGACACGTCGAACGTCGAAAAGAAGATCGCCGCCAGCCTCGATTCTTGCCGCGATAAGATCTTTGACCACTTCATGCTGGCCATACACCATGACGGCATTTCCGGTCAGCTCTGCCATGGCAATTCGGTGACGCCTTCCCTTGAAGCCCAGTTCGATGCCCTCGTGAAGCAGGCCCTCGTTCTGCATCCGAACGCCAATACCGGTTGCGCACAAAAGATCGACCGTCCCCTGTTCAAGTACTCCCGCACGTACGCGCTCCTCCACGTGTTTCCGGCTGCGCGTCTCCAGCACCACCGATTCGATTCCTTTCAGATGCAACAAGTGCGAGAGCATGAGTCCTGCCGGCCCCGCGCCGATGATTCCAACTTGTGTGCGCATCTTTTCTCCTGCCCTTCGAGCCTTCAAACCTGCGTCGAGGCGTCAATCTCCGCGAACACCCGTTCGGCCCAGTGGAATGCGCCGTTTGCGGCAGGCAATCCACAATAGATGGCCGCGTGCATCAGTACTTCCGCAATCTCGTCGCGGCTGACACCGTTGTTCAAAGCGGCACGCACGTGCATGCGAAATTCTTCATCGCGACCAAGAGCAACCATCATCGCCAGGGTGAGCAAGCTGCGCGTATGCCGCGAAAGACCTGGGCGCGACCACACTTCACCCCACGCATAGCGCGTGATAAGGTTCTGAAACGCTTCGTTGAATTCGTTGCGCTGCGCAACAGTTCGGTCCACGTGTTCGTCGCCCAGAACGCCTCGGCGGACATTCATCCCTTGCTCATAGCGTCGGTCTTCATCCATGTCTCTTCCTTCCGCTCCGATTTCAGAAACCAAATTGCAGACGCAGTGAACTCTCTGGCTGCTTCGATGTTGGACAAGTGCGCGGCGTGGAGGCAGACATATTGCGCACCGGCGATCCGATCGGCCAGGAATCTCCCCTCCACGGGCGAAGTAGCAATATCTTCCGCGCCCGCGATCACCAGCGTCGGCACATCGATGCGATGCACAAACTCCCGCAGATCCATATCGCGCACCGCTGCGCAACAGGCAGTGTATCCGATTGGATTTGCGGCCTCCAACATGCGGCTCGTGGCGGCAACTGTGCCGGGATACAAAGCTCGATACTCATGTGTAAACCAGCGATAGAGAATCGATGGAACCACAGCCTGCATTCCCGCTTCCAGAACCGTGCGGATGCGCGCATTCCATATTTCGACCGTGCCGATCTTGGCTGCAGTGTTGGCCAGGATCAGCCGCTCAAGATATTGCGGCGCATGGATGGCAAGCCATTGGCCGATCATGCCGCCCATGGAAAGCCCGCAGAACGCGGCGCGCCGCAGGTTGAGCGCGTCGAGCATCGCAATTACATCGCCACCAAGTTGCTCGATGGTGTAAGTGCCGGCGGTCGTAGCAGACCTGCCATGCCCTCTCGTGTCGTAGCGGAGCACGCGAAAATGTTTCGCAAACTCATCGATTTGCGCATCCCACATGCTTAAATCCGCTCCGAGCGAATTGGACAGGACGAGAACCGGAAGACCCTCTTCTCCGGACCATTCGAAGTAAGTGCGCATATGGTTCGAGTCGACAAAAGGCATCGCGGTACTCACTCCTGTTCCCTATATTTGTTGAGCACCCTGCTGATCATTTGCTGCGCCGACCCGAGATAATTGGAAGGCTTGAATATATCGTCCAACTGCTCATGAGTGAGATGCTGCATTGCCGTAGGCGTGCACTCCAGAATGGTGCATAGATGTTTCCCTTCCGCGGCGGCGCGTTGGGAGGCAGCTTCAACCAGGCTGTGCGCTTCGCTGCGGCCTAACTTGGGGGCTAGAGCGGCGCTGACTGCTTCCGCCATAATCAGACCCCCATTGGCGTTCAGGTTGCGCGACATCTCTTCGACATAGACTTCGAGCTCGCGGAGTGCTGCAATCATTTTGCGCAAAGCACCGGCAGTCAGAACCCAAATCTCGGGCAGGGTCGCCCATTCGGCCTGCCATCCGCCGAGCCCGCGTTCGTGCTCCTGCACCATCGCTGTTAGCAAGGTACTCACCAGGCCGGGCATGCGAATCGCCACACCCAATACCGCCGCGGCGGCTACTGGGTTGCGTTTTTGTGGCATCGTGGAAGAGCCACCGCTGGCAGCTTCCGCTGTTTCGCCAACCTCTGTCTGTGAAGTCAGCGAAAGATCGCGCGCCATCTTTCCGAGGCTGCCGGTCAAGACTGCGCACCATGCGCCTGCTTCCGCAATGCGGTCCCGGCACGTATGCCATGCGATATCAGGCATCGAGAGCCGCAATTCCGCGGCAAGCGCTTCGGTCACAGCGTCCCCGTCGTTAGCCAGGAATGCGAGAGTTCCGGCAGCGCCTCCAAATTGCAACGTCAGCACGCGAGGTTTCAATTCCGACAGGCGCTCGCGATGGCGCAAACACGCGTCGAGCCATCCGGCCAGCTTCAAGCCGAAGGTGATAGGAACGGCATGTTGCAGCCACGTACGGCCCGGCATCAGGGTGTCGCGGTACTTTTCAGTTAGATCGGCCAGCAGTCCGCAAAGCGTGTGCAGGTCTTCGTCGATTGATGCGAGCGCATCTCGCAACTGAAGGATCATCCCAGTGTCGATAGCATCCTGACTGGTAGCGCCCCAATGAACAAAGCGGGATGACATCGGGTCCTTGTCTTCAACCAGCCGCGTGAGCTGCTTGACCAGGGGAATTGCAAGGTTGCCCGCCTTCTCCGCGTCTCGCGCTAGCGCCCTTCGATCAAAAAGTTCAACACGGCAGACGCTCGAGATCGCGTCGGCCGTGGCTTGCGGAAAAAGACCGCAACGAGCCTCGGCGCGTGCCAAAGCAGATTCGAAATCGAGCATGCGCTGCAACCTGACATCGTCGCAGAAATCAGCGGCCGCCGCCTCGGAAGCCGGGTCGACATCAAGCCTGCGAGTATGATCTTTAGCTGTCACGGTCAAATCTCGAAGAAGACGGTTTCATTTTTCCCTTGCATGTGAATCTCCCATGTAAAACTGTCCGGACTATCCGAGGCATGTAACAGAAGGGTCTCGCGGCGCGACGGGTCCACAAGTTGCAAGACCTCATCTTGACCGTTCAGCGGCTCATCGGGAAAATAAATGCGCGTGATGAGACGTTTGAGCAGGCCGCGCATCATCAAGCCGACGAGCAGATGCGGCGCCTGCTGGGCGTGTCTGATCCCATGCACTGGTCCCGGCTTGATCGTAGTGAAGCGGAACCGCCCCTCCTCGTCGGTGGGCACACGGCCAAAACCGCGGAATCCCGGCTCCAGCGGCCTGTGCTCAATGTCGCCGGAGTGCACGTACTTTCCGTTTCCCGTTGCTTGCCAGATCTCCAGTACAGCATCGGGAATCGGCGCGTCATCGCCGTCCAGCACGCGTCCTTCAACTGCGATGCGCGGACCTTGCGTGTCGGCGCCCGCTATATCCGACTCGAACAGGCGCGCCAAACCGATGCGAAAATACGGCCCCACTGTCTGCCAGGTTGTGGCTTGCAAGCTCATCGGAAATGCCTCTCTTTCTAGAGCCGATTCGGGTCTTCCATTGGAGTTTCATCAACCCCCCGCAGGACGATATCGAAACGATATCCGAGAGCCTCCTGGGGAATGGTAGTTTCCCAGTCAAACTGAGAGATCAAGCGGTTCCTTGCCTTTTCATCCGCGATGCAATTGAAGATCGGGTCGAAAGGAAGCAGTGGATCGCCGGGAAAGTACATTTGTGTAACCAGGCGCGTCGCGAATGCGGCTCCAAAGATCGAAAAATGAATGTGAGCCGGACGCCACGCGTTATAGTGATTTCCCCACGGATACTCGCCCGGACGTATGGTGATAAACCTATAGCGGCCTTGTTCGTCGGTCAATGCGTGTCCCTGTCCGGTGAAGTTAGGGTCGAGCGGTGCATTGTGTTGATCGCGCTTGTGCAGGTAGCGGCCCGCGGCGTTGGCTTGCCAAATCTCAATCAAAGTACGACGAACGGGCCGGCCGTTCTCATCGATCACGCGGCCGCTGACCACAATGCGCTCTCCCAGTGGTTGCCCTCTATGCTGCCGCGTCAGATCGTTTGCTCCCGCAACGACCGACTCGCTGCCGAACTGTGGGCCGGTGATTTCCGACAGCGTCTGCGGAATCGCGACCAATGGCCGCAACGGCGCACGCCGCACCGAAGAAATGTAGGGCGGGTGCAGGTACTCCGGTTGCGTTCCGAAGTATGGCTTGCGATAGCGCGCTGTCGTGCTGGTGATTCGAGACTGGTCGACGGCTCCGCTCATATCAAACTCCTAGACCCGTTCAATGATTACTGCGATCCCCTGCCCAACACCGATGCACATCGTGCAAAGTGCATAGCGTCCCTTGATCCGCTGCAACTGGCGCAAGGCGGTTATAACGAGGCGTGCTCCGCTGGCGCCGAGCGGATGTCCGATGGCAATGGCTCCGCCATTCGGATTCACATTCACCGCGTCATCGGCCAACCCCAGCTGGCGCAGCACCGCCAATGCCTGCGCGGCGAATGCTTCGTTCAATTCGATAACGTCCATTTGATTCAATTCAAGTCCTGCTCGCGCGAGGACTTTGCGCGTTGCCGGAACCGGCCCCATGCCCATGATGCGCGGCGCCACTCCGGCAGCTGCGGCGGCCACAATGCGAGCGCGCGGCGTAAGGCCGTGCTGCCGCGCCGAGGACTCGGTGGCAATCAACAGTGCTGCAGCTCCGTCATTGATGCCGGACGAATTTCCAGCCGTCACCGTACCACCAGGCTTCACAATCGGCTTAAGCAGGCCCAATGCCGCGACCGTCGTCTCCGAGCGAGGATGTTCATCCAATCGAACCCGCTCAGGATCGCCCCTCTTCTGCGGAATCTCGACATCAACGATCTCCTCGGCAAGCCAGCCCATCGCGACTGCATTGGCCGTGCGCTGCTGGCTGCGCAGTGCAAACAAATCCTGGTCTTCCCGCGAAATGTGAAATATTTCCGCCACGTTCTCAGCGGTTTCGGGCATCGAGTCGACACCGTACTGAGTGCGCATGGCAGGATTGATAAAGCGCCAGCCCATGGTGGTATCTTCGATCTTCATATCGCGTGAGTAGGCAGCGTCGGCCTTCCCCATTACAAACGGTGCGCGAGTCATGCTCTCGACTCCACCGGCAATTTGCAACTCGGCTTCGCCACACTTAATCGCGCGCGAAGCTGCGGCAATAGCATCCAGGCTCGATCCGCACAGCCGATTCACAGTCGCGGCAGAAACCGAGTCAGGCAATCCTGCCAGCAACGAAGCCATCCGGCCAACATTGCGGTTGTCTTCCCCTGCCTGGTTTGCACAGCCCAGCACAACGTCGTCTATCGCTGCCGGATCGAGGTTTGGATTGCGCGTTAGCAATGCGCGCAAGGGGATCGCAGCGAGATCGTCGGCGCGTACACTGGCCAGAACTCCGCCGAAACGGCCGAACGGTGTGCGGATTGCATCGCAAATATATGCTTCCTGCATCGATCTCCTCGATCTCGTTTACTCCACCGCCGCGGGCGCGCCGTGCGCCAGTGCCGTTCTTGCGTGCAAATCGCGAAGAAGGGTTAACTCTTCAACCGTTGGTTCCGGAGTGTGCGCCAGCCGCGAATCAACTTTCAAATCCCATCCCGTCTCCGCAATCACCTGGCCGGCGTCCAGGCCGGGGTGCACCGCGGAGAGAATGAGTTCATGGGTCTCTGGATCGGAGATCATCTCGCCCATGTCGGTAATTACCGTGGTCGGCCCTCGCCCGCGCGCGCGCAAATTCGCGACAGGACTGTCCACATAGCCTGATGAAGTGACAAAGTCTAGCTGATCGACAAAACTGCGTTTGCTATGTTTCAGCACAATCCATACTTCTTTGGCCGATGTCGCTATCTCCGGCGCGCCTCCTGCACCCGGCAATCTGACGTTTGGGTGTTCGTAGCTGCCGCCGATCACGGTGGTGTTGATGCGTCCGTGGCGGTCGATCTGCGCGGCGCCGAGAAAGCCAACATCGACCCGCCTGCCCTGCAGCCAGTAGCGAAAGACTTCCGGAACAGAGACGACCGTGTCGGCTGTATCCGCCAATTCTCCGTCGCCGATTGAAAGCGGCAGCACATGCGGTTTGGCCCCGATGGTTCCAGACTCGTAGATCAGCACCACATCAGGTGCGTGCATGAGGCGAGCGAGGTTGGCAGCCTCGCTGGGCAGCCCGATGCCGACAAAACAAACCATGCTCCCGGAGAGCTTTCGCGCCGCGGCGATGGTCATCATTTCCCTCGGTGTGTACTCAGGCATGGCTCGATACCTCTTGACCAATTGCTGACTCCGCCGCAATGCTCCGCCGGAATTCCCCAAAATCGGATGTCGAAAGCACATGCTTTTTCATCCAGGCCAGAAATCTTTCACGATCCCGCGAGATCGGATCCCAGGCTTTGCAGAACGCATTGTCGCGGGCATAGTACCCGTGCGCGTACGAGGGAAAGGCTCCGCCTGGTGCTTCACAAACGCAGGTGATGGCCCAGCCAGGTAAGACGCAGGTGTTCATCGGCGCATCGAGCTTGTCGACAATCTCTTCCACCGTGACAATGACTTTGGCGGCGGAGAGAGCCGCTTCCTTCTGAATGCCGACAATTCCGTAGATCAGCACGTTGCCCTTGCGGTCGGCTTTCTGCGCGTGCAGGATCGCAATATCGGGGTTCAGTGCCGGCGTAACGGCGAGCATCTCGCCCGTGAATGGGCACTCCAAAAACCGGATATGCGGATTGTGCCTGGGAAGATCGGAGCCAACGTAGCCGCGCATCAGTGCGAAAGGGAGCCCCGAAGCGCCTGCCTGATATCGGGCCGCCATATCTGCATGACTGTGTTCCTCGATCTCCAGCGGACCGGGCCAGCCGGACTCGATTGCATCGCGGAAACGATGCAGCGAACCTACGCCTGGATTGCCGCCCCAGGAGAAGGTCAACTTGCGGGCGCATCCGATCCCGATCAACTGGTCGTAGATCAGATCGGGCGTCATCCTCACCAGGTGAAGACGCTGCTTGCCTTGGCGGGCGACCTCAAGTCCCGCGGCGAATGGGATGAGATGAGTAAACCCTTCCATCGCCACCTGGCTGCCATCGTGGACCAATGCGCTGACGGCCTCTCGTAATGTTGTAATCTCTGCCATTTAATTTCCTGGGGAAAGACCTTTGTTGTGTATGTCACGACGCGACGTAGAGTGCAGCCTCTTCTGCATGTGCCGTGGGGTTCTTCAGAATTCGGCGGCCCGCAATACGGTCTTCGCGAGCACCGGCGTCGATGGTGATGCCGGGCATTTGGCCGGCAGCGCAGTGTTCGCTCCGCGCCACGCGCGAAACGCAGGTACATAGTTTTCCGCCCGCTGCTTTCTCTCTTACGCTCAAGAAGACATCGCCGTGATCGAGTTCGCCCTCCACACCAAGTACGTCGACCACGCAGAGACCGCACTCGCCCCGCAAACAGTCCGAGAGAACTTCTACGCCAGCCTCGCGCAGAGCGGACAACATCGTCTTATCGCTGGGTACAAGGACCTCTCGATTTTGGTCGGCAACCTTCACCAGGAATGGCTCCGGTACCAGGCGGCCGCTCGAACCAAATGTCTCAAACCGTAAACTGGCTGTCGTGCGGCCGGCGGCGCGCCACGCGGCACGCGCGGAATCCATCAGGCCCATCGGGCCGCACATATACATTTCTGCATCGGGATGCAAGGTTGCGATCTCCGCCGCAACATCCACTCTCGCGCCCGCGTCGCCGCGGAAGAGAATGAGACGCCGGCCGAGCCGTTCCCTCAGTTCCTCCACAAAGGGCATGCCCGCAGCATTGCGTCCCGCATACAACATGCGGAAGTCCGCACGGGCATGTTCCAGTGCCAAGGCCATTCCGAAAATCGGAGTGATGCCGATCCCGCCGGCGAGCAGCAGAACTTGCGGCGCGCCAAAGGATAGTTCAAACAGATTCTGGGGGTTTGAGATGCGCAGCCGAGAACCTGGCTGGAGAGTCCGCATATAGCGCGAGCCTCCGCGACTCTCCGCATGTTGCTTCACAGCGATCCTGTATGCGGCGCCTCCTGGCCCAGGCACCGGATGTTCGCCGACCAGCGAATAAGAGCGTGTGTCCGCCAGTTCGCCCGACGAAGTGCGCAGCAGGACGCTTACGTCGATGTGGCTGCCTGGTGCATAAGGCTGTGCGCCGCCCTGGGGAACAATCTCCAGCAGTCGCACCTCCGAAGTGACATCCACCGAGGCGCGAACGATCGCATCCGACCATCGTGTTTCAAATCGCATGTTTGCTCATGACCTCGCTTGCGCGTGAGCCGTTATTGGATTTGCTCTACATCCGCAATCAGCGACACCCCCGGAACCAGATGGCGGAGTGTTCGGTCGCTGAGTGCGATGCGAAGATTTCTTCGCGTCAGCTTTGAATGTTCTCGAGCCAGGGCCTCGGCGCGGGAGCCCTGGCGTTGCTCAATCGCCTCCAGCATGGCGCGATGTTGATCCTGGCCGATCACCAGCACCTCACGCGATTCGGGAGCTTCGGATTGGATCAGAAGAAATGCATTGGGAGAAGCGAAAGGAAGATTCAAAATGCGCTCCATTTCGCGGCTTACCACTTCACTGCGCGCCAGTTCGAGCAGCAGCGTATGGAAGCGGGCATTGAGCGCAATGTACTGCTCAAACAAGCGCACGGCTGGCCTGGGGCTGTTGCTGATCACCTGATCGAGTTGGGAGATGCAGTGGCGTAGAAGGTGTAGCGCAGAATCCATCCCTGCTGCATCGAGGGGCAGTCGCTCAGCGGCAAATCGAGCCGCAGTGCCTTCAATCACTCCGCGCATTTCTATGGAGTCGTCGATGTCGGCCAGCGTAAATGCGCGCACCACAAAGCCGCGCGTGGGGTGCTTTTCGAGCAGCCCGTCATGCTCCAGCGACATCAGTGCCAGGCGCAGTGGCGTGCGGGAAACGTTCAGCCTCTCTGCCAGCGGTATTTCTGCCATGCGTTCACCGGGCTGGAACTGGCCGTTGAGCAGCAGCTTGGTCAGAAGCAACAATGCGGTCATTGTCTGCGAGATATTCTCGCGCCCGCTGTCTGGGGGCACATCCAATCCGGTTTCGTTCCCGGTTTCTTCAATCGATTCAGAGCACGGCATAGGCGGTTTCCTGGCTGGTGTTGGATTCGGCACGGATCATCTCGTCGATCTGTCGGCGCATCCACATTGCGCCGGCGTCGATATTCAGGTTGTAGAAGGTGCGTCCTGGGTTCTCTTCCAGGGCTTGCTGTTGGGCTTCGAGAATGCGCTCGTCTTCGCGAAAGATCTGGGCCACGCCTTCGCAAAGTTCCGTGGTGATGCTCTGCTCGCCGATGCGATAATTGCGCGCGAAGGCCCAGAAGTAGTGGCACGTCGAGCCGGTCTCAGGCGTGACGGTATTGAGCACATAGCCGTTGACGCCGTGGCTGCGGTCGCCCTCCGGCGCCCCGCTGCCTGCCGGCGCCACACCAACGTCGATGGTGATCGTCGAAGGCGCTTCGAAACGAATGATCTGCCAGCGGTCGACCTTTCCCGGCTTGCCCAACTGTCCGGCCCAAAACGGCGGCGGATCGATATTCAGCATCCAGCGTGTCACGGTGGCGGTGTTTGTGCCATGCGTCACGGTGAACGGCGCTTCGGCTACGGCTCGGTTGCCAATGCTCGAACCATGCACGAATGTCTCATGCGTCAGGTCCATCAGGTTGTCTAGGACGAG
>Ga0187890_10001313_pt1 | contig 18022 bp, 18 predicted proteins | sample June2016WEW_21_1_FD_133005 | JGI IMG/M metagenome (GOLD analysis project Ga0187890, IMG submission 133005) | Peatland microbial communities from SPRUCE experiment site at the Marcell Experimental Forest, Minnesota, USA - June2016WEW_21_10 | ecosystem: Environmental > Terrestrial > Soil >... | reverse complement strand
TCGTTGGAAAGTCTATCGAGGCGCCCTGGCACGCGCTGCAAAAGATCGCGCAGCAAAGTGAGCGTTGGCATGAAATCCTCCTAACTCATGCTCATGAACGTAGGACTCTACTTTTGCAACTCCGCGAGCGCCGCCAACACTTCGGCACTGTGCTCATTTGGTTTTACCTCGGTGTATACCTTCACAATCTTGCCCTCTGGATTGATGATGAAGGTGTGGCGGGCCGCGACCTTGACCAGCCCGAAGTTGGTCAACGAGTCATAAGCACTGGAGACTTTGTGGTCGGTATCGGCCAGCAACTTAAAGTTGAGCCCTTCCTTGGCACAGAACTGCTTGTGTGAGTCGGCGCTATCCACGCTGACTCCAAGGATGACGACATTCTTTTGCTCATACTGCGCCAAGTCGCGCTGAAAGTTGTGCGCCTCTATGGTGCAGCCGCTGGTGAAGTCCTTGGGGTAGAAGTACAAAACCACCCACTTGCCGCGATAGTCCTTCAGGCTGACCGGCGTGCCTTCCTGCGAGTTGAGTGTGAATTCGGGAGCCATGGTGCCCACCGACGGAGCCGACCCCGCGAAGCTGAGAAGCGGAGTTAGCGCAAAGAGAGTCAAGCAAAGTGCAATCATCCTGTAACTTCTCACCATATACAACCTCCTGATTGAATTAGGCAGCCCCTAAGCGGCTGCGGACAAACTGACGTTTCGCATCAGGACATAGCTAAACCGCGGCCCTAATACGAAACCGATGCTACAACCTGGCTCATGCTTTTCGCTCGCCGCGAAGATACTGCTGAATTGCTTCCTGCATCACCGTCCGGAGCGGCACATGCTGCGCCTCCGCCAGCGTCCGGCAGTCTTCGTATTCCGGCGCATAGTTGGAGACGCTGCCATTCATATTGGCGATCTTGATCCGCACCGGACCCCACGCCGTATCCACCGTTTCCCATCGTCGCGAGAGCGTCTGCCGCTGTTCCTCGCGGCGGCGCACGCCCAGGGTTGTGGTCTCGGCAAAGATCAGTTTGGTCAAGCGATTCGCATCTTCCATTTTCGCCAGCACGGTGAGCAACGCGCCGGGCCGGCTCTTCTTCATCTGCACCGGGACGCTGAATACATCGAGCGCTCCTTCGGCCAGCAAGCGCTCCATCGCGTAGGCCAGAACCTGCGGGCTCAGGTCATCGAGATTCGCCTCGAGCACCATAATCTTCTCATTGATGATCTGCTCATTCGATGTTGGCGATGCGACCAGCGACGCAGCCGCGCTATCCGCCAGCCCAGCTTCTCCAACGGTCAGCCGAAGCAGGTTCGGGTGCTCGGAGAATTCTCGAGTTCCCGCGCCGTATCCCGCTTTTTCGATCTTCATTGCCGGAAATGTCGCAAAGCGGCTGCACAACGTCTCCACGATCGCTGCGCCCGTGGGCGTTACCAGTTCGACCTGTGGCCCCGAAGAATATACCGGCGCATCTCTGAGCAACCTCAGCGTTGCTGGCGCCGGTACTGGAAGCGTTCCGTGCGCGCACTTGACGGTTCCACTTCCAACGTTCAGCGGCGAGCATACCCATTCTTCGACGACCAGAGATTCCGCTCCCACTGCGGAGCAGACAATATCCACCAGGGCATCGACGTCGCCGACTTCGTGAAACTGGACGCGCCCGACGGAGGTATTATGAACCTCAGCCTCGGCCTCGCCCAGTGCCTCGAAGACGCGAATCGCGGTAGCCTTCGCCGCGCTGCTGATGGCTGCTTTCTCAATGATGCGGCGAACCTCGCTCAGCCCGCGCCCGTGTAAGTGTTCGTGAGCATGATCATGCCCATGCTGCTCCCAGAAAACTTCCCGCGGAAGATCTTTTTCGCCATTGGAGTACACATCCACTTTGGTCGCGGAAATTCCGCCCCGCAGCACCCGCGAAATCTCCAACCGCGCGCCGATATCGAGCGCCGCGACCGTGTCTTCCAGAAGCTTCGGAGAAACCCCGGCATCCACCAGCGCGCCCAGAAACATGTCGCCGCTGATGCCGGAGAAACAGTCGAGGTAGGCTATGCGCATAAGGAAACCGTCGTTGGTCGTTAGTCGTTCGTCGTTGGCGAGCAGCGCCAGTCTCGAAGCTAACAGATTGCTGCAGTGGCGGGTTTGTGGGCTAACGACTGACGACCAACGACTGTCGACTGACGACCGACCTTTCATCATAGGGAACCCCGCCACCTCCGTCAAACCCGCCGCCGGCCGCGAGTTTGTTAGAATCACTTTTTCTTCAATAAGTTAGAGGGCCCATCCTTGTATCGATATCTGGAACGCCGTCTGGTCGAACATCTGCGCGAGTTTCTGCGTCGTACTTACGGCCTGGAAAGCGCGAACATCGTCGTCGAGCAGCCGCCGAAAATCGAATTCGGCGAGTACGCGCTGCCGCTTGCTTTCGAACTCGCGCGGAAACTCCGCAAAGCGCCGCGCAAGATCGCCGAAGAAATCGTCGCCGGAGTCGGTGCGATTCCCGGCTTTGAAAAATTCGAGGTGGCCGGCGGCGGGTACATCAACGTTCGCGTAAACCGCGCCGAACTGGCCGCGGCGCTCGCCGCCGACGAAGAACCCGCCGCGGATGTTCCCACCGGCAAAGTCCTGGTCGAGCATTCGAGCATCAATCCCAACAAGGCGGCGCACATCGGACACCTGCGCAACGCCATTCTCGGCGATACCTTCGTCCGCCTGCTGCGCTTTGCGAGCAGGGGGGTGGACGTGCAGAACTACATCGACAACACCGGAGCGCAGGTCGCCGACGTGGTGGTTGGATTCCTCCATATCGAGAAGAAGTCTCGCACTCAGATTGAAGCGCTCGCCGCCGCGCCCCGGTTTGATTACTACTGTTGGGATCTCTATGCCCGCGTCTCCCATTGGTATGAAGAGGACAAATCGAACCTGCATGCGCGATTAGCCACGCTGCATGCGATCGAGGAAGGGAATAACGAGACGGCGGCGATCGCAGATTTGATTTCGGTTGCCGTCCTTAAACGCCATCTCGAAACTATGGACCGGCTCGACATTGAGTACGACTTCCTGCCCCGCGAGAGCGAGATACTTCATCTTCACTTTTGGGATGCTGCGTTTACCAAGCTGAAGGAAGCCGGGGTGCTCACCTACGAGACCGGAGGCAAGAACAAGGGTTGTTGGGTGATGCGGCGTGCTGGAACGTCCGCAACGCCAACCTTAACCGCAGAAGACACAAAGGAAGGCTACGCGGAGCCGATGTCGTACGGCATCACCGAGGAAGACCAGAAAGTTATCGTCCGCTCCAACGGCACGGTCGGTTACGTCGGCAAAGACATTGCCTATCACATGTGGAAATTCGGGCTGCTCGGTCGCGATTTCGGCTATCGGAAATTCTATCGCTATCCGAATGCCCACGACTGCTGGATCTCAACCACCAACGGGGAGAAAGATCATCCCCACTTCGGCGATGTGGCCGAGATCTACAACGTTATCGACGCGCGCCAATCCGAGGCGCAGAACACGGTCATCGAAGCTTTGCGCGGACTCGGCCACGGCGAAGCCGCCGATCGCTACACCCACTTCTCCTATGAAATGGTCGCACTCACGCCACGCTGCGCCGCCGAACTTGGCTACCAACTCAGCGAAGAAGATAAGGCGCGGCCGTGGATAGAGGTTTCTGGCCGCAAGGGTTTTGGCGTGAAGGCGGATGATCTTCTGGATGCGCTCATCACCGCGGCTGGCAAAGAAGTGGATGCGCGTCATTCCGAGTTGAGTGAAGCGGAGCGCGCCCGCATTGCTACGCAGGTTGCCATCGGGGCGCTGCGCTACTTCATGCTGAAGTTCACCAAGCCCTCGGTGATCGCCTTCGATTTCAAAGACGCTTTGGGTTTCGAGGGTGATACGGGTCCCTACGCACAGTATGCCGTCGTGCGCGCTTCGAACATTTTCCGCAAGGGTGGACTCGACCCGGAAAGTTTCTGTAGAGATGAGGCAAGCCGCGTCGCTAAAGAAAGTTTCGCCAAGTATCTCACTGGCGAATCCGGCAACGACATTTGGGAACTCTGGCTGGCGGCCGCGAAAACGTCTTACATCGTGGGCCAGTGCATCGCGACGACCGAGCCCGCGTATCTCGCCAAGCATGCCTTTCAACTGGCGCAGCTTTTTAATACGTTCTATCACCGCTACCCAATCCTGAGCGAAGCGGATGAGGGGCGGAGAACGTTCCTGTTGGCCACCGCAGCCGTGGTTCGCCGCGAGCTCATTCGCGTTCTCGCGGCGATGGGGATCGGTGTTCCGCCAGTAATGTGAGTTGTTGCGGAACGAGCTTAGCGGCCGACCATCTCCAACACGGCCCCGATACTCGTCTCCAGGGTTTCGACCGGCATGCCCGGCCGCTCCAGGCGGAGTACCGCTCTTGCCAGGCTGTTGTTGGCGACTTCAAAGCTGCCGGTACAGTCAGTCTTCACGTAGGGAAGACGATGGATGTTCGGCCCCGCGCCAGCGATCGCTCCTTCCAGGCGGAACCCATTCTTCGTGGAACATCGAAAATTCCACAGCAATCCATCGGGATCTCTTCCGATCTCTTGCAGATTCTTGAATTCGTGCTCCATCCCCTCATGCCACAGCACCGCTTTGCGAAAGACCAGCCCGAACGGCATTTCGTATACCAAGGCTTCGAATGTGCTCGCTTTCGCTTTCCCTGCGCTCGCTTGCATTGCGCCCGAACGCCCGTCGGAGCGGGGAAAATAAGCATGGGTCCAAGTCCAAAAGTTGCGATGCCGGTATCCGCAGTTGTGTCCTTGCACTCCGAACCCCAAAGGGTTTCCCTCCAATCTCCGGCCATCCAGCGTGATGTGGCCGGAAAAAAGCGCGTCGGAATGCGGGGTGCGCGAGAATCCAATCCAGCCCTTGTTGCTCAGCGTGACGCGAAACGCGGAACAGTAATGCAAGTCCCATGAAATCGCGTGCCCTGCCACGGCCAACGCTCCCCGGCAAAAGCTCTCGCCGATTTCATGGTTGCCGATTCGGAAGTGGAATGGATTTTGCCCTCGGGCGCTGAGGTCCAGACCCTCCAAGGGAAAGCCTTGAATGAAGCTTTGCGGCTTGCCATCCTGCGGAAACCAGGTGGCCCACACCTGGACGGGCATCCCGCCCGGGTCGTCTGCGCAACCGCCCCGGCCAGGATTCATCAGCAAATATCGCAGCCACCACGCCCCGCCGCCGTCCGCCAGTCCCAGACGAACAAACCAGACTTCGTAGCGGCGCCGGGCAGAGAGCGATGAATAAAGTTCGTTCAGCGTATTCACAGTCCCATCATACCGGCTCGAATTCCGATCCCGATTTGCGTGACCGGCTTTGCCCTCCACCGATGCTGAAGAGCTGATCGCTATTCGTCGTTCGCGATTAGCGCTCGACGAAGAGCGAACAGCACGCTCGTCGTCCACCGGCCGGCTTCTTTACCTGAAGGTAGTAACTTTCATTTCAGAATTATGGGCAACGGCTGGTCATAGGGTTGGATCGTGACGATCAGGGACTTGCGCTGATCGAAGGCTTCCTTGGCGACCTTGAAACCGACAATGATGACTCCTCGGCGTTCGGTTCCGGCGAGCAGCTTGGTTTCGGGGGAAAGCGGCGGCTCGGAATTTTGTTTCAACGCCGGGAACGCCTGGAAATAGCGGTCGAGATCCACGGCGGAAGCGGCTTCGTCCTCGAAGGTTTTGTCATCGGCGGTGGTGAGCTGCGCTTTGAGGGTGTGAATCCACAGCGATTTTGTCGTGGTATTCCGGAGAGTCAGGGTGATGGAGGCCAGGATCATGTTCTGGCCGGGCACTTCGGCCGCGGCCACCAAATCGATAGAACCGGCGCCCTGCGGTTTCGGGCGTTCCGTGAAAGCGAAGATTCCCACAATCACAGCGACGGCAGCAATGCAGATCAGGACAATGCCGGCGGGCGGAAGGTTGCGCCTGGCGGTGCCGAATTCATCCCCGATGTGAAAGTCGGTGGTCGGGCCGGGGGGTGGTGGGGGCTGTGGCGGAGCAGGAACCGGCGGATCGGACATGGTGTGATTGTAGACGACCGCTGACTTCCGGCATCGGACTGTGGCGTACCGGGTGAAGTCACGATTTCAGGCAGTACCCACTACGGCCTCACGTCCGCCATTTGGCTCTGACCGGGGGACGGTATCGGAGAGGGGTATTACGTCCTTACGGTGTCGTGACTTTGGTTACCTTGCCACGTGTGACGGATGCTGCGACGATGCGGAAGATTTCCTTTTGGAGGTACTCGGCGGTGAATCGTCAAACTCTCTTTTGTGCATTGGCTTGCGCCTTGCTGGTGTTCAGCATGGGCTGCGGATCGACCAACAACTTGCAGTCCATTACGCTATCGGTTTCCAACACGGACGCGAACGCGGGCACTGGTTTCGTTTTGTATCCTGGGTTGCCGGTACAAATGTATACGTGGGGGAACTACAGCAGCGGGAAGCAAAAGCTTCTTTACGGCAATAACCTTGCCTATCAGATAGCGAGTACCCCGTTTGGTCATGCTGAAACCGGCACGTTCGGCGACCCGAACGCCACCCCGCCGCAGACCGTCCAGTTGAGCGCGGACGGACAACTCACGCCCATTACGCCCCCTGCCTGCTCCTATGTGAATGTCGCAACGACCGGAACGAGCCCAGCCTTTCAAACGACAGGTTGGTATATCGTTACGGCTACCTATCTTGGGTTCACTACTCCGCCCGGCGCTGTCTATATGTCTACTGCGGGTCTCCCCGCTACTACCACCAACCCGAGCGGAGAATGCGGTGCGCCGCCGGCTTCTTAGTAGCTCGGCGTTTGATTTCTTGATCCGCGGGGACGGCTGCATGGCTGCCGTCCCCGTCTCCATTTAGATCTGCCATGGCGCCGCCGGCCATTTTCAGGCCATCCGTTTGAGCGTCCTGCTCCGCAACCCTTATAATCCTAAGTTTGCCCGTGAAGTCAGCAAGACGCGATGGTTGCCTATGCTTGTCATTTCCGCAATCCAAGTCGTGACCGGATGAAGGTACGCGAAGGAATTGAAGTATCGAGCCAGTCCGACATCGGCTGCGTGCGCAAGGATAACGAGGACTCGTTTGGCTATTGGGAGCCGGACGACGACCAGCAGTTCCGGCGCAAGGGGCGGTTGGCGATTGTAGCGGACGGCATGGGCGGCTACGAAGGCGGTCAGGAAGCGAGCCGGCTGGCGGTGGAGACGATGGTGTCGGTGTACCGCGACTTTGGCGGCGACGACCCGCAGGCAGCACTGGTCGAGGCTTTGCAGGCGGCGCACGAGCAGATACTGCAATACAGCTATGCCCATCCGGCATTGCGGGGCATGGGAACGACCTGCACGGCGGCGGCGATCGTCAGGGTTACGGACGGGGGTACGCAATATGATGCGCTCTATTACGTGCATGTTGGCGACACCCGGCTGTACCTGATCCGCGACGGCCAGATTACGCGGGTAACGCGCGACCACTCCTATGTGGGACGGCTGGTGGAGTCGGGAATGATCAGCCCGGAACAGGCGTTGGACCATCCGCAGCGAAACATTCTGACCGCAGCTTTAGGCACGAACCCCGATCTGGTCATGGACTCACCCGGACGACCGGAGCCGCTGCGCCCGGAGGACGTGCTCCTGATCTGCAGCGACGGATTGTGGGGGCTGGTACGCGACCCGGAGATTCTTGACGCCGTGAAAAATAAAAGCGCGGAACAAGCGGGCCGCGAACTGATCGAACTGGCTCGGGAACGCGGGGGACCAGATAACATCACGGTCGAGATTCTGCGCTTGCGCTGAGGCGGTTGCGATCGCGAAAGCGCCGTCTGGCGAGTAAAGTTCCACTCTTCCCATAAGTGCAAAGCCTTGCACAGGGCCCCCGTGCCAGTCCCTCTTCCAGCGGTAACTCGATGAAATCACAGGACCGGCCAGACCGGAAAATTTAACGCTTTGGCAGTGCGCTTGCATTTTCTATAATGCCTATCAGCCACATAGAGATAGTCGGGGCGAGGCAACATGAAGGTTTCCCAAAAAGGGCTGTATGCCTTGCAGGCGCTGATGGTGCTGACCCGGCGTTATAGCCAGGGTGCGATCCGGATTCGCGACATTGCCTACGAAGAAAATCTGCCGGAAAAATTCCTGGAGCTGATTCTTCTGGAACTGAAGAACGCACGCATCGTGGAGAGTGTGCGCGGCGCCAAGGGCGGATACGGTTTGCACCGGCCACCGTCGGAAATCCGGTTGAGCGAAATCATCCGTCTGATTGACGGGCCGCTCGCGCCGTTTGGGGATGCGGAGCAGTTGCGCGTTCTGATCGTTCGCGATGCCGACCATAGAGCTCTGTACAAAGTGTTCCTGGAAGTACGGGACGCAGCCGCCAGGATCTTGGAGAACACGACGCTGGCCGACTTGATCAGCCGTGCGCCTGCCGCGGATTTCCATTCCAGCATCGGCGACAAGAAGAGCAACCGGAAGAGCAGCAGGGAGAACAGGTCCGAGCCCATTGTGCTGCCGCTGTTGGCCTGAGGCGAGGGCAATGATTAAGCGAAGTTTCTTCGCTTGCGCCAGTTTGGGTTTTTTGCTCGGTGCATTGGCCGGGGCCCAGACCGTCATACGCGTGGGGGCATTTCCAAATATCACGCACCCGCAAGCGATGGTGGGTAAAAACAACGGGTGGTTCGAGAAAGCCATGGGGCCCCACGTCAGGATTGAGTGGAAAAGCTTCAACGCCGGGCCGTCGGCAATTGAAGCCTTATTTGCGGGAGCGATTGACATGACCTATATCGGCCCGAATCCGGCCATCTCCGGCTATGTGCGCTCTAATGGCGAAGCGCTGCGAATTGTGGCAGGCGCGACCAGTGGCGGAGCGTCGCTGGTGGTGCGCAACGATTCCGGCATTCAAAAGCCGGAAGATTTTCACGGCAAGAAGGTCGCTTCACCGCAGATGGGCAACACCCAGGACGTTGCCTTGCGCGCGTGGTTAAAAGCGCACGGCATGAAAACGACGGACAAGGGCGGAGACGTGCAGGTAATTCCGCTGGCGAATCCCGATCAGCTGACGCTGTTTCTAAAGAAAGAGTTAGACGGCGCTTGGGCGCCCGAGCCCTGGGCCACGCGCTTGATCAAAGAAGGCAATGGGCGCTTGTTTCTGGACGAGCGGATGCTCTGGCCGAAAGGTGAGTTTATTGCCGCTCATCTGATCGTCAGAACGCAATTCCTGAAGGAACATCCCGATCTCGTGAAAAACTGGATCCGCGCGCACGTGGAATTGACGGACTGGATCAACGGGCATTTGCCCGAGGCCAAGAAACTTCTTAACCAGCAAATCGCCAAAGAGACGGGGAAAGCGCTGCCAGACGCCGTGCTGGATGAAGCCTTTGGGCGCATGCTGGCGACCTATGACCCGCTGCGCGGGTCGCTGATGAATGCCGCTAAGTCCGCATTTGATGCGGGTTTTCTCGGACGCCAAATGCCGGATCTGTCGAGTCTGTACGATCTTTCGCTCCTTAACCAGGTATTGGCGGAAAAAGGGAAGAAGGCAGTCCAATGAGCACGAGACCTCGTGATGTATATCCTGCGGCAGTCCCATCGGTTCCGCGCACGGCACTGCGCGCGAATGTGTTTCACGGGAAGCCGGTTTCCTCGGTAACCGCATCTCCGGTGCGCCCAGTCGCCGAGGTGGTGGTCCCAAAAGTCGCACTCGAGGCCATCTCGCTGAGCTACAAGACAACCTCAGGCGAGCGGTTACTGGCGCTCGACAATGTCAGCCTTGAAGTGAAGCCGGGAGAATTTCTCTGCATCGTCGGTCCTTCGGGATGCGGCAAGTCCACGCTGTTGCACCTGATCGCGGGTCTGCAGCCGCAGACTTCGGGAAGGATTCTCGTGGATGGCGCGCCGGTCAGTGGGCCGGGGACCGATCGCATCCTGATCTTCCAGGAACTCGGCCTGTTTCCGTGGCTGACGGTTGGCGGGAACGTCGAGTTCGGCATGAAGATGAAGAACGTCCCGAGAGCCGAGCGCGAGGAGAAGGTGCAGTACTATTTGCGCCTGGTGCAGCTTTCCAAGTTCACGGACAGCTACATTCATCAACTCTCGGGCGGCATGCGGCAACGAGTCGCATTGGCCCGGGCACTGGCCACCGAGCCCGACGTCCTGCTGATGGACGAGCCGTTTGGGGCGCTGGACGCCCAGACTCGCGACCTGCTGCACGACGAGTTGGAGCGCATCTGGGCCGAAACCGGACGCACCATCATTTTCGTTACCCATAATGTGCGCGAAGCGGTAAGGCTGGGAGATCGGGTGGCGCTGCTGACGTTTCGTCCGGGGCGGGTAAAAGAGGAATTTTCGGTGAACCTGCCGCGGCCGCGCCACATGGAGCAACCCGGTGTCGCACGCATGGCGGGGAACATTCTGGATTGCCTGCGCGACGAAATCAACAAATCCCTGGAAGCGGAGTATGCCGATGAAAAAGCTCGCTAAGCAGTTAGTCTTTTATTCCGCGCTTCTCGGCGTCTGGGTCCTTGTAGCGAAACTGCGTATCTGGCCCCCATATCTTTTTCCTCCGCCATGGGGAGTTGGACACGCTTTGTGGGACGGCTTTGCCGACCACAGCTTCTGGATCGGCATCGCCGTCACCATGAAGCGCATGCTCATCGGCTACAGCTTGTCGATTGTGCTCGGCATGGTCCTTGGTTTAGCTGTGTCGAGCAACAAGTTTTTGGAAGAAACTCTGGGCGGTTTGCTGGTGAGTTTGCAATCGCTGCCGAGCATCTGCTGGATTCCGCTGGCCGTTCTCTGGTTCGGATTGACGGAAAAAGCCATTCTCTTTGTAGTGCTGATGGGTTCGCTGCTCTCGGTAACCATCGCCATGGAGGACGGCCGCAAGCAGATGCCAAAAATCTACGGCATGGCGGGGCGCAACCTGGGAGCAAGCGGTTTCCGCCTTTTCTGGTCCGTGCTGTTGCCGGCCAGCTTGCCGTTTATCGTGAACGGGATGAAGCAAGGGTGGGCGTTCGCGTGGCGCTCGCTGATTCAAGCCGAAATGATTTTTCTCAGTCTCGGGCTGGGCCAATTGCTGATGATGGGTCGCGACCTGAGCGACATGAACCAGGTCATGGCGGTGATGATCCTGATCGTCATCCTCGGCTACATGGTGGACGGCCTGATTTTCCGCACTATGGAGCGGCGTCTGCAAGAGAAATATGGCCTGACGCCGGCGTAGAAGGGCAGGTCTCAGGTGTCAGGTCTCAGGAAAACCTGCCGTCTCTCTTGGCTGTGTGGGTTCTGCCGGCGACTAAGGATTTCCTGAGACCTAAGACCTAAGACCTAAGACCTGCTGTAACATTTCCTGTGCTCGTCTTCTGGATCCTTTTCAACCTGTTTGTGGTAGCGATGCTGGCGCTCGATCTGGGCGCGCTGAATCGCCGCTCCAACCGCGTCGGCTTTCGCGCAGCGCTGGCCTGGTCGGGAGTCTGGATCGCGCTGGCGGCGGCGTTTGCGGTGCTGGTATTGTTCTGGCAAGGGCGGCCTCAGGCGCTCCAGTTCGTGACCGGCTACGTCATCGAACTGTCACTCAGTGTCGACAACCTTTTCGTATTTCTGGTCATTTTCCGCTATTTCAAGGTGCCCGGCGAGCACCAGCACAAGGTGCTGTTCGCGGGAATCCTCGGGGCGCTGCTCATGCGGGTTGTGTTCATCGTGGCGGGCGTGGGCCTGATTCGCCGCTTCAGTTGGATCACCTATGCATTCGGCGCTTTGCTCGTTTATTCGGGATTGAAGCTGCTACAACAGCGCGGAACGGAAATTCATCCCGAGAGAAACCCTGTTCTCCGCCTGTTCCGCCGAGCTTTTCCAGTGACGGAAGAATATGTGGACGGGCAGTTCTTTACGCGGCGACTTGTCAAGGGAAAAAGCGGACTCTACGCCACTCCGCTGCTCGTGGTGCTATTGGTGGTCGAGACCACCGACATTCTTCTTGCGGTAGATTCGATTCCAGCGGTCCTCGCTATCACGCTGAACGCCTTTATTGTCTACACGTCGAATGTGTTTGCCATTCTCGGCCTGCGCTCGATGTACTTTGCGCTGGCGGGCATGATGGATCTGTTTCACTACCTGCATTACGGACTGTCAGTAGTGCTGATTTTCGTGGGGCTTAAAATGCTGGGGTCGCACTACGTCTACATTCCAACCGAGTGGGCACTGGCGATCGTGCTTTTTGTGTTGGCAGCTTCCATCCTCGCCTCGCTGGTGAATCCGCAAAAAGAAAAACTCGTGTAGAGACGGGGCTTGCCCCGTCTCGGACTGCCCAAGCATGGTGGCTCGTGCAGGTTGGGGGTAAGGATTTTGAACCGTGTTGGCACATCTTGCCCATACGCTATGATGAATATTCATGATTAGCGTTCCCGTCGCCACGCCGTCGCGCTCCTATGAAGTGCTTATCGGAAGAGGGTTGATCGTCCGTGCCGGAGAATGCCTCGGCAAGTTTCTTGAAAATCGCCGCGCCTTTGTGGTCACCGTCCCGCCGGTGCGGCGGCGCTGGGCGAAAGTCCTGCTGAAATCGCTGGCCGCCTCGGGAGTTAAAACCGGCCTGCTCGAAATGCCCGATGGCGAGCGCTCGAAACGCCTTACGACACTGGAGAAACTGGCGGAGAAACTGGTGAGGCAGGGCGCAGATCGCGGGGTCACGCTGATCGCGCTCGGCGGCGGCGTAGTCGGCGACGTGACCGGGTTTCTAGCCTCGATCTATATGCGAGGCGTGGATGTCATCCAGGTGCCGACGACCGTGCTGGCGCAGGTGGATGCGGCAATCGGCGGAAAAACGGGCGTCAACCTCGTATCGGGAAAGAATCTGCTTGGGACTTTCCACCAGCCGCGGGTTGTCCTGGTCGACACCACCGTTCTGGAGACGCTGCCGTCGCGTGAATACTGCGCCGGTCTGTACGAGTCGCTGAAGTGCGGCATTATCGGAGATCCGGGCTTGTTCAAGCTTTTTGAAGACCGGCGCCGCGAGATTCTGGATCGCGATCCGGTGGTGGTTGAAAAAGTGATTGCCGACTCGGTGCGCCTGAAGGCCTCGATCGTGAGCGCCGACGAACGCGAAGGCGGTTTGCGGCAAGTGCTCAATTTCGGCCACACGATCGGACACGCGCTAGAGGCCGAGACCCGCTATACGCAGTTGCTTCACGGAGAGGCCGTCGCCTGGGGCATGATCGCGGCGACGCACATCGCGCTCTCCACTAGCAAACTCGATAGCGTCACAGCAGGACGCATTACGAACTCGGTGATTGGTTTTGGCAGGCTGCCGCGCATGTCGTGGCAGACCGCGAACATCCTGAAGCGGCTGCGCTCCGACAAAAAGACGCGGCACGGAGTAGTGCACTTTATTCTGCCGCGGGAGATCGGCAAAGTCGAGATAACGAGCGACGTGCCGGAAGCAATCGTGCGCTCCGCGGTAGACGAGATTCGGAAGCTGGCGCGGAATTAGCACTGTGACCTACGGTGGAGCGACGGGCGTCTCGCCCGTCCAACAGTATTGCGGCCGGGCGGGGACGCCCGGCTCTCCACCGCAACAAGAATATGAATCAACAGATAAATCGGCGGATCGTAGGCGCGGCTCCCGCCGGCGCGGCAGACCAAGAGTCGGCGGCGGCGACCGTCCGGGAGATGTTCACCTCGATTGCGCCGCGCTACGACCTGCTGAATCACGTTCTTTCGTTCAACATTGACCGGTGGTGGTGGTGGCGCACCGCGCGCCAGTTCGATGCGATCCTCAAGCGGCCCCAGGCTCGCGTGCTGGATTTGTGTTGCGGCACCGGCGACATGACTTTCGCTTTACGCCGGCGCGCCGGCTCGGGCGCTTCGCAGATTCTCGGCGTGGATTTCTCTCACGCCATGCTGCAGCGCGCAGCGGCGAAGGCGGCCGAGAAGACGCCTGGCAAGGTTAGACGCGCGACCCTGCGCTGGATCGAAGCCGACGCGCTTCGCCTGCCGTTTCCCGATGGACATTTCAATCTGGTGACATCGGCATTCGGCTTTCGAAACCTGGCCAACTACGACGCGGGCTTGCGTGAAATCGCGCGGGTGCTCGCTCCCGGCGGAGAATGCGGCATCCTCGATTTCGGAGAGCCGGGAGGCCTGATCGGACAGTGCTATCGCGTCTACTTCAAGAAAGTTCTTCCCGCGATCGGGACGATGATTTCGGGAGTGCGCGGCCCGTACGCCTACTTGCCCGCTTCGGTCGAGCGCTTTCCGCCGCCGGATGAAATGCTCGGGCGCATGCGCCAGGCTGGGTTTCGCGAGGCTTCGTGGACTCCGTACACGTTTGGCATCGCGGGGCTTTACCGTGGCGTGAAGAGCGCTTAACCGCCGAGACGCCGAGGACGCCGAGGAATTCTGAGAAAAACATCTAACCTGAAGTAGTATGATGCACGGCGCTCCGCATATTCGACTCGCGAGGAAGTTATGGCGATGCTTGAGACAGTTCTGAAGCGTTTTGAAGAGCCCGACGAGATACGAGTGTTCGAAAAAGGAAGATTCGAACTCCTGTAATAGACGTGCGGAAGGAACTCGGGGTATACGATGTGCGACTCTACAAGCACACATTAGCCAGTGCTAGTTTTGCCGATATGATGTTGGAACTGTGCCGCCCAGATCAGTCGAAGAAGACGACTAAGTAAAACCCGGAGTAAAACCCATGGCGGGTGGCCCATTCAGATAAACCGAATAACCCGGGATAATCCGGCAATAATCCGGGGACAAATAATCCGGGGACAGACGGGACGTTTCCCGTTTTCGCGATCTAAGCTCGGGGGCAACGTTCCCCCACTTGTCGGGCGACCAACTCACCCCCGCGCCGGCCTCACATCCGTCCGCGAGAAGTCTTGCCCCTTAAACAAAAGCGGCTCTCCCTTGGATTTCGCCAGCGCGGAGGAGAAGCAATCTCCAAAATTCAGTTTGGCGGGGTGGCCGCTGCTTTCCCGAAGACGCGATACGCCTGGCGCGCTAAAGCGTCCAATTTTCGATGACCAGGCTGGAGACCCGCCCAAACTCTCGCGTGTTGTTGGTCACCAGCGTCAAGCCGAGGCTGCGGGCGTGGGCGGCGATGAACAAGTCGTTCGCTCCGATCATGGTACCCAGCTTTCTTAGGTCAGCGCGTATGCGGGCATAGTGCAGAGATGCTTCGTCGGAAAAGTCCAGGATTTAGATGTAATGCAGAAAGGCGCTCAGCGCGGCTGCATCCTGCCGCCGCCGGGGAGAGACCTCGACTCCGAATAAGAGTTCCGACTTCGTGATTACAGAGATGCACACATCGCTGACGGGGAGGGTACTCAGGCGCTTGAGCACCGCGTCATTCGAGCGCTTCATGATGTAGGAACAGGTGTCTGTGTCCAGCATGTAGCGTGGCATTACGGTTCGCGTTCCTGCACGGCAAGATCTTCGACATTCTCCATGAAGTTCGCCGAGGCAACTGGGGCCTCAGCGAGGTAGGAAGTCCAATCAAACGGTCGGGGAGAGAGGACCACTTCGCTTCCTTCTTTCCGTATAAACACTTCCTGCGTGCTGAACTGAAACTCCTTGGGCAAGCGCACGGCTTGACTGCGGTTGTTCAAGAAGATTTTTGCTTTGCGTTGCATGCACCCTCCCGGCGCCGCCATTTGGCATATACATGTGTATATGCCATTCTACCGATATTGGTCGACCTTCGCAAGTGAATCGGGCTGCGGGGACGCTACCGACATTGCGGGCAAATCCCCGTTGGAAATCGCCGTCGGCTTCTATGTTTTGGGGGAGTTTTTCGGGAACGAATCTGCGAACGCCTCGGAATTGGTTTTCTCAATCACCCGCTCGTAGTCGGCGCCGAGAATTTTTTTCAGCCGATCGGTGTTCATGATGTACTGGCCGGTCATGTAAGGGACGGCGTCCGGCGGAATCGTCGAAATGTTCCAGTCCCACAAAAACTGCAGAACGCGGCGCATGGCCCACTGTCCGGGGACGCGCAGCAATTTGGCGTGCGCCATCTCGAAACACTGCGCGAAGGTCAAAGGATCGCCGCGCCCGGCAACGTTCAGGATCGTCAGCCGTTGCGCTTCCGGTTCCCGCGTCAGGATCCACGCGATCAGCCGGGCCATGTCGTCGACGTGGAGGAACTGGATTTTGTTATCCAGATACTTCTGGCCGAAGGGCAGCATGGCGGGCAGGCGTTGCCCCGACTGGCGCATGCGGGCGGCGCGCGGCCCCTTTCCGTTGGGCGTTCCGCGGAACGCTCCCATCAGGTAATTTTCGACGGTGGCTCCGGCAAAAATGTGGGGACGCAGGATGAACACTCCGCACCCGCGCAGGGCAGGCGCGCGCTGCTGCACCACCAGATCGCTTTCTTTCTTGTGAACTGCGTAGGGCAGCGTGTGAGCGTTGAGCGGCGAGTCTTCCGCGACCGGTGCGGGCAGATCGGAGCCATACGCCGACACGCTGCTGGGAAAAATGAACTGCCGAATGGCGGTTCCGGGATTGCGGTTAGCTTCGGCAATGGCTTCCATCACCCGCGCCGTGCCGGCCACGTTGATCCGCCACATCCGGTCGACGTCCAGAACCCCTGAGCGGTGGGGATCGATCACGAACGCCAGGTGCACCAGGGACGCAGGCTGCAACTCGCGCAGCAGCAGCAGCAACTCGCGGGTGGATTCTTCTTTTCCCAGGTCGAGCGGCACAAAGCGGTCAACCGGGGAATGCGTGGGGGGCGTGACGTCGATGCCCACCACCTTGAAATCCGAAAGCTGCGGCAACAGCCGCTGGCCAAGATTCCCCGAAACGCCGGTAACGACAATGGTTGATTTTGCTGTATCCATTTAGTCGCGGTCGGGTCGCTCTTGGGGAGGGGGCATTGGTCCCCGATGTGGCGGCATGGGTGGATTTGCGACGGGGCCGAAGTACGCATCGTTCAAGTCGACGTTGCCCTGAAAACTTTGCATGCTATCGCGATAGCGCTGGCTGGAAAGAGTCTTGAGAATATCCGGTTTCACGGCATCCAGAGGTAAAGTCTCCTTGCTGACCATCTTGTAAATGTAGTAACCGTTGTTGGGATCGAAGATCAATTCCGATACTTCGCCGGGCTTCAGGTCCATGACCGCTTGATGGTTCGGAGGCAGCGCGCTGCGGCGCGTTTTCTCCATCTTAGTGGTAGGAGCAGTTCCCGGGAGTCCAGCGGCAGCGTAGGCCTCTTTTTCCAGCTTGTCGGGGTCTTCACCCGCAGCGGCGCGGGCGCGGAGATCGGTGGCGACTTTTTTCATCGCCTCTGCAGCAGCTTTCTTTTGCTCCTCGGTTGGCGTCTGCTCGGCGTTAGTGGTCGCAGCGCTCTTAGCACCGGCCTCAGTATCGGCCTTGGGCTTTGCGGGTGAGGGTGCGATTTGCTTGGCGCGGGGAATGTAAATCCGCGCAAGGGTGGCTTGCTCGTATGAGATTATGTTCTTCTTGTAAGAGTCTTCGATATCGCCGTCGCTAACCTTATTGGAATCATCCTGCAGCGCGCGGCCAAGCTCTTGGGAAAGAATTTGCAGGCGCGCGAAGTACATCTTTTCTTCGAACGCGGGCCCTTTGTCGAGACCGCGCTTTTCCGCATCGGCGGTCATCTTCAGGACCAACCCATACCGGGTTGCGAGTTGGCGACGAAGGTTCAGAGGCATTCCCGGCTGCAACGCTTCGACGAGTTTTTCAAATTGAGCGCGCGTGATCGCGGTTTTGCAGGCGTCGCCCTGCAGCTTGGCATCGGCGCAGAAACCCTTGAGCGTAATCACCGCATCGTCGGGCCCAACCTTGACTTCAGGGGCCTTATTGGGCGCGGCGGAGGTGCTTTGCTCCGCCTTCGCTCCGGCGGCAGGTGCAGGCGGTTGCGCCGCTTGGCCGTACGCCAAGCCGGCAAGAATCAGACAGACGAGGTACTGGGAACGCATGAATCAATATCCTCCAGGGAAAAATTGCGATGGATTCATCGTAGCATGTCCCGCTGGAGATCGGGCAAGGGGTCGAGGGGTTG
>Ga0187890_10001312_pt1 | contig 18026 bp, 13 predicted proteins | sample June2016WEW_21_1_FD_133005 | JGI IMG/M metagenome (GOLD analysis project Ga0187890, IMG submission 133005) | Peatland microbial communities from SPRUCE experiment site at the Marcell Experimental Forest, Minnesota, USA - June2016WEW_21_10 | ecosystem: Environmental > Terrestrial > Soil >... | reverse complement strand
CGGAGTGATAGCGCGGATCAGATCCCGGACCGGCATGGTCGAGAAAAAATAATCGGCTGTATAACTCACTCGTTTTCCTGATTCATCGAGGCCTTCAACCGAGGCAACCTTGTTGCCCTCCAGTTGAATTCCGTCGATATGAACACCCAGGTGGATCTCGCCGCCACCTGCCACGACAAGCTCGGCCGCATGTTCCCACAGCTGGCCGGGGCCTAACTTGGGATATAGGAATTTCTCAATGAGAGAAGTCTCTGTGTTTTTTTGTGCTACGCCGCCGGAGTCTTTTGAGCCAAAGGTTTTTTTCAGGAAATGCGTCACCACGCCTTTCAGCGAAAGGCCTTTGATGCGCTGTGCCCCCCATTCGGCGCTGATCTCGCTGCAAGGCACGCCCCACACCTTTTCCGTATAAGATTTGAAGAAGGTCAGGTAGAGCTGCTTGCCAAAACGATTGATAATGAAATCTTCCAGTGAGTGCTCTTTGCGCTGAGGCAGCAATGCCGAGCGCATGTAGCTAACACCACAGCGGACGGTGCGGACCATGCCCATATTTCTAAATGTCGCTGCCGTGAGGCTGATGGGATAGTCGAAAAAACGGCGCAGGAAATAGATGCGGCTCTTGCGCTGGCGGACGAGCATAACAAGATCCTCATTTTGAGGATCGGAAGCCAAGTTCGATGTGGGGACATCGCTCTGCTGACCCTGGTAACGCAATTCGCCGCTCTGTGCAGTCCCTGCCTCGACCGGCATCAGATCAAGCCACCAACGCATGACGCGGTCGGACTTTGAAAAGAACCGGTGGCCGCCGATATCCATCCGATTCCCTTTGTAGCGGACAGTTCGCGAGATGCCGCCAATCTCATTGCTGGCCTCAAGGAGAATTGGCTTGATGCCTGAGCGCCGCTGCAGTTCGATTGCGGCGGTGAGCCCGGCGGGGCCCGCTCCGACGATAATCGCTGTGCCTTGTTTCATACCTTAGTCTCGCATCTCATCAACAGTTTTTGGAAGAGAATCAGAATTCTCGTACAGCGGCGGAGATGCGATCTGCAACGGCAGACCACGTGTATTTGCGAAGTACCAGGTCACGCCCCTGTTGGCCCATGATCGCCAGTCGTTTGGGGTCGGCGAGGAGCGAGAGAATTTTTGTCGCCAGTTCTTCGATAGACCCCTTGGAAACGAGGTCGCCATTCAATCCTGGTATGACCGATTCGCGGAGTGCCCAGGCGTCGGTGACCAGGCATGGAAGCTGATAGAGCATCGCTTCCAGAGGCGCGATTCCAAAGGGCTCATAGAGCGACGGCAGTACAAACAGGGTGCAGTTACGGAAGAGGGACTCGAGTTCGTGATTCTGGCCGGGAACATCTTTGGAAAGGTGTCCGTGAAAGATGACGCCAGATGGCAGGTCTGCGAGTTTTGAAGGTCCGACGATGTGAAGTTCCGCCCCCGGCATCGCCGCGTGAACCATGCGAAAGGCTTGAAGTAGTTGAATACCACCCTTGCGGGCAAAATCGGTCCCGATGAAGAGAATACGGGGCGTCGAATAGTCCTTTTGCAAGTTGGCTGAGGGGAATTCGGCGAGATTGATTCCCGCGCCGACGTTGAAGACGCGCTCGGCCGGAACGTGATAATCCGAAATGAAAGACTGGCGCAGGTATTCGCTGAAAGTGAAAACAGCTATCATCTGTCCCGCGACTTGCTCCTCATAGCGAAGAGCCTGATCAACGCGCCGCGCGGAGACGCCCGCAAGGCCGAATCCGCTGTGGATGTTCACAGCAAGGTTGCCATCGTGGTAAGAGATGCACTTCTTTCCAGGGAACGCATCCGGCAGAGAGAACATATGTCCGATCTGAAGGAGAAGATCATCAGCGACGGAGACGTGCTTCGCGGCCTGAGTGAGCCGGCGCCGGTAAGCGGGATCGAAGTAGTAGTGAGAGCGCCAAACTGCGCGATTGCGATTGAAGTTCTTGGCTAGAAGAATGCTGTTGAGGATAGGAGAAACTTTGATGCCCACAGCACAGTCGAGAATACCCGCCCTATCCATCGCGCTGAGAAGAAAGCGGGAGACCCCGGACCAGGTCTTCTCCGATTGAGGATCAGAACCAACGGAGCCGCCGATAAAAACCGTCAGCTTAGACATGAACCTGTCCCCGGCGATGGTGGTCCTCGAATGAATGCGATCAGTCATCACTCGCTTGTATCCGGTGATGCCGTTGGGAAGAACTAGCGGCGCAACTTTCCATCTCATGGATTTCGCACGCAGTCGTCGGTCAGCCGGATTGGAGTGCCCGTGTCCACAACTTCGAAGTCGGTCACTTTCACATCGGCCATATCGCGAGGGCCGAAATCGATATCGGTGTACTTCGCTTTGGTATCCGCGTCGTTCTGTGCGGTGAGGGCGATGTTTCCACCGTCAGAGAGGAACATGCCATATCTCTGCATGGCACGCGCGACCACTTGCGCGGCGGGCGTCAGTTGCGACATGTCGAATGAGGCCTTGAGACGGAAGCGCGCGCCCATCGGCGGAGCAGACATTGGCCCGCGAGGAGCGCCGGCGTGCGTAGCGGGATGCACGAAGACGTGCGCCCGAATCCGCGGATTGGGAAGGATGAATCGAATGGCGTGATTGATGCTTCCGAGAGCGAGTTCGTCCGCGTTGAAGAGCAGAGGTGCAATTGGGAAGCCGGCGGCGTCGGAGCTCGTGCATTGATCCCCTCGCCCTGACGGTGGATAGACGCGCTTGAGATCCCACACGGCAACGAAGTTTGCGGTCACAACGTTTTCGGCTTCGTTCGCCTGGTAGGCTTCATAGAGTTTGCCTTGGCTGCGATCAACCACGATCAGGTGGCAATCGTCTTGATCGATACTGCACTGGTAGCCCTTCTGCCCTTCAATACCTCCGCCTACGGGAAGCGGAAAAGTCGAGAGCTGATCGGAATCGGGAAAGACCGGCCCTGGGCCTTTGAAGGGAACATGCGGAGTGGCGGCGTCCGCCTGCAACACTCGTATACCGAAATCCACTTGCATCCTGTTGTTATGCCCCCATCCGCCCGCTTCTGACAGCCATGCAATCATGGCGGAGGACTGAGGATCAAGAGGCGCGCGACTCACGTCCTGTGTCCAGACCGAGCCGGGGGGGAAATAGGGCACAGATGCGGGGATATGCTCCAGCTTGGCCGCCCGTACCTTGACGATGTGGCTGTGCAGGCCGTAACTAATTACAATCGCTCCGATTCCCAGCATGAGAATGAGCAGTTGTTTCTTGTGATTCATCACGGCTCAGCGCTCCTCTCGTCGGCGCAAGTCTTCAAATAGGATTCTACATCCGGTCATTTTGCCCTGCAGTTGCGAAGGGATCGGATACGGTTGAATTCTCGATCCCAGAAGTTGCACTTCCCGCGGCCGGCGCACCCGAGTTCCAGATGCAACAAAGCGGGCCGCGCGTGAAAAGAAACTTATAGAAACCCACAACGGCCGCCACTTTCAGCACGAGCAGCGCGCTGGCCGGGGCCGCAATGCGATGCAGAAATGGAATTTTAAAACGCAGAGCAGCGAAGGCGACGGTCCAGAAGAGAACCTGAAGAGCACCGAATGCTGCGTAGATGAGCGAGCCGCTTGAAAGCGCCAGCGAGGAGACAAGAAGAAGAAGGAGAAGGTAAGGCACGACCAGGCGCATCACCTTGTGCGAGACAAGCTGAAAGAGGACTGGATTCCGGGGAGTAAGCGTCCATGGCGCAAGTCGGAAGAGCTGGAAGTTTCCCGCCAGCGTGCGCACCTTGCGATGAAACTCCTCTTCAATTCGAGTGGGCCAACTATCGTAAACGCAGGCTCGCGAGTCGATGACCGACCGGTAGCCCTGGCGGATGATGGATAGAGGCTGAAACATGTCATCCAGAATCATTCCCTCCGGCTGCGGCACGGCCAGCTCCCGGCGAATCGCATAGAAACCGCCATAAACCCCGACCGGGGAGTCGTAGATCGACTCGCAGGTTCTGATCAAATTCTCATAACGCCAATACACTCCGCTGACGGCCGCGGTGGGGTCGTCGTGGCCTTCTCTGCGCAGCCTCAGTGCGCCGGCCACGCATCCCACCTTGGGGTCGGCGAAGTTGCTGACCAGTTGCTGAATCGCGCCGCAAGCGATCTCGGGTCGTATATCAACAAACAGAATCACGTCACTCGTGGTCTTCGCCATGCCGGCGTTTACGGCAACCGCCTTGCCACTGTGCTCTTGCAGAACGATCGTTGTGAGGCGCGGATCGTGTGAATGGGTCAGCAACTCCGCCGTACCATCGGTTGAACCATCCGAGACGATAATGATCTCTTTAATGTTGGGATAGTCGAGGCCAAGCAGGTGCTGGACCTTCCACGGCAGCAGCGCGGCGCCGTTGTGCACCGCGAGCACGATGCTCACGCTGGGAGCGATGGGGCTGGCGGTCCAAGGTCTCGGCCGCAGCCGCGCCAGCGTCCAAATGACTGCAGGGTATCCTGCGTACGTGTAGAAGACGCCGATCATCGACAGCCAGAAGATGATCCTCACTGAGCGCCCCTCCGCAGGATGATTGTTTTAATGGTCTCGAACATGATGAGCAAATCGAGCCCTATTGAATGATGCTTGACGTAATAAAGATCATATTCGAGCTTCCGCTTAGTCTCTTCCAGGCTTGCGCCGTATCGATAGCGCACCTGCGCCCAGCCCGTAATCCCTGGGCGAATCATGTGCCTCAGGTCGTAAAACGGAATCTCCTTGCTGAGCCATTGCACAAACTCCGGGCGCTCCGGACGGGGGCCGACGAAGGCCATGTCTCCACGCAGGACGTTCCACAACTGCGGAATCTCGTCGAGCCGCGTGCTTCGCATGAATTTGCCAATTGAGGTAACACGCGGATCGTTCCTGATCGCCCAGACTGCTCCATTTGCTTCGGCGTTCTGTCGCATGGTGCGGAACTTGTAAGCGGTAAACAAACTCCCGCGCTGGCCGACCCGTGTCTGGCTGAAGAAAATGGGACCCGGAGAAGAAAGTCGCACAGCGAGAATGATGAACGGAAGAAAGGGCAGGCAAATGGCCAGTGCAACAAACGAGACGACGAGAGAGAGCAGGCGGCGGAAGAGCTGCTGCGATGCACTCAACTTGAAGCCATCGGTGAAGATCAGGGTGCTGGGACTGAGACCGTCCAAGGGCAATTTGCCCGAGAGGCGCTCCATCAGTGCGCTGGAATTGTCAATGAGGACACCCCGGAGGCGAAGGTCAAGCAGTTCTCTAACAGGCATCGATTCGCGTCGGTCTTCCATGGCAACGATGACACGGTCTATGCCTGGCCTTGGTTTCGAGAAGGCGTGAAGCTCCGCGGCGAAACGCTCAATTCGTCCATCGACCTCGCTGTCGTCTCTCCAGCCTACGACTTCCATTCCGGCATCGCGGTTAGTGCGCAGCAAATCGACCACTGTGCGGGCACGCCCGCCGCAACCCAGCACGTAGACCCGCTCGCGGAACATAGGAAGAGCAATCACCCACTCATAAACCCGGCGCCAGAGGACGAGGAAAATGGTAAGTACGGAGACGCCGGCGACCAATATGTAGGGACCTATATCCAAATCAGGGAAACAGTAGACAATCCCGGCAAGAATGAAGGATAGAAATCCAAGAACGAGCAAGAGGCGAAAGTAAATCTCCCAGCCTGCCGCGATGCGGCGCGGACCGTACAAATCGAAGTAATACGTGAGAAGCAGCGTGACCAGGGTTATGCCCGCGATCTTCAGCAAGCCACTTTCATAGATCAAAGCATTGAACAATACTACCGAACCATCCGGCTCGATGAGGCAGAGGCATGAGGCAGCCAAAAGAAACGAGCCGCCTACGAGCAGCGCCTCGAAAAAAAGCAGCACCAGGGTTCTAGCCGGATAGTAGACGTTAAAAATCCTGATCATCCTGGCCGCCGCTGATCCTTTCGAGCTTTCGATCCTCGGGCTTCCTCCGGCTTCCCATAATAGTCATAAGAGCCTCTTCGAGGTGCATCCTTCACCGCATTCAGCACGAAGCCCAGAATGCGCGAGTTGCTGAAAGCGGCCTGCGCGCGCTGCGCAACGTTAAAGGGAGTAGTTGCGGCGCGCGCGACCAGCAACACGGCATCGGCGGCGCGCGCAAGGTCGATTGCGTCCGCAAAAGCGAGCACCGGCGGAGAGTCGATCAGTATCCAATCGAAGTGCGGCGAGAGGTTGGCTATCAGTTCCTCAATACGGTGATTGGCGATGAGCTCTAAAAAGTTTTCGCCGCTTGCGCCGGCAGGAATAAACGCAAGATCCGGAACGTTGCGCACGCGGCCGGATTCAACCATGCGAGGATTTTCGTTGCGCTGCAGGATGTCATCCACCCCCGCGACTCCTGCGAGATAGTCCGAAAGTCCCGGCATGATTGGCGCGCCCAGAATGGTATGGAGTACGGGACGGCGCAGGTCGGCGTCGATGAGCAAGACCTTATGGTTCCTGTTATGGGCCAGACTCATTGCCAGATTCGCCGCGACAAACGTCTTTCCCTCACCCGGCATGCCGCTGCTGACGAGGATCGTCTTGAGCGGAGCCTGATCGCGATGCTGGTAGATCTGCGATCGCAGGCCGTGAAACTGCTCGATGCTTTCGCCGTCGTCTCCGAGCGTTGGAAGGGAGCTCATTGATGGATTCCACGGCCGCAAAGCGATGCCGTCGAGGGTCACGGCGCTCACTGCCAGCGGATCACTGGCACCAGGCGCAGTAAAAGGCTCGGCCGTTTCAGGAACTCCTGCCTGCCCTTGAGCTCTGCGCTCTCGTTCGGCCCTCTGAAGTGCATCGTAAATCCGGCTCATCTTCCGCGTTCCTCTTTCAAACCCGCATCGGGCGTGACGGCGTTGGAGATTGTCGCTTGTGCAGATGGCTCTGTCAACCCGTCCATGGTCGACGCTGAAATCGTGAACGGGTGCTGGACAAGGTCCAGTTCAAGACCTACCGCCGCGACGATATGCGCTGGAATCGGCTTGATCTGTTCTGCATACGCGGTGATCAGCGCGTGCTCACAGAGCAGATTGATGATGCGGGGAATTCCTTTCGAGTAATCATGAACAAGCTCTGCAGCCTCTTGCAGCAACACGGGCTGAGTGGCTCCGGCGATGCGCAATCTTTCAGTAATGTAAGCCTGCGTCTCTTCGCATGTCAGCGGCCGTGTCCTGCACCACAGCGAGACGCGCTGACGAAGCTGGCGAACATTGGGAGCGTGAAGCTTCACTTCAAGTTCGGGCTGGCCTGAGAAGACAATCTGCACCAGCTTTTCCGATGATGTTTCGAGGTTGGTCAACAAGCGAATCTCCTCGAGCAACTCCCATGACAGGTTTTGCGCTTCATCGACCACGATGGCACACAGTTGATGGGCTCGAAAACGCTCAATGAGCCAACTATTGAGCTGCAACAACATGCTGGATTTCGTTCGAGTTTTAGGTGGGATGCCAAAGTCAGTAAGCACAAACTCAAAAAAGTCGAGCACGTCCAGGCATGGGTTGAAGACAAAAGCTGTTGAAAGGCGCTGCTTGGCAAAGCTATCCAGCACCGCCCTGAGCAGCGTGGTTTTTCCCGTGCCTACCTCTCCCGTCATGACGACAAATCCCTTGCGCGCCTCAATGCCGTATTGCAGGCAGGCAAGCGCCTCCCTTATCTGCGGCCTGAGGAAGAGAAACCGCGGATCGGGACTGGCTCCGAAAGGAAGTGCGCGAAGGCCAAAGAAGGATTTGTACATGGCTATCCGCGCGCGCTTTCAACGGGTTTGCCCGTACGAGACAAAAACCTCCCGAACTTGCGCGCTGAAGAGGTGTGAGCCAAGTCTTCGATATGAGAGACGACCGCCAGCGTCGGGAGCTTGGTAAAGGCCCAGATGTCGCGCTCATTGCGCACGGACGTATCGCGATACTCGAGCAACGCAACCAGAAGCAAACCCAAAGCCACGCCCGATCCAAGCCCGCCTAATGCGAAGGCAAAGCGGTTGGGAAAGGTTGGCGAGTCCGGAAGGTTCGGAACATCCATCACGCGGAACTGCTCGCCTTGCTGGCGATGTTCAAGAGCAGTGGCCATAGACGATTCATTCATCTTGGTCAGAAGCGTGTTATAAAACTGCAACGCCGTGTCATGGTCACGAGTTACGGCTTTGTACTCTTCCTCGACGAGCGGGCTGGCCTCAATCCGCGCCTCGTAGCTGCGAATCTGTTCTTCGATCCGAGCCTGCTCCTGCTTGGCGTTGGCCAGTGCCTGCTGGCCCGACTTGAGCTGAAGCTTGAGTTGTTGGAGATGCGGAGAATCATGACGTTTCGCGGAAGCCGTTTCCGGCGCAGCCGACGATGCCGTCTCGATAGGCGCATGCGCAATCTCCGCTTTCAAATCGGCAATCTTGCGCGAGATCGCAACCACATCGGGATAGTCGGGTGTGTAGAGGGCCTGTAGATCCTGCTTTTCCTTCAACAGGTCTTTGAGTTGCTTCTTTCGCTCATCCATCGGCGCGCTGGAGCCCGATTCAGCATCCTGTGAATCCTCGCCCTGCTGGCCGATTGTTGCTTGCAGAAATGTCTCCTCTTGCTGCAGGCGATTCTCTGTCTGCGTCGTGGCGTTTAGTTGTGAAGTTAGCGCTTGAAGAGTGCTTTCGTTTGAGCTTCCCATGGCCAAACTCATATCCCCGAGCTTGATTGTCTGTCCCGGAAGTTTGCCAATATTCTTTTGCTCAAAAGAAGCCAGCTTGGCATCCTGTTCGTCGAGATTTCTCTTGGCTTCGGCCAGTTGCTGCTTTAGAAAGTCGGTCGTGCCTTCGGCGGATTCCTCGCGCGCATTGAGATTTTCGCTGACGAACAAAGACGTGATCTCGCCGCATACTTGTTGGGCTGTGTGGGGATCCTTGGCCTTAAATGAAATGAAAAACCCCGGCATCCCATGCGATTGCTCTGAACGGATCGGATTAATCCCGATAGCCTTTCGCGTCATATCGACGCGGTCGTCCATGGTCGTGTTTTTGCCCGCGTAGAGATCGAATCGCTCGATGATTGGCTGGATGCGAGAGCGGCTCAGGATCTGCTCTTTCATCGAGGCAAGGCGCGCGCCCAAGTCTTCATCGACGACAGGCTTGACATAGTCTTCGGGGACCTTCTGCTGCTCGATAAGCACCAGGGTCTGGGACACGTACTGCGGAGGCAGAATGTGGCTGATGCCAACGCCGATCCCCAGAAAAAGAATCGCGGAGGTCCCAATCATCCAGAATCGACGCTTCAGAATCCCCGCGTAGTCCTCCATCGTCAATTCACGATGCCCGAGCATAGGCCTCCTTGCCAAGCTACCTCTTTAAATGCAAATCCCGCGGCGTGTAGCCGACGCCGAATCCAATCACCTGATATTGCCCGCTGAGAAGGGTTGAGTTATAACCCGATGAGAGTTGCAAGTTGGATGACTGCGCCGTGGCCGTATAACTTGCGAATGCGGTCAGATACCTGCCGAATCGCCTGGTGACTTGCGCGCCGCCGTACTTTGCATTGGAGACCCCCTCAAAGTTGACTGGAACCACAGTGGTTTGGCCATCTACGCCGAGAACGAATTGGGCGGCGAACAGCGATGCTGAACGCATATACGACCCTGTTGCTCCGACGCTCAGGCTTCTGCCGAAATCCCGCGAATAGTTCGCATTGACGGTATCGATTTTTGCTCCGAGCATATATCCCGCGCCACTGTTGGTTCCGTGAAAGTAACTCACGCCGGCCGCCGCGCGCCGCAATTGATAAGTGGCCGATGCGTCCAGAGACAACATTGTTGAGCCGGGCAACGGTGTGCCACCCGCGCTGGGAACTCCCGGACTACCAATCCAATCCGGGCCGGCGGAGACGGTTGTGGTGAATCTCCGGTTCCATTGACGATTGAAGCCGAGGAGCAAGGAGTTGGTTCCGACAGCAATCCCGGTGACGCCGTAAGTGTACCGCGAATAGGAATACTCCGCTGAGGTCGAGTTACGCGCATCCAGACGGCGAGTGATGCCCGCGTTCGCCATTAGTGTATTCGTGTCCTGGCCGTTATTGTCGAGAAAGCGCAGTTGTCCATCAGAGCCGCCGACATCGAGGGACCACGCATAATTCAGTCTATCTTGGAAGGCGATTGTGGCGAAATCATCGAGCGTGCGCGTGTTCAGAGCCAGGATTGTCTGATCGGGCACGGAGGTCGAACCCGATCCGCCGATCGGTTCTCCTATGCCCGGTATACCGGAGAAGCCGGTCGTAGGCGTCTGGTAGGAGTAACTTACGTTGTCGCCGGCCGTGATGCTCCAGACGCGCCCAACGATGCCTTGCGAGAGCGAAAGGTGCTGAAAGAAATTTTGAGACGAAGACGAGCCGTCCCAATCCCAGCCGTAGCCACCGCCATACTGCATTCTGAAAGGCAGGCGCTGGCCCATGTTCGCGTAGCTCATATCTCCAGAGGCGAAACTCCACTGCTGATCATTTTGATTGTCGCCGAACTGCGCAGTTTGCGAGTATCGCAGATCGTAGCTCAGCGTACCGCTTACCGGCAGCCCAGTGGGGCCGGTCACGGCGGGAACGACTTGCGCTTTTGCCGCAGCACCCACAATGAAGAAGATCGCCAAAACTGTGTGACTCCGTTTCATAGGACAACCTTACGGAACGACAATGGTATCGCCCGGACTTAAAGCGAGATTGAGTGATCCATCGCCTTTAAGCGCCTGCTTGTATCGCACTGCAATCTTCTCTTGTTTCCCTCCAAGGTTGCGCAGAATATAAATCTTCCTGGAGTTGGCGTAGGGCGTGAGTCCGCCTCCGGTGGCAATCGCCTGAAGCAAAGTCATCCCAGGAGTCATGCCAACCGGGCCGGGTTTGGCCAGTTCGCCCATCAAGTACACGATCTTGCTGTTGTTCTGGCTCAGGACGACTGTGACATTCGGGTCCTGGATGAACTTTTTGAGTTTGGTCGCAATCTCGTCTGCCAATTCCAACGGCGTTTTGCCGGAGGCTTTCACGTCGCCAAGCAGCGGCATCGAGATCATGCCGTCGGGCCGGACGAGCAGGCTACCCGAGAGCGTTGGCTCTTTGAATACGGTAACGACGATCATGTCGGACTCGCCGATCACATAACTGTCGGTCGAAGCCTTGGCTGCGCCTGGCGCAGCTTTCTGGGCAGTATCCGGTGCGGCGGGTTGGTGGGCGGCGTCCTGTGCCCGGCAATAAAGCGCCGAGCAAAGAACTACCGCGATTAGGATGCTTCCCGGTTTCATCGTGCGACTCCATTTCGATTCAACAGCGATTGATTTTCCGATTCAATCTGTTTGAGCTTGTAAAGCAGAGCCTTGTAGCTGATTCCAAGGTCGGTTGCGGCCCGCTTCCGGTTGCCGCCAGTCGAAACCAGCACCTCTGAAATCAACTGACGTTCAATCTGGATCGATGAGGCCCGCGTGGCTTCCTTGAGAAAAAGATGCCTGCGACTCCCGTTCCCTGTGCCCGAAGGCGCAGCCGCTTTGATGGCCGCAAGAGAGATTGCCTGGTCTCCGATGGCGACAAAAGTCTTGATCGCGGTCTCAAGTTCAGTGAAGTTGTCCGGCCAGGTATGTTCCATGAGATACCCAACAATCTCTTTGCAGAGGACGGGCTTGGGACGGTCGAACTGCTTGGAGTACCGCGACAAGAGCTCATCGGCGATGGATAGAATCTCGGATTTCCTTGCGCGAAGCGGGGGGATGCGGAGGGTCACTGCCGAAACAAGATAGTAGAAGTCTTCCCTCATGCGCCAGGACCTGACTTCTTCGAGCAGATCGCGAGTGGAGGCGGTCAGCAAGCGGCAGCTTTGCGCCTGCTCCGAGTGGAAATAGGAGTGGACGACAACGTCTTGCAGCGAAAGGCTCAGGTCCGTTATTTCCGCCAGGTAAACCGTTCCATTCGCTGAGAGAGCCTCCCGCATGGCTTCCGCATTTGTATCGGCGCAGCGGACCTCGTTGAAGGGGCCTCCGGAGGGATTCGAATGCGCGTGGATCTGTGCGGCAATGGTTCGCTTCCCGACGCCATGCTCGCCCAGGATAAGCACCGGGCATTCACTCTCCGCAATCTGGGCAATCGCGCGTTGGATTCGCGCCTCAATCGGAAGATTTGGCGTGGCCTGCCGATTTGCATTTTGTAGGTTTGCCATGCTCGCTATCATGTGACCTTGGTCCACCCACTCTTTAGCAATGCAGGTTCCAAAGCTGCGGATTGGACGAGAATAGATTTTCCATGCGATAGAGATGCGCATCGGGCCGCGCTTCCTCGCAGCACGTCGACGAATTAGGTAGATTAATTCCCTGTCAGTAGGAAGAATTGTACCACCGAGATTTCTGAAAAGTGGAAAGCTTTTTCCACCTGCACCGGAAGATCGATTCCTGAGGCGTGAGACACTCATGTCGATTTCAAAGATCGACGTGCTTCACTTTCGGCACTCCGATTGCTAGTGTAGAGTGGTACGGGTCGACATGCGCGAAGAATCCATCCCGGCTAAATTAACTCATCACCTTCCGGCTCCAGCGGTTGCTTCGGACTTCTGGCTCTCCCGCAACGGTCAGTCGGCATTGGGGTCGGCGGTGATCTGCCTGCTGGTGGTTGCGGTCTATTACCAGGTGATGGGAAAGCTGGTGACTGATTGGTGGCAGATACCCGACTTCTCGCACGGCTTCCTGGTGCCTATCTTCGCGGTCTATCTGGTTTGGGAGAAGCGAAGCGTCCTTCTCCGGACGCCGATCGCTCCTACTTGGAGCGGGATTGGTGTGATAGTCCTCGGACTTGCCGTTCTGATTCTTGGGGTCTACGGCTCTGAACTCTTCCTTTCGCGAGTCTCCCTGATCATCCTGCTGGCCGGTCTCGTGCTCTGCTTTGGCGGACGCAAGTTAGTGAAGGAGTTGCGCTTTGCCCTCCTCGTGCTTTTGCTGGCCATTCCGATTCCCGAGATCGTCTTCAATCAGATCACCTTTCCCCTCCAACTGCTGGCTTCGAAGCTGGCCAGCGACCTGCTTCCTTTGTTCGGCGTGCCCGTTTTGCGGGAAGGCAACGTTATTGTGCTCCCGGTAATGAAGCTTGAGGTGGCTGAGGCTTGCAGTGGCATCCGTTCGCTGATGAGCCTGTTCACGCTGGCGATTTTTTATGGATACTTCATGGAAAAGTCTGTCCGGCGGAGAGTAGCGCTTGCCCTGGCCAGCATACCGATCGCGATTGCGGCTAACGCGCTGCGTATACTCGGAACGGGGTTATGTGTCCAATATTGGGACCCGGAGAAGGCTCTAGGTTTCTTTCACGAGTTTTCCGGGTGGGTGATCTTCCTGGTTTCGCTTGCATGCCTTTATCTCACGCATCGCGCAATGCTCGTTTTCCCGGCTAAAAGGCGGCAAGCTTGAAGAGCCTTCGTTTTTGGAGTACAGCCCTACTGCTGGCGGGAACGCTGCTGTTGCTGCATGCGCGACCGGGTGCAGACCGTAATCCCTTCAGCGAGCCCCTTTCCGAGTTCCCGAACGCGATCGGAGGATGGACCGGAATCGATCAGCGAATCGACCAGGAAACGCGCGATGTTCTCGGCGCCGGGGACTTCCTTTCGCGCGTTTACACTCAGAATTCACAGCCATCGCCAATCGGCCTGTTCATCGCTTACTTCCCCACACAGAGGACTGGCCAGACCATCCATTCTCCGAAACATTGTCTTCCGGGCGCCGGTTGGGTCTTCGTATCCTCGACAGCCATCGTGCTAACCGATGCGGATGGCAAGCCCCACCGCGTAGGCGAGTACATCATTGAAAACGGTGAAACAAAGCAATTTGTTATTTACTGGTATCAGGCGCACGGGCGTAGCATAGCCAACGAGTACGCGGCGAAAATTCAAATGGTTACCGATGCTATACGGATGAATCGCACGGATGGGGCGTTGGTTCGGGTGATCACGCCGATCTTATCCGGCGAAAGCACATCGACGGCAAAAGCCCGCGCCGAGGCATTTACCGGGCAGCTTGCTCCCGTGCTGCCGCGTTTTGTCCCCGATTGAGTTTGAAAGAGCAGAGGATGGCAACGGGGAACAGCCAATAGTTCAGGTTGCAGCCGTTCGAGAGACAGCCTGAAAGGATGGATGACGAGTGGAAAGCAGACTCAATGCATTTCAATCTGGTGTCAATGGCGATCGGAGACTGCGCGATCGCCGCGCGGCTCTTGGGGCGGTTGTGCTCTTTGTGTCGCTCGTTCTCTTGTCCGGGTGCTTCCGTGATCCAAACGTGCGCAAGCATAAATATCTTGAAAGCGGACAAAAGTATAGCGCCCAGGGCAAGGACAGGGAAGCCGCGATTCAGTTCTCCAACGCCTTGAAGATCGACAAGAATTTCGGAGATGCATATTACGCGCGTTCTCAGGCCTACCTCCACATGGGAGCACTGAGCACCGCTTATAGTGACCTGCGGCGGACGGTGGAACTTGAGCCAACAAACTATAAGGCGCGAATCGATCTCGGAAACATGTCGCTGGCCAGCGGCAAGATCGACGACGCGCAAGCCCAGGCCACCGCGGTCATGGCAGCCCAACCAACAAACGCCGATGTTTATTCGCTGCTTTCCCGCATTGCCGCCAAGCGGGGACAGAAAGACCTCGCTCTCACTGAGATCCATCGCGCGCTGGACCTTTCACCAAATGACTCCAAGCATCATGAAACTCTAGCATTGCTCGAAGCGAGTGACCCATCACAGGCTGCCTTCGTTGAAGACGAGTTGAAGAAGGCAGTTACACTCGATCCCAAGTCTGCGAGCGCGAGACTTCTCCTAGCCGCTTATTACATCAAAAACAATCGCCTGCAGGAGGCCGAGCAGGCCTGCTGGAGCGCCGTTGCCGCCGATCCAAAAAATCTGAGCGCGCGGGAGATCCTCGCCCAGGTTGTGTTGAAGCAGGGCGACCGTGCCAGGGCTGAGCAGGTGCTTCGCCAGGCCTCCAACGATCTCGCCGACAACCCACAGGGGTTGCGACTGTTGGCAAACTATTATGCAGGGTCGGGACAGATCGACAAGGCCAAGGTGGAGTATGTGAACCTTGCTCAAAAGTACCCCAAGAACCTTTCCGTGCAGGAAGGATACGTCAAGGTCCTTCTCGAGCTTAAAGACTTTGCAACAGCCCAAACGGTAGTAACTGGGCTAATGAAAAATAACGGCAAGGATCCTCAAGTGGCCGTGCTCAACGGAATCGTGTTGTTCAATAATGGCAAGTTGACCGAAGCGGTCAATGCCCTACAGACCGCCGCCAATGACGCCCCCAAGGACGCTTACATTCAGTTCTGGCTTGGCCGGGTGGCAATGGCTAAAGGCGATAGTGGCTTGGCCGAAAAGAGCTTTCGTCTGGCTGTACAACTGAATCCGTCCAACCTGGAAGCACAAGAAGCACTTGCACGTATTGCCGGTCAGCGCGGCGACATGAGCATGTTATCCGAAGTGGCGGAAAAGACCATTGCAACCGCCCCTCATTTCCCCGGAGGCTACGTCTGGCGAGCTACAGTGGAAATGGCGCGTAACTCACCCGACCAAGCCGAGGCCGACCTGAAGACTGCAATGAGCGATGCCCCCAAAAGCCCCCAGGCATATCTGATGCTCGGTCAAATTCGCTTCCAGCAAAAGCGCTATCCAGAGGGAGCGGCATTGCTTGAGCAGGCTTTGCAAAATGATCCCAATTCCGTTCAAGCCTTGCGCGGGCTGGTGGGGTATGACCTGAACAGAAAGCAGCCTGCGCAGGCCTTGGCTCGACTGAACTCGCAGATCGAGAAAAACCCAAAGAACAGCGCGTTCTACGACTTGCTTGCCCAGTTTCAGATTCAAAACAAGAACTACGACCAGGCAGCCGTCACGGCCCAGAAAGCCATGGACCTGAATCCCGATGACAGCGAGGCAATTACGATCTACTCGGAACTTCAGGCCAGAAATGGACAGGCAGCGAAGGCGATTGGCGCTTGGGAGCAATGGACTAAAACTCATCCCGGCAATGCCGGCGGGTTAGCCGTTCTCGGAACCTTGGAAGAATCACTCGGAGACACGCAGAAAGCTGAGGACTACTACAAAAAGGCTCTTCAGATCCAGCCCGAGCAGCCGGTCGCATCTAACAACCTTGCTTATCTCATGCTTCAAAATGGCGAGAACGTAGATGTAGCTCTGACGCTCGCGCAAACCGCGCGGCGGGCGATGCCGACTGCGCCGAACACAGCCGACACGTTAGCCTGGGCCTATTATCACAAGGGAACCTACGGTTTTGCTCGCGATCTGCTGGAGGATGCGACCAAGATCGATCCCAACAGCGCGGCAATGCAGTATCACCTGGGAATGGTATACAGCAAGTTGCAGGATAAAAGCAGCGCGGCGGCTCATCTCAAGAAGGCCATTTCATTGGCGCCGGATTCACCAGCGGCAAAGAATGCCCGGGTTGCGCTGCAAGGAATAGGTTAGCAAGCGACGATCCTCGCGATAGCCGGCGGCGCGCAATGTGCAGCCGGCTCACGATCCCCGAACCGACCTGCAAGGACGAATGGTCTGCTCATGCTCTTGAATTCAGAGTTCATTTCGACATGACTAATACCAAGACCATCGCCCGCAACACCGGCTGGTTTAGCGCTGAAAACGTGTTGAACGCGGTGGTTGCGTTCACTACTTCGATCGCAATTAACCGCTATCTAGGGCCGGAGAAGAACAGTTATCTCATTTCTGTCTCTTACATTGCCAACTTGGTCAGCAGCCTCGGCGGGATGGGTATTCCCGCGACCACGCGGAAATACATGGCCGAGTTTATCGGAATGGGCGACCGCGGAACCGCGCGCTACATTTACCTTCGCACCTTGCTGCTGCAAACAGGTCTGGCGACAGCGGCTACCGGGGGATTTCTCTACTGGGTGCTAGGCGACGCCAAGGGCGATTACAGATTGGCCTCTGCTCTGCTCGCGCTAAGTATCTGGCCTTCGATGATCAACTTCATCTCGGCACAAGCCAACACCGCCGCCGAAGATTTGTCAAAGAATCTGCTGGCCTCCATCGCCGGCGCCTTGACCTATTTTATTGCGATTGTCGCAACAGTGATACTGCATTGGGGAGTTGTCGGCGTTGGGGTATCTCTGCTCTTGATGCGCTCCATCGATTTTTTGGTGCGCTTCTTTCCCACAATGAACCGCGTGCTGGCCTGGAAGACAACCCATGTTCACCCTCCTGGATTACGCGCACGCATGACACCGTTTGCTCTTCAGGCTGTCGGCAGCATGCTTGTGGCGCAGATCGTTTGGGGGCGCTCGGAGATCATTCTGCTCATGAAACTTTGCCCCAACGTCAGCCAGGTGTCGTATTATTCCGTGGCATTCACGATGGCTGAACAGTTGTTGCTGGTTGCAACGATCTTCGGGACGGCGGCCGGTGCGACCGTCTTTGCTCAATACGGTCGAGATAAGTCAAAGTTACCCAGTCTTGCTGCTGGCACCTTTCGCTACATCGCCCTCATGTCAATCCCACTTCATTTCATCGCTGCATCGCTCGCAGTTCCGGCTTTGATGTTTTTCTACGGTCGCAAGTTCGAGGGCGCCGCAATGGTTGTGGCGCTGGCTCCTCTCCTGTGCATGTTCAAGGCATTCGCCGCGCCCGCTCAGAGCCTGCTTGAAAGCACCGAACAGCAGCGCTATGTCATCCTGGCTACGGTAATCGCTGGCGTCGTAGATATTAGTGTGGCCTGGTATTTCATTCCCGCGCATGGCGCGGTGGGCGCATGCATCGGCAATGGTGCTGCGCAGTTGATGGCTGTTGGAATGATGTGGGCTGTCAGCATCCATCTCTATCAGGTAAAACTTCCCTGGATTCAAGTTTCCAAAATCGTTTTCATCAGCGTGTTGGCATCGCTGACAGCGCATTTCATCGCTATGCGACTGGCTCCGCTGTGGGGAATTATGGCGGGCGGCAGCGCTGCGCTAGTCGTTCTCTTTGGGCTGTTCTATGTGATGCGCGTGCTGGAACCGGAAGACCACATCCGATT
>Ga0187890_10001311_pt1 | contig 18032 bp, 13 predicted proteins | sample June2016WEW_21_1_FD_133005 | JGI IMG/M metagenome (GOLD analysis project Ga0187890, IMG submission 133005) | Peatland microbial communities from SPRUCE experiment site at the Marcell Experimental Forest, Minnesota, USA - June2016WEW_21_10 | ecosystem: Environmental > Terrestrial > Soil >... | reverse complement strand
GATTACCTGCTCGGCATGGGAGCGCTGGGCAAGAAGTTTTGCCTGATTCTTGACATCGACAAAGTACTCTCCGCCGACGAACTGCTCGCCGTGACGGAGTCGGTTGCCGACGAACGGTCTGCGGACGACGAGACCATTGATGGACCGGCCAAAGAAGCACACTTCGAGGCTGGAGCGTAGCTGTGCAGGCGGGAACGGCTGCAGGCAAGAATTCAGGCACGTCCCGCCGGATTGACGCTGACGCATGCCTGGAGCAGCCACCCCAGCTCTCGGTTAGTCCCGCGCTGTTCCAAAAATTCCAGAAACTGATCTACACCGAAACCGGCATCTGGCTGGGTAGTGCAAAAACGGCGCTGTTGTGCGGCCGGCTCTACCGACGGCTGCGGGCGCTGGAGATTGATTCACTGGAAGGTTACTACGAATGCGTTGTGCGGCCGGACGAGCAGGAGGAACGCGCCCGGATGATCGACGCCATCACCACCAATGAAACCCGCTTCTTCCGTGAGTCCCGGCAGTTCGAGTTCCTGGTGCAGAAAGTTTTGCCCCGTTGGCGGGCGGAAGCCGGACAGCAGTTGCGTCCCCGGCGAGTGCGGATCTGGAGCGCCGGATGTTCATCCGGGGAGGAACCGTACACGGTGGCGATGTTGCTCGCCCGGCATCTTCCAGCGGACGAAGGCTGGGATGTGCGGCTTCTGGCCACAGACATCTCGAACCGCGTGCTGGAAAAGGCACGTACGGGGATTTATCCCATGTCGAGGTCGGCAGAGCTACCCGAGGACTTGCTGCATAGTTTTATGTTACGCGGGATGGCTGAGCGACAAGGCGAGATGAAAGTGAAAGTCGAAATCCAGCAGATGGTCGAGTTCCGCAGGTTGAATCTGACCCAGGAGTCCGATCTGATCGAAGGCCCATTCGACGCTATTTTTTGTCGCAATGTCCTGATCTATTTTGACGTGGCTTCAAAGCGCAGGGTGATCGCGCACCTGGTCCGTCATCTCACGGCCAACGGTCTGTTGTTCGTGGGCCACGCGGAGAATTTGTGCAGCGTGTCCTCCCAGTTACAAAGCCTGGAGCCGACCATATACGCAAAGACAGGCAACCAGGAAGATCTGTGAAGACGGCATCGAATGAGGCTTCTGCCACGGCCCTAAGTACGTAAGGAAAGCGAAAGAACTTGCCCCGTATGGATGGAGATGGTCTGCAGGTCCTGGTCGTGGATGACTCGGCGATGGTGCGCCAGGTTATGCAGTCGATCCTGAGTACCGACCGCAGGATCGGTGTCAAGGCCGCAGCGGACCCGCTGATTGCATGGGCAAAGATGCAAAAGGAACCTCCCGATGTGGTCATTACGGATCTGGAAATGCCGCGGATGGACGGACTGACTTTCATCCGAAAAATCATGTTGGAAATGCCGACGCCAGTGGTGGTCTGCTCCGGTCTGGCAGCGCGCGGAACCGAACTCGCACTGCGCGCGCTCGAAGAAGGGGCAGTCGAGGTGATCACCAAGCCCAAGGTTGGTGTGCGTGAGTTCCTGCACGAATCGGCGGTCACCCTGCTGGATGCGGTTTGGAGTGCGTCGCAAGCGCAGATCAGGCCCCGGCCGATGGCGGCGGTTCCTCGCCTGACGGCCGATGCTGTGCTGCCCCGCAAAGGTAAATCCCGGGGTGGAGGGACGCCGAACGGAGTAATCGCGGTGGGTGCCTCAACCGGTGGAACGGAGGCTCTGCGTGTTTTCCTGGCAGCCCTGCCCGCCGACTGCCCGCCGGTCGTGATTGTGCAGCATATGCCCGAAGGCTTTACCCGGGCCTTTGCAGAGCGCTTGAACAAGGAATGTGGAATAGAAGTGGAGGAGGCTCGGGACGGCGACCGGCTGCAAACTGGCCGGGCACTGATTGCTCCCGGTAACCGGCATATGCTGGTCAATCGCAGTGGCGAAGAACTGGTCGTCCAGATCATCGATGGCCCGCTGGTTTCACGCCATCGTCCGAGTGTTGATGTGCTTTTTCGCTCGGTGGCCATTTCGGTTGGCTCAAAAGCGATTGGCGTGATCATGACTGGCATGGGCGACGACGGCGCCCAGGGACTCTGTGAGATGAAAGAGGCGGGAGCGGCAACGATCGCGCAGAACGAAGCCAGTTGCATTGTGTTTGGAATGCCCAAAGAGGCGATTTCCCGCGGGGCCGTGGATGCCGTTGTGCCTCTGGAGCAACTCGCCAGCGCGGCTCTGAGCGTACAGAGTAACTATGCAGGATGAAAGAAGAGCTACGGAAATGACGATGCTGGGTTCTATTCCACGAGGAACGTAACCCAAGCCAACAACTCCGCCAAAGCCCAACAAAAGGTCCAGACCATGCGGTCCACGGTTCGACAAAACGGCGGTGTTACGGCCCGACGGGCTCAAACCAGACAACTGCACCCTTGGCGATCTCCGGCAGATCGAAGTGCGTGCTCCCGTTTTCGAGATGACCCGTGATCGTGGTCTCCTCGCCGAGAAATGGCAAGAAGTGACCCCGCACCTTGCCTGGCACAATTATCTCGGCGTGGCTCTCGGGAGTCTGTACCGCGTTTTCCTTGGCGCGCAGGCCCATGAAGTTGGCGAAAAACACGTGCGCTTCGCCGTCTACCAACGCGATCTGCGCCGCAACCATCGGCGATGCCCTTACTCGAATCTCGCCCTCACCCAAGCTGTCCAGAAAAAGCTTTTCACTATTCGGTGAGCAATGGTCGAAACGACTTTCTGCCAGCGCAATGTAGCGGGCTCCCGGTGAATCCGCGACGTGGATTAAGTTGGTCTGCCCTAAGTTGGTCTTCTCCTGTAATCCATCGCTCAAGGCGCCGGTGGCGACAATCGTACCAATGCTCCCGGCGTACTTTCGCAATGCAGCCGTCTCCTCGCTTGAGAGAATGCGAACATCCGGCAAAATCAAATTCTTCCCGCGGAACGAAGCGAGCGTCCTCGGCGTCACGATCTGATACTCGCGATGACTCTGCATCAGGAGCAAGAGTGTGCCCTGGTACGAATGAAGAAACTCGTTCGTGAAATAGTTGCGCGTAGCTGGAGAGAAGTAGACGCCGACTGGATCAATCGCCGTCCGTGGGCGATACAACGTCTTCTCGTGGGCTGCAATCCATGCGAACACTCGCTTCCGCGTGGCCAAGTCGTTCGAGCCGGACATGACATGCGTCGCGGCATCCCACACATTCGCTCCCGCCATGACCTCCGACATGAATAGATTCTGCATCGCCTCCGGGGCGCGGACCTTGGGATCGCCATCCCACGAGTAATTCAATATCCAGGTTGCCTTGCCCTCGGCGAACGCGCGGAACGTCTGCATGCCGATCTGGTAACGAAACCAGTCGAGCGGCGTTCGCGAAGCCGCCATATGATCGCCGCCGCCGAATTCATACTCGTGCGCAATCGCATCGTTCACGGCGTACAGGCTGTACACATCCGCGCCCACGCGCACCGCTTCTTCCTCGAGGCCCGGGTAAATCTCCGGAATCGTTTTGATCTGCGGATTCACAGCCTTTGCCGTCTGGTCGATCTCCCGCATGAAGTCGGTCAGCGATTGGATCCGAAAATCGACCCAGCGGCGAAAATTTGGGTCGAAAAAATTGCCGAGCTTCAGGTCGTGCCGTGCGTCCAGTCCAGTCTGCTTGCGAAACGCCGCCACGGTCGCATCATCGAAGCTAGCCCAGCTGTCCTCCCAGCCATCGAAGTGCGTCATCCAGTAAGGAATGTCGACGTAGATGCCGTCAATGCCGGTCGCGGCGATCTGCCGCACGCGCTCCATATAAATCTTGCGCCACTCCGGCGCGTAGGGGCTGATCCACACATCCTCGTCGCCCTTAACGATCCAGAAGGCATCACCACCACCAAAGACCGCGGGTTCGCCCGTGATTTTGCGCTGCAACCAGTCTGGATGATCCTTGACGACCGAGTGCGACGATCGGTCGGCGTTTGGCGTGATGCACTCCAACCCCGCGATGTAAACGAATGCGTGGTTTCCCGCTTGGTGCGCGCGCTCGGCCACGGCGCGAATCGCGGCGAGTTTCTCCTCGGGATGCAGGAAGCTCTCATAGCGACCCGGAATGTCGTTGTCCACCTCGATGCCAAACACGTTACTATCCTGCGCATTTCGTACGATCTGGTCGGCGTTGTTGGCCTGCAACCCGTAAGCCGCGATGCGCACAAAATTCGTCCAATTCTGTTCCGGTGAGTCGGGAGCGGCTGCCAACATTACGGCGAACAGCATCAGAACGAACACAGCTAGACAGCTTTTTCGTTTCATGCCTGGCCCTCGTTATGAGTATGGTGATTGCGACGTCCGTTACTACTACACGATTCCACCATCCGAGTGCTGCTGACGATGCGTGCTAGGAACCAGTTGCTGACACGCCGCCCGTTTCGTCGTTCTGCCCGAGACCAACCGTCGGGCGCAGCGTCAAACTGCCATCCGTATTCAGACCTTGCCGGCAAGCCCAACGCACCGGATAACGTTGCCCTTTGACTTCGATTTCCGCTCGGAGTCTCAGTCCCTTCCACTTCGTTCCCTTGGGCAACGGAAACTTCGCTTGACGAACCTTCCCTGGAAGAGGGTAGCCAGCATCAAGACTCCCTTCCACGTTCACCTTTCCATCCTCGCTGCTCACGGAGACACGCAACACGCCGGGGACGCCGGCAATCCCGTCGTTCGCAAAGCCAATAATCAAGCCCGGATAGCCTGCTTCCTCATAGCTCCACACCCATGAGGGCCGAACCCGGTAGCCAATCCTGCGGGCCAGTTCGTCAATCGCGCCGGGAAACTGGTGGTAGTAGTTGAGGATTCGATCGGCCTGGATGCGGTGCCAATTCCATAGCGAAAAATAGCAAGCGCCCACATCCTGCACGTGGTGGATGACGTTGTCGGTATAGGTCACGCCCTCATCCATTCTTAGGTTTTGCGGCAACCCATCGGACATCCCGACTTCCACCGTAACTCCCGTCCAAGGCGGGCGGTTGCTCAACTCTTCGATCTGCTCGTTTTCAATGAAGATCGTATCCGTCCGCAGCCAGTTGAAACTTCGGACGGTGCGTTCGAGCAGTTCAGAATTGCCCACTTTGCTGAAGTCCGGCTGCGTGTTCGTAGCCAGCGGCGTTTTCCTCCAGCGCTCTGCCTGATGCTGGAACATGCTCACGAAGGTTTTCTCCGCAGTGGCGGAGTCGGGAAAGGGGTTCGACTCCAGCGGCCAGGTGTGTCCCTCGCCCCAGAATCCGTACATGAACGTGTCTACGTACTCCACGTCGGGATGGCCGTCGTAGGCGTCCGCCAGCAGGTCCACTAGTTCCCGAAATGCAGACTGGAATGCCGGATCGTCATAGCGAGGTTCATATCTCATGCGACCCTCCCACTCGCCCAGCTTGACCATCGGAACCTTCTGCCGCACAAAGTCCGGTAGCGCGAGATCGGGAATATCCGGGTTACTGATCATCACGCGGAACCCGACCCGCTTCCGATACTTCCGGGCCAGATCAAAGGTCAGCTTCCAGTGCTCACATGGGTCGAGCTTTCCGGGCCGCTGCTGCACATCTTTCCAGTTCACGCGGATATAGAGCTTCGTCCCTAGCGGCAACTTGACCAGGTTTTCGATGGATTGAGCCAGTGCCTCCCCATCTTTCTTCGCTGGCTCTACCTCATCGCACACGTAGGTGATGAGACCCATTCCATAGTTGGGCACGATCTCCTCGGAGGGGGTCAGGGCCATGACCACATTCCAACTGGGATAATCGTCGGCGGAAAAAGGCCCCTGATAGAGCCGATCAGACACCGGCGGCCCGGCACCGAAGTCGTGCTTGTCGAAGTTGTGAGTGGGAACATGTCCCAGAAGCGATTCGCTCCCAAGTCCTGCCGCTACTGCGATAGCACCGCCAGCTTTCAGAAATGATCTTCGTTGCATACTCAGCCTTACTCTTTCTCATAGTTGCTTTCCGATTACTGTGGGTGGTTGGTGATGTCGAACACCAGCCCGGTATTGCTCAGGCTAAGCGGGAAGACGTAGCTGTCATAGATTGGATCACCGTCAGAGTCCAAAGCACGGAACTGAAAATTCAAAACCTTCGAGCCGCCGAGGCCTGCCGTGTCGAAGCTCGCGGCCTGAACGCCGGGTTCGAGAGTGTCGAGCGCGGCATGCGCGGCGACTTCCGTCCAGTTCCAATCTGTGCCTGTGCCCGCGTACTGCCACAATTGGGCCGTGCCGCCGTCGGTTTCGAACATGTATTCCGCGCCAACTGCAATGCCGCCGCCGTTGTACCCGGTCTTCGAATTTTGATCGGTGTCGAGAAAGATCTGCCAATTCGCCGCGCTCGCGCCGCCCCAACGAATCGAGGTGCGTCCCCGCATGCGAGCGCCCTGGTCATTGAAGGAGTCCGGCCATGCACTGGCAAACGGGGCCTGCACGGCCTGCTGTTCCACGGCCCCTGCTTCCGCCTTCCAGTATTGCGGTGGGCTCGCATACGGATTGCTTGTTTCCTCGGTCAAGTAAACCCAACCGGCGTTGCGCTGCTTGGCCAGTTCCATCGCGGTCTGGAGTTGGTCCGCGCTCATGCCATAAATGATGTGCCAGAACCGGTCGGGTGGGTACTTGTGCACCCAGGCAAAGTCCACGTAGTAGTTTTGATAGTTCGCCAGGCCCTGGTCTTCCCAGTTCATCAGGATGTTGGTGATCCCCATCCAGCAGTCGCTTGGACTGTAGGTTCCTGGATTGAGCACTGTGATCCGGGCACCCGCCTTCTGGCGCACGTAGTTTGTCAGTGCCTCGTAGTACAAAAACTGGGTGGGAAGAAATGGGTTGCGGGCACTGCAATCGGTTGGCGCCTCATCGAAGAAGATGCCATCGACCAGATAGTTGCGGTACACCGCATCGATCTTTCGCCGGACAATTTTTGGATCGCGCGCGCCGTAGCCGGTGTATGTATATCCGATCACGAGGATGCCCTGCTTGCGGGTGGCGCGGATCGCCCGGTCTACGCTCGGATAGTAGGTTTCGTCGTCCCCGTTGTTGAGGTTGACGATCATGATGCCAATGGCCTTCGCCCCTGGCGCCGCCCACGCTGTCCATTGCGGAGATCCCGGGTCCTGGTAGGATGGCGCACCGAGCCGTGTTTGACCTGTGGCCATCACTGCCGCGAACATAATAATGACGATCCATCCGCTCAGCCTTACGCCGCGCCGCACATTTGTCATGGCTGGAACCTCCGTCCGTCAATATGTGAATCGACACCTTCCGGTTATTCGGCGCTTTCGCCTCATCCCGCGCGTACGGCCACGGCGCCGGGTTCGGGAGCCGTGAGCCCGCAGTTCAGAACTCGAACCTCAACCCGAACTGGAAGTACCGGGGCGTGTACCCTGGCGCATCATTGGTGATTTCCCCAAATTGAGAATTTCCAAAAGCCAAATTCGGCGGCGGCGAATAGTTGCCGAAGGCGAAGCGAGGATGATTGGCGAGGTTGAATATCTCCGCTCGCACGTCCAGTTTCATGCCCTCCTTGGGCACAAACGACTTGTAAAGGTTCAGATCCGCGTTGTGGATGCCCTCGCTGCGCAGGCCGGAAAAATAGCGTGGAGCATTGCCCGGATTCTGGTCGCCAGGGTCGGCAAAGCAGCTGGAGTTAAAGAAAGAGAGCGGTGACGCGCTTTGCCAGCTCATGGCTACGGCATTCATGCTGAACCCAGACTTGAGTTGCGAGCACACCACGTTGGGACGCTGGCTGCCATTCGCCAGCCGCGGGGTCGCCATACTAATCGCCATGGGTTGGCCCGATTGTTCCGTGATCATGGTCGCGATCGACCAGCCTCCGACGACGGCGTCAAGCGCACGGTTCATATTGCCGCCAATCCACTGCTTGCGGCCGACGGGCATGTCGACGATTACGGCGGCCGCCAGACGCTGCGGCGCGTCGTTGGCGCCGATGCTGTGTTCCAAATACAGGCGATCCAGCTGTTGCACCGCGCCGTTACTGAGCGACCCCACCCAATTATTCCTGCCCGCCGAGGAATCGTCGGTCGCCTTCGACACCGTGTAACTGCCGTCGAAACTGATGTTGTGCGTCGTGCGCTTCTGAAAACGAATCTGCATCGCGTTGTACCAGGAACTGGCTTCCTCCAACATCAGGCCTTCGAAGTCTCCGGCGAATTGTGGATAGGAATTGAGCAGATTTCCCACTGGGAGGGTCGGCTGGCCGTAGTTCGAATCGGGCTCGTTGAAGCACGGTGCGGAGGGGGAGGGTGTACAAGGAGTGCTGAACATGGGAGAGAAGGGGTTTGCCACATACGTATTTAGAAATTGGCTCACGCAGCTGTCTGTCTGGCAGCTCGAATCGGTGGGAGTTACCGCAGCTGAAATCTTCGCCAGCAGAGCCGACGGGATGAAATCCCGGTTGTTCGTGCCGGCCCAGGGCAGATGGGTGCTCCGGTTTGCGGAGTAGTCCACACCGAGCACGATTTGGCTGGGCAACTCCCGCTGGATTCCAAAATTCCACTGGTAAATGTTGGCGTCGCGCGCCGCAGTCGTGCCCAGATCGTTATTGTTGGCGTACCCCCAGTTTGCCAGACTGCCGTACTGCTTATTCTGCGGACCGGTAAATCCGCCGGGGAACGGATTTTCCAGGGTTGCGGATTGCGTTACAAAATTGTCGTTTGTAAAGAACATGGTAGCGGTCTTGCGGAAGGCGGTGCCGGGATACTGGAAGTTTGTGGCCGGGCTCATTCCGAAATACACGCCGGCCCCACCGCGCACCACCGTCTTCGAGTCGAGCTGATAGGCGAAACCCAGCCTCGGTCCAACGTCTTTGCGGTATGTCGGAACACTCCTGTTGCTGGAGGTGGGGAACATGGTAGTACCCAGCAACTCCTCAGAGGAAGGGAAACTCACGCCGTACGCCTGCAGCGCCGCTTGGGCACTGCTCAGATCGAGATTGACGCCGGTGTCGGCGGTGAAATCGCTGAATTCGATCCGGTTGTGGCGCTCGTTGTATGGCGTACTCCACTGGTAGCGTATGCCGAGATTGACCGTGAACTTCGAGTTCACTTTCCAGTCATCCTGGAAATAGAACCCCGTCTCCGCCGACCGGTTGGCCACCGAGGGATAGATCGTGAGCGAAGTATTGGCGTCTGGGTATGGGTTTATATTGTCGGCATAACCAAAAAGAAGGCTGGCGAACGGATTGCCTGTAGGATTCCCATTTGCATCGGTGTCGCTGAGGGGAGTCGGCGACGTGACGTAATCCGAAAAGTTGAAGAGGCCAGTCGGATTCGGCGGCTGAAAGAAGTTGTTGTAGAAAAGTCTCTGCTCCCCGCCCACCTTGATCAGGTGCGAGCCCTTGGAAATCACCAACTGCGAGGAATAACTGTACAGGGTGTGTGCAAAGGTGGTGTCTATGCAGCACTGATCGAAAAGATCGGTCCACGGCGACGCCCCGACCATGTAGAACGTCGGCATCCGGTCCAACCCGTTGGCCTGCTGCAACACCGCCGGCAACCCCTGAACGCCGCTCGGCAACGAAGCATTGAAGCTGGAGATCGAGGGAATACCCGATGTCGCCGCTTCGTACACCCGATCCACAGCCACGTGGTTTGTCCAGACAATCCGCGGGTTGACGGTCCAGGAATATTCGAACGAGCCGTTTTGCGCGGTTGTCGGACCGTTCGCGATTCCGTCATTATCAAAGCCGTCTCCCAGAGTCTCTGCCGTCGTGAAATTGCTCCAGCCTCGGCTGTAGCGGCCGTTAATGCGCTGCTTATCGTTGATCTGGTGGTCCACCTTGATGTCGAACTGGTAATCCGGTGAATTCGCTGTAGTGCTGAAATTAAAGTTACTGAATTCTCCCGGGAGGTTGGGTTTCGGATAGAGATTGAGGACGCCCTGCCCGATGGGGTCAATCTCGTTCGACGGTATTACGTTGAGAACTCCCTTGCTCACTACCTGAGCCCGCGTACAGGGTGGCGGGTTCGGCCCAGAAGTACAGGCAGGTAAGTTTGTAATTTGGAAGGGATCGTAAATAGGGTTCGCCGCCGCCGAGAAGTCGCCAGTTCGCTCCGCCAAGGTCGGCACGGAAGCGACGTTGCTGGACGCTGAGATGCTGCGAACCTTCTCAAAATCGACGAAGAAGAACGTTCGGTCCTTCCGGATCGGGCCGCCGATGGAAAAACCACCCTGGTCGCGCCGGCTGTCTGGTTTGGGGTTGGGCTCGGGATTGCCCACAAAGTACTTGGGATTGAAAAAATCGCGGGCGTCCATCTGCGGTCGCTGCAGGAAATACCAGCCGCTGCCATGGAAGGAGTTTGTCCCGCTCTTCATAACCATGTTTACGACCGTGCCACCGTTGTTGCCGAACTCCGCCGAGAAGCTGTTGTTCTGGACTTTCACTTCCTGCATGCTTTCGACCAGCGGCTCGTAGTAAACGTTGGAGTTTCCTCCCTCGCCCTGTTCCGGAGCGCTAAGCAGGGCGCCATCCAGCCGTACCTCGGCGGTCGCGTTCCGTTGCCCGTTGGAAACGAAGTTGGTCCCCGAAGGATAGTTATCCGTCGTGCCCGACCCTGCGACCTCGGTCACGCCCGCCGATAAGAACATCAGACCGAAGAAGTCGCGGTTGATCAGGGGGAGTTGCTTCACGTACTCGCCGGTGATGTCCGTGCCCAGCGTCGCGTTGTCCGTGTCCAGCAGCGGCTGGGCGGCCGTAACGCTGATCGTGGTCGATGTGCCTGCAACGTTCAGTCTGAAGTTCAGCGATGACTCCTGATCGACCGCCAAAACCACGCCGGTACGCTCCGCCGGACGAAAGCCGGAGGCCTCGACTTTGACGGCGTAGGTGGAAGGGCGCAAATCAGTGAAGAAATACGAGCCCTTGTCGTCGGTATGCGCGGAATTGGAAATATTCGTGCCGACGTCCCGGATGGTCACGGTCGCGTTGCGGACAGCCGCTCCCGTTGCATCGGAAACAAAACCGCGCAACTGCGCCCGGTACGCTCCCTGGCCCCAAACCGACAAAGCCAAACCCAGAATTGCGACAAAGGAAAACAGAATGGTGGAGAGCGACTGAAGGCGAACCCGCAAATACTCAACTCCTGGAACTCGCATAGACAGCCTCCGGCAAAGATCCAAGCACGCAATATTTCGTATAGTTGCGTTTGATAACTTTTACTTTCGTTTATACCGCTCTGTCAAGTGCTGGGGAGGAATTCGCGTCAGGCGGCACTGCCAGACCACAAGCCCGTTTCTGAATAGTTGCCGGTTTGCCGACAATTCGGGAGTCGACCATTGGATGAGATAGAATTACCCACACTAGAGCCAGGCACGGCTTCAACGAATGACCGTATCAACCCCCAGTTCGAACCTCGGCCGTTATGTGTTTGGAGTGGCGGCTTTGGCTTTTGGCGTCATCACGCTGGCCTGGCACGACTATAACGACTCGCATCAGCTGCGTTACATTGTCTACGCCGCATCCGCTGCCCTGATCTTCGGCGGCGCTGCGATTCAGTTCCGTCAGAGTGCGAAAACGGGCGCAGCCGTCCTGGGTGCGGCTTATCTCGTCTTCGCTTGTCTGTGCGTGCCAGGAATCGTCGCCGCACCGCAGACCTACAATAGCTGGGGCAACTTCTTCGAGCAGTTCTCTCTCGTGACCGGTGCGGCGATCGTTTATGGGCGCTTGTCATCGACATGGTCACGGGAAACGCTGAATCGGATCGGCCGGATTCTTTTGGGCATCTGTGCCGCTTCCTTTACCCTCGAACAGGCGTTTTACCTTGACGCTACCGCCCATCTTGTTCCGAAGTGGGTTCCGCCAAGTCAGATGTTTTGGGCGGTAGCGACGACAGTTTTGTTCGCACTCGCGGCTGTGGCTCTTCTCACGAATCGAATGGCACTTCTCGCGGCTCGCCTACTGACAATGATGCTCGTGAGCTTTGGGCTACTCGTATGGGTACCGTTGGTTCTTTCGGATCCCCACAACCATACGAATTGGAGCGAGAACGCCGAGACCTTCGAGATTGCCGGAGCAGTATGGATACTCGCTGATCTCCTCAGCGAGTATCGGCTTAATGAGCATCGCCTGCGATGACGTGATCTGTGCCGGCCGCTCACGCACTCCTGATAAACGCGCTTCTGGGACCATAGCATATTCGTGTTTTGTTCGCCGATTGGATTTGCTGCTGGTTTTGCCCAAATCTCATGCTCATTCTCCTTTGCCTTCGCATCTGCAGTTTTCAATTAAACGGCGCCGCGCGGGATACTTGACGTCGGGGGCAGGCGCGGTTCAACGCTTCTGGTACGGGTGGAAGATGTAGTCTTTCGCCTTCACCGGCGTATGGCACGCGTATCCACAGTCTGAGAGGCTTTTGGGATCGGCCGTGAACCTGTCCGATGCGGCTTCGTAGTTGAACACCGCGTATCCCCACCCGCCGCTTTTCGGAAATCTCTTGCTGTCCTTTTCCATGACGAAAGCCTGGCTAAAGACGTCTGGCACCTCCACGACGAAAGGAGCCTCCGTACTCTTTTTCAGCTTCCACTGGAGCTTCACGATCATGGAGCCTTCCGGGAATGGCTGGCCGTTGACCGGAACGCCGGCCTTGAACGCCGTGATCATCTTCGGATTGGCGACAATCACCTTGAGTATTTCGTCGGTCCGGGCGGAAGAGACCACCGCCCAGTCCTCGTATCCCTTGAAGTCGGAGAACGCGATTCCGCTCGGCGATTTCAGCGAGTACTTGTCCTGCGCGTAAACGGCTGTGGCGACGAGAACGGCGAGCACTGCCACGGCTGTCGCGCCGATGGTAAAGCCGGCGGAACGTTCCACGGCGGTGCGTGTTTCTATCTTCTGTCCTTGTTGTTCTTGTGCCACAGATTCCGTCATAAGTTCAGGCATGGTGTGTTCTCCTTCACAAAACAAGTTTTCTAAGCCCGATCAAAGTGCGTCTCGAACGATCGCGATTAGACCAGAGGCAAGGGGAGTAAAACAATTGGACGAAGGTATCGACCGTACCTTCATATCAAGTGTGCGGGAGGAAGCTTCCTTCGCTTTGATCGACTTTCAGGACTAGCTGGATGGAGAAAAGCTGTATGCCTCAGGCATGAAGACAACTGCAGCGATACGAAAATATGGGCAATACCATCGTCCAATTGCGCGGCCCATTTTGTTCTGGCTGAATGGTCGCAGCGCACTCCGATTAATGCCAGAGACCCGCTAAGTTCTGATTAACACGGTTATCAGAGAAGTCGAAGGTATGAGACGGGGGATCGTTACAGCACACCCGATGGAGGGACAAGAGATGGATTGGAAACGGTTGGTCCAGTTTGCGCTGCTGGGTAGCAGTGATTTGGAACAATATGCCATCCTGCTGGTACGCCTTTCGATCGGGCTGTTCTTCGCCATCTCCGGGGCAAACAAATTGTTTGTCGCCGGCGGCACGAAGCCTGTTTACGAAACGCTGGTTAAGGCCAAAGTCCCGTTTCCCCACCAGACGGCTTATTTCGTGTCGGGTGTCGAGTTCGTTTGCGGATCCTTGGTGGCCGTGGGGTTTCTTTCGAGTCCAGCCAGTGTGGCTTTATTGATCGATATGACTGTCGCCACCCTGACCAGCTCGCTTTCCACCTTGCCTAAAGGACTTTCGCCTCTTAGCTGGCTCGACGATTTCCTCTACCTTCCGGAAGTCTTGTACGTGCTCTTCTTTATCTGGCTGATCTGCTCTGGTCCGGGAAAGTTCAGTGTCGATTACTGGCTCGCCGGCCAGTTACTGCGGTGAGCGATTGGTTCAACAATCGCCGACGAAGCAGCTTGTTGCTAGAGTTAGGGCAGCGGCTGCCAGAGCTCAATCTTATTCCCGTCCAGGTCATAGATCCAGGCAAAGCGACCGTAGGATTCATCCATTCGGTTGGCGTCAATCTTTACTCCCTCTTGTTTTAAGCGGTCGAGCAAAGCATCCATATCGTCCACGATGTAGTTGATCATGAACGGTGCGGGGCTAGGATCGAAATACTTAGTGGAGGCGGGAAAAACAGTCCAAACTGTAACGTGTTCCTTCTGGGGGTCGTCGTGTTCGCGCCACGGAAGCATCACGCCGTGGCCTTTGTCAGCGAGTCCAAGATGCTTCGAATACCATTCGCGCATCTGATCACGATTAGCGGATTTGAAGAAGACACCGCCGATTCCAAGGATGCGCCCGCGCTGCTCCATTTTGACGGGCGGCTTCGACTTTTCAGGTTGCGGAGATTTCACGTCCTGTCCTCCTGTTGAGCGGGCCGCGATGAGCAACAGCGAGTGAGCGCAATTGTGCTCCAGGGTATTCCTTGCATCGGCGGATTATACATAAGGTTAGATTCGAAGTGTGGGGACACATTCTGTCGAAAATAAATTTCCGTTGACGGTCAGGGCCGGTAATCGAAATCGCCTCGATGTTTACTGGTTAGTACCGGTACCCCCCTCCCCCCTGGTCGATAAGAATCATGCGGTTACGAGCAGTTTTTGGACTTGGTCTTTGAAACATAAGGGCTTACATCAAAGTATTCCAAAATAGGGACTTACGGGTGTTCGACCTGTTTTCTTGGTGTTACCCCCCGTTTCGTCCCGATCAGTTTGTCAAGCCCCGTTCGGGAGAATCCAAAATGTCAAAGAGCTTCTGCTTCTTAACGCAGAAAACTTGACCGCCTTTAGAGGCAGGCACACGCTTCGCTTACACGATCTGGGAATAATTTTCGCATGGCATGGGAATGGTGTCAGTGATGGTGAACACAGTGCGGATGTGATGAATCAAGAATGAGTGGAGTCTAGTGCATCTGTGAAGAAGCCTTCGTGTGCAATCGGCGCGTCAGGTGGGTTCATGCGGTGCCTCTTGTTGTCGATAAATTAGGATGCGACCGGAAGCGCCTACGGTCTAAAGGTGGTTTCATCTGCTGGCTACGCTATAACGGCGGCTAGTTCAGGAGCGATTCCCAGTTGGCTGGCACCTTTCCTGCTGGTCCAGGAGCGGGCTGATTCTTGGGATGCGAATGCGGCGGAAGCAACTCCATACCCTTGATCGTGATCATCCCCTGCTTCTCGTAATCATAGAACCAATCCTCACCCGGCTCGAAGCTGGCGATGATCGGATGTCCTGTCGCCGCCGCATGCTTGGATGCATGCTGACTCGGAGAACTGTCACAGCAACCGATGTGCCCACACTCCGCGCACCGGCGGAGGTGAAACCACCAACCTTTCGGTGACGCCAGGCATTCCACACACCCGTCTCCACTCGGCTTGGAAGCGGGGTTGATTCCGCGCAGACCCTTTTTCACTTCCGATATTCCTTTCGTGTCCTCTGTTCGCAAATAATGTCAAGCCACCAGCAAGATCTTCCCGACACCACCCTTTTCTGCCGCTGCTTGAGCCTCGGCCGCTTCACGGAGCGGCAGTTTCTGGCTAATCGGGATTACCAGCTTGCCATCTCGCACCGCTTCGGCCATGAACTCGAGCGTTTTCCTGTCGAATTTCGAGAATACGAACACCGCCTTTACAGATGGGTACTTCGCGGCGTTCTGTGGCGCCCCGACAACCGAAGCAAACACTCCTCCCGGCTTGACCTTGGCGATCAGCTTCTCGGCGGTTCTTCCGCCGACCGTATCCGCAACCGCATCGAGCGGAGAAAGATTCGCAATCGCGGTGTCGTCGTCGGTTGCGACCACCTGATCCGCGCCCAAAGTCTTCGCCTCATCCATCTGCCTCTTCAAAACCCCGGCGATCACAGTCGCCCCTCGTTCCTTCGCAGTGAATACCGCCGAACGCCCGACATTTCCTACAGCACCTACGACCATAACCGTCTGGCCCGCTTTGACTCCCGTAGCTGAAAGGAGCTGGTTGCCGGTCGTCGTCACCAGCGGCAGCGCCGCCGCCTGGATCAAATCGAGCCCCTTGGGAACTTTCGCCAGAATCGCGGCTTTCACGACACAAAGCTCGGCGTAAGTATTGTCCGCCATAGCGAACACCTGGTCGCCGACGGAAAAGCCTTCCACTCCCGGCCCAATCTTGACCACAGTTCCCGCGATATCGACTCCTATGAGGCCCGGGAACTGGATGGGATAAAAATCCTTCGTTAATCCGGCACGCCGCTTGTAATCGATCGGATTTACGCTCGTGGCGGCGACCCGCACCAGTACTTCGCCGGGACTCGGAACCGGGTCAGGGTAATCCTCGAACTTGAGTACTTCAGGGCCGCCATATTGGTGGACAACAACTGCTTTCATATTCATCTCCTTAATGTAAGGTAGGGAAACAGTCACTAACAAAACTTAGATGATCGAAGCTAGAATTGGTCACCGACGCCATGGACTCCCCAAGAATTCGAAACTGGAAGCCGCCGGGAGGCATGGCGAAATAATTTAGTGAGAAACGACGCACCGATTCTGGCGCTCAACATTGGCTCATCTTCGCTGAAGTTCGGTATTTCGCCCACTTCAGCACATCCCATATCTCGCACTGCAAGTAAAAGCCTGACGAAATAGAAGGCGCGATCACTCCTTCGTTAACGGCATCGTGAACCAGTTCATGCACTGCTTCGTAGCCAGGAATCTGCACTCGCTTGGCGAGTTCGATCAGTTCTTGCGCTGGAAGTTCACGTTCCGCAATCATCGAAAGCAGTAACATAAGGCCGTCGGGACCCGCGAACCGGTCGAGAGCTAATCCCTCTACGATGGCACGGTTCTTTTTGAATTCGTCTTGCGGATTGTACTGACATCCGTATGGCTCTGACCATCTCGGGCTCGTGTTGCGACGGTGCACTAACCGCAAACCGCACACTTTCGGTTTTCCCTTAGCGTCCTCGGACGCCCGCCACTCTACCCAGCCAGCCTGCAGATCTGACACAAGTTCGCCGCAACTATCGCATCGCCAACCTGATCGAATGGATTTATCTCTGGGCATATCATTCACCGGCCTCACAGAAGTCGACAGGACTCTTGCACCCGAAGTGGCGAGCTCTACACTCGGCGTTCGCGCGTCACAGCGCCTTTGGCGGCAGCCTCTCCTTATTCTTTTGAGGATGAATGCCCAGGTCGTGCCATGACGTTTCCGCGAGGTTGACTTCGTAGTAGTGTGCAGCTTTCTCGATGTTCGCGAACGCCAAAGCACGGTCGGCATCGGAGACGTCGATGACTTGATCGAACCGCGCGACCGCGTTGCGCACATGTTGTGCGTCGGTCAGTGGTTCTTTACGCTGCTTCGGAAACGCGTAGACGCTGTCGGGTAAGTCGCTCTGCATCGTGAGCCGTCCGTGTTTCTCGTGAGGTTTCCAGGTCGCTTCCGGCATGTCTTTGCCATCCTTTCTTTACATATTTGGCTAGAGGGCGAGCACAGTGTCGGTCCGTGCGCGAAAGCGATCAAGCCACAGGCCGCTTGCGGTGATCGTTCCCTATGTCGTCATTTGAACACTTCGACTCTTCCGAATCGGCTGCGATAGAGCGATTAGACCCGAGGTGCTCCGGAGAATCAATTGGACGATGGTATTGGCGATACCTTGGTATTGGGCCCCGTGGAATAGACTACGCACCACGCTGTGCCCTTATGTCCAATCCATACTTTGGGGTCGATACGTTCGTCCAATAGATTTGTCATCGTGATTCTGGCTTAATCGAGGTTAGGCTGATCGGAGGAATTATGAGCACTACAGTCACTGCCTCTCACATCCAGAGCGGCGCTAGCGCCAAAAGAGTAGATATGACGTTCGAGGTGGCCGTCATCCCGGTCGCGGATATTGACCGCTCGAAGGAGTTCTACACCAAACTCGGGTGGCGACTCGACGCCGACTTCCCCTTTGATAACGGCTTCCGCGTTGTGCAGTTTACGCCTCCCGGCTCAGGGTGCTCGGTTCAGTTTGGGACGAAGATGACATCCGCTGCGCCAGGCTCGGCCCAAGGCCTCTACCTGATCGTCTCCGATGTTGCGGCTGCGCGAAAAGATCTTGTCGCGCGCGGTATTGAGGTGAGTGAGGTGTTCCACCCCGGAACGCCAGGCGCTCAGTTCCAGATCGACG
>Ga0187890_10001310_pt1 | contig 18038 bp, 18 predicted proteins | sample June2016WEW_21_1_FD_133005 | JGI IMG/M metagenome (GOLD analysis project Ga0187890, IMG submission 133005) | Peatland microbial communities from SPRUCE experiment site at the Marcell Experimental Forest, Minnesota, USA - June2016WEW_21_10 | ecosystem: Environmental > Terrestrial > Soil >... | reverse complement strand
TCATCCGGCTTCTGCTTCGACAGCGGAGAGACCGCAGTAGGAAATTCATAGATGATCGTCGGCTGCATCAAATGTTCTTCCGCCACCGCCTCAAAGATGGCAGCGATCGTCTTGCCCACCGGCGCCGCCGCATCGTACTTCAAATTAATCCCCGCGCCGCGCACGCGCTCGACCAGCGCCTCGACCGACTCGCGCGCCCCGAAGTCGCTGCGCTCGGGCTTTGCGCCAGCCTTCTCCGGCCAGAAACGCAGAATCGCCTCCCGCATCGTCATCCGCCGCCAGTTCGCATGTGACCAGTCGATCTCCTGCTCGCCCCACTTCGTCTTCGATCCGCCCGTTACGTCTTTCACAGCCTGCTCAATCGCGGCCTGGGTAGTGTCCATGATGCCGAGATAATCGGTGTAAGCCTGATACGCTTCGAGCATGGTGAACTCAGGATTCCATCTCCAGCCGAGGCCTTCGTTGCGGAAGTTACGATTGATCTCATACACGCGATCGAAGCCGCCCACCGTCAGCCGCTTCAAATAAAGTTCGGGAGCGATGCGCAGAAACAGATCCATATCCAAAGTGTTGTGATGCGTCTTAAACGGACGCGCCACCGCGCCGCCCGCAATCGGCTGCATCATCGGAGTCTCGACTTCCATAAACCCCTGCCCATCGAAATACCGCCGCAGCGACTGCACCAGCTTGCTGCGCTTCAAAAACACTTCGCGCACTTCCGGATTCATCACCAGATCCAGGTACCGCTGCCGATAGCGCAATTCAACGTCGGTGAGCCCGTGAAACTTTTCCGGCAAAGGCAGGAGATCTTTCGAAAGAAAAGTCAGTTCCTCGGCATGAATGCTGAGCTCGCCCGTGCGCGTGCGAAACAGATATCCGCGCACCCCAATGTGATCGCCCAGGTCAAGCAGCTTCCAAAGTTCAAAGCCAGCATCGCCGACCGCGTCTTTCTTGACGTAGATCTGCAGCCGCTGGCCGTCCTGCTGCAAGTGCGCGAACCCGGCCTTGCCCATCAGCCGGATGGCCATGATGCGTCCCGCGACGCGCACCGTCACCCGCGGAGATTCCAGCTCCTCCGTGGTCTGCCCGCTGTACTCGGCCAGAATCTGCGCCACGGTGTGGCTGTAGTTGTACTTCCGCGGATAAGCCGGATGCCCGAGAGCCTCAATCTTCTTCAGCTTCTCGCGCCGGATTTCATAAATATTTTCGTCGAGTGCCAATTCGTGTCCTTGCCAGTGAAAGGTTAAAGACTGGAAGCAGCGATTATAAATAACTAAAGATCCAGGAGCGTGTGGGAGGTCTGACTTTCGCTAAATTCATTGCCGAATTGCCGACTCAGACCGCGGTAACCGGACATGTGCCACACGGCGTCCATGTGTTGCCCGATTCCAAGGGATAATCGGGATTACAATGATCTCCACCCGCCCGTCTCCGGAGGCTGTCATGAATTGCTTGTTAGCTCTCGCCCCAGTCGTGGTTGCGACCGTCGCCGCCTACCCGCAAGCCTCGCCCGACGAAACCGCTGTTCGCAGCATCATTCACGACGAGATCGCTGCCTGGAATTCCGGGGATGCCGTTGCCTTCTCGCGTCATTTTGCCGCCGACGGCACGTTCACTAACATCCGTGGGCAATTTTTCACTGGGCGCGAGGCTTTCACCGAGAAGCATGACTTCATCTTTAAAGGAGTTTACCGCGGAACCACTATGAAGCAGGACGTTGTTTCCCTGAAGTTTGTCCGGCCTGATGTTGCTATCGTGGAAACGCTCACGGCGGTGATTGGGATTCAAAAGCCGTCTCCCGGAATGAGTATGGATGAAAAGGGTCGCCTCCGCTCCCGCTTGTTACAGATCATGGTGAAGGATGGAGGCGAATGGAAGATAGTCACCTTCCACAACACGGACGTCAGGCCGGATGTGCCGGTACCCGATCCCCAATAGGAAACACGAGCTCGTCCTCGGCCGACACTAGAACCAGTCTCATGAATCAGGGAGCAGGATTTCAGGCCGCGAGAGCTGAACCTGTTTCCTCGCAACCGACCAGAAAATCTCGCCAGACATTTTGAAGCGGCAGGAACTCGCGCTCGTAGGTGAGGCGGAAACGCACATCACATTGCCTTACGGTGGACCACGCATTTCGTTCAACGGTGTAGACGCTAACCTCGTTCATAGATTCCTTCCACAACAACCATGCTATCAACGGCGAATGCCGCAGTCTGGTCAAGAATGCTCGCTTCTCCGAATGTCCCGGTTTTGGTCTTCAGTGACGCCAACCAAAGTCAAAGGACGCGCAAGGATGGGGCCGGTGTAGCGAGGAGGGTAGTGTCCTGACACTGCGTTGCCAGGGTTCAGTGTGGGTTTTATTTCAATCTTTTGCCATCAATCGGCGGTCGCGATGCGGTTCAGTGCGCGGTTGGCCAGTACTAAGCTCGCACTTCTCCCCCGGAGCGGCACCACAAGTTGGACAACGGATAGCGAGTACCTGTTTCAGGGTGACTTCTTTCTTCATGGCGGAAAAATGATGCCACGGAACCGGTGCACCTGTCTGGCCAATATTGAACAGTTGTCACAATAAAATGTTGGCGCGCGGTCAGGAGCCAGTGGACGGTTCGGCCAGGTGAGCGTCTCCACAAACTGCGCGGCATCGCGACCCTCAAGCGCCGAATCTTTCGGCGGCGCGAGCTTTCGCTTTGGCGGCCTCTTCTTCCCGATTCTTCGGTGGCGCGCTGGTATCGAGCGAGCGGAGAAGACTCGCCGAGATGGCGGCGATTTCATCGATGGCCGCCAGAAACGCGGCTTCGTTGACCTTCGACGGTTTGTTAAAGCCGGTGATTTTCCGGACGAACTGGAGCGAAGCGGCTCGAACCTCGTCGTCAGTGACGGGCGGATCGAAATTGAAGAGGGCTTTGATATTCCGGCACATGCAGCGGGACCTCCCAGAGAGACGATGAGCTGTGCAAACTCTTCGATATTTTCTCATGAGGCATCGAGGGTGCGCCCGTCCAAGCATTGCCTGGGCGTTCTTCCGCTCTCCAGTTGATGCGATTTATGTACCATGGTACATTGGTACCATGATCAATGAATCGCAACTCCTCATCGAACGCGTCCAGACCGGCGTCCGCATGGAAAAACGCCTCCTCAAAGTTCTCAAGGCGCTGGCCGAATATCATGACCTGTCCCTGGGAGACCTGCTCGAAGGCATCGTGCTCCACGCCTTCGACGGCAAGACTCCCTTCAGCACGGCAAATCTCAAGCGCATTCAAGACCTGAAAAAGTTCTACCGCCTCGATCTCGACTCCAGCGCCAGCCACCGGCTCAAAGAAATCAAGCGGCGCTCGGAGAACAAGACTGCCGCAGAGCAGAAAACCTCGGAGAAGAAAACCACGCAGAAGAAAACCGCGGAGAAGAAAACCTCAGAGAAGAAAAAATGACAGAAAGAATGACCCACGACCGTTTGCCTGTGGCGTTGCGCATCCTGCATTGGACGCTGGGTCTGGTGATCCTAACGGTGAAGTCAGCGCCAGCGGAGCAATGAACGCCAGCGGAGCAATGAAAATGACCATGAGCGGCTACGAGCTGATCGAACAATTCGAGAACGGCGCAACTCCTGCCGCTACCTTCCATCACGCCGACCATGTCCGGCTGGCCTTTGAGTACATGGGTCGCTACACCGTCCTCGAAGCGCTGGAGAAATTTCCCGCCGCCCTGAAGCGCTTTGCCGCCTCCAGTGGCAAGGCGACGCTCTACCACGAGACCATCACCTGGGCGTACCTGCTTCTGATACGCGAGCGCATGGCCCGTGCCGGCCGCGACCAGACATGGGAAGAACTCGCTGCTCACAACCGCGACCTGCTCATCTGGAAAGGCGGAGTGCTCGGAACCCTCTACCGGCAAGAGACGCTCGACTCCGACCTTGCCCGTCACACCTTCGTCCTCCCCGATCGCGGCCTCTGAGCTTGATCCTGACCTGACCCCTCACATCTCGTTCGTCACACCCGGCATGTTCATCCGGCCTTGAAGCCGGGCCACTTCGGCGTTAGTATTCGATTTTGCCTTTATCTCGATTCGTCGAGGGCTCATGCCGCAAAATTACGTTCCCATCTTTCTCTTCCTCGCCGTCGTCGGCATCCTGATTCCAGCCACGCTGCTGATAGCCAAAATCATCCGCACGCAAAGTCCCAACCGCGTCAAGCTGATGCCCTATGAGTGCGGCATCGATCCTTACGACAGCGCGCGCGGACGCTACACCATCCGCTTTTACATCATCGCCATCCTGTTCGTGATCTTCGACGTGGAAACGATTTTCCTGTTTCCCTGGGCGGTGAAGTTCAAGGCCCTCGGCATGTTCGGGCTGGTCGAGATGCTGGTCTTTCTGGGCATCCTGATCGTCGGTTACGTGTGGATCTGGAAGAAGGGCGCGCTCGAATGGGTGTAACTTCATCCGTTCAAAATCCCAATCCGGCTGCTTGCGATGAGACCTTCAGCGCCAGCCGCTGGACCAGGGGGAACCTGTGGTTTCCGACGCGCATCGTGGTCAACCCGCTGCGCGTGAGCCGCGTCAAAAGGCGTCTGTTCGGCAGCAACGAGGAGAGCATTTCGATTTCCCAGGTAGCTTCGGTGAAGATTTCGACGGGAATTCTCTGGTCGGACATTCTGATTGAGTCGACCGGAGGCACCGATCCGATCGCCAGTCACGGCCATCGCAAGGCCGACGCGTTGCGCATTCGCGACCTGGTCGAGAGCTTTCAAGTGGCACGGCACTAGCCAGTGCAAGCCGCGTCTCTACGGGAGATGAGAGCGCACCGGTCAAAGTGAGCAAGGTCATTGTGACGACGGTCATTGACGGTGAGGCAACCAGATGTTAGAAGTGAAAGTTTCCTAAATACTTGTGCGGCTTTTGTAACGACAGACCCTACGATGGCCGAGGAAGTCAAAACGCCCGCTCCACCACCGCCGCCGGAAGACGAGAAGAATCCGACGGCGGAAAAACCCGCAGCAGCGGCATCCGCCGAGCCCGCGAAACCTGCCGAGCCTGCGAAGCCCGCCGCGCCTACGAAGCCTGCTGCTCCCGCGAAGCCGACCACTCCGGCCAAACCCGCCGGTCCCGTACCGCTGCCGTGGACCTCGCCGATGGTCGAAAAATACAAGAGCCAGTACGGCTCGGGCCTGGACGCGCTGACTTATCTTGGACAGAACTACCTTGCCGTTGACCGCTCGCTGATCCCCGACATCTTGCGCCTGCTGCGCGACGAACAGCAGTTTGACTACTGCGTCGATGTCACCGCGGTGCATTATCCGAAGCGCGAAAAGCAATTCGACGTGGTTTGGATCCTCTATTCTTTTCCGCGCAACGAGCGTGTACGCGTGAAGACGCAGATTGCCGACGGCGCTTCGATCCCGTCCAGCGTCTCCATTTGGCCAACGGCGAACTGGCTGGAGCGCGAAGTCTACGACATGTTTGGCATCCAGTTCGACGGACATCCCGACCTGAAGCGCATCCTGCTGCCCGACGGCTGGAAAGGCCACCCGTTGCGCAAAGATTACGGCATTCTGCAGCAAGACAAAGAATGGGTACAGATCAATCTCGGAATCGAGAGCGGACAATGAGCGAGCGCGCGAACGACCAGACGAATGACGCCTCGAACCGCGCGCTTTCCAGTACTGATCGGTCCTATCTCGATCTCGAAACTTCCGACAAGACCTATCTCGATTCGAACGAACTCGTCATCAACATGGGGCCGCAACATCCGGCAACCCACGGAGTGTTGCGCGTCATCCTGAAGCTCGACGGCGAAAGGGTTCTCGGCACCGAGTGCGTTATCGGATACCTGCACCGCGGCGTGGAAAAAATCGCCGAGAACCGCACCTACACGATGTTCAATCCCTACGTCGACCGGATGGACTATTGCGCCGCCGTGTCGAATGGCCTGGGCTATTGCGAAGCGGTCGAGAAACTGCTCAATGTGGAGGCGCCGGCGCGCGCGAAATATATTCGCGTGATCCTGACCGAACTGCAACGCATCGCCAGCCACCAGCTGTGGCTGGGCACGCATGCGCTCGATATCGGAGCCATGACGCCGCTGTTCTACACCTTCCGCGATCGGGAAGAGATCCTGAAGATTTTCGAAAAGTACTGCGGCGCGCGCCTCACCACGCATGCCTTTCGCATCGGCGGCTGCCAGTATGAAACGTATGCCGGCTTCGAAAAAGACGTAAAGAATTTCCTGGCTTTCTTCGCGCCGAAGATCGACGAATACGAAGCGCTGCTCACCACCAACCGCATCTGGCTCGAGCGCACCAGAAACGTCGGCGTGATTTCCGCCGCGGACGCCATTGCGCTCGGCGTAACCGGGCCAGTGTTGCGCGCCAGCGGGGTGCAGTGGGATTTGCGCAAAGCCCAGCCCTACGCGGCCTACTCCGAATTTGATTTCGAAATTCCGGTCGGCACCAACGGCGACACCTACGACCGGTACCTGGTCCGCATGGAAGAAATGCGCCAGTCGATGCGCATCGTCGAACAAGCCGTCAACGCGATTCCCGAAGGCCCGATCATGGGCAAGGTGCCCAAGGTGATCAAGCCGCCGGTGGGCGAAATCTATCATTCCATCGAAGCGCCGAAAGGCGAGCTCGGATACTTCATCGTCAGCGACGGCTCGACGCAGCCCTACCGTCTGCGCGTGCGTCCGCCATCGTTCGTGAATTTGCAGGCGCTCGACATCATGGTGCGCGGCCTGCTTGTCGCCGACGTGGTCGCCGTCATCGGCACGATTGACATCGTGCTTGGCGAGGTGGACCGCTGATGCCGAATTTCATCATGTCGTATCTCGGGAGCAAGGTGACGCCCGGCGAAGCGGGGAACCAGTTCTGGGCGCTGATTTATGTGCTCATTATTTTTGCGGGCGTGTCGGTGGCCGTGATTTGCATGAACTGGATCGAGCGCAAGGCGCTGGCGCATTTCCAGATTCGCCTCGGCCCCATGCGCGTGGGCCCGCACGGATTGCTGCAGCCCATTGCCGACGCGGTCAAGCTGATGCTCAAAGAAGACATCATCCCCGCCGAAGCCGACCAGTTCGTTTTCTGGATTGCGCCCCTGATCGGACTGCTGGCGGCCTTCACCGTGTATACCGTGATTCCGTTTGGCCCTTCGCAAGCGGTGAGCGACATGAACATCGGCATCCTGTTTATGCTCGGCGTCTCGTCGCTTGGTGTGCTCGGCATCGTGGTCTCTGGCTGGGCTTCGAACTCGCACTATCCGCTGATCGGCGCGCTGCGGTCGAGTGCGCAGATGGTGTCCTATGAAGTCGCCATGGGGCTGGCCGTGGTCTCGGCGATCCTGATGACCAGCCTGAACGCGAAAGGCACCGGCACGCTGAGCATGATCGGAATCGTCCAGGCACAGCAGCAGCAGGGCGTCTGGTTCATCTTTAAATTCTTTCCACTCGGCTTCCTCGCGTTTGTGATTTTCGCCATCGCCATGATCGCCGAGACTAACCGCGCGCCCTTTGATATGGCCGAAGCAGAATCCGAACTGACCGCCGGATATCACACCGAATACAGCGGGCTGCGCTGGTCGCTGTTCATGCTTGCAGAGTATGCGGCCATGATCGCCGTCTCTTCGATCGCGGTTACGCTTTGGCTCGGTGGATGGATGCGTCCGTTCCCGAACCTGCTGCACGCCCCGGCGTGGGACTTTATCTTCTCGCTCTTTCCCGGCCTGACGTTTCTTGGCCTGGCGGCGATAACTTTTGTCGGTGTGGCGCGGATGCCGCCGCAATCGTTCTTCAAGATTCAGCGCATCGGGCTTGCCGTTTTTGCGGCGCTGCTCGGCTTCATCGCGCTGCTGCTGCTCGTGATTGCGGTCGCAGGCCGTACCGCGGACACGAGCGTGGCGGCCCGGTTCCGCGAAGGCATCGACTACGTATATTGGTTTGTGCTCAAAGTCGCCGTCTTTATGTATCTGTTTATCTGGTATCGCGCGACGTGGCCGCGTTACCGCTTCGACCAGTTGATGAAGATCGGATGGAAAGTGATGTTGCCGATCTCGCTAGGCGTGCTGATCGTGACTGCCATTGTGGGGGTGATTTTTTCATGAACCCCGCAATGAACTCGGCGTTTAACGCAGGCATGGCCCCGGTTGCGACGCCGTGGTTCTTTTATGTGCTGGCGGGACTGGCCGTCGCCAGCGGCGTGGCCGTCATTACGCGGCGGAACGCCGTGCACGCCGCGCTGGCGCTGATCGTGACCCTGCTCTCGGTGGCGGGACTCTACTTGATGTTGTATGCCCCGTTCGTCGCTGGCGTGCAGATCATCGTCTACGCGGGCGGAATCATGGTGCTGTTCCTGTTCGTGATCATGCTGGTGAACATCGAACGCTCGTCCAAAGAACGGCGATTCAACCGCATCTGGCCGGTAGGATTGGCAGCGGCCTGCGCGCTGATGGCGTTGTTCGTATCGGCGTTTGTAAAGGGCAAGGCGCTGTTTCCGGATCGCGGAATGCCGCTGCCCGAGGCATCGAATACGCAGCAGATCGCCACCCTGCTCTACGGCGAAGCGGGCAGGATGGGTCAATATACGTTCGCCTTCGAGATCGCCTCGCTGCTGTTGCTGGTGGCGATACTCGGGGCGGTGATTATGACGAAGAAGAAGATCTAGACGTTTGGTCGTTAGTCGTTGGTCGTTAGTCGTTCGGAGTTCCTGGATCGAGCGACGAACTGCGAACGACCAGCGACTAGCGACCAGCGACTAACGACTAACGACTGAATTTATGGTTCCCATCACTACGCTTCACTATCTCGTAGTAGCGGCGGCACTGTTCGTGCTGGGTGTGATCGGTGTGCTTACACGCCGCAACGTGGTGATTGTGCTGATGTCGATCGAGTTGATTCTGAATGCGGTGAACCTGAACCTGGTGGCGTTCTCGCGCATGTGGGGAAACTTGCATGGGCAGATATTCGCCATCTTTATCGTAGTAGACGCCGCCGCCGAAGCCGCCGCCGGTCTCGGCATTCTGATCGCCTTCTTCCGCAATAAGGAGACGGTCAATGTGGATGAGATTGATTTGTTGAAATGGTAGCAATCGGCGATTGGCTTTTGGCGATTGGCTATTAGCTTCGAGCTACGGGCTGCGAGCTAGGAGTTGACCGCCAACAGCGAACGACGAATAGCGAACGACGAACGACTAACGACTAACGACTAACGACATGTTCTTTCTCGACCACATCTACCTGATTCCGCTCTTCCCGGCCTTCGGGGCCGCGATGATGTTCTTTTTCGGGCGGCGACTGCAGAAGGCCACGGTCAACGCGGTCTGCGTCGGCGTGGTCGTCCTCGCGTTCCTGTTTGCCTGCTTCACGGTCGTCGAGTACACCAACTTCGCGCATGGCACGGGACATCCTTTCGAGAAAATTGTTTATACCTGGCTGGGCAGCGGCGATGGCCATCTGAATTTCGTTAAGCGCGACGGCACGCTCGCCGCATTCAATGCTGACGCCGGGTTCCTGCTCGATCCGCTCTCTTCCATTTGGCTGCTCTTTGTAACCGGCGTTGGCATGCTGATCCACATTTACTCCGTGGGTTACATGGCGCACGAGGGCGGTTACTACCGCTTCTTCGGATACATGAATCTGTTCATGTTTTCGATGCTTACGCTCATCCTGGCGAATAACTACATGCTGCTGTTCGTGGGATGGGAAGGCGTTGGCTTATGTTCCTATCTGCTGATCGGTTTTTATTTTCATCGTAAGTCGGCCAGCGATGCAGCTAACAAAGCCTTCATCGTGAACCGCATCGGCGATGCCGGATTCATCCTTGGCGCGCTCACGCTCTCCTGGTATCTGGGCTCGTTTCGCTTCACCGACATCAACGTGCTGGCGCGTAGTGGGCACTTCGCTATTGGCGATCCCATTCTCACCGCCGCCGCGCTGCTGCTTTTTGTCGGAGCCTGCGGTAAGTCGGCGCAGATTCCTCTTTATGTCTGGCTCCCCGACGCGATGGAGGGTCCGACGCCAGTTTCCGCGCTGATCCATGCTGCGACCATGGTGACCGCGGGCGTGTACATGGTTGCGCGCTCGAATGCCGTGTTCGTGCTGGCGCCGACCGCGATGAAAACCGTCGCTATCATCGGCGCGCTTACCGCCGTGTTCGCCGCGTCCATCGGACTGGTGCAGAACGACATCAAACGCGTGCTGGCTTACTCCACCGTCTCGCAACTGGGATACATGTTCCTCGCGCTCGGCGTTGGTGCGTTTGCGGCGGGCGTTTTCCACGTGTTCACGCACGCGTTCTTCAAGGCGCTGCTCTTCCTCGGTTCGGGTTCGGTGATTCACGCCATGAGCGGCGAGCAGGACATGCGCAACATGGGCGACCTGCGCGGGCGCATCCCAACCACTTACAAAACGATGCTGATCGCGACGCTGGCGATTATGGGCATCCCGCCCCTGGCAGGCTTCTTTTCAAAAGATGAAATCCTCTGGCAGGCGTACCGTTCCGCCTACGGCAGCTTTCCGTATCTCTGGCTGATCGGCTTTGGCACCGCGCTGATGACCGCGTTCTACATGGCCCGGCTCATCTTCCTGACTTTCTACGGGCAGCCGCGGATGAGTCATGAAGTCGAGCACCACATTCATGAATCGCCCAAGTCCATGACCGGCCCGCTGGTGGTTTTGGCAATCTGCTCGGTCTGCGCCGGATGGCTGGGCGTGCCAGCGAGTTTGGGCGGGACCAACGCTTTTGGAAAATTTCTGGAGCCGGTATTCGCGCACGAGGCTTCTGTGGCTACAGCTGAGCCGCAAGAGCCCGCTGGCGAAGAACATCGCGGCTTGGAGTGGACGTTGATGTTGCTCTCGGTCGGGGCTGCGGTGGTGGGTGGAGGATGGGCGCATCACTATTACGCGAAGGCCGGCAAAGATTACCCCGAGCCCATCGCCGTCGATGCTCCGCCGCTCTATAACGTGCTTTATAACAAGTATTTTGTTGACGAGGGCTACGACTACATATTCACCGGACGCCGCAAGCTTGGCGACATCCGCCTGGGCGCCATGGGCGCGGGCGAAGCGTCGTCATGGTTCGATGCCAAGGTAATCGATGGAGCGGTCAACGATGTTGGCTGGGTTACGCGCGCGGTGGCCACGCTTTCGACCTGGTGGGATAAGTGGATCATCGACGGCCTGCTCGTCAACGGGCCGGCCATTCTTGCGCGAATGATCTCTTATCCTACGCGCCTGTTCGAATGGGGATTGGTGCAGTGGTACGCGCTGGTCATGGTCGCGGGCTTGCTTGGCTTTGGCGTGTATTACGTGTGGAAGTAAGCCGCGAGTTACGGGCTGCGAGCAACGAGCGCGCATGTCAGTGGTAAGTAGCTCGAAGCTCGTAGCTGCTGGGAACTAAGACCTGGCAACTGAGAACTGTCTTTATGCAGAGTCACATACTTTCGATCATTCTCTTCACGCCGCTGGTGGGCGCTCTCGTTCTCTTGTTCGTTCCCAAGGAGAACAAAGACGCGATCCGCTGGATTGCGAACATCTTTGCGCTCGGCGGGTTCCTGATCTCGCTGCCGCTGGTGCCGATGTTCTGGGCGCTGCGCTTCGATACCACGCAGCAGTTCAAGTTCCTCGAAGGCACGGCCAACAACTGGATACCCTCGATTGGCGCGGGTTACAACCTGGGCATTGACGGCATCTCGTTTCTGCTGATCATGCTGACCACGCTGCTGGGATGGATCTCGATTCTTTCTTCGTGGACTGCCATCGAGATCCGGGTGAAAGAATATTACGTCTGGTTTCTGGTGTTGCAGACGGGAATGCTTGGCGTCTTCATGGCGCTCGATTTTTTCCTCTTCTTCGTTTTCTGGGAAGCGATGCTGGTGCCGATGTATCTGCTGATCGGCATCTGGGGCGGACCGCGCAAACTTTATGCGGCCATCAAGTTCTTTCTATATACGCTGCTGGGCTCGGTGCTGATGCTGCTGGGCATTCTGTTCCTCTACTTCCATCGCCACACGATTACTGGCGTTTTCACGTTCCATATTCCCGCCCTTTATCAGACGGCGCCGCTGATTCCATTCTCCACGGCCATCTGGCTCTTTGTTGCTTTCTTTATTGGATTTGCCATCAAAGTTCCGATGTTTCCGTTTCACACCTGGCTGCCGGACGCGCACGTGGAAGCGCCCACCGCCGGCTCCGTCATTCTGGCGGGCGTTTTGCTGAAAATGGGGACGTACGGATTCGTGCGTTTCTCGCTGCCCTTCTTTCCCGCGGTCGTGTCGCATCCCAGAGTGCAAAACTGGGTGATCGGATTGTCGCTCGTTGGCATCATCTATGGCGCGCTGGTTTCGCTCATGCAGAAGGACATGAAAAAACTGGTGGCGTACTCGTCCGTCAGCCACCTGGGCTTCTGCACGCTGGGAATCTTCGTGCTGAACTCGGCGGGCCTGACCGGCTCGGTGCTGCAGCAGATCAACCACGGCATCTCGACCGGCGCGCTCTTCTTGATCGTCGGCATTTTGTATGAGCGGCGACACACGCGCGAGATCGTGGAGTATGGCGGCATCTCGAACGTTATGCCGCTCTACGCGACCATCACCATGATCATGTTCCTCTCGTCGATGGGATTGCCGCTGCTGAATGGCTTTGTCGGCGAGTTCACGATTCTGCAGGGAGCATTCACCGCGAACTGGAGGTGGGCAGCGTGGGCGGCGCCAGGCGTAATTCTGGCCGCGGCTTACTTACTCTGGCTCTATCAGCGCGTCTTCTTCGGAACGGTGACGAATCCGAAGAACGAAAAGCTGCACGATCTTACGCCGCGCGAAATTCTTACGTTTGTGCCGCTGATCATCATGGCGCTGTGGATCGGGCTTTATCCGAAGCCGTTTTTCCAGATCCTTGAACAACCAGTCAATCAGCTTGTGCAGACGATTCATGATAAGTCCAATGCGAATGCCCCGGTGAATGCGCAGGTTACGCCCGTGCCAGCTCCGCAGTCGCTCGCCGTCGCCGGGTCGAAAGCCGTCAGGCCGAAAGCCGCCGGAACGACCTCCGCCGGACCGAAAGCGAGTAACTAAGTGCGAGGCCTCTCACCAACTGAATACCGGTTGATGTTGCCGATGGTGGAACTCACCATTTTTGCGCTCGGCATTCTGCTGATCGACCTGATGGTTCCGCGGGGATGGAAGTGGATCAACGCGGTGGGCGCTTTTGCCGGCGTGGTGTTTGCGGCTGCGTGCGTATGGCAAATTCAGTCGACGCTGCCGAGGGGCGCGCCCGGATTCTATAACACGCTGTTAGTCGATCGCTTCGCCATCTATTTCTGGTATCTGTTTCTGGCGGGAGCGGCCATCGCCATCCTGGGGTCGGTCCACTATCTCGACATAGAAGATGAACACCACGGCGAGTATTATGCGCTGCTGCTGCTTTCCGTGGTGGGCATGATGTGCATGGCGGCGGGAATCGACATCGTGCTGATCTTCATCGGGCTCGAGCTGATGGCGATCTCCACTTACGTGCTGGTTGGTTTCTTGCGCCGCGACCGGCGCTCGAACGAAGCGGCCTTGAAGTATCTGCTGCTCGGCGCATTTTCGTCGGGCATCTTTGCCTACGGCCTCTCGTTGTTCTACGGGATTTCCGGCAGCACTAATCTCGCGATCATTGCCCGCGCAGTCTCGGCGCAGAGCCCGCACAATCCCGTGGTGGTGATCGCGCTGCTGGCCACCATGACCGGATTGCTGTTCAAGATCGCCGCCGTTCCCTTTCATCAGTGGGCGCCGGACGCTTACGAAGGCGCGCCCACCAGCATTACCGGCTTCATGTCGGTAGCGGTGAAAGCGGCGGCTTGGGCCATGCTGCTGCGCATTCTCCTGTTTGGGTTGTTTCCTCTGCGCTCGGTTTACACGCCCGTGATTGTGGTCGTCGCCATCGCTACGATGACCGGCGCCAACTTCGCCGCGCTTACGCAGACGAACACCAAACGGCTGCTCGCTTACTCCTCGATTGCGCACGTCGGCTACATGCTGCTGGCGTTTGTGGCCATGGGAACTTCGCAGCCCGGCAGCCCTGGCTTTCAGGACGGCTTCAAGGGAATCCTAATCTACTTACTCGTCTATACGTTCATGAATCTGGGTGCGTTCGCGGTGATCACTTCGTTGCGGCAGCGCAACGTGATTGGCGACGAGCTCGACGATATGGCCGGGCTCTACCAGCGCGCTCCGGTCGAAGCCGTGCTCATGCTCCTGTTCCTGCTTTCACTTGCCGGCATTCCGCCCGCCGCCGGCTTTCTGGGCAAGTACTATATCTTCCTGAGCCTGATCGAAAGCGGACATTACGGACTCGCCTCGCTCGGCGTGTTCTACTCGCTGTTCGGACTTTATTACTATCTCAAGATTGTGAATGCCATGCTGATGCGTACGCCGATGGAGACTGCACGACTTCCCGTCAGCCTCGGAATGCGTTGCGCGGTGGGCGTGACGGCGCTCGCGACCATCGTAATCGGGGTTTATCCCGAGCCTTTTATTCGCGGCGTGAACTGGTCGCTCGGGATTGCGCAGTCTCCGCATGTGGCGGCGATGTTGAAGTGAGTGGAAGCTGTCAGCTATCAGCTCTCAGCTTTCAGTTCGTACCCTACACATGATTTACAATCCCTTCGCATGCCTAAGCGCCCCAATCCCCCGGAGAACAAGGATCCTCTGGTTTCGCTTGCTCGCTATTCCGAGATTGGGTTCATTATTCCGGCGGCGGTCCTGCTGGGATTTTTTTTGGGCAAGCTGGCCGATTACTGGCTGCACACTAAGTGGCTCTATCTGGTGGGGCTGTTGTTTGGCGCGGTGGTGGGATTTTGGCAGATGATCCGCATGGCCGTGGGCGCTTCCAAAGATAAAGATGAATGAGAGTGAGCATCTCGACCGGCCCGCTGGAATACCGCCGGCGGAGACTCCCGATCAACGCACAGTCGATGAACTGTCAATCTATGAGCGCATCATTCCTCGCGTGCTGCGCAACATGCTGGTGCTAAGCGTTCTGCTTCTCGGGCCGGTGTTCTGGTTCTACGGTTGGGCGGGATCGATTGGGTTTGCCTTTGGGGCCGCGGTTTCCTACGTCAATTTCCGCTCGCTGACGCGTGGCGTCGAAGGCCTTGCCGATCGCATCGTCAACCGAAGCAGCCGGGAAAAAGGCGGCTGGATCGTCCTGCGTTTCGTGGTGCGCTACGGGTTGGTGGGCGCCGCTGCCTATGCTATATTCAAGAGTTCTTCGTGGGCTTTTCGCGGCTTTTTGTGGGGCCTGTGCGTGCCGGTGGCGGCCCTGATGGCGGAGGCGGCGTGGGAAGGGTACATGGCTTTCCGGCGGGAGCTGTAACCCCGTAAAAAAGTTTGTCATCCCGAGCGATGCGAGGGATCTGTAGTTCGCTGGCGACCAAAGTAACTGCAGATCCCTCGCTTCGCTCGGGATGACAATCCCTAAGAATGGGATGACCAAATTCTAAGTACGCATTAAATTCTGAAAATGGAACAACTGGTTTTTACCGCACTCCTGAATCGTTTGTTTGGCGCGCCGGTGCTGGCGTTGCTCCTGAAGCTGCACATTCATCCCAAGTATCCGGCGACTCCCATCACGAATGCGGTTGCCATGGAAATTCTGGTGGTGCTGCTGCTGACGATCTTTTTCATCGTGGTGCGCACCCGGCTTTCGGTGGAGCGTCCGGGTGGGTTGCAACACTCGGTGGAAGTAATCCACGGATTTATCGGCGACATGGCCGATGAGGTGATCGGGCATCATTCCAAGAAGTACGTGCCCTACCTGGTCACGCTCGGCATGTTCATCCTGAGCTGCAATCTGATCGGCCTGGTTCCCGGACTGGAATCACCGACCGCAGTGCCGGTTGTGCCGCTCGGATGCGCGCTGCTGACCTGGTTCTACTACCACTTTCAGGGCCTGCGGACCAACGGGCCGGTCGGCTACTTGAAACACTTCATCGGGCCGCAGGAGGGCATGCCGATGGCTGCCCGGGTGTTGCTGCCGATCCTGTTGTTCCCGATTGAGTTGTTCAGTCATGCGGCCCGCGTCCTCTCGCTGACCGTCCGTCTTTTTGCCAACATGTTTGCCGGCGAAATGGTCACGCTGGTTTTCTTTTCACTCATACCGCTGGTGGTCCCGGTCGTGTTCGACGGACTGCACATCTTCGTGTCGCTGATTCAGACTTATATTTTCGTGCTGCTCTCCTGCGTTTATCTGGGAGAGGCGACCGGGCAGGAACACTAGAAGATCAGTACCCAGTAACCAGTACCCAGTTGCCAGTGAGGCGGTTTTTTCTGGGTACCGGGTACTGGTTACTGAAAGCTGCTTTTCAGCGTGAGGGCGCTGGCTTACTTGGGCACGGCGTCAACCACCCACTGGGGGGCAATTTACTAAGGAGAAACAAAAATGCGGAAAATTGTGATGTTGTTGTTCGTGATGATGATGTTCTCGGTCCTGGCTGTCCCGGCGTTCGCGCAGGGCGGCGCAAGCGCGGCTGGCTCAACCAACTGGGTGGCAATCACTTCTGGTTTCGCGATCGCCATCGCATCCGGATTGGCGGCGCAAGGCCAGGGGCGTGCCGCGTCGGCGGCGTGCGAGGCGCTCGGACGCAATCCGGCCGCCCGCGCGGGAATTCAGGTGGCGCTGATTCTTGGCCTCGCCTTCATCGAGTCGCTGGTGCTGTTTGCGCTGGTAATTATTTTCGTGAAGGTGGTGTAACCGGGTTGGTGATTCGTTGGTTTGGAAGAAGCCTCTGCGCGCAGGGGCTTTTTCTTTTTATGACGTAAGCGCGTGGCTTATTGAGAGAAAACCGGGCCGTCCCTCCGGGACTTTGCGGGTTTTTCTGGATCTACCCCGCGCTGAAGCGCGGGCCTAAGCTGGCTCGCCCCCACGGGGCTGCATTCTTGATCGTGCAAGCGCACCCGCGCTTCCCGAGAACCGAGAACCGAGAACTGAGAACCGAGAGCTGAAGGCTGAGATCTTGCTCTACGTTTTTCGCTCGCCGTCCCAGTTGGCGGCGCGGTTGTCGGGGACTTTTTGCAGGGCCTCGACGAGAATGCGGCGGAGCCGGTAGCGGCTGTCGAGGTCCATGCTGACGAACTCGAACCCGATTTCATTGACGCGGGCGCGGCGGAGCAGAACCTCGCCGCGGATTTTTTTCACGCCCAGAGAGATTTCGACGTGGGCTTCGGAGCCAACCCGGAGATTGTCGTTGCGCGTGCCCATGCCGCCGCCCAGACTCATCTCGCGCATGACGATGTTCGACTTTCCCCAGGAACTGGAAAGCGTGGCGGAAAGCGTGCGCAACAAAATGATGCGCTCATAGCGGCGCTGGCGGACCCAGGGACATCCGGGGCCGGAATCAAGCGGAGCGATGGCGAGTTCACCGGCCTCAAGGCCGCTGTCGGCGAGAGCCTGGGTGCCGTAGCGGGGATCGATCTTGGAGAGCGCCTGAATGGCGGCGATTCTCAATTCGCGGTGCTGGCTATAGCCGAAGAGTCTCTTGTCTTCGACGATGGCGCGCAGGACGGGGACGGCCTCGACCTCGCGCAAACGGCCGAGGGACTCGATGGCTTTCAGTTGCACGAACGGCGGACGGTGCCGAGCTTCCCCGGCGGTGGCCAGCGCTATCAGGCTGGAACTGGCGCTGCGGTCCTGGCTCATGCCGATCTCGTCGATGGCCTCGGGCAGGATGAGCGAGTCGAGCAGTTCGAGCAGTTCGAGCAGGGTGCGTCCGCGGTCTGGTGCGGCGCCGTAGGCGATCTGGCGAACGATGACGTCCTGATAGAAACGGTTGAACTCGCCCATGCGCGAGGGCAGCAAATCCAGCATCTCAGTCACCGCGAGGCGGCTCAGCAAGCCCACGGTCGAGGCGGCCTGGCGCGGCTGGCCGGAGCGCAGCATGTCGCGCAGGTCGTCGATGGCGGGTTGTCCGAGTTCGCCGACGATTTCGACAATGCGATCGCATTCGACGCGTTTCTGGGCGCGGAAAAAACGCTCGGCAAGCTGTTCGACCGAGGTTCTGGGAAGCTGCTGCAGGAC